>Ga0116223_10005133_pt1 | contig 11136 bp, 8 predicted proteins | sample Sb_taG_3_FD_90092 | JGI IMG/M metagenome (GOLD analysis project Ga0116223, IMG submission 90092) | Peat soil microbial communities from Weissenstadt, Germany - Sb_50d_a_PC metaG | ecosystem: Environmental > Terrestrial > Soil > Wetlands > Peat | place: Germany: Weissenstadt | collected 2010-09-21 | reverse complement strand
TGCGGCTCAATCCGTGCCCATTGCTCGTCACTTAACCAGAACAGATGCCTGCTCATCAATTTCTTCCCCAATACGAATCAATATCGTATTGTTCAAACGGAAAGATTAATGAGTTTTGACCCTTAGTTGCGTCGCCGATCGATTGCCGATCCGCCGAAGCGTCCCATCGCGCCTCGCGAGACGAGGGCTGATCGCTTCTCTTCGTCGGTGAATTGCAGTATTTCGGCCCGATGGACGAGGAACCCGCATCAGTCTCGCAAAAGCAGCCGCTGGTCATTTTGACGACGCCGCGCCTGATCCTGCGCGCCGCGACCGAGCCGGACATCCCGGTCATGTGGGAGCGGGTTCTTGGCGACAGTGAGGTCATGCGTTACGTCTTTCAGGGCGGACCCATGACGGCGGAGAGAGCCAAGCAGGTGATGCGAAAGTTTTTCACCTTCGGCGATCGCCTCACAGGCATTGCCGTTCTGGCTGACCGTCCGACCGGCGACATTATCGGCTTTGCCGGCCTGTTCCCTTGCGAAGCTTTGGCGGCGCATGATCTGGAAATCGGCTTCGTGCTTTCGCGAAATGTCTGGGGCAAGGGCATCGCCACCGAGATCGGCAACGCCCAACTCGCATTCGGTTTCGAGCAGCTCAATTGCCAGCGATTGCTTGGGCTGGCCGATCCGCGAACGGTCCTTCGATTCATGCGCTCCAAAAGCTCGGACTACATTATGTCAAGGACGTAACGGAACCCGGCCGCGCCAACCGCAGCGTCTTCTGTATCGAAGTCAAGGAGTGGCGCTCCAAAGTTCGTGAACAACGGGCATAGATGGTTTTTTCCGTTGTGCCGGAGCCGACGTTTGTCGCACGATCCCGGCCATGATTCGGAACAAATCAGGGGATGACGAGGCTGGGCCCGCCAAGGTCAAGCCGCCGAGCTTTCGCCGCGAGCGCGCGCTGATCAAGCGCGGGATTTGGCCGGTGGCCGGCTGCGACGAGGCCGGGCGAGGCCCTCTTGCAGGTCCGGTGGTGGCCGCGGCCGTCGTGCTCGATCCGAAGCGTATTCCCAAAGGCATTGATGATTCCAAGCGGCTGACGGCGGAACGCCGCGAAGAACTGTTCGAGGAAATCTGCGTGACCGCGTCGTACTCGGTCGCCTTCGCTTCACCGGCGCGGATCGATCGCGACAATATCCTGCGCGCGTCATTATGGGCGCTCAAACGCGCGGTGCAGGCGCTGCCGGAAATGCCCAAGCATGTCTTTGTCGACGGCCGCGACCGGCTCGATACGCCCTGCGACTGCGAGGCGGTCATCGGCGGCGATGGGCTGGTTGTCTCGATCGCGGCGGCCTCGATCATCGCCAAAGTGACCCGCGACCGTCTGATGTGCGCCTTGGCGCAGGATTGCCCCGGCTACGGTTTTGAGTCGCACAAGGGTTACAGCGTGCCGGAGCACCTTGAGGCGCTTGACCGGCTGGGCCCATCGGTGCATCACCGCCGTTTTTTTGCCCCCGTCGCAGCAGCGCGGCAAAGACTTCATGGACCGGACCAAGGGGAGTTCGAGCTTCCTCTTGAACGGCTGGCCGCGGAACTGGTTGAGGAAAGCGCGGTCGTCAGCGGCTGATCCCGAGCGCCCAATCCGAGATCGTATCGATCGCGAGCGGAAAGTTGCCGACCTGGCAATGAGCCTGCGCCTGCTCCTTGGCCGTGAACACGCGCGCGGTAATCGAACGCGCCATCGTTAGCCCGCGCGCCTGTTCCCAAAGCTGAGCCAGCGGCACGTAGTGATCGTTGGCACCCGCAAGCAGCAGCACGTCCTGTTCAACGCGATCCGAAATGTCGTGCGTGTGAAAGGTCTGCGCCGCCCGCAGCGCCTGCGATGGCCGGTCGCAGCCGAACACGTGCATGGCCTGCGCAATGCCCCAATCGACGACGGGACTCTTGTGCTCGGCACTGCGGATCCCGCTGTCGATCACGGCGTCGGCGCCGACGGCCAACAAGGCCCGCGCCAGCGGCATCGCCGAACCGGGATGCTGCGCGGCGGCAATACAGTCGAAGAAATCCGAAAGCACATCGAATGCGACGACGCGGCGCACGCGCCTTTCCAATGCTGCCGCGCGAATGGCAAGGCAGCCGCCCAAGGAAATGCCGACCAAGGTCACGTCGTCGAGATTGAGGGCATCGCATACCGCACCGACGGGACCGTGCCAATCGCGCGTGAGCGGCGCGCGCTGCTCTTCGAGCACGGAACCTTGTCCGGGGCCTTCGAACGCGATGACGGTCCAGCCCTTATCTCGCAGCGACGCCAGGATCGGAAAGAATTCTTCGATGTAGCTGTCGAACCCGCCGAATATCAAGAGGGTGCCATGAGGCGCATCCGACGGAAACTGCCACGCCGGCAACCGCCACCCGCCAAATTTAACCTCCCGGCGGGCGCTTGCCGGGACGCCGGCGGCCTCACAGAACATCGAGATCAACCGCTTTCGCAACGGTTCCTTGCGCGGATCGGAAGGTATCATGAAGAATTCGGCGCAGCGGAAATGAAGCGCGGCATGTAGCACTCGGCCCTCGGCCGCGGCTCGTTCACCTAATCCGACAAACGTGTCTCGCCAAGCGTCGTAGTTCACGAGCGACGGCAACAGCGGACGCACATCGTCGATCCACGCCGGCCCGCCCGTCGCCGCCCAGCGGTTGAGCTGAAAATTGAGACTGACGTCCGGATGCAGTTCATACCATCCGACATGAAGCGCGCCGGTCGCGCCGCTGCCGCTGACCGCGGGGGACGAAGCTGGCGTGGCTGGCGTCATGATCCTGCTCCTGTTGCCGTTCACATCACGCTGGCTGACGAGGCACAACAAACAAATTGGTGAGGCGGCTGACCTGTTGACGTGGATCAATCTGTTGCCTCAGCGGCTCACGCGCTTTATCACGTCCGGGATCGAGTAGGGCGGGCTTTCAGAGACCTGCCGAGGCATTTCGGACATTTCATGCGCTTCACCTCCCTGGTTATCGAACTGATCCGCGCCCGGCCGCGGCTGGTCGTCTGGCTTGTGGTGTTGTTGCAGGCGGCTTTGTGGTTGTTCGTGCCGATGCTGCTCTATCGCAGCCCTCCCGGCGACCTCGCAACCGCGCTCGCGCTTGGGCGGGAATACCAGGTCGGAACCGATCTCGGTCCGCCGCTGGCATTCTGGCTCGCCGACATCGCATTTCGCGCCGCGGGCGATCACATGTTCGGGGTCTATTTGCTGGCGCAACTTTGTTCAGTCGCGACGTTCTGGATTTTGTACCTCTTGGCGCGCGCCATCGTCGGCGGACAGCAGGCGGTGCTTGCGGTTCTCTTGACCATGACGGTGCTCGCGTTCAGTTCGCCCAGTGTCGAGTTCGGCCCGCTCGTGCTGGCGCGCCCGCTGTGGGCGATACTGCTCCTGCATTCCTGGCAATTGATCGGCCAGAACCGGCGTAATGTGTGGTTTGCCTGGTCCATCGACGCCGGACTGCTCCTGCTGACAACTTCAGCCGGGATCGGCCTGTTGGCATTGGTGGTCGGATTTACGTTCGCAACCTCGCGCGGACGGCGTGTGGCGATGTCTTTCGATCCGCTGTTCGCACTCCTCGTCATAATCGTGCTGGCGCTGCCCTATTTCATCTGGCTGATCCGTGCCGACGTGTCAGTCTGGCCGCACTGGCCGGCTTTGTCCGACCTGGGCGGAGGGGCGCTGCGCTGGGCTGAGCTGCTCGGCGGTCTCTTGCTTGCGATATCCGGCATCGTGATATTGGCGGCGCTCAATTCCGGCCGGCTCGCCCGCAATCCGGAAGAATCGCCGATTATTTTTCGTCCCCCCGTCGAGCCGCTTGCGCGAGACTTTGTCTATTTCTTCGCGATCGGCCCTGCGCTGGCGGGAAGTTTGATTTCCGGCGTGTTCGGCCTTGAGCGCGTCGTGGGCGGTGCGGGCGTCGCGTTGATGATGTCGGGACTGGCGATGATTGTTGCGAGCGGCGATCTGATTCATCTGCGTCGCCAGCGCGTCCTGCGTTCGGTCTGGGCCGCCGTCGTCGTCGCGCCTGCGCTTGCGGCGATCGCAACGACGCTGTTTGCGCCCTGGACCGGCGGCAGCGAGGTCGCAACCTCGCTGCCCGCGGCCGCGGTCGCCAATTTTTTCGATGAAAGCTTCGAGCGGCGGACCAATCAACGGCTCCGCGCGGTGAGCGGCGAACCTGAGCTTGCGACGTTGATAACGTTAGGCCCCGCGCGTCCTCATCTGTTTCTCGCCACGATGCCCGAACGAACGCCGTGGCTGAATTTGGCCAAGTTCAATGAAACCGGTGGCGTCGTGGTCTGGCGCGCGTCGGATACGGTTGGTACGCCGCCCGCCGATATTGCGGCGCGATTTCCGGGCCTTGTGCCCGAAGTGCCGCGGGCATTCGAATGGCTGGTGAACGGACGGCAGCCGCTCTTGCGGATCGGCTGGGCCATCGTGCGGCCGAAGACGCCGTAAGACGCACGCCGTGTTCCTCAGGATGAGGGCGCCCTCTGCTCCAGCGCTTTTGCGATCGCGCGCAAATCCTGCCACGCCATGCGCTTGTAGGACGGCGAGCGCAACAAATATGCGGGATGGAAGGTGGCGATCGCGCGGATGACGCGTGTGCCGGTGTCGTAGTCGAACCAGCGCCCGCGCGTCTTCATGATGCCTTCGCGTGTCGACAGCAGGGTTTGCGTGGAGGGATTGCCGAGTGTCACCAATATATCGGGATCAACCAGTTCGATCTGCCGCTGGATGAACGGCAGGCAGATCTGGGTTTCCTGCGGCGTCGGCGTGCGGTTGCCGGGCGGCCGCCAGGGAATCACATTGGCGATATAGGCCTTGCTGCGATCAAGTCCGATCGTCGCGATCATCCGGTCGAGTAATTTGCCGGAGCGGCCGACGAACGGCAGCCCCTCAATGTCTTCCTCGCGGCCCGGCGCCTCGCCAACGAACATGATTCGCGCCTGCGGATTGCCGTCGGCAAATACAAGGCGAGTGGCGGTGTATTTCAGCGCACAGCCGTCGAAATTCTCAAGCAGGCTCCGCAGCACCTCAAGTGATGGCGCGGTACGCGCCGCCTCCCGTGCCGACGCGATGGCCGCTTCCGGCGCAGGTCCGGTGTCCGCGACCGCCGCCGCCATTGCGGGTGCCGGTTTGGCGGGCCTGGCCGGGGGCTCGCCCGGGCCTGGGGCAGCGGTGGTTAGGGCAGCGGCGCTTGGGGCCACGTGGGGATCGGACAGCCGGTTGACCGGCTCCTCGGCGAGCGCGCAATCGACCCCGGCCTCCAGATAAAAGGCCAGCAATTGGCGAGCGGTGGGTGCAGGGTCAGGCGTCATGGAGCGCTATCAAAGCCATCCATGCAATCTAGGCCGGATTGCGCTGCAACGAAACGCCCCTAAGCGGCATTTCCATGGTTGTTCTTCCCGCAAAAATCGGAAACAAACGCCAGTAGAAGCTTTCTCAACCCGCGCCTCGAGAGCAGATCATGAGTAGCGAAGAATTGCCGCCGCGCGAATCCATGGAATTCGATGTCGTGATCGTCGGTGCCGGGCCCTCGGGTCTCACCGCGGCGATCCGGCTGAAGCAGCTCAACGCCGATCTGACGGTGGTGGTCGTCGAGAAGGGTTCGGAGGTCGGCGCTCATATCCTGTCCGGCGCGGTGATCGATCCGGTGGCGCTCGACCAACTGATTGCGGACTGGCGCGAGGACGCCGATTGCCCGCTGAAGACGCAAGTGACCGAGGACCGCTTCTATTGGAACACGGCGGGTGCCGCGATCCGGCTGCCGAATTTCGCGATGCCGCCGCTGATGAAGAACAACCATCACTGCTATGTCGGCTCGCTCGGCCAGGTATGTCGCTGGCTCGCGCGCAAGGCCGAGGCGGCCGGCATCGAGATCTATCCGGGCTTTGCGGCGGCGGAGGTGCTCTATGATGACAAGGGCGCGGTACGCGGCATTGCGACCGGCGACATGGGAATTGCCAAGGACGGCTCGCACAAATCGTCCTACACGCGCGGCATGGAACTCGCCGGCAAATACACGCTGTTCGCCGAAGGCGCCCGTGGCAGCCTCACCAAGCAACTGATCGCGAAATACTCCCTCGATGCGAATTGCGAGCCGCCGAAGTTCGGCATCGGGTTGAAGGAGGTCTGGCAGATCGATCCCGCAAAGCACCGCAAGGGTCTGATCCAACATGCGTTCGGCTGGCCTTTGAACAATTCAACCGGCGGCGGCTCGTTTCTCTATCATTACGACGATAACCTGGTGGCGATCGGCTACGTCGTGCACCTGAATTACGATGATCCCTATCTGTCGCCGTTCGATGAATTCCAGCGCGCCAAAACGCATCCTTCCGTCCGTTCCCTGCTTGAAGGCGGCAAGCGGCTTGCCTACGGCGCGCGCGCCATCACCGAGGGTGGCTACCAGTCGGTGCCGCGCCTCTCCTTCGCCGGCGGCGCGCTGATCGGTTGCGCGGCGGGTTTTGTCAACGTGCCGCGCATCAAGGGCGTTCACAACGCGATGGGCAGCGGCATGCTGGCGGCCGAACATGTTTCAGCCGCGCTGGGAGCCGGTCGCGCCAATGATGAGCTGGTCGAGTACGAAAACGCCTGGCGCAATTCGGCCGTAGGCAAGGACCTGTATCGCGTGCGCAACGTCAAGCCGCTGTGGTCCAAATTCGGCACCATCCTCGGCGTGGCGCTCGGTGGTTTCGACATGTGGTGCAACACGCTCGGCTTCTCGCTTTTCGGAACCCAGTCGCATGCCAAGCCCGACCGCAAGACGCTCGATCCGGCAAAGGCCCATGCGCCGATCGCCCCGCCCAAGCCGGACGGCAAGCTGACCTTTGACCGGCTGTCCTCGGTGTTCCTGTCCAACACCAACCACGAGGAAGACCAGCCGGTTCACCTGAAGGTTGCCGACATGAACCTTCAGAAGAGTTCCGAACACGACGTCTATGCCGGGCCATCAAACCGCTATTGCCCGGCCGGCGTCTATGAGTGGGTGGAGGAGACGGCGGGTCCGAGATTCGTCATCAACGCCCAGAATTGCGTCCATTGCAAAACCTGCGACATCAAGGATCCGAACGGCAACATTACCTGGGTTCCGCCGGAGGGCGGCGGCGGGCCCAATTATGAGGCGATGTGACCACGATTGCGTGACCGGACGGCAGCCATTGGCCACGATACCGCCATACTGGAAGCGTTTTCAGGCGGGATTGGCGGTGTATGGGACTGCCCCGCCATTCGATTTGCCACCCCAAATCCTTGCGGTTAATCGCCAAAAGCGGCATTGTCGCCCTGCTTGATGCCGCCGACTGGGTTTGCATTCGAGATTGATCAGTAGATCCTGCCGTAAATCCTGGAGCTAGGCGAACCGTGATGCTTTCCAATCGATTCAATCGCTCGACGATTGCCGCAATTGCCCTCGCAGCGCTGGTGCTGCCCGCCTCCGTTGCGGCGCAGACGCCCGAGCGTCCGACCGACAACTCCCCGCAGTTCCCGAGCAGTCACGATCTGAAAACGCTGACGACCTCCGGCAGCTATCTGGCCGCCCGCCACGCCAGCGTCGAACGCGACGCCAGTTCGGCCGCGACCTTCTACCGCTCGGCGCTTCGCACCGACCCGAAGAACAATGAATTGCTGGATCGGGCGTTCATTTCCTCGCTCGCGGATGGCGATATCGACGAGGCCGTCAAGCTCGCCGACCGCATCCTTGCGGTCGACAAGACCAATCGCGTGGCCCGGCTGGTCGTCGGCGTCCGCGATCTGAAGCTGAAGAAATATGCGGCTGCGCAGGTCAACATCAGTCAGTCGATACGCGGCCCGATAACGGATCTGGTCGCAACGCTGCTGTCGGGCTGGGCGAGTTACGGCGCCGGCGACACCAAGGCGGCGGTGGCCAACATCGACAAGCTGACCGGTCCGGAATGGTATCCGATTTTCAAGGACCTGCATTCCGGGATGATCCTCGAACTCGCGGGCAAGGAGAAAGAGGCCGGGATGCGCCTGGAGCGGGCCTACAAGCTCGAGGACTCCATGCTGCGCGTCGCCGACGACTATGCGCGCTGGCTGTCGCGCAACAAGGATGCCTCGTCGGCCGAGGCGATCTACGAGGCCTTCGACAAGAAGCTCCCGCGCCATCCGCTGGTGCTCGAAGGATTGCGCGAGACCAAGGCCGGCAAGAAGCTGCCGCCGCTGGTCGATTCGGCGCAGGCGGGCGCAGCGGAAGGGCTTTACGGCATCGGCGCATCGTTGACGCGCCGCGGCGGCGAGGACCTCGCGCTGGTCTATTTGCAGCTTTCGCTATATCTCGTGCCCAATCATCCGCTGGCGCTGCTGTCGCTGGCCGATCTCTATGAGTCGGTGAAGAAGCCGGCGATGGCGATCAAGGTCTATGAGCGCATGCCGGCCAGCTCGGCGCTGAAGCGCAATGCGCAGATCCAGCTCGCGATCGACCTCGACGCCGCCGACCGCACCGACGAGGCGATCAAGATACTCAAGGGCGTCACGGCCGAGGATCCCAAGGACATCGAGGCCGTGATGGCGCTCGGCAATATCGAGCGTGGCCGCAAGAAATTCGCCGATTGCGTCCAGACCTACTCGCACGGCATCGATATTCTGCCGCCGGTTACCGACAAGAACACCTGGGTCTACTATTATTACCGGGGTATCTGCGAGGAGCGGTCCAAGCAGTGGAGCAAGGCCGAAGCGGACATGCGCAAGGCGCTTGAGCTGCAACCGGAGCAGCCTCATGTCCTCAACTATCTCGGCTATTCGTGGATCGATCAGGGCGTCAATCTCGACGAAGGCATGAAGATGATCAAGCGTGCCGTCGATCAGCGTCCGGATGACGGCTACATCGTGGACTCTCTCGGCTGGGCCTATTACCGCATCGGCAATTATGAGGACGCGGTGAAAAATCTCGAGCGGGCGATCGATCTCAAGCCAGAGGATCCGACCATCAACGACCATCTCGGCGATGCGTATTGGCGCGTCGGCCGTACGCTGGAAGCCCGGTTTCAGTGGGCGCACGCCCGCGACCTGAAGCCCGAACCGGAAGATCTGCCGAAGATCGAGGCCAAGATCGAAAACGGGATGCCGGACGACACCTCCTCGGCGGCCTCCGCAGACAAGAAAAAAGAAGACGACAAGGGCGGCTGAGCGAAGGACTGTCGGCCATCAGCGTGGCTGGGACGCTGCCGTGCCGCCGACCGGCTTGCTTTACCATCTGAGACAAGAGACGCTTAGAAACATCATTCCAGCGCGGCCGATTTGGATTTTGCAATCGCTATGACGTCCGGTGGAACACCTGAAGCGATCGGCAGATCCTCTGTACCTGCGCTGGTCGAAGATGGGCGCGGCAAGGTCAACCTGACCCTTCGGGTGGTTGGACGGCGGGTTGACGGCTACCACGACCTCGAAAGCGTGGTCGCATTTGCCGATTTTGCCGACCGCCTGACCTTGACGCCCGGTCCGGAACTGCAACTCAACACCACCGGGCCGCTGGCGCAGGCCTGCGGGGAGGCTGCCGATAACCTTGTGCTCAAGGCGGCGCGGTTGCTCGGCGAAATTGTGCCGGATTTGCAGTTCGGCAGCTTTACGCTTCACAAGGTGCTGCCGGTCGCCGCCGGCATCGGCGGAGGTTCGGCCGATGCCGCAGCGGCGCTGCGGCTATTGGCGAAGGCCAACGCACTAGCGCTGGACGATTCGCGGCTGGTCGAAGTTGCGCAAATGACCGGCGCCGACGTGCCGGTCTGTCTCGCCTCGCACGCCTGCGTCATGACGGGCGTTGGTGAAACGCTGCTGCCGCTTGCCTTACCCAAATTGCCCTGCGTGCTGGTCAACCCCCGCGTTCCCGTGGCGACCAGGGACGTGTTCGAGGCGCTGGGCCTGCGCAACGGCGAGTTGCTGGTGGGTGCAAGCGATGTGCTTCAGGCAACGGCATGGCCGGAACAGGGAGGCTCGCTCGAAGAATGGGTGGAAGCGCTCTCCGCCGGCACCAACGATCTTGAAGCTCCGGCCGCGCGCATCCAGCCGGTTATCGGCGAGGTGATCTCGGCGCTCAGCGCCACCAATGGCGCATGGCTTGCGCGGATGTCGGGGTCGGGCGCGACCTGTTTTGCAATCTACGAGAACACCGCAGAGGCGCAGCGCGCGGCGCAGAGAATCCGGCTCGATCATCCCCAGTGGTGGGTGCACGCCGGTGTGCTGAGCTAGTTGAAGACCCTCATGGTGAGGAGGCGCTTTGCGCCGTCTCGAACCATGAGGCCAGAATACTCAATGGCCCACCCTTCGAGACGCGCGCGAGGGCGCGCTCCTCAGGGTGAGGGACCTCAATGCGTTCTCGCCAGGCAGAATGCCACCACCTGTTCCAGCGCGGTTTTCATCGGTGACGCAGGAAACAGCGCGAGCGCGTCGACTGCCATCGCGCCGTAATGCTGGGCGCGGTTGACGGTGTCCTCGAGGGCGCGGTGTTTGGTCATCAGCCCGACGGCGTGATCGAGATCGCCGTCGCCGATCTCGCCGCGCTCCAGCGCCCTGACCCAGAACCCACGCTCGACATCGTTGCCGCGGCGGAACGCCAGCACCACCGGCAGCGTGATCTTGCCTTCGCGGAAATCGTCGCCGACATTTTTGCCGAGCTTGGCGGACTTGCCGCCATAGTCGAGAACGTCGTCCACCAGCTGGAACGCGATACCCAGATTCATGCCGACGGAGCGGCAGGCGGTCTGTTCGGCCTTGGGGCGATTAGCGATCACCGGGCCGACTTCGCAGGCGGCGGCGAATAGTTCGGCGGTCTTGCCGCGGATCACCGCGAGATATTCGTCTTCGGTGGTGGCGGTATTTTTCGCCGCCGCAAGCTGCATCACTTCGCCTTCGGCGATCGTCGCCGCGGCTTGTGATAAAATGTCGAGCGCGCGCAGCGAGCCGACCTCGACCATCATGCGAAAGGCCTGGCCGAGCAGGAAGTCGCCGACCAGCACGCTCGCCTCGTTGCCCCACAGCATGCGTGCCGACAGCTTGCCGCGGCGCAATTCGCTTTCGTCGACCACGTCATCATGCAGCAGGGTGGCGGTATGCATGAATTCGACGGAAGCGGCGAGCTTGATATGGCCGTCGCCGGAATA
>Ga0116223_10005129_pt1 | contig 11141 bp, 5 predicted proteins | sample Sb_taG_3_FD_90092 | JGI IMG/M metagenome (GOLD analysis project Ga0116223, IMG submission 90092) | Peat soil microbial communities from Weissenstadt, Germany - Sb_50d_a_PC metaG | ecosystem: Environmental > Terrestrial > Soil > Wetlands > Peat | place: Germany: Weissenstadt | collected 2010-09-21 | reverse complement strand
CGGCGAAGGTGGTGGATCTCGATGCCGGCTGTTGCGGCATGGCAGGATCGTTCGGCTATTACAAGGAGCATTACGAGATTTCCGAAGCCATCGCCAATCGACGCTTGCTGGCGGAGGCACAGAAGATGGGGCCCGGTGACGTGCTGGTGGCGCCCGGCACCTCCTGCCGTCATCAAGTGGCGGAACTGAACGGCGCGAAGGCGCAACACCCCGCGGTGCTGATCCGTGATCTCTTGCGGTAACGGTTAGGTTAAGCCGTCCACACCCCGTTCCCGCGCAAGGCAAGGTTCGCTACATGGCCCGCGTGGGCGGCGGCTATGCCGGTTTCAATCGGGGCGTTGGGCGTGTTGCGCGAGCGGACGCAGTCCAGGAAGTTCTTCATGTGATCCAGGCCGCCGTCGCGCGGGGATGTCTCTTTGAGCGTGGGCGTGGGGGTGGTGAAGGCTTCGCTATAGCGCGGAATTTCCGCGTACACCTCGAAGCCGTCGCGATGCAGCCGCATGGCCGCCTTGGTTCCGCGGAACATGATCCCGCCGCCTTCGATGTAGCCGAGCAGGGCGCTGTCGAACTCCACGATTGCCTTGGAATAGGCCAGCGCGGCGCTCATGGTGTCGGGCGTCTGGCGCTGTTGGAGCAGGGCCTTCACGCCGGTAGCGGTGGCGCGCGTCGGCCGGTCGTCGTCCATGTACCACTGCGCCACGTCCACCCAGTGGATGAAGAGGTCCGTCATGGCGCCGCCGCCGAAATCCCAGTACCAGCGCCAGTGCTCGTACTGGTCGGCATCGAAGGGACGATCCGTGGCCGAGCCGAGAAACCGCTTCCAGTCCAGCTTCGCCAGGTCGATCTCCGGACCGGCGGTCTGGTTCGCGACGTGGTTCTGATACCAATAGGTGCGGATCAGGGTGACCTGGCCGAGGGTGCCCGAAGCGATCAACTCCTTGGCATGAATGTAGTGCGCCCAACTGCGCTGCTGCGTTCCGGTCTGCACGACGCGCTTCGATTCGCGGACGGCGGCCAGGAGCGGCGCCTCTTCGGCGAGGGTGTGGGTGACCGGTTTTTCGCAGTACACATCTTTGCCGGCACGAACCGCGTCGGTGGTGATGGGCACGTGCCAATGGTCGGGCGTGGCGACGATTACGGCGTCCACATCCTGGCGGTCGAGCACTTCGCGGTGGTCCACATATTCGCGAACGCCGGACGCCAGGCCGCTCCTGGCCCGCGTACGGTGGGGCCCGTAGACATCGCAGACGGCTACGATTTCGGTTCCCTCGATCTGCCTGGCATTGCCCATCAGATACTGGCCTCGGCTGCCGGTGCCGATGGCGCCGATGCGAATGCGATCGTTGGCGCCGGAGACGCGGCTATACGAGGCGGCCGTGGCAATCGCGGCGCCGACGAAGCTCCGCCGGTTCGTGGTGAGGCTCGGGGAATGGCTGGACGGCACGGAAGAAGACCTCCTGGAGGTCCAGGGTAGCAGCAATCACCTGGTTCCGCTGGCGCGGCGTGTCCGCGGCCGCTCGGTCCAGTACACCTTGGTTTGCTCTTCCGAAACAATCTTCCAGAGCGGTGGCGAGCCGTCGTGGAGCAGCGCGAACGCCAGCCGTTCCTGTTCCTCGCCGGCAAAGACTTTGGGACCGTGGGTCTGCCAGTGTTTTGCGGAAGGTGGCGATGGCGCGGTCCGGCGGTACCGGGAGGATGGCTAACTCGGAGACGCGCAGAATCGACAGTTTTCCGAAGTGCTGGAAGGAGCGCAAGGCGGCCGGGCGTACCTGGGCGGCGTAACACGTGGCGATGAGGTCGGGATCTCCCGAGAGAATGGCATGTTGCCACCGCTCGATCGCCGCCTGTATACCTTGTTCCACAGCGGGCGAGACGGAAGGCGCGGGCATCGGCGAAGGTTTGGGAATTGCCGCCGATGGCGCCTGCGGTTGTGCCGTCGCCGGCTGCTGCTGGACCGGCGGCAATGCGGCCGGCGGGCCGACGGAGCGGTAACCGACTACCGCTCCTACCAGCGTGAGAGCTACCAGCGCCGCCACCCACCACCAGCTTCGGTCGGGGGCTTCTTCCGGTTCGAGGCGGCGGGGACGAGTGGCGGCAGGGATGGCAGGCCGGGGACATGCCGGGTGCAGAATTCCCTCGTCGAGAACGAAGATCTCCGCCTCAAACGCCTGGCTTGGGTTGGGCTTCAGCAGCACGAGCAACGATCCGGAATCCGCGAAGAATCGCCGCATCAGGTCTTCATCGCGCTCGTTCCAGGAGGCGTCCGGCCGCGATTGAGACCGGTAGAAACCGAGAACCGCCAGGCCGCTCTCTGCATGCCTCGCGGGAAGCGCGCGGAACCACTCGACGGATTCGGCGAGGCCTCGCAGATCCTGGTCCGAGAGAAGGTAGTAGCGGCCCAAGCGGTGCTCGCACGGGACCGGCTCGAAATCTTCGACCAGGACTTTGTCCGCGGAGTGCCGTCCGAGGAGGATGCCGCCGACTTCCGACCCGGATGCGTGAAGGATCTCCCAGTTGATTCCGTCTCTCACACGGCCTTCGAACTTCACTACCGGCTGGTTGGTCATGGTTTTTTCCGGAACTCGAAGCGAATTAACAGATCGCTATCCACGGGTGCGCCGTTCTGGCGCGCGGGCTCAAATCGCCACTGCGACAAGGCACTGGCCGAGGCGTCGGTGAGTTGGCTGTTGCCATCGGAAAACCTCACGTGCGCCACGGCGCCGCTGCGGTCGATCCGGGCCAGCAGCTCGACGCTGCCTTCGCTTGCAGGAACTTCCCCTTCGGGAAGGGCGGGAAGCGGGTGTGCCACGGGGTTTGCGGGTACAAATCCCTCGGTACTGCGAGGACCGGTAAATATTCGGCGAAGGGCGTGCCGGATGCCCGAGGACGGCGCCGGTTTGATGTAGGCTGTCACTCCTTCGGCGTGAAGGGCGGGTGCGGCAGGCGCCGCAGCCACGATTGCCGGAAGGGATGAGATGGAGGGTTTCTGCGCCGCCGGCGGCGGGTCCGGAAGCGAGGGAGCGGCCGGTGGCGCCGTGCGCGTGGGGAGTGGAATCTCCAGCCGGCGCGGGATCCTGGCCGCTGGAGTGGCCGCGGAGCGATCCCGCGAGTCCGAAAGCGAGGGATGATCCGGCGGCGCCTCCTCGGCGGCTGGCGGAGGCGGCGCAGGACGGGTGTCGGGCGGTGCTGCCGACGGCGGCGGCGTTGGCGCTGGCGGTGCGGGATTGGCGCGCGCGACGGCCGCGCCGCGGTACCGGCTCAGTGCTACCGCGCGGCCGACGTAAAAGGCCGCCAGCGGCAAGGCCAAGCTCAACATCGCCATCGCGGCGGGCCGCAACCAGGCGGGCGGGCCAGGGGCACGGAGAACCGGCTCGGGGAGCGCCGCGACCGGAAAGGCTTCCAAAGGGAACTCGAGGTAGCTCGAATGCCGCCGGATGTCGTCGTTCTCCCAAACGAAGACGGCGCCTCTGGCTGCGCCGGGCTCGTCGCGGCGAACCAGCAGGAAAATGGAAGCTGGGTGGCGGAAGAGGCGCTGGAACAGCTCGAAATCGCGCTGATCGAGGTAAAAGCCCCGCCGGCAGTGGCTGCGCCAGAGTCCCACCGGGACCAGGCCGCCGCTCCTGCGCCGGGACGAAAGGGCACTCCGGCGCCGCTCGAGCCGGCGGCTGTCGAGGCCGGACAGGGTGTAGTTCGGGCCGTATCGGTCTTCCAGGAGGAAGGGCTCGAACGCATCCACGAAGGTTCGGAATCCGGCGCCGTCAGCCTCTGTGCGGCCCAGTAAAATTCCACCGATTTCGAGTGGATCGGGCGTGGTGGCGCCCTCCAGGAGGCCGCGGAGTTGGGCCAGTACGGCTTTCGCGAGCACCACGCTCACATCGATGCCATCCACCTTCCAAAGGTAGGTGCGAGCTGCCGAAGGCGCTGGGACCCGTGGAAGCAAAATATCTCCTCTATCGCCGCAACTGTATGGTGAGACGCCGGACCGCCGAGGGGCGTTTCCTGCCGCGCTATCATGAGTAAATGACCAGCGCCCTTCCTCACGTGGTGGAAAATTCCGCCCAGGCCATCATGGACCTCGAGCGGGACTATCTGCTCCAGAATTATACCCGTTACCCACTCGCCCTGGCGCGCGGAAAAGGCTGCTACCTTTACGACCTGGAGGGCCGCCGCTACCTGGATCTCCTGGCCGGCATCGGCGTCAACGCGCTCGGCCACGCCCATCCGCGCATCCTCAAAGTGATCCGCGAGCAGGCCGGTCTGCTGATCCATTCGTCCAACCTCTACTACCACCAGTATCAGGGCCCGCTGGCCAAACGCCTGGTCGAGATCAGCGGGCTGGCGCGTGCCTTCTTCGCCAACACCGGCACGGAGGCGATCGAAGGGGCGCTCAAGATGGCACACTCGCACGGCCGCGCTATCCATCCCGAGAAGTTCGAGATCATCGCGCTCGAAAACTCGTTTCACGGCCGCACCCTGGGCGCCCTTTCCATCACCGGTCAGGCCAAGTACCGCCAGGATTTCGAGCCCCTGATTCCCGGCGTCAAATTCGTCCCGGCAAACGATATCCCGGCGCTGGAGGCCGCTTTCACCGAGCGCACGGCCGGCATGGTGGTGGAGTTGATCCAGGGCGAGGGCGGAATCTACCCGCTCACCCACGAATACGTCGTGAAAGCGCGAGAGCTGGCCGACCGCTTCAACGCCCTGCTGGTGGCCGACGAAACGCAATGCGGCGTAGGCCGGCCCGGCACTCACTTCGCCTACCAGCGCTCGCAACCCGTGATTCTGCCGGACGTGGTGGTGGCGGCCAAGCCCGTTGCCTGCGGCATTCCTCTCGGCTTCATCGTGGCCAATGAGAAGGCCGCGGCGGCCATCAAGCCCGGCATGCACGGCACCACCTTCGGAGGCGGCGCCCTGGCGTGCCGCGTGGCCCTGGAGTTCCTGGACATTCTCGAGGAGCTGCTGCCGGCGATTCAACGCGTAGGCGGCTACTTCCACGTGACCCTGAACGACCTGGCGCGCAAGCACGATTTCGTGAAAGAGGTCCGCGGCTTCGGCCTCATGCTGGGCATGGAACTGACCATCCCCGGCAAGCAACTGGTCCTCGATGCCATAGCCGAGGGTCTGCTCATCAACTGCACCCATGACACGGTTCTGCGCTTCCTGCCGCCCTACATCGTGACCGAGAAAGAAGTCGACCAGGCAGTCAAGATCCTCGGCAAGCTCTTCACGAAGGTAAAGTAGTAGTTTGCCCCGGCATTTTGAACAGCCCGATCGACTCGCCATCGTGATCCCTGCCTATCGGCCGTCCGACGGCTTGGCCGACCTGGTTCGCACTCTTTCCGAACGGGCCGCGCCCGCGATCGTCATCGTGGATGACGGAAGCGGCCCGGAGTACCGCGATGTGTTTTCACGCGCAGCCGCCTTTCCCAACGTGCAACTGCTCCGGCACGCCGTGAACCTGGGAAAAGGCGCCGCTCTCAAGACTGCATTCAATCACGTACTGTGCACCTTTCCAGCCCTGGCCGGCATCGTTACCGCCGATGCCGACGGGCAGCATCACCCCGACGATATCCAGCGCGTTGCGGATCGCTTGATGGCGCAGCCGGAGTCGCTGATTCTGGGGAGCCGCAGCTTCGATCGGGATGTGCCGTTGCGCAGCCGCGTGGGCAATGTGGCGACGCGCGGCATCATGCATGGGCTGTTGGGCCAGAAGCTGACCGATACGCAGACCGGCCTGCGCGGCATCCCGGCGAGTTTTCTGCCCAAGCTGATGCGGCTCGAATCCACCGGTTACGAGTTTGAGCTGGAGATGCTCATCGCCGCCCACAAGCTCTCCATCTCCATCGTGGAAGTGCCCATCCGGACCATCTATGAAGCCGGCAACAAGTCTTCGCACTTCAACCCCATCATCGACTCGATGAAGATTTACTTCGTCCTGCTGCGTTTTGGCTCGGTGTCGGTGATGAGCGGACTGTTGGACAGCCTGGTCTATATCCTCGTCTGGAGCCGCACTCAGAATGCACTCACATCCCAGGTGCTGGGGCGCCTGGTCTCGGTGTGTTTCAACTATTCGATGGTGCGAAACTCGGTGTTTTACTCGCACCAGCGTCACAAGACCGTACTGCCGAAGTATCTTCTCCTGGTGCTGGTCAGCGGCACGGCCTCCTACGGGGGCATCCATTTTCTGCACGAAAGGCTCGGCGTCAATCCCATCCCCGCAAAACTGCTGGTCGAGACGGTTCTCTTCTTCGTCAATTTCGCGGTTCAGCGGCTCTTCATTTTCAAGCCGCACGGATCTGCCGGCGAACAGCGGACGGCGCCATATCTCGTCTTTCCCAGTGTGGTGGCCGTGGTGTTCGTCGCGCTCCTGGGGGTTGAAATCTACGGTTTCGCCACCAACCACCTGTTTGCCCAGGAAATCTGGGAGCCGATAGGACTCAGGCGCTTCATCCGGTTCGGGGGAGCCTACGTCGCGTTGGCCGTGCCCCTTCTTCTGATGGTTCCCTGGACCTTCGCCACGTTGGTCGCGGCGCTTGTGCTGATTCTCACCGCCGTATCCGTGGGCCTGCAGCCGCTGCTGGCGGCGGGCTTTTTCCTGATCTCGTCGAGCGCGCTGGGCTCCAGGCTTCTCGGGCGAAGCTTGATCGCAAGACAGCGTGAGTCCGACTCCCTCACCGTAAAGGTTTGCGCCACTCTCCTGGGCGCCGGTGTGTATGTCTTCCTGATGACTTTAACGGCCAGGTTACCAGTGAATTATCCGGCAGTCTGGGGCGTCTTACTGGCCATTCCCGTTGTCCTGGATCTCCGCGGTGTATGGAGCCGGCTCACTTACTGGACTTACCGGCTGCGGAGCCTCGAACTGCGCTCCGGTTGGGAGCGTGCCGCTTGCGCGCTCCTGGTCTTCCTGTTGTTGGCGCACTGGCTGGTGGCACTCAAGCCCGAAACCAGCGCCGATGGCCTGTCCATGCACCTGGCCGTGTGCACGGACATCGCCGCCCACCATAAGATTACTTATCAGCCCAGCCTCTTCCTCTGGGCGGTTATGCCGATGGGCGGCGATTGGGCGTACTCCATCCTCTATCTTCTAGGCGGCGAGTATGCGCCCAAGATCTTCAATTTCGCCATGCTCCTGGCGGTGGTGACTCTGCTGTACACCACATCGCGCCGCTGGGTTTCGCCCGCCGCGAGTTTCCTGCTGGCTGCATCGTTTGCGGCTACTCCGGTGGTCCAGTTTGTTACCGGCTCCCTGTTTGTGGAGAATTTCCTGGTCGCCATGGTCTTTGGCCTCATAGCCGCCATCTGGCGTTTCGGAGAGACGGGAGAGAGAAGACTCCTGTATCTTGCCACGGCGCTCGGCGGCGCCGCTGTCACTACCAAGTATGGGGCACTGGTGTTCCTCGGTCTCGCGCTGCCGTTCCTCATTCGAGAGATTGTCCGCCATTGGAAGTCACTTGGTCCGAGGCCGTTGGCGGTGTGCGCCTTCAGCCTGCTGGTCCTGTTGACCACTGCGCTGCCCACTTACGCGATCGCTTATCGGATGACCGGTAACCCGATCTTCCCGTTTCTCAATTCGAAGATCCATTCCCCTCTCCTGGATCCCGCGGTGGAGCTTGTCGACGTCCGCTTCCGAATCCCGACCGATTGGTACAGCCTGTACTCCCTGACCTTTCACACCAGCCGCTCCTACGAAGGTCAGGAAGGCACCTTTGGCTTTCAGTATCTGATCGTAGTGCCGCTCGTTCTCCTCGGCCTCCTGGTGGTCAAGAGCCGCCCCGCACGGAGCGCCGGGGTACTCGCGCTGGGCGCCGGCTTCATCATCATGAAGGCGACACCGAACGTGCGATACCTCTATACCACGATGCCGCTGCTGCTGGCCTCCTTTGCGGGGCTGTTAGGCTGGACGAGGATCAACCAGCGCTGGCTCTACCGCGGCTTGATCGCCTGGCTCTTCGCCTGCACGGCTTTGAACACTTACTTTATTGCAGGATCGAGCTATTACCACAAGGAGTTCTGCCTGCGCCTGCCTTTCTCCCGCGAGGAACGGGAGCGTTACAAGCGCGAGGCGGCTCCCATTCGCGAAGTGGTCGAATGGTATGACCGCCGGCATTCGAATTCCGCCGTGTTGCTCGCCGATGATACGGCGATTGCGGGTTTAACGAGTCCGGTCTACGAAAATAACTGGCATCAGCACACCACCATGACTGCGCTTCGCGGCGCCGCCACCTTGCCCGGCATGCTCCGGCTCATGCACCGGTGGAAAGTGGACTACTTCATTGCCCATACTTCGCCGTCCGACACTGAGGTTCAGCCGGAACCGCTGAGGGACCTGCTGGAGATGTGCACGGCGCCGGAGTACGAGTATGGCGGTGTCTACGTGGCCCGCCTGCAACCGAACTGCGTCGCACTGCAGCAACATCCCCCAATCCAGGTTTGGCGCGGCTTCTACGACGATTTCGACCCAGCGCTCGGGTTCCACGGCGACTGGGTAAGAGACCGGCATTTCGAGGCTTCCGACCTGCACACTATCAGCTATTCCGACGTCCCCGGTGCGGAGGTGTCCATCGCTTTCGAAGGCCGGGCACTGACATATGTGTTTACGAAGGCGCCGAATCGGGGCCTGGCAACTGTCCGGATCGACGGCGTTCTCAAAGACCCCATCGATCTGTATTCTCCTGTCATCGAGTGGCAGACGCGCCAGGAGTTTTGCTGCCTCGCTTCCGGCCGCCATCTGGCCGTGATCTCAGTCAGCGGCGGGAAAAATCCCAAGTCTTCCGGGCTGTTTATCGACGTAGACTCCTTTGTCGTGCAGTGACAGGTCCGGACCAGCACTTCTGTGTTAGAGCGGAGAGACAGACTTCCTCGACTCTGCGCCAGCGTTCCGGAGTCATCGTTTGATGCCGGCCTGCCAGTTGAGCACTACCGTGATCGGCTGCGGCGCACCCGCCTCCTCGTTCCGAACCACCAGGAGGAACTTCTGGCCATCCGCCGAGACGTCGAACACCGGATCGGGACGGGAGCGGGGCGCGTCAAAGAGAAGCTTCGGATTTCCCGCTTCCAATCTCCCGGCGTTTGTTTTCACGTCAACGGACATCATCTTGGATCTTTCCCGATAGAACAACTCCCGGCCATCCGCGCGCCATGCGGGCCGCCAGCCGCCCGAGGTGGAGATCTGCCATTTCCCTCCCTTCGGCGGGAAATCCTGGACATAGACCTCATTCTTGCCGGTCTCCCATCCCATGTAGGCGATCCATTTCCCATCCGGAGACACTCGGCCCCCCCCGTTGTAAAACGGGCCGGTCACAACGGGAAATGGCTTCCCGCCGCCGGACGCAGGCGCCGCCCAGATCTCAAACGGTTTTCCAGAACCCCGCGCCGTAAGAATCAGGTACTGGCCATCGGCAGTCCACTGCGACAAAATGGCATTACGGTCCAATTGCGCCGCCAGTTCCTCCTTGCCGGCGCCGTTGGCAAGCACCCGGTGGACAACCTCACGCGGGTCAGCAAACCGGAACGCAATCTGCCGGCCGTCCGGCGACCAACTGGGGTTAGAGTGGTCGCCCCCGCTAAACGTCAGCCGCGAATTGGTTCCCCGAACCAGATCGAACACCCAGATATCCCATTGGATAGCCGTTTTCATGGAGACTGCCACGGCATGGCCGTCCGGCGACAGAGCCGGGTCCCAATATTCGCCAGCAGGTCCAACATCTCCCAAAGGGCTCCCCGTCCGGTCAAACCATCGAAGCCGCCATGCTCCTTCCGACCGGTATGCCAGCACGCCGGCCGAAGCCGAAAAGGCAGCCCAACCGCCGTAATCACGCACCTGCTCGGCTACAAGCTGCACCGCCTGGCCTTTCAGCTCCATCCGGCGGTTATCGAAAGGCTGGGCCATGAGCGCGCCATCCCGGACGAAAACCAGGTAGCCGGTGCTCGGCTCCACCGAGGGCGCGTACACTACCTGCAAACTGCTGGCGACCAAGGGCTTGGAACTCTGTTGCTCGGGTTTGGCGTCCACCGAGCCGAGATAAATGGCGCTCTTCTTCAGGTCCGGCGAGTAACGAGTGTAGACGAAATGCCGCCCATCCGGCAGGAAGGAGGCGCCGAAATGGCTAGTTTCCTGGCGCGTGGGATCCAGCGCAGTGACGGGAACCGGAACGCCCCCGGAGGCAGGCACCCGGAATAAGCCGACCAGCGTGTCGGAGAAGACGATCACGTCGTCCTGGTTCCAGGCGCCCCCTCCCCAATCGCCGGTGGGGCCTGCCTGGTATTGCTCGCGAAAGTCTGCCACGGTCTGTGGGGGGCCACCAGTCGCCTCGATCTTCTTGAGCTTGCCCCCGAATACATATGCGATGAAGCGGCTGTCCGGGGACCAGAAGGGTACGTCAACGCCAGCCGTTAAATCGCGCGATTCTCCCGACTCCAAAGAATGAACCCACAGCCGGCCTCCCGCGTTGAAGGCCAGCTTGCGGCCATCGGGCGACAGGCTGGGAGCCGACGTGGCGTTTTCCGGCCCGACCGCGATCTGGAAGCGCATCGGCGCCGCTGGAGCTTGCGGCTTCTCGCGCGGGTGAACGATGAGCGTTGCGGCGAGCGCGGCGGCGAGCAAACCAGCGGCAAGCCATCCGGCTCCGACGCGCCTACGCGGGCGCGCCTGCGGCGCAACTTCCGCCGTCCACTCCAGCGCCGTCTTCAAATCCCTCGCCGATTGCCAGCGCTCGTCCGGGTCTTTCGCCAGGCAGCGGCGCAGGACGCGCTGCAATCCCGCTGGCCCGATCTCTTCCAGGTTCGGCGGGTCCCGGTCCAGGATCGCCGCGATCACGCTGGCCGAGTTCTCCGCCTCGAACGCCCGCCGCCCCGTCAGCATTTCGTACAGCACCAGCCCGAACGAGAATATGTCGCTGCGCGCGTCCGTCTCCTTCCCCTGCACCTGCTCCGGCGACATGTAATGCAGCGTGCCCAGGATCGCCCCGCGCTCGCTCGCCGCCTCCGTCTCTGCGCCGGCCACCGCCGTCTGCATCTTCGCCAGCCCGAAATCGAGCACTTTCACCCCGGCCCTTGTCAGCATGATGTTCGCCGGCTTCAGATCGCGATGCACCACCCCGCGGCGATGTGCCTCCGCCATCGCTCCCGCAATCTGGATGGCG
>Ga0116223_10005126_pt1 | contig 11146 bp, 11 predicted proteins | sample Sb_taG_3_FD_90092 | JGI IMG/M metagenome (GOLD analysis project Ga0116223, IMG submission 90092) | Peat soil microbial communities from Weissenstadt, Germany - Sb_50d_a_PC metaG | ecosystem: Environmental > Terrestrial > Soil > Wetlands > Peat | place: Germany: Weissenstadt | collected 2010-09-21 | reverse complement strand
GCGTGACAATCGGAATGAACATATGCGAGGTTTTCGCTTCTATCGGGGTTCCGAATCAGCTTAATCGGATCAAATTACCGCCAGGGACGGCGGCTCGGCTCGTCTACTCGTCGGGCCATTATGTCTACCTGGATGAGGGCAATTTTGTGACCGTCATTGAGGGCTTCTAACGCTTTGAATTGCGGCTAATGTGCGCCGGTTCTTCGGCTTTGCCGTGCGAGTTCGCTCTCTCAGACTCTAAAAGCCGCCGCCCCAACGATATTGCCACGCGATGCCGACGCTGTTGGCGTAGGAACCAGTTCGGCTTGAGGTGCCGTTGCCTACATAGATTTTCACCGAATTGCTGCGGTCCACCGGCATTGCGAACGTCAGGCCTGCCCGCGTGTTCGTCTGCATGTTTTCGTCCTTCACGCCGTTGCGGGTGGTGCGGCCGCCCGTAAAGAAAGTGCCGTCCAATGCCAACCATATGTTGTTCGGAAAACTGTAAATAACATGCCCCTGCACCGCGTATAGCGGCGCCTGCGAGAGCCTGTTGCCATAGTAGAAATCCGTGTTGTCGGTGTAAAACGTGACGCTCGGCTCGATTTCCATCGTCCACTGACCCAACGCTTTGGAAATGCCCAGCTCGGCCTTGAACGACCACCGATTGTTGCCGAGGTTGATCAATTTGGTGTCATCGTATTGCCCCAGCGGCGCCGTGACCCGCAGGCTCGCCCCGACGATGAGGTCCTGCCGATAACCCGCAAACTCCTTCAGCGAAAGCGCAGGAGCCCCGTAGAAATTTATCGAGAAACGGAATGCCGGATCGCCGATACCTGATATCTCGCGCTGTCTGGGCTGGCCGCTCAACATTGCGTGCCCCGAAAACGAGGCATAGGGCAGCACCACGTCGAACTTGGCCGATTTGCCCCACGCATCCAGCGAGTGCGCGTAGGCGAGGAACTCGGTATTGGTGTAAAACTGTGCGTCGGCGATCGGCAAGGTGGGATCGAACGCGAGTTTGCCTTCCGCGTAGCCATAGCCGGCGATCAGGAAATTGAGTCCGACCGGTGTGTTCGAATACGCCCTCGGTTCGAAGTCCTGCGCCTTGGCACCGGCGCAGAAGAATATGAACACCATCAGGCAGAACGCAGCGCTCAAGCCTGTAACGGCACCTCGATGCGCTAGGCGATGCATTGCTCGGCTGGGCGGTCGCCAAATTTTGAGGTGACTTGCAATGGTTTCACCAATCACGGTCCCATAGTGTCCCCGTCGGAGGTGTCACATCGTATCGTTCAAAATGCACGCATCTGGAACGACTCGCATTTCCACGATGTCGGGGCATCGCAATGACCCGCATCCCGCTTTTGCCTCGACCGTAGGGTTCGCCCGAGAGCACCTCGTCGAGGTGCGATTCCTTTCCTCTCAGTGCATCCCGCTGCACTTCCAAGTGGGTCTGCGTCAACGATAAATTGCATCGAGGATAAATCGAGACCGGCGTTCCAAGCAAGCCGACAAGACGGGCGCGGGGTCGATGCCTGGTCGGCCCGGCTGGACATCGAGCCGTAGGTACGCACCGGTCTGGGATGTCCGCTGTTTGCGTTTTTTCTGTCGGCTTTTCGGAGGCGCGATTGTCCGCAGAGGGTCGTGTGCTGGCGATGGTGCGCAATTCGTTCCTGAGGCCGCCTTCAGACTGTCTGCGGTCGTTGCTGTAGCGAGTTACCGGAATGTGCTCCATTGCTGCCGGTGACGATATGATTTGGCCAGGATTGCGACCGACGTGGGTCGGCCAGTTTCAGACGGTCCCGGGTAACGCCCGAAGCGGACGCTCGTGACTGTCCGCACGTTCTGATCGGTTCGGTCGCACCGGGTTTTGTTGGCATATTTGAGCCAAGGAGTGAGCATCTCAAGTACGCTGTGAGTTGATAGGCGCCCGTTGACGAGTTGCCGTGAAGCATGAGTAGCGTAACCGCACCGGTATCTTTAAAAATGGATATTGCCCTACGTGCATTGCGACCGTTCCCCTCCCGGATCCGGTCCGCGACATGCGCCTTTTGTTTGATTGCGCCGATGGTCGCTGTCGCAGAGCTTTCCGATGAATCGCTGCTCGGCCCCGGCGTGCGTTCGCGGCCGGCATACGACGGGTCGGATTCTCAAGTCCTAGAGTTGATTCCGGTTGTCCGATACCTCGGTGAGCCCTGGTTCGTGCGCACGACCCAGGAAGTGCTCGAGGGCGGAGTTCGGATGGAACTTGCGCCTGGGGTCCATGCTGGCGCACAGATTGCCTACGAACCGGGGCGCGAGACAAGCGAATCCGATTTCCTCAAGAGTCACCACGTCCCATATGTCGACCGTGGGTCGTCGGTCGGCGCGCAGGTCGAATGGGACCACATGTTCGGTCCAATGCCGATCACACTGCTCGGGCGCGCGCGGCAGGATACAGACTTAAATCGTGGCGCCCAAATTGACCTCCGCCTCAGCGCCGGTGCATTTCAAAGCGGACGTGTCGCGGCGGGCGTATTCACGCAGGCGACGTGGGCGAACGTGAAGTCGACCAACTCCTTTTACGGCATTACACCGCAGGAGTCGGTTGCCACCGGCTTACCGGCGTTTTACGCAGGCAGCGGTTGGTTGTTTGCAAACTTCGGATTCCTCGCGTCGGTCGACCTAAGCAGGAATTGGATTGTGGTCGGAAGCACAGAGACGCGGCACCAGTACGGCGATGCCGCGCGCAGTCCGCTTACGGAGCGCGCGTCAAATTTCTATGCGAGCGTCGGCCTCGCCTATCGCTTTTGAAGTGCCTGTCTAGCGGAAACGCTGGCCGGTCGCGCCGACTGCCAATTCATCGGGGTTTTCCAACGTCGGCTTCGCGCAAGCTCGGATGTCTCCAAAGGGTCCGTTCTGCGGCGGTCAATGCATGATTTACGATCGCCGAAACCCGTCGTACGATTTGGGATGCTCCAAAGCCGACGGTGGCGACCGTCGCAGGTCGGGCCACTTTCGGACGTTCGAGTGCCTCGCAGAAATCTCTGAAGTGCGGTCATTTACGCGGGCTTGCCCCGACTTACCCCCTACGCGTAGTGTTCGGTAAGTCGCAGAACACCTCGCCATGTCTCGCCTTGGGGTAGCCCGGGCTCGCGCAAGTCCACAAGGTCGCCATCTGTCGGGTGAACAGCAGAAGTATGACGAATGAAGCAAGTTTGGCGTTGGATCCGATGGCCGCAAGCCATATGATGACAACGCTTGGAAGGCAACCTCGGTCCGATAATAACGAATTCAAAATGGTGAAGTGGTGAAATTCCAACTCATTGGTTCGGCAGCGTGTTCAAGGTTGCTTTGTTGGTGGGTGATCGCGCCCGCCGCCATAGTGGGCGTGCAAGGTTGTGCAACACTGGAACGTCGAGAGGCCGTTCCCGTGACCAAGACCGAGCAGGCCATTACACCCGGAGCACCCAATTCGCGGTATTGGCCGGACGCCGATATGACTCCCATGGCGGAGGATGGAGCCAAAGCGATTCAGCGTGAGAGATCGGTATTGCTGGCGGAGGGCAAGTCCCTTGACCCCATGCCACCGGCATATTTCCTTGCGGTTTCCGGTGGTGGCGATGACGGGGCATTCGGTGCTGGACTGCTTGTCGGGTGGACCGACCTGGGAACCCGACCGAGCTTCAAGGTGGTGACCGGGATCAGCACAGGCGCTCTGATCGCGCCGTTTGCTTACCTCGGGCCCAAGTACGATCAGGTACTGCGCCACGTATACACCGGCATTAGCCCAGCGGACGTCTATAAAGCGCGAGGCATGCTTGCCGCGATAACGAGCGACGGTATGGCTGACAACCGTCCGCTCGGGGACCTGATCGCAACGTACGTCACGGCGGATATGCTTGCGGAAGTGGCCGCAGAGTATGCAAAGGGACGGGTCCTTCTGATCGCCACGACCGACATCGATGCTCGGCGCCCTGTCCTCTGGAACATGGGCGCGATCGCAACGAGCAAGGACCCGCGTGCCTTGAAGCTCTTCCGCGACATCATGCTCGCCTCTGCCGCGATACCGGCCGCGTTTTCACCGGTTCTGATCGACGTCGAAGTCGATGGAACCTCTTATCAAGAAATGCATGTGGATGGCGGTGCCTCCGCCCAGGTGTTCCTCTATCCGCCGCGACTGTTTGAATCGACGCGAGCGACTGGAGAACAGCTTGCCGAGAGAAAGCGCTATGCCTACATCATTCGCAACTCGAAGATCGGCCCGGAGTGGGCGATGACAGAACGACGCACTATGAGCATCGCTGGCCGTGCGATAGCTTCTTTGTTGCAGTCTGATGGGATCGGGGACCTCTACAGGATCTTTGCTACGACGCAGAAGGATGGGGTTGATTTTAATCTTGCGTTTATCGGCCAGGATTTTCGTGAGGCTCATAGGGAAGATTTTGACACCGAGTACATGCGCAAGCTCTTCGACTACGGATATCGACTTTCTTCGAAAGGCTACCCCTGGCAGAAAGCGCCCCCTGGCTACTCGGGTGCTGTGACAAAGTGACGGTCAAGAGCAGGTCGTAAATCGTTTGGGGGAAGATTGAAGTATGCGACTTCCGGCGGATCCGAGTAGGATCTCGCTCGATTCGCTCAGGTCGTCCGGGTGTCGCTGAATCCAGAATAAGAACGGGGTCAACATGAGGTATGTCATAAGGTTGTTATTTCCTTTGGCCGCGGCGCTTGCGCTGGTCGCAGGTCCGGTGGCGGCACAGCAGAAGAAGCCCAATATCCTCGTCATCATGGGTGACGACATCAGGATGTGGAACGTCGTCGCCTACAGCCACGGCATGATGGGGTTCCACACGCCCAACATTGACCGCATCGCCAAAGAAGGCGCGATCTTCAGCGATAGAGGTGGTCGGGGAAATTGGAACACTTGCAAAAGTGGTAGAACGGCTCCGAGAACCCTTTTGGGGACCGATCCCCGAGGAGCAGGGCATGACGAAGAAACGTACCCGGCGCACGCATAGTGCCCAATTCAAGGCAAGGATTGCGCTGCTGGCGCTGCGAGGTGATTTGACTGTCGCCGAGATCGCGCAGAATAACCAAGTGCACCCGAACCAGGTGACGCAGTGGAAGCATTCTGTCATCTGCGGGTCCGTATAACAGCCCTCAACAATGGGGGCGTGGCTCACCGCTCGCGCGAACGTGTCTACTCCCTGAACGGCCGCTTCGAACCGGTCAGCGAGAATCGCGAACGGCCGCTTCGCACACTTGCGACAGATGGGTGGGGATCGTGTGTTGCCGATGGAGGCGCCCGGCGCGGACCGGCTGCTTTCAGGCTGGTTGCAGACGTCCGTAGCCTGCAACTTGATAGCTCGTGACCGGCAGCGTGCGGCCAACAGCGGAAGATCGCCGACCTGGTTTGCCTACGGGCAAGCAGACATCGAGTATTGTCAATCTCTATCTCGAAGAGAGGGTCGCGACGTGAGGGCTTCGGTCTTCGTAGGAACAAGCGTTGACGGTTTCATCGCTCGACGGAACGGCGATTTTGACTTCCTGCCGGAGGGCGGGGGTGAGCCGCACGGCTATGAAGAGTTCCTGGCGAGCGTGGACGTGTTGGTCATCGGCCGGCACACGTACGAAAAGGTCCTGACCTTCGATAGCTGGCCTTATGCTGGCAAGCGCGTCATTGTCTTGAGCAGCCGACCCCTTCATCTTGCCAAAGTCGGTGGCGCCGTCCTAGAACAGATGTCCGGGACACCCGCTGAGATCACGGAACGGCTTTCGGGCAGCGGCACCCAACATGCCTACGTCGATGGCGGCATCACCGTGCAGCGGTTCATACGCGCGGGGCTGATCCAACGCATTATCGTCACGCGGGTCCCGGTGCTGATCGGAGACGGCATCCCGCTATTCGGGTCGCTTCCCGCCGATGTGCTGCTTCGCCACGTTCTGACAACAACGTATCCGAGCGGGCTCGTCAAGAGTGAATACGAGGTTCTGACCTGAGGCCATCTTGACCGAGCAAGCCGCAAAGCGGCCACGCAACCAGGACTACTCCGAGTCGATGCACTAAACCGCTTACATGGACGCATCCCGGAATGCAATAGGTCGAAGCAAATTATTTACTCCACGCGGCGTTCAGCGCCGTGCCTTGGTGTTTACAAATCACTGCTAACTTTCCCACGCGTACTAACTACATCGGCGTGTCCTGCCTTGATCGGCAGCAAGGCAGCTGTTCGGTTCATTTTCCATGCTGGTGCGGCGTTCGGTTGCAGTCTTACATTCGGCCTACAGGTGCAACCCTTTGTCGGCTGCTGGCCTTGGTGAAATACGCTAGAAGACGCCTCATCTCTCGCCAGGGCTGCCTTTTCAGGCGCCCGCGCGGTTTACCAGGCTTGTGTCTTCCGCGGTCCGACCACTGCGCCACCACTGGGAACGAACAGTGCAACCTCCATGCAGCAGATTCCTTCTCTAACAATTCCGTGTCGTGCTGGCGATTGCCGGAGGCTCATCTCCGTCAAAGCGCCAGTAGAAATGAGAGCACATCCGGCTTTGTCCCGACCTGGCCGAGCTCATGCCGGTGCCGCCGGCGCCACCGCCGTCAGCCCGTGATTCGGGTCATACGTGCGCTTGTGAGCCAACAACGCCCAGATCTGGCGAGCCATCTTGTTCGCGAGCGCGACGGCGGCGACGTTATGGGGCCGCCGCTGAGATAAACGTCCCAACCACGAAGTTGGGTCCTTACCGGCTTTGCTGGTCACCAGGACGCTGCGCGCTCCGTGAATCAGCAACGTGCGCAAGTACGTGTTGCCACGCTTGCTGATGCCAAGCAACTGCACACGCCCGCCCGTGCCGTTTTGGCGCGGCACCAGGCCCAGATATGCAGCAAACTGCCGTCCGGAGCGAAAGGTCATGGCCGTCTCCCCAACCGTGGCCACCGCAGCCGTCGCGGTGAGCAAGCCGACGCCCGGGATCGACGCGATCCTCTCGCAGTCTTCTTGTCGGCGCTGCCAGGAAGCGATCTGCCGCTCGGCTTCACTAATCTGTTCGGTAAGACGACGAATCTCTTCGATCTGGCGGCGAAGCTGGGATCGCAGCAGCGTCGGCACGGACGACGTTGCATCATCGAGCGCAGCCGTAGCCTTGGGCAGCATCGTGCGCCACCCTTTTGGCAACTCGACGCCAAATTCCCCCATGAGCCCATGGATCTGATTGACCGCCGCGGTGCGGTTCTTCTTGAACCGTTCCCGTATGGCGTGCAGAGCGAGCACCGCCTGTTGTTCCTCCGTCTTGACTGCAACGAAGCGCATCTCCGGCTGCTGCGCTGCCGTCCAGATCGCCGCCGCATCGGCAGCGTCGTTCTTGTTTGTCTTGACGAACGGGCGCACGAACTGAGCAGCAATCAGCTTGACCTCGTGCCCGAGCCTGGCGAAGCGCCTGGCCCAGTGATGCGCCGAACCGCATGCCTCCATGACGATCACCGATGGCTGCAGCTGCGCAAAATGCGCTAGCAATTCGGCTCGGCGCAGCTTTGTTCGCGTTACTTCCGCCGTCTCAGAATTAACCGCGTGTGCCTGGAAAATATGCTTTGCAATGTCCAGTCCAATCGTCGTACGCTTCATGTGAGGCTCCTTCCCGTTGAGAGGATCGTCGAAACATCCACTTTGGCACTTCGATGCCGTTTGGGAAAGGAGTCTCCCTCTGCATTTGTGCCTCTCACTCATCGCCGCACCTTTGTACCTTCCAGCCCTCGGGGTATGGGGGCGAGACAAACCCCAATACAAGCCCCACCGCCCACTACGCGCTACCAAAGTTGGAGCAGCGGTTTCACACCGAAGCCACACCTGGTCATCGACTCCTACAAGCCTCACGGCGCTCGCGCTGCCGGGGGATGCGTCCATTACATCTCTCGCGGTAGGGCTCCGTTCGAGGTTGATGGCATAGCGAAGAACCGGTGATTTTGCACTGGGTGTGTGTTCCGTAAGTTGGCGTTTGAGGCGACGTGCCTCGAACACCGACAGGAGCACACCATGATCCAGAATGACAACCCAGGTATCTCCCCGCTGCGGCGGCGCATGATCGAAGACATGACGGCGCGCCGTTTTGCCGAGCCGACACAGATTGCGCATCTTCGCGCAGTGACGCTGCTGGCGAAGTTCCTTCGCAAATCGCCGGACACGGTCACCGGCGAGGATCTTCGCCGCTTCCAGATTCACCTGGCCGAGATCGGCAAGACGCCAAGCGCTATCAACGCCACGGTCTATGGCGTTCGCTTCTTTCTCGAGGCTACTCTCGATAAGCCTGATCTCGCACGCCGGATGCGTGCGGTGCGGGTCGAGCACCGCATCCCGGTGATCTTGAGCACGGAGGAGGTCGCCACGCTTATCGAGTCAGCGTCCAGCCTCAAGTACAAGACCGCACTTTCGGTGGCGTATGGCGCCGGGCTTCGCGCTGGTGAAGTCTGCGGCCTGCGCACGAGCGACATCGATTCGCAGCGCATGATTCTGCGCGTTGATCAAGGCAAGGGGAACAAGGACCGCAACGCCGTGCTGCCGCCGTTGCTGCTCGAACGCCTGCGCATCTGGTGGCGCTACGCCAAGCGCCGCAGCCAAGTCATCGACGGCGGCTGGGTCTTCCCGGGCCGCGAGCCAATCAACCCGGTCTCGGCGCGAATGCTCAACCGCGCTGTGCACGCCGCCGCCACCGTTGCCGGCATCGACAAGCCCGTCTCGATGCACACGCTGCGCCATTGCTTCGCAACTCACCTGCTCGAGCAGAAGGTCGACGTGCGCGTCATCCAAGTGCTGCTCGGCCACAAGAAGCTCAGCACCACAGCGACCTACACCCAGGTCGCCTCCACCTTGCTGCACAAGGTCATCAGCCCGATAGAGAGTCAGCGAAACACCTAGCCCGGGGCAGACCATGCGCCCCGCGCTGGAGGTCGCGCAGATCCTGCGCACCGCCGGTCCGGCCTGGCGAAGCGAACACCGCGGGCATTTATCGCTCGGCCAGCTTCGCGTCATGTCGGCCATCGAGCAATGCCGAAGCAGCGCGCTCGGCGGACACGTGCTGCAGTGCTCCTCTTGCGGTGAGCCGCAGATCTCCTACAACTCGTGCCGCAACCGCCACTGCCCCAAGTGCCAGGGCAGTGCCGCCCTGCGCTGGCTCGAGAATCGCCAAGCCGATCTGCTGCCCGTGCCGTACTACCACGTCGTCTTCACCCTGCCTGCGCCGATCGCCGCCATCGCCTACACCAACAAGGCGCTGCTCTACGGCATGCTCTTTGACGCGACCGCCGAGACCCTGCGACGCATCGCGCTCGATCCGCGGCATCTGGGCGCCCGGATCGGCGCTACCCTCGTACTGCACACCTGGGGCTCGGCACTCACCCACCACCCGCACGTGCACGGTATCGTGCCCGGTGGCGGACTGGCTCCCGAGGCCGATCGCTGGGTGCGCTGCAAGCCGGGCTTCTTCCTGCCCGTGCGGGTGCTATCGCGCTTGTTCCGCCGGCTCTTCCTCGAAGCGCTGCTCGCCGCCCACGATCAGGGGCTGCTGCATTTCTTCGGCCAGGATGCCGAGCTTGCCGACCCAGCGCTCTTCCGCCAGTGGCTGGTGCCCCTTCGGTCGATCGAGTGGGTCGTCTATGCCAAGCGCCCCTTTGCTGGGCCTAAGCAGGTGCTCGAGTACCTCTCTCGGTACACCCACCGGGTTGCGATCTCCAACCACCGACTGCTCGCCTACGACGAGCACGGCGTCACCTTCCGCTGGAAGGACTATCGGGCCAAGGGCGCGACGCGGCACAAGACGATGACCCTGGCTGCCGGCGAGTTCATCCGCCGCTTCCTGCTGCACGTGCTGCCCACCGGCTTGCACCGCATCCGCCACTATGGTCTGCTGGCCAACATTGGCAGAAAAGCCAATTTGGCGCTTGCGCGCGAGTTGCTCAACGCGCCGGCTCCGGCGCCCGACCCGGTGGCCAAGGAACCGGCAGCTGCGCCACCCGTCTTCGTCTGCCGGCATTGCGGCGCGCCGATGCTCATCATCGAGGTCATGCCCAGGCCGCTGCACATCCGTGCTCCGCCTCTGCGAGCGTCATCATGATGCACACAGAACGCGCTCTATCCTTATGGCCGACGCCATATCAGCCCCCGGCCGGGGTCGGCTTGTGCGCTGCGCGGCGCCGGGCTCCAGAACGCGAGTATCCGTTTGCCGGCAACATCCCTGGCGCGGTACGCAGCAGCGACGATCGGCGCTTCGGCCATGACCGCGGTGCCAGCAGCGTCGCCCCCAATCCACCTCGGCGCATCAAAGGCCCATAGCACCACGGCTTCGTTCAGCACCAACCCAGCGCCCGCGGTTTCCTGCCTCGAAGATTAGACAACGCCCACCCTCACTCAAACCAAGTGCGGGCGTCTACCCTTGCCCGGGCGGGCATCGTCTAATCATTAACGATTGCGGGTCTTCAGCATCGCGGAAAGCCGACATCTGCGACGAATAGCATTACGCGAAATCGGCCTCTGCACCGTCTCCGATGCCGGAAAACTATCGCGGCGGTGGTTGGCCCGGCAACCAAGGGTAAGGGCGACGGCCGGTTGGCGCGTCGAGCACCGACCAAACTGTGACGATCTGGGAGTGCCCGCATTGACACTCCAACAACCGCAGCGACAGGATTCGAGGTTGGGGCACGGAGACGAAGACTTTTCCGCAGTTCTTGCAGAACGTGACCATCCGGAAAGCGTAGCGCGACGACACGTCGATGCCAAGGATGGATGTATCGTTTCCGCCATGCTCCCCCGCACCTTCACCCCGTACCCGGACGCCACGCAGGCACGCGCCGCCGGATGCTTCACATGCACGCACTTCCATGGTCGGTTCTACGCGGAACACGTCGTTTGCGAGAGCCGGGGCGGGACGGCGAGGATGGGCTGCGCGTTCTGGGAGCGGAACCCGGGCGAACGGGGCTTTAGGGGCACAGTCTGGTGCTGTTGCCAGATCTAGGCGCGACAGCGGTAAACTGGCCTCTGAATCTTTTCACGGGCGGGTTATGTCATCACTTCCAGAAGGCCACCAACCGGTTCAATCCACGATTTGCGGAGTGACCTACAAGGGAAGCTATTGGGTCGACGACAACAAACACGTCGTCAATGTATCCACGGATTTCGGACACAAAAGCACTCCCGCACTT
>Ga0116223_10005122_pt1 | contig 11151 bp, 7 predicted proteins | sample Sb_taG_3_FD_90092 | JGI IMG/M metagenome (GOLD analysis project Ga0116223, IMG submission 90092) | Peat soil microbial communities from Weissenstadt, Germany - Sb_50d_a_PC metaG | ecosystem: Environmental > Terrestrial > Soil > Wetlands > Peat | place: Germany: Weissenstadt | collected 2010-09-21 | reverse complement strand
TGGTTGTGAAGCTGGCGATACAAGGCTCGCGCCGCATCCGGACTGAGCCCGGTGTCTGAAGCCGGAAGCGCGACATCGAAGCTCAGAACATTGTGCGGCTCGAATCCGGGATTCACATTCCACAGCTGCATCAGGCTGCGAATCATCAAGCCCGCGCCGATCAGCAGGACCAGCGCCATCGCCATTTCAACCACCACAAACACTCCCTGGACACGGTGGTGGGCGGCGCTCGTTCCTCGGCCACCTTCTTTGAGAGTTTCCTGCAAATTTGAGCGCGCGGTTTTGAGCGCCGGGGCAAGACCAAAAAGAATACCAGCAAGGACTGAAACCACTCCGGTGAAGATCAGGACGTGGGTGTCAAGTCCGACGTCCTCGGCGCGGGGCAGGGCAACCGGCAAGAGCGCGAGCGCCGCCCTGGTTCCCCAGACGGCAAGTACCAAGCCAAGGCCGGCGCCACCAATCGCAAGCAGGACACTCTCAGTGAGAAGCTGGCGAACCACACGTCCTCGGCTGGCGCCCAGTGAGAGGCGGATGGCAAATTCGCGCGTACGGCCAGTCGAGCGTGCCAGCAGGAGATTGGCGACGTTGACACAGGCAATCAGCAGCACAAAACAGACGGCGGCGAGCAGCACTAGAAGAAAGGGCTCGATATCTCCGACCATGTTCTGTTTCATCGCCAACAGCGTCGCACCCTCACCCACGTCAGCTTGGGGAAAAGCTGAGGCCAGGTTCTGCGCTACCGTATCCATGTCAGCGCGGGCTTGGGCCAGAGTGATGCCGGGCTTGAGCCGTCCGATAGCCTTCATGCCCAAAGCGTGGCTGCGGTCGCGGAAGTTGGCATAACTCCACTGGCCGATAGGGACGTAAACCTCGCCGTCATCGCGGAAGCTGGGCAGAGTCAAATGAAAACTGGCGGGAACCACTCCAATGATGGTGTAACCCTCACCGTCGAGTGAGAGTCTTCGCCCCAGCACGTCAGGTGAGGAGCCAAATTTTCGCTTCCAGAAACCGCTGCTGACGAGCGCAACGTGACCAGCTCCCAATCGATCCTCTTCCGCGGTAAACATGCGGCCGATCAGGGGCTTCACACCCAGGATAGAGAAAAAGTCTGCGGACACCATCTTCCCCTGTATTTGCTCGGCTTCACCGGCGCCGGTGAGACTGAAGCTATCGTGACGATAGGCCGCTAGCGACGTAAAGGAGTGATTGTCCCGCTGCCAGTCCAGGAAGTTAGGATAGGAGATAGATCCCTGCTTGAAATTCGGTTTGCTTTCAAACAACGTAACCAGTTTGTCAGGTTCGGGGAACGGCAGGGAGTTCAGCAGCACTCCATTCACGATGGAGAAGACCGCGGTGTTCGCGCCGATGCCAAGAGCCAGCGTGAGAACGGCCACGAAGGTGAACCCGGGGTTCTTCCGTAACATGCGGAATCCGTAGCGAAGATCTTCGAGCAGTGTTTGCATCACTCTGTACCCTCAGCGGAAGGTCTGATCGTCCTCGTGTGGAGCAACTTCCCTTCCCCCACATGAGCCGCCAAGCTGCTGATTCGACGCGCCGGAAACGTTAATGTGAGCTACCGTGTGTCCGCTGGCGAAAATGGAATGTCCGGAATCGGACAGCACAAGGATTGTTGACGCAGGGTTTAGTGCCGCTGCTGATATAGCGCCCGTCTCCGAATCTTGGTACTCTACGTTGCTTTCGCTCCACCCGAGTGTTTCGCGTTGACGGCTGATCTTCATGACCTATTTTTTTCTCTTCTTCTTTGTCTCGGGATTCTGCAGCATCCTCTACGAGATCGTGTGGCTCAGGCTGTCCATGGCGCAGTTCGGCGTCACCAGCGCTCTCGTCTCCATCGTGCTTTCCATGTTCATGGCCGGTTTGGGATTGGGATCGTGGGGAAGCGGTTATCTGATCAGAAAATACGAGGACCGGCTGCGCTTTCCACCGCTACTACTTTATGCGGTTGCCGAACTCTTGATCGGACTTTCTGCCGTCCTCGTGCCCTACGAGTTAGTCTGGGGACGAACTCAATTGGTGCGCCTTTCGTTGTCCTCCTCGTGGGCTTGGAATATCGCTTCCGGGTTTTGGATTGCGTTGACTTTCGTCCCATGGTGCGCCTGCATGGGCGCAACCATACCGATAGCGATGCTGGCAATCAGGAACAGTTTCCAGCGGGAACAGCGGCGCTCTTTCAGCTTTTTGTATTTAGCAAATGTTCTGGGTGCGGTCGCTGGTGCGCTGGTGCCTCTGTTCCTCATCGAACTCTATGGATTCCACGGCACCCTGAAGGCGGGCGCGTGGCTCAACCTTTTGCTTGCTGTGTCGGCGACCGCTCTCAGCTTGCGGCAGCGCACTCCCGCAAGACTCGATCGGCCGACGAAGGACCCGAATTCTTCAGAGATGCCCAAACAGCCCATGCCGAGCCGCAGACTGCTTTTCCTGTTGTTTGCTACCGGATGCACAAGCATGGGCGTGGAAGTTGTATGGATTCGGCAGTTTACTCCATACCTGGGTACGGTGGTTTATGCCTTCGGCTCAATCCTTGCTTGCTACCTCTCGGCGAACTTCGCCGGATCGCGGATTTATCGAAACTGGAGCCGTAGTCATCAGCCCGCCAGCGATACAGCTTTAGCTTTGGTGGGCCTCTTCATTCTCCTGCCATTGCTCAGCGCGAGCCCGCAGTTCCATGCTTCCAGGCTGCTGCGGCTGTTGCTGGGCGTCGTTCCATTTTCGGTTACGATGGGATTCCTCACCCCGATGTTTGTCGATCGCTGGTCAGGGGGCGATCCGGAAAAGGCAGGAAGCGCCTACGCGGTGAACGTGGTTGGTTGTATTGTGGGACCACTGCTTTCGGGATTTCTTTTCTTGCCATTTATAAGTGAGCGTTGGGTCCTGTTCTTGTTTGCGCTTCCATGGTTCGTGCTTGCGGGCAGTCCAGCGCGGTCGTGGGAAGACCGAATCCCCGGGAGTGGCGCAAGGCGTCCCTTGATCTTCTATCCGGCAGTTGTCCTGGCATTGCTGCTAGTCTGCCTCGGCCGGGATTACGAAGATCAGTTTGCCCATCGTGAAGTGCTCCGCGACAGCACCGCGACCATCGTGGCAACCGGAGTGGGGACCGAAAAGCGGTTGCTGGTCAATGGCGTCGGCATCACCAGCTTGACTCCGATCACGAAAATGATGGCCCACCTCCCGCTGGCATTTCTGGGGCACGCTCCTCGCAACGCGCTGGTCGTCTGTTTTGGCATGGGCACGACCTATCGTTCGCTGCTTTCCTGGAATATTCCGACTACGGCTGTCGAACTGGTTCCGAGCGTTCCGCGAATGTTCTGGTACTACCACTCCGATGGCCCGCAGCTTTTGCGTTCACCGTTGTCGCATGTCGTGATTGACGATGGACGACGGTACCTGGAGCGCACCACGGAACAGTACGACGTCATCACCATCGACCCGCCTCCTCCCATTGAGGCAGCGGGCTCGAGCCTGCTGTATTCGGAAGAATTTCTCTTAACCGTCAAGCAGCGTTTGCTGCCAGGGGGAATTCTGCAGTTGTGGCTTCCTGGTGGAGATGCGCTTGTCGAGTCCTCCATCGCTCGCGCGGTAATGGAGTCCTTTCCTCACGTCCGCGTTTTCGGTGGCTTTGAAGGCTGGGGTTATCACTTCATTGCAAGCGACGATCGAATACCTGACAAGACAGCCACCGAATTAGCACAGCGTATGCCAGCTTCGGCGGTCAAGGATTTGACAGAATGGGGACCGCAACCGACAGCCGAGGGACAGTTTGAGAATATTTTGAACCGCGAACTGTCTCTCGAACACTTGATCGCGGAATCTCCCAACGCTCCTGCTCTGCGCGACGACTGGCCGTTGAACGAGTACTACGCTCTTCGCCGACGACGCAGCCGCCGGGCATCGCGGTGATTCCAGTCACTCCAACAGAACTGGAAAGCGCCGCCCGCCTTATGCCGGGCGATACTTCCACGGACCGCAGAACTGCAACCCTTTGCACACGCCACCGGCCTGTTGCACTGTGAAGTTTCCGCTGTACTGCGTTACCCTCGCCGCAGAGTTCGCGTCCCAGGGTGACGTCTGCTTCGACCCGGTAATCCCAAGGAGTGCAAGCACTTGTGTGTATTCACTCGGGTATGGCCCGGGGCCAACCAAGGCTGCTAGAATCAAGCGGTTGCGGGGTTGAACTCAGCACTGTGGACAATGAATTGCACTAGCCCATGGCAGAGTCGCACAAGCCGGAAACACGTGAGCATCTGGAGCAACCGATCATAAGCGCTCGGGAAAAGCCGGGACTGGATGAAGAAACGTTCCAGCAGCTTCTGGAAGCCGCTCATGTGCTCCAGGAGCAAAAAGCGTTTGAGGTCGCGAGCCGCCCGAAGCCGAATCCCGAGGAAGCGCTCGCCGAGATCATCGAAACCCAGGAATTCCTGCGGTCGCAACCTAGCGATTTGCGAGTCGCGGCGAATCTGATTGTCGAGCGTGTGCATAGCATCACCCATGCCACGGGCGTGGCCGTCGCGTTGGTGCGGGACAAGCGGCTGGTGTATTGTGCCGCGACCGGAGATGCTGCCAATCTGGCGGGATCAAGCTTAGCGATGGATTCGAGTCTATCCTCTGACGGTCAACTCACCACCAAGTTCAGCCGTGAACACCCGGACAAACAATCCATCGCTCTACCCCTTCAGCACGAAGGCGATCTAGCCGGCCTGCTCGAGGTGCGCTTTGCGGATGCCGACTCCGTTCCAGACCCCGAGATGCGAAGTTGCCAGCTTATGGCAGGGTTGATGACGGAAGCAATCGCCAGAGCTGCCGACAAAGAGTGGAGGGAAACCCTGGCGGCCGAGCGTGCCGCCATGCTGGAGGCTTTGGAACGAATTAAGCCGCAGCTTGAGCGTCTTGCAGTGGGACCAGTGAAGAATACGGTTGCGCCTGCGAAGACCGTTGTCGAATCGGCGGAGAGCGTCGTCAAGCCAGCAGACAGCGTTGTCAAACCGGCGCCAGAAATTACACCGCGCGTTGCCGTTCCGGCCAGCGCGGCCAGCGCGAAATCAGGCCGCGACACCATCTGCCCCCAATGCGGTTACCAGTTCGGGGAACACGAACTATTCTGCGGACGCTGCGGCACCGCGCGTCCGGCAGGCACTTTGCCCTCGGGCGATCTGGCCAGCAAATGGGCGTCGATGTTGCAACTGCAACAGGAAGAGGAGAACCGGCAATCCGACGAGGTGGAAACGCTCAGCGAAGAGTCCGCTACGAGCTTAGCCGCGGTGGTTGAGTCTGGTTCGGGATCTTCCCGCAAACTCCCTCCCAATCTTTCTCCCGAACTGAAAAAAATGATGGACCAGTTCTCCGACGAATCGGGAGAACCGGACGAAACGGAAGTGGCGCCGGCAAGCGGATCCGCGTTAGTGATTAAAGGTGAACTCGCGGAGAATGCCGTTCCGGTTGCCCCGGCAGCTTTAGAGCCTGCGAAATCGCCCTCGCCCTGGGCTTCCGCTAGCAAAACTCACGAATGGCTGGCCTCGCTGCATCCGAAATCGGCGGGCGGAATCTGGCTGGCCAAGCATCGCGCAGACCTCTACGTCGGAGCCGCCGTACTTCTGCTCCTGATCGTGCTATCTGGCTGGGGAATGCATTCCGCGGAAAATCAGGTCAAACCGAAGAACCCTCCTCAGCCCAGTCTCACGCTCTTTGAACGGCTGCTGGTGAGTTTGGGTTTGGCGGAAACACCGCCCACGCCGGTTTATCTCGGCAACCCCAACGCTCAAGTATGGGTTGATCTTCACACTGCTCTTTATTATTGTTCTGACTCAGACCTGTACGGCAAAACCCCAGGAGGAAAATTCACCACGCAGCGCGATGCGCAACTCGACCAGTTCGAGCCCGCAGCTCGAAAAAACTGCGACTGATTTCCAGGTAGTGTCAGGTTCATTGTTCGCTTCGAATCGGCAGCCAAAACAAAAACCCCCGCGTCCGCAACGCAGGGGTCTTAAATATTAATATCTGCTCGATGTTGATTCAGACCTTCAAGCTTGGGCTAGAGCCTCGTGTCGGCGCGCTTCGTACCACAGAGCGAGTTCGACTCGATTCCACAGTCCCAGTTTGTCATAAATGACCCGCAAATAATTCTTCACGACATGCTCAGTCGTGCCGATGGCTTCTGCGACTTCACTGTTCTTGAGTCCTTGGGCGACAAGTTCGATGACTCGCCGCTCCCGTTCGTTCGGAACACGTTTTCCGTAGCGCTCTCCTCCAACCATAACTGCCTCCGGTATAGGGTTGTTGCGAGTTTCACTCGCTTGATACCGCCGTCAATTCCAAAGCGCAGGAAGAGACGATTAAAATGGGCCTTCACCGTGCGCCGGGCCATCTTGAGCTGGGCGGCAATTTCTGTATTGTCGCAGCCCTGCAACAGCAACTCAGCAATCTGCTGTTCGCGCGGACCCAGACGAACAGGCTTTTCCTCCATATCGGCTCTTCCCCAAAAGGTGAAATAATAACTGACGCAACGCAAGTTTTCCACAGATGCCTTGCTGGAAGCGCCCTTCGCCAGCCCAGCCGACACAAATGAACAGAGTTTTGGCTGGGTCTCCAGAAATTCATAGCATGCACCCTGCCAAGTGCGCCGGATTTCGCTTGTGATTTCAAGATTCGCCGTCGCAGTGCGCCGAAATATGAGTAACCCCAATCAGACCATACGGATGGATTGCCGATTCCGGGCAGGGCCGGTAGCCTGATTCCTGGAAGTGGTGCCGAGAAACAACTTATGTCATAGAAAACTAAGAGACAAATCGCGGAACCCAACCATCTGGCCAGTTACCAACTTCTGCCTGTGAATAACGCCGACATTTACAGCCAAAGACGGCCCGTGCCGACACTTCGGCACCTAACTTGATGGCAGCCGGTGCAGCCTAAAGGCTCGATGCCTTTTTAGGGCAAAAACCTTAGGACAAAATTCCCCGATCATGTAAGCGTCGTAGGAACTAATTACACTTCTGACAACGGGAAGCGGCCGATGAACAAGTTGCCCCAGGGTTGGCGAGCAACAAATTCCAACTGACAGGCTGCGCAACTCTCGAGCCTGATCTGGTTCCATCCGGGAAAAGATTGAAAGCAAAACAAAGGAATGTTCTACACTAGGGAAACTTTTCCTACGCCATGAAATTGTCGGTCGTCATACCGGTTTACAACGAGCGCTCAACTTTGCGCTCCGTGGTCGAGCGAGTGTTGGCGGTTCCACTCGACCTCGAAGTGCTTTGCGTGGATGACGGCTCGCGCGACGGTTCACCCGAAATTCTTTCCGAATTGCAAAGCCAATACCGGCAGGTCCAGGTCTTTTTGCAACCCCGGAATCTGGGCAAGGGAGCCGCGCTGCGCCGCGGGATTCAGGAGGCTACGGGAGACTTCGTGGTCATCCAGGATGCTGACCTCGAATATGACCCTGCGGACTATTCACTATTACTCGAACCGCTGATTCAGGGTAAAGCCGATGTAGTTTACGGCTCCCGCTTTCTTGGCGCTGCTCCGCATCGAGTGCTTTATTTCTGGCACTCGGTGGGAAACCGACTGCTGACGCTGCTTTCGAACTGTCTTACCAACATCAACCTCACCGACATGGAAACTTGCTACAAAGTTTTTCGGCGTGAGGTCATCCAGTCCATTCCAATCGAAGAAAACCGTTTCGGATTCGAGCCGGAGATCACGGTCAAAGTAGCCAAGCGTCGCCTGCGCATCTACGAGGTCGGCATCAGCTACTGGGGACGCACTTACGAAGAAGGAAAAAAAATAGGCTGGAAGGACGGGGCGCGCGCCGTATGGTGTCTGCTGAAATACTCGATCAAGGAACCTGTGGTTGCAGCCCGGGCAGCGGAGCCTGTAGAAGCACTCCAAGAACCTGCTGGCCCAAGAAGGCTTTCAAGCGGTGGCAGATAAACGGCCCCACTGGCAGAATAGGAACTGCAGAGTGCAAAGCTTTTCACATTCTCTCCTCATGCCCGGGAGGCAAAATGACCGCTTTCACTAACCACCCCATAAAGAACCACATAGCGGCTTGAACCGGAGTCGGCAAAGGTACGCTAATTGCTCGTGTACAAGCTTGACACGCACTAACCAGTCGGTACTTGATGCCCCGCCAGTTAAGCGGTATTCTGGGCATCGCTGGTTTCGTTCTCCCCTGCTGGTTTTCGTGGGCTGCAAAGCTGCCACCGTCATATTGCCTGCATGGCAAGCAGTTACAACATAGTGTGCTAATCAACCTGCACTCATAAGGAGCAAGAATTGACCGTTTCAACAAGCCACATTATTGCGCCGCACGGCGGAGAACTCACCGACCTGATCGCGCCGCCAGAAAGAATCTCAGAACTGAAAACCCAATCGCGGGAGTGGCCGTCGTGGGATCTGACGCCACGCCAGATCTGCGATCTCGAACTCCTCATCAGCGGCGGATTCTCGCCTCTGCAAGGATTCATGACCCAGGCAGATTACCAGGGCGTCTGCCACAACATGCGATTGAGCAGCGGCGTTCTGTGGCCCATGCCGATTACTCTCGATGTTAAAGAAGAGTTCGCCAAGTCGCTCAAGCCGGGATCCAGCAAGGTCGCTTTGCGCGACGCTGAAGGCGTGATGCTCGCCGTCCTGCATGTCGAAGAGGTTTGGCAGCCCGACCGCAAGGCTGAAGCTAAATCGGTATTTGGCACCACCAGCGCGGTTCATCCCGGTGTTGATTATTTATTGAACAAGGGCAACGCCTGGTACGTGGGCGGCCGTGTCGAAGGCCTGCAAGCTCCGTCGCATTATGACTTCCGCACCTTGCGCCTCACTCCAGCCGAATTGCGAGCCGAATTTGCCCGTCTGGGCTGGCGCCGCGTGGTTGCATTCCAGACCCGCAACCCTATGCACCGCGCCCACGTGGAACTGACCTTCCGCGCCGCGAAACAGGTTGAGGCCAACCTGCTGCTGCATCCTTCTGTTGGAATGACGAAACCCGGCGACGTCGACTACTTCACTCGCGTGCGCTGCTATCAACTGCTTCTTTCCAAGTTCCCCGCAGGAAGCGTGAAGCTTTCCATGCTGCCGCTGGCTATGCGCATGGGCGGACCGCGCGAGGCCATCTGGCACGCGTTAATCCGCAAGAATCACGGCGTGACGCATTTCATCGTAGGCCGCGACCACGCGGGTCCGGGAAAAGATTCCGATGGCAAACCTTTCTACGGCCCTTACGAAGCTCAGGAACTTTTCAAGAAACACGAAGCCGATATCGGCGTGACCATGGTTCCCTTCAACATGATGGTCTACCTCGAAGATCAGGACCAATACGTGCCTGACAATGAAGTGACCAACGGCTCGCGCGTATTGAACATTTCCGGCACCGAACTACGGGATCGCCTCAACGAAGGACGCGACATTCCCAGTTGGTTTACCTATCCCGAAGTCGTGAAGGAATTACGCCGCAGCTATCCTCCTCGGCATAAGCAGGGAGTAACCATTTTCTTCACAGGACTCTCGGGCTCAGGCAAATCGACCATCGCCAATGTTCTCGTAACCAAATTCCTGGAGGCAGGTGGCCGTCCGGTCACGCTCTTGGATGGAGATCTGGTGCGCAAGCATCTTTCCTCGGAGCTGGGCTTCTCGAAAGAACATCGCGACATCAATATCCGACGCATCGGATACGTAGCCTCGGAGATCACGAAAAACGGTGGCATCGCGATCTGTGCTCCCATTGCGCCGTATGACGCAACCCGCAAAGCGGTGCGCAGCATGGTGGAATCCGGTGGCGGCTTCATTCTGGTGCACATCGCGACGCCGGTTGAAACCTGTGAGCAGCGCGACCGTAAAGGTCTGTACGCGAAAGCTCGCGCTGGCATTCTTAAGGAGTTTACCGGCATTTCGGATCCATACGAAGTGCCCACCGATGCCGAAGTTGTAATCAATACCGCCGAACTAAGTCCCGAAGAAGCGGCGCAAGAGATCATTCTGCACCTGGAGCGCGAGGGATTTATCGGGGTCAACGGACAGTCGTCCTAATCGCGGAGCGAAGAGTAGCAGAGGAACAGTACGGGATTTGTAATGCTCATCGAAAAGGTCTTGATCGGCTTCGTGGTAGGTACTCTGATCGGTATGACTGGGGTGGGCGGCGGTGTGCTTCTGCTGCCCGTCCTGATTTTTGTTCTGAAAGTGCCTCCTATCATCGCGGTCGGCTCTGACGCCCTTTTCAACTTTGTTACCAAGATCGGTTCCAGTTGGGTTCACCTCAATAAAGGCACGGTTCGCCGCAATGTGGTTGTGGCCCTGGCCTCCGGAAGCATTCCTGGATCGATTCTTGGGGTCAGCCTGCTGGGACATCTGCGAACTGTTTATGGCACTGGCGTCAACACCTTCATCACTACGGCCGTCGGGATTCTCTTAATCTGCATTCCAACTCTTCTTCTGTTCCAAAGCAAAATTGAGGAGCACGTCGCCCATCGTTCTCCGACCCTGCAATCCTTCATCGGTATGTCCGCCATCGGGCTGTTGGCGGGCTTTTTGGTAGGCATGACTTCGGTAGGCTCAGGCAGCATCATCATGATGCTTTTGCTCCTGTTCTACAGCTTCTCGCCCAAGGTGATGGTCGGCACCGACATTGTCCACGCGGTCATCCTCACCGGCGTGACCAGCCTGTTGCATTTCCGGCTCGGCAATATCGATCCCTATCTCGTCGGTTCCCTGTTGATTGGTTCAATCCCGGGCGGACTACTGGGTTCGCACCTGAGCACGCGTCTTCCTGTACCCTGGCTAAGGCGATTGCTGTGCGCAGTGCTGCTCGCCACCGGCGCGCGCATGCTGTGGGCCTGAGCGAGAAATCTCACAAATAACCATGACGACTTACTCCAACGCCGAAACTCTGCAACGAATTCAATCCGCGATCGACGCAGCTCGCATCGTCTTCAGCCGTTTCACCGCGGGCGCGATTGAAACCGAATATAAGATTGGGCACGACCCGGTCACCGAAGCCGACCGGGCGCTTGATGCGGTTCTTCGCAAAGAATTGCTCCGCGATGGCGAAGGCTGGCTCTCCGAAGAAAGCGTTGACGACTATACGCGCCTCGAGAAGAACCGCGTCTGGGTGGTCGATCCACTCGACGGCACCCGCGAGTTCGTTGCCGG
>Ga0116223_10005120_pt1 | contig 11152 bp, 7 predicted proteins | sample Sb_taG_3_FD_90092 | JGI IMG/M metagenome (GOLD analysis project Ga0116223, IMG submission 90092) | Peat soil microbial communities from Weissenstadt, Germany - Sb_50d_a_PC metaG | ecosystem: Environmental > Terrestrial > Soil > Wetlands > Peat | place: Germany: Weissenstadt | collected 2010-09-21 | reverse complement strand
TTCGGTCTGGATTCGGTTCTTGCCGGCTTACACCGATTCCGGACCCGATCCGAACCGTTCCCTGACGACTCGCCTGCAGTTCGCCTCTAATCTGGCGGCGTCATTCAACGCGGTACCGGATGCCTGTCAACGCCACACTCTTCAGACGACTACGCAAATGTCCTCGCCCAAGAAGCTGCACCAATTTGAGAACGGAAGGCCGTCGGGCCGCCTGGTTGCGACAACGATCGCCGGCCTGGTCGCGCTCGCTCTGACGGGCTGCTCGACACCCGTCGTCAAGCCGTCCATCGATGTGCCGAGCCGGTTCGCCGCGGCGCCGGCATCCGACGAAGAGCCGGAAACCCCCTGGTGGGACGCCTACGGCGACCCGGTGCTGTCCGACCTCGTGCGTCGGGCGGCGCGCGAGAACCGAACTTTCAAGATCGCCATCGAGCACGTGCGCGCCGCGCGTGGCGGAGAGAAGATCAGCCGCTCGTGGATGCTGCCGAGCATCGGCATCGGTGCCGCCGGTTACGACCAGAACACCGGCTACGACCTGCCGATCAGGCAGGGCGTGCCCCTCGCCGCCGATTCGAGACTGGGTGGCGCCGGCGCCGAGGTGTCCTGGGAAATCGATCTGTCGGGCCGTCTGCGCGCCGGCGCGGCCGCCGCGGCGGCCGATGCCATCGCCGCCGAATACGGGGCGAGGGGCGTCCGTCTGCTGGTGCTGACCGATGTCGCGAGCAGTTATTTCACCCTGGTCGGCGCACTGCGCCAGCTGGAAACCGTGCGCGCCATTGCGGCCGCACAGGACGAAACCCTGCGCCTCGTGACGGCACGCCAGCGGGTCGGCCTCGCCACGGCCTTCGACGTCGAACGGGTGCAGACCGACGCGTCACAGGCGCACGCCGCTATTCCGCCTCTAGAAACGCTCGCGGCGGTATCGCGTCACCGTATCGCTGTGCTGATCGGCGACCAGGCTTTCAACGCCGAGTCGATCAAACCGTGGAGCGGCGAGACCATCGTTCCGGCCACACGCGCGGGACAACCGGCCACGCTCCTGCAGCGGCGGCCCGACCTGATGGTGGCGAAGGCGCAGCTCGATGCTGCCAATGCGCGCCGCCAGCAGGCAGCGGCGGAATGGTTCCCGCGGCTGTTCGTCACTGCCCTGTTCGGCCGCGAAAGTATCGACGCGAACGGGATCGCCCTCGGATCGGCGCGCTTCAGCAACGTCGCCGGCTTGCTCGCCATGCCGGTCTTCAACGCCGGGCGCACGCAGTCCATCAACGACATCGCGCAAAGCGCACAGTCCGAAGCGGTCCTGCGCTATGAGGACGCCATGATTCGAGCGATGGAGGATGTCGAGAACGCGCTCGCCGCGCTCGGCGACGAACGCCAACGGTCGCAGTCCCTGCAGAGCGCGGCTCAATCGGCCGACGCGGCGCTGGGCCGCGCCCAGTCGCTCTACGACCGCGGCCAGATCGACCTTTTGCCGCTGCTCTATGCGCAGCGAACACGCCTGGCCGCGCGGGTCAACGCCAACGACAGCCACACCCAACTGCTTCTTGACAGCGTGCAGCTGTACAAAGCCCTCGGCGGCGGGTGGCAGTCCTTCGAGCCGATTACCCCACCGGCTGCCGCCGGCGCAGCACCTCCATCGAATTCCTGAAACCGCCCCATCCGAGAAACCCATCGACCCCACAGGACCCGCCGTGAAAACCTCTCTCGCCGCGACCTTCATCGCTCTCCCGATCGCCGCCATGGTGTGCGGCTGCACCCCCAAAAACCCCGCCGCCCAGGACCTCCGGCCCGTGCGCACCGTCGCGCTGCAGTACGACCAGGCCGCGCAGACCAGCCGCTACTTCGGCAGCGTCCAGTCACGCCACGAGGTAGACCAGGGCTTTCGCGTCGCCGGCAAAGTAGCCGAGCGCAAGGTCGACGTCGGCCAGACGGTGCGCGAGGGTGATGTGCTCGCCGTGCTGGACGACAACGACTACCGGCTCGCCGAAGAAGCGGCAAGCCAGCAGCTGGCCGCCGCCACGTCGCAGGCGCGGCAGGCCCAGTCGGATCGACGCCGGCTCGAAGCCCTGAAGACGGACGGATCCGTCAGCCCCTCGGACGACGAGCACGCCCAGAGCCGAGCGCTCGAGTCGCAGGCGGCCGCCGAGGCCGCAGCTAGACAGCTCGAGCTCGCCCGCAACCGGCTGAAGTACACGGTTCTGCGCGCGTCGCAAAGTGGTGTCGTCACGGCCGTGCGGGTCGAGGTCGGACAGGTCGTTGCAGAAGGGCAACCGGTCGTCGCCGTTGCGAACCAGGGTGAGCCCGAGATCGTCGTCGACGTGCCGGAAGCCGACCTCGCATCGTTCAAGACGGCGCGGTTCAAGGCTTCGCTCCCGAGCGTGTCCCAGGAATCGTTCGACGTCGCCCTGCGCGAGCTCTCCCCGCAGGCGGCGGCGCAAACGCGGACCTACCGGGCACGGCTGAAGCCCGCGACCGCACGGCGGCTACCGCTCGGCGCGACCGCCACGCTGACCGTCGAGGGGACCGCACCGAAATCCGACGTCGCGCCGCTCCCGGCCGCCGCAATCACCCAAAGCGACGGGAAACCCGCCGTGTGGGTCGTTCATCGCGCCCAGGACGAGGCCGCCGGCACCGTGCAGCTGATGCCGGTGGTCGTGCACGAGTATCGCACCGACGAGGTGCTTGTCTCCGGGCCGCCGGCCGGCGAGCTCATCGTCTCTGCCGGTGTTCAGAAGATGAGGCCCGGGCTGCGCGTCGCGCTTCCCGAGGAAACCCTCAACGAGGCCGCGCGGTGACTTCCGCGTCGAGCCCACCCGTGAATGACCTCCTTCAATTTTCGCGAACCCAGTCAGGCCGCCCCATGAAATCGTTCAACCTCTCCGAATGGGCGCTCAACCACCGCGCCATCGTCCTGTTTCTCATTCTCGCGACCGCGATCACCGGCGTGCTGAGCGTCAGCAGGCTCGGTCAGCTGGAGGATCCGAATTTCTCCGTTCCGTCCATGACGGCGATCGTCATCTGGCCCGGCGCAACTTCGCAGCAGATCCAGGACGAGGTGCTGAACCGCATGGAAAAGAAGTTTGAGCAGCTCGACCATTTCGACAAGGTTGTGACCTACGCCCGCCAGGGCTACGGCGGCATGACCCTCAGCGTGCGCGACGGCACCCCGAAGGCGGACCAGCGGGAAGCCTGGTACCAGGCGCGCAAGAAGTTCAGCGATCTCAAGCTCGAGCTTCCGGAGGGCGTCATCGGCCCGATCTTCAACGACGAGTTCGGCGATGTGTACGGGCTGCTCTATGCCGTCAAGGGAGACGGGATCGGGTTCGGCGAGCTGTCCGACGTTGCAGAGGACATCAAGCGCCGCCTGCTGAAGGTCCCCATGGTGAAGAAGGTCGATATCTACGGCAAGCAGGCCAAGAAGGTCTACGTGGAGTTCTCCCACGAGCGCCTGGCCGCCCTCGGCATTACGCCCATCGTGATCGCCGAGAGCCTGAAAAGCCAGAACAGCCTCGACGCGACCGGCTCGATCGACACGCGCGGCGACCGCGTGCTGGTGCGCGTGAGTGGCCAGTTCGCCAGCGTGGACGACATCCGCAACGTGCCCATCGAGGCCGGCGGCCGTGTCATCAAGCTCGGCGACATTGCCACGGTCACCCGCGGGTACGAGGATCCGCCTACTTACACCGTTCGCCACAACGGCCAGCCGGTACTCATGCTCGGCATCTCGATGACGGACGAGGGCAACATCGTGGATCTCGGCAAGGCCATGGAGGCCGCCGTGGCAAAAGTTCAGTCCGAGCTACCCTATGGGGTGGAACTCGAGCGCGTCGCCGATCAGCCCAATACCGTCAAGGACGCCATCTGGGAGTTCGAGCACTCGCTGGTCGAGGCATTGGCCATCGTCCTCGCCGTGAGCCTGCTCAGCCTCGGCTGGCGCACTGGCATCGTCGTCGCCATCGGCGTGCCGCTCGTGCTGGGCGCCGTCGCCGTGGTCATGCTCATGAAGGGTTGGAACCTCGAGCGCATCTCGCTCGGCTCGCTGATCATCGCGCTCGGCCTGCTGGTGGACGACAACATCATTGCCCTCGAGATGATGGTGGTCAAGATGGAGTCCGGCTGGGACCGCGCCAAGGCAGCCGCCTTCTCCTATACCGCGACCGCGATGCCACGTCTGACCGGCGCGCTCGTCACCGTCGCCGGCTTCATGCCCATTGGCCTCTCGAAGTCCGTCACCGGCGAGTACGCGGGCGGCATCTTCTGGATCGTCGGCACAGCGGTGGTGTTCTCGTGGCTGGCCTCGGGATTGTTCACGCCCTACCTCGCGGTCAAATTGCTGCCGAAGGATTTCGCCAAGGGCCACCACGGCGGCGACCCCTACGACACGCCCTTTTTTCGGAAGCTGCGCCAGGCGATCGAATTCGCCATCCAGCAGCGCTGGTGGGTCATCGGCGCGACCTGCCTGGCCCTGGCGGCCGCGCTGGCCGGCATCAGGCTGGTGCCCCAGCAGTTCTTCCCGAACAGCTCGCGGCCGGAGCTCATCGTCGATCTGCGCATGAAGGAAGGCGCATCGTTCGCGGCGACCGCGGAGCAAGTGCAGAACATGGAGAAAGTGCTGTCGAAGGATCCCGACATCCGTTACTTCACCGCCTATACCGGCGCCGGCTCGCCGCGCTTCTACCTCGCGCTCTCGCCGGAGCTGCCCAATCCGGGCTATGCCCAATTCGTAGTGATGACCAAGGACCTCGAGGCGCGCGAGCGGGTGCGCTCCCGCCTGATGGCGAGCGTCGACCAGCAGTTCCCGGAAACCTGGGTGCGCGTCACGCGACTGGAGCTCGGTCCGCCCGTCGGCTTCCCGGTCCAGTTCCGGGTCGTGGGTCCGGACACGCAAAAGGTGCGCTCGATCGCGCGCGAGGTCGAACGCGTCGTAGCCTCCAGCCCGCTGGTGCGCGATGTTCAGCTGGACTGGAACGACCCGGTCCGCACGCTAAGAGTCGACTTCGATCAGGACAAGGCGCGTGCCCTCGGCCTGACGCCGCACGACGTGGCGCTGGTGACCCAGACGATCATGAACGGCGCTACGCTGTCCCAACTGCGCGAGCACGAGGACCTGGTCGATATCGTCGCCCGCGCCGTTCCGGATGAGCGGCTGAACCTCGATACGCTGAAAGACATCAATATCTTCACGCGCCAGGGCACGGTCGTGCCGGTTTCGCAAGTGGCACGGGTGCAATACCAGCTCGAGGAGCCGGTGTTGTGGCGCCGCAACCGCGACATGGCCATCACAGTCCGTGCCGACGTGAAGGACGGCCAGCAGGCCGTGACGGCGACCCAGGCCATCCGTCCCATGCTGAAGGACATCGAGGCGAAGCTGCCCTCCGGCTACCGCATCGATGTCGGCGGCGCCGTCGAAGAGAGCGACAAGGCCAACAAAGCCCTGGCCGCCGTGGCGCCGGTCATGCTGGCGATCATCCTGCTCATCCTGATGCTGCAGCTGCAGAGCTTCTCGCGCATGTGGATGGTGCTGCTGACGGCGCCCCTAGGTCTGATCGGCGTCGTCGCCGCTCTGCTCACGTTCCACGCGCCGCTCGGCTTCGTCGCCATCCTCGGCATCATTGCGCTCGGGGGGATGATCATGCGCAATTCGGTGATCCTGATCGACCAGGTGCGGACCGAGATGGACGAAGGCCGCGATGCATGGACGGCCGTAGTCGACGCCGCCGTGCATCGGACTCGCCCGGTCGTTCTCACGGCGACGGCTACCGTGCTGGCCATGATTCCCCTAACGCGCAGTGTGTTCTGGGGACCCATGGCCATCGCGATCATGGGCGGCCTCACCATCGCCACGCTGCTGACCATCTTTTTCGTCCCGGCCCTCTACGCGGCGTGGTTCAAGGTTGGCCGTGCCGCCGCGACCGGTCTGGGACCCACACTCGTCGCGGCGGCGGCGTGATCGACACACGAGCGAGACGATGGCAATGGACACTGCCTTAATCAGCGCAATGGCAGGCGTGCTGGGGTCGCTCGCCGGCGGCTCGTCGACGGTGGCCACGACGTGGATTGCCCAGAAGACCCTGACCAAGCGCGAGCTGCTGCGGATGGAAATGCGCAAGCGAGAAGCGCTCTACGGCGAGTTCATCGCCGAGTGCGCGAAGCTCCTCATGGACTCGCTGGCCCATACCCTGGAGAAGCCCGAGACCTTGCTGGTTGTGTATGCCTTACTCAACCGTATCCGGCTGTCGGCGTCCGACGCCGTCCTGGCCGAAGCGGAAGGCGTGATGCGGCGGATCACCGATCAGTATTTCTCGCGCAATCTGTCTTTGGAAGAGATGCGGGAGCTGGCCAGCAAGGGCTCCGCCGCCGATCCCCTGAAGTCGTTCGGCGAGACCTGCCGGGTCGAGCTGAAGTCGACGCGGCGGGCGGTGTAGTGCTCCGGGGCAGAATGCGCGGAGCGCCGGTACAAGACTGTACCCCCATGGGCCGATCCAGGATCGACTTGCGTGCACGCCGTCACTGACGAGACAACCACCGTGATGCCTAAGACATTGAACGTCAAGCCGACCGTGGAATGGTTCAGTGCAGCGCTGATCATCGTCCTTTGCGTTTGGATTCTGCACAGCTTCCTCCAGGCTTTGTTGGCGGCGTGCGTGACCGCGATCGCGAGCTGGCCGCTCTACACGCGGTTCTCGTCCGCTCTGCCGTGGCGCTCGACACGAAGCACGACCACTCTGATCTTTACGTTCATAATGACGGTGTTTGTGCTGGCGCCAATGGTGTTCGCCTTTGGGGCACTGGTAACCGAAGCGCAGGCACTGCTCCTTGAGATCGCGGCCGCCGATAAGAGGGGGATCGCCGCTCCTGGGTGGCTTGCGAACCTGCCGCTGATCGGACCTTGGGTAGCCGCACGTTGGCAGAGTCAGCTCGCCTACCCGGGGGCGCTTCTGTCGTGGACGCAGCGGACCGATCCGGCCGCGCTCCTCGGCTGGGCGCAGTCGCTCGGACAGTTCATGGTCCGGCACGCTTTCATCATCGGATTCACCATCCTGCTGTTGTTCTTCCTGTATCAGGAAGGGGAGTCGCTGGCGGAGGGCTTCAGGCGAGTACTTCGTCGCAGCATCGGCGATCGGGCTGAAGGATACGTCGACCTCGCAACGCGGGCCGTGCGCGCGTCGGTGAACAGCATGCTCGTGGTCGGGCTGTTCGATGGATTCGCGGCCGGGATCGGCTACGCGATCGCCGGTGTGCCGCACGCCGCCGTGTGGGCCGCGATCATCGGCTTGCTCGCGCTCGTCCCGTTCCTCGCTTATGCGGCGGTCGCCGCCTTGACGTTGCAGCTGGCTATAACGACCGCCGCCACGCCGCCGCTGCTCTCTTTCGGACTGGGCTGCTTCATCTTGTTTTGTGGCGACAAGATCGTCCGGCCCGTGGTCGCACGCGAGGGGATTCGCTTGCGCTTCGTTTGGGTGCTGATGGGCTGCCTCGGCGGCTTCGAGGCGCTTGGACTCATCGGGCTGGTCATCGGCCCGGTGGTGCTCACCCTTGCGAGGGAACTGTGGGAGCAGCGCGTTCGCGATCTGGCTCTCGGAGACGTCATGGATCCGACATCACGGCCGCCAGCGATCTAGACCAATGTCTTTCGAGACCATCCGACACTACTGGGGCGGCGACTTCCTTGCCGCCAACGCCTTCATCGGCCTGAACCTGGCGGGCGCGCTGCTGCTCGGCATGCTGGTGGGCTACGAGCGCTCCTACCAGGGTCGCGCGGCCGGCATGCGAACCTATGGGCTCGTATGCATGGCGTCGACCGCGCTGACCGTCTTTGTCGGCTTCGCGCCGTTGTGGTACGGAGGTTCGTCGGCGCAGCTCACCGGCGACCCCACCCGCGTCGTTCAAGGCGTGGTCACGGGCATCGGCTTTCTGTGCGCGGGCGTCATCATGAAAGACGGCTTGAGCATTAGAGGCCTGACGACCGCAGCCTCAATCTGGGCGGTTTCGGCCATCGGCGTGCTGCTCGGAGTGGGCTTCTACGCAGCCGCGTTACTGCTCGCGCTGTTGAGCACGCTGTCGATGTCATCGCTGCACCGGCTCGAGGCGAGACTGCCGGGCCGGGCGACGCTGGAAATCGAGCTGACGTTTCGCCAGAGCTTTCAACCGAACTTCGATGAATTGGCCAAGATCGCCGAAGCGCGCGGCTATCGCGTCCTGCGCGACAGCCTCACGATCAGTTTCGCCGACAACCAACCGCTGTGGCGATTTGGCGCGGTAGCGCTAGAGCGATCCCGGGCCGTATCGCCGGCGCTGCTGGCCGAGGAACTCGCAGCCAACAGGGGTATCGCGATTTTCAGCATCGTGCCGGTGCGCAACTAACGCTGGCGGCCCGGAGGAAGAATTCCGCGCATGTTCAGGACGCCGACGCGCCAAAAATGGGCGAACCGAAATATCAGTGGATAGATGTCGCCCGTGCCCCTTCGCAGCTTGAGCTGTTTATCGCCGCTGCCTCGTCAGGCAACGTCGACACCATGAACGACCTGGCGGTGCTGATCACGATTGAAGCACGGGGACCACGTGACTACGCAATGGCGCTCTATATTGGTACCAGAAGGCGATAGATGGCGGGTCGGACAAGGCGATGAACAATCTCGGCGCAATGTACCCGAACGGGGTGGGCTTGCCGCAGGACTATGTGAACGCCTTTCACTGATTCAAGTGCGGCCCCAAACGCGGCAACGCGCGCGTCACGTACAGCGCTGGAGCGATGGCCGAGATGGGATTTGGTACATCACGCGACCTGCCGCTCGCGCGAGCCATGTATCGAAAGTCAGTGGAGTCCGGCTTCGCGCCGGCGATGGTGAAGGTCAGTGACGATTACGCGCAAGGACCAGGCACAAAGGCCCGGAATGCAGCACGGGCGCATCGACACGAACCACCACATCTTCCCTCTTGTTACAAGGTCGAGAACCAGAAGCGTGGCATCACGGAAGAGGCGAGCGCCCGTATCCCCGACTGGACGCCGAAGAAGTCGCTGGACGTGATGGACGCCGACGGCATCCAGACTGCCATCCTCTCGCCTTCGGCACCTGGCGTCTACTTCGGCAACAAGCGAGAGGCGATCGCGCTGGCTTAGTCGTGCAACGACTACGCCGCTGAGCTGTCCTGGAGGCGTGCTGGCCGCTTCGGCTCTCATTCCATTGGCCATCCTCTGATATTTCATTGTCATCGCGAAAAAGGTGAGCTCTTCACCATAAAATGGCGCAGATCCCGCACATTAGGTTGGTATCCGCCACCGGGACAGATCTCGCCAGGAAGATGAAGATCTTGAGGGTCTTACAAGCCGACAAGGCGTTGGGCGCCGACTGGGCGCAGTCAGACGCGGCTTAGCTGGCACACTAATGAGCGCGCCGCGTCGAAAGTGTGTTGGGCTCGCTTTGGGCAGCGGCTCTGCGCGCGGCTGGGCGCATGTTGGCGTAATTCGTGCGCTGGAGGAGGCAGGCATAGGCCTGGATCTGGTGTGCGGGACGTCGGTAGGATCTCTGGTGGGCGCCGCCTATGCGGCTGGCGAACTGGATCGATTCGAGCGGTGGGTGCGCCGGATGCGGATGAAGGACGTCGTTGGATTTATGGATTTGAGCCTGAGCGGTGGGGTACTCAAGGGCGAGCGGGTCATGGAGTTCTTTCGGCGGAATTTCGTAGATCGGCCTATCGAAGCGCTGGCGATGCCATTCGCCGCGGTTGCAACGGCGCTGCAGACGGGTAATGAGGTTTGGTTGCGCGACGGTTCAACGGTTGAGGGGGTTCGGGCCTCTATCGCACTTCCTGGCCTGTTCACACCGGTGATGCGCGCCGGCGTGACCCTGGTGGACGGCGGGTTGGTCAATCCGGTGCCGGTATCGCTGGCGCGCGCGATGGGTGCGGACGTTGTGATTGCGGTCGATTTGGGCTCCGACAAGGTTGGGAGCCATCTGGCCGCGAAAGCCCGAGAAGACGCGACGGGCGGCTTGCTCGGCGAATGGAAGCGCAGGCTGCGGGAGAACCTGGACGGGCTCCTTCCCGCCGGCTCGGCGGAGGACAGCGAACTGCCATCCCTGCACGAGGTGCTGCTCTCCAGCCTCGACATCATGCAGGCGCAGATCGCGCGCAGTCGCCTTGCGAGCGAGCCACCGGACGTTATCGTGTCGCCGCACCTGGCGCACCTCCACTTGCTTGATTTTGACCGCGCTCAGGAGGCGATCGAGGAAGGCAAGCGCGCGATGGAGGCAGTCCTGCACAAGCTTCGCCCGCTTGTTGAGTAGCGGCCATTGGAGCAACGACGCCAACCCGCGAATTTCAGCGTACGTGCAAAGCGCAGACGTTTTGATTGGATTGAACCCATCGCCACGCACGGCCTGTAGCGCAAAGATCCACGGCGCTGTGGCCCTTTGCCATTTCTAGAGATTGTTTTTGTGGGGTTGTGGCAGCGGAAATTGCCTACTCAAATTCCGGTTGAGCAGAGGGGGACACCTCGCCAAAATCTGTGCAATTGAAAATGTTCGAAACGAGGCAAAACAGGGTCTTAACTGGGCGAAAATGGGCAAACAGTTGCACAAGCGGCGTTATCTAACATATTGGTTTGAAAGGAAAATTCGGAAATCGAGTACCTGGCTACGAACCAGGGGGTCGTGGGTTCAAATCCTGCCGGGCGCGCCATTAAATCAAAGGGTTGGCTATGCCGGCCCTTTTTCATTAACGGCCTGTGCCGTAAACGTGCCGTCGGCAGGATCATCCACAACGCGCAGGGCGCACAGACGATCCGCGTACGGGGCGAGGTGCTCGGCCGAGAGATGGGCATAACGTCTCACCATATCCGGGCTTTCCCATCCGCCCAACTCCTGCAGTGCGAAAAGCGGCGTGCCGTTCTGCACGTGCCAGCTTGCCCAGGTGTGCCGCAAATCGTGCCAGCGGAAGTCCTGGATACCGGCGCGTTCGAGCGCCTGGTACCAAGCCTTCGTGCTTACCTGACGTATCGGCCTACCGCGAAAGCTGAACACATGCGTCTGGTGCTTCCCGACCTGCTTGCTGATCAGGGCCACCGCCTCCGCATTGAGCGGCACGGCAATCGCCTTTCGCGCTTTCGCCTCATCGGGATGAATCCACGCCAAACGCCGCACCAAATCCACTT
>Ga0116223_10005110_pt1 | contig 11169 bp, 14 predicted proteins | sample Sb_taG_3_FD_90092 | JGI IMG/M metagenome (GOLD analysis project Ga0116223, IMG submission 90092) | Peat soil microbial communities from Weissenstadt, Germany - Sb_50d_a_PC metaG | ecosystem: Environmental > Terrestrial > Soil > Wetlands > Peat | place: Germany: Weissenstadt | collected 2010-09-21 | reverse complement strand
TCTGTTGTGATATCGTGACCCAAGCAAAAGCCTCCTTTGGTGCTTCAAACATCGTCATCTGAACGTGTTTGTACCACAGGAGGCTTTTCTTGTCTCCAAAATCATGAATTATGCGGGCTAGACTGTCGTACGACCTTCGGAGCGCCAGTATCTCCGCCCCCAAACTGTCTTGGAAAAGGTCAGGAATTCACAGGAAGTTGTGGAGATTTGACAGCTGGTAATCCATAATCATGGGAGACCAAAAGGAATTGGCCATCCGATGAGATAGAGGCTTGGCAATCTGGCCAAAATGCCCTGACAAGTCTGAGCCACTGGCCAAGTTTCTCCCGGAATCTTCGGCCCCGAGTGTACTCTGCGGAACCCAACTGGCTAACAAGCCCCTTTTCGCCAAATAGAGGAATCCGGGCCATTGGTTTGCCTTTCAGCGTCCAGCTTTTCCAGGCGAGCCACACATAGAGGTCCAGGGCCCCGGGTGCATTGGCTAGCGAGGCCACCACCGGCCGCTCGACCGGGATGGGGTGCTGATCGATTTCATCATAGAAGGCCGCGCTGAGAGTGATGGAGTTCGCGGAATGGTCATAGCAGGCAATCTTGGTAGCTTCCTCGCGGGTATACCAAAGCTCTAACTTATCGAAAAAGTGAAATCGAACCCAATCAGACACGACCGCTCTACCCTTGTCGGCATCCGTGCCGAAAAAGATGGTGGCCCCGAAGATTCTTTGGAATGCTTGGATGACGCGATGGTAGTGGTAGCCATTTTTTGGCAAGTCGAAATAGTCAAGAAGTTGAGACGCACTTTCAAAGTGAACTGTTCGATTTCTTTGGCGGACCGCCAAGGTCGCAACCCAAATCAAAATCAGACGATCTTGACCGAATGGCATGCCGAATCGTGGGTGAGCCGTGATATCGAGGCTGAATTTCCCATTTCGCCGGCAGTAGGTCATTTGGTTTTGAGGCGGGCGCCGGAGAGGAATTCCACAAAGGATAAATGGGCGAGCGTTAAAAGCCAGGTCCTGCTTACGCTGTTCTCGTTGCTCGCGCACCAGGTGAATAGCTTCGAGTTGCTTGAGACGTCTTTGGGTCATCCCAATGGCAGGCAAGACGGATGCGATTGGGGCAAAGGAAGAGCGCTTTGCTGGCGTCAAGGCGGGGTTCGGCCGGACGGCGCCCCCCTCGGAACTGTGCGAAAACTGTGTCAAAAGTGTATATAATAGAAGGAAAAGGGGTTCCACGATTGAGCGAAAGCAGAGCCCGAATTTGTGTAAGGCTATAGAAAACATGAGGATGAATGGAAAGAATGGAAAGCGGGCGGATTGCTGGCAGTCATGAGGTCGAGAGTTCGAACCTCTCCAGGTCCACCGTAATCCACTGAGAATAAATAACTTGTAGTTGCCGTAGGGAGCGCGCATGCTTTTGCAGTGCTAAAAAGCAACTACTTGGTGAACTGTTCCAAAAATCCTCTGTCATTAGTCAGTTAATGGCTGCCGGAGCTCACCGAACTGAGTTCAGTTCGGATACGCATCCTCACTCTTGCCGCAGTGCCACCATCGGGTCAACCTTCGTCGCGCGGCGGGCCGGAAGATAGCAGGCGACTGCTGCGACAGCCGTGAGTATCACAGCGGCCGCTGCAATTGACCAGAGGTCGTGCGGACTGACGCCGAGCAACAGACTCGCCAGGAGGCGGGTGAGAGCAAGCGCACCGAACACTCCGCTTCCGAGGCCCAGGGCCGTGAGCACCACGCCACCGCTCAGTACCAGTCGCAACTGGTCCCAACGGCATGCACCGAGTGCTGCCCTCATGCCCATTTCGTGCGTGCGTAGCGCCACTGAGTAAGAGATGACGCCGTATATTCCAATTGTGGCGAGCAGCACGGTCCTCACGCGATTTGGGCCAAGAGACTCGGCCTCGATCTGCTCGAGAGGCTCGATGTCGTCGAGAGCCTGATTCCGCCGACATCGGAAAAGGCTGATCTCTGTTGAGAAATGAGTTGGGCTGCCTGCCGACTCGACACCGACCGGCAACTACTCGTTCGGAAGCGGGCCTTTGTGTCGGGAATTCCGCCAGCGCCGTTGCCGGCTAACCCACGATTAACGGGCTACTGTTTACCTACCACCGATCACTTTGGCGCTTAGCATGCCGCTCTTCTGCTCAGAACCACGGCAACCACCGAACTCAAAGCGGGTAGCCCGATTATCAGCAACTTGAATACTTGGCGGGTTCGGAAGCGAGGATCGCGCCCGCACATCCCTGAGTGAACGGCAGCCGATTTAGCAGGACTCTCACAGGGGGAGAGGGATCACCAATCGGCGGCATGGCTCGACGGTTCGGGGACGCAGTCAATCCCGCCATCAGTCAGGCACGATGACTGCTTTTTCTCCAGGCAAGGTGTCCAGTGTGGATTTGTCGAGGTGAAGGTGAGCGGCGACGAGCTGGGGTGGGGTGTGCGCTAGCCATTCGGAAAGCGCAAAGTCCTGATAGTAGCTGCTTTTGAACATTTCCAGGAACTTCAGATCCGTGGTGCCGGTGTTTTCGACGTAGTGAGGAAGCGTCTTTTGGATGTAGCCCACATCAACGCTTTCAAAATCCATGGTGCGGGCGCGGCCCCCGGTTGCGAAAACGGTCATCCGTCCCTTGCCGGCGAAGAAATAGTGCCATTCGTCGGCGTTTGGGTGCCAATGCAGCTCGCGAAGGCCGCCGGGCCTGACGGTTCCAATCGCGGCGGCGATGGCGGTGGACACTTTGAATGTGCTTGAGTCAACGATGCGGACCTCGCCGCTCTTGGTGCGCTTGGTGGGCGCATCCTGCGTAGCGCGGAAAGCAAAATCAATGTGCGAGGGACCCAGCGAGCCGGCAGCGACGCGGCGGTCCTCCTCGAGCGATCCCGGAACTTCAACCTGAAAGATGAACAGTTCCTTGCTGGGCAGATTTGACAGGGCCTCTTGGCGGACGCCAAAATTCTTCGCAATCACCTCCACGGGCGTGTGCGCCATCCAATCCGAGAGGAGCACGGTCTCGTATTCGGAGAAGTTGCCGTCATCAAACACCAGCAGGAATTCGCAGCCGTCGGGAGCGAGTCCCTGGATCGAGTGGGGAATGCCGGTGGGGAAAAACCACAGGTCGCCTTCCTTGACGTCGGTGACGAAGCTCTTGCCGTCCGAATCGATGCAGGTGATCCGGGCGCTGCCATAGAGCATGATCGCCCACTCCGCGGCGGTGTGCCAGTGCAGCTCGCGGACGCCGCCGGCGGTCAGCCGCATGATGACTCCCGCCAGACTCTTGGCCACCGCAAGTTCGCGTTGCGTAACTTCCCGGGACCAGCCTCCTTCATGAAGCCGCTTGTGGGCGAAGGAAAAGGGGTACTTGAACGTCTGCACGCTGCCCGCATCCGTGGGAACAGGATTCCCTGAATCAGGATTTGCCGCGTCCAAAGCTGGATTGCTGGGACCGGGGTCGCTTCTGCTTCGGTCGGAGTTGGGCTTGTCGACCGGTTGCCCCTGACGCGCGAAGTTCCCCGCCGAGAGAAAGCTTGCGGACGTGAGCGCAGCCGAACTCGCTCCCAGAAATTTCCTTCGCGTCAGTGTGTCTTTCTCCGATGATTCGGACATGTCGCCTCCCTCGGATGCTGTAGCGTGTCTCGATGTTTGGGCGCGCACAAAGCGTGAGCCAACGCAAGGTTATTTCGCGTCCCGATTGAACACAAGCCGGATCTTGCCCTCATGGCTTTCGGCGATGCAGATTGAGCCATACGGAACCTCAGGTACTCCAGAGTCTCCAAGGAGCAACGCCGGCCGAGACACCCGTGCTCGCTGGCTTTCCACTATTCCTCCATCCCTCCTGACCTGCCAGTATAAGACACGTGGGAGTAGCTTAGCGCGGGAGAAATGACATTCAAATCCACAATGGCAGCCAGAGTGGCCACCGTACAGGACTGTAGGATCGTGGACGCGCTATCGGACTGTTAGATCTTCTGCGTCATGCCAAAAGGATTCAGTTGACGGTAAGTCGCTACTCGCGGAACTGTTTTACGCTTGCGCAGGATTGCAGTGGAATAATCTGCTTCTTGCGACAACCCACCATCAAGGGCGTGGCATTTGCCAGATCCCGCAGTCCCGTTTCGCACCGACGACGGCAGGAATGGGCGACCCAGGCAGGATCTACTTCTTGGAAGAGTCGTTGGGGACTATCTCTTAGTGAATTGCTTGTTCGAGAGGCCCAACCCGTCTCGGTTCCCCTCTTGGGGATCGAACTTGACTAGGGCGGCGTGACAGAAATGGGCGATCGGCAGACCTAGGTTCGACCAATCCTGTCGCGGAACTCGACCGGAGTTCACGTGGCGCTTAGGACTTCACTACCCCTAGGTACACCTTGCGGATGGCGGCGATCACATCGTTAACGTCCTCGTCGCTGTACTTGGGGTCCATGTAGATTTCCACGTAGCGATCCCAAATCTCCAGCGTCTTCGGGCAACATTCCTTGCCGTACTTGATCTGCCTACCGTGCGGTGTAGACCATGATGGCCAACTCGCCTCAAGCCCCTGCTTGGCTTCGATATGCGGGACGATGGGTAACAGTGCCGAGCCCGCGGAGTGGCCTGCCTGAACGTTTTCCGCCCGCATGGCTTTGATGAAGACGTCGCACTGCTCCTTGCTCTCGGTCCAGATGAGAATCCGAGAACCCGTGCCGCCCTCCGGGACATTCTTCTTGCGCAGTTGAAGGCCTGGAAGGTCGGCAATGCCCGCCAGGACGCGCGCCTGCTTGTCGCGCAGGTCAGCCAAAATTTGATCAAGCTTGCGTAACTGTGCCCGCATGACCCCGGCGGTGAACTCATTCATGCGGAAGTTCCCAGCCGAGACCTGCTTCAGACGCGGTGGTTGACCAAGCATTTCCTGGTGCAAAGAACGCAGGGCGCCAACGTCGTGGAAGCGCACGGCGCGCTCAAAAATCAATGGGTCGCTCGTCACCACCGCACCACCCTCACCTGCGGTAATGGTTTTGCTCTCCTGGAAGCTGTAAATTCCCACGTCTCCAATTGAACCCACTCGCCTGCCTTTGTAAACTCCGCCCACGCACTGAGCGCAATCTTCCAACACTTTCAAGTTGTGCTTTCGTGCGATCTCAATGACCGCATCCAGGTCCGCCGGCTCTCCCTGGATATTCACCGGCATAATTACCTTGGTGTTCGGCGTAATGTGGCGCTCGATGTCCGAGGGGTCGATGTCCATGGAGCGGTCAATTTCCGCAAACACGGGTAACGCGCCGTGGAATAGAATGGCATCGTAGCAGGCGTACCATGTCCAGGCGGGAAGAATGACCTCATCACCCGGTCCGATGCCGAGCCCCGCCAGGGCCGTGATCAGCGCCGTCGTACCCGAGGTCACACCAACGCAGTATTTCGTTCCTTGATGCGCCGCGAATTCCTTCTCGAAACTAATGGTTTTGGGCGGCATACCTTTTCCGTCAAAGCGGCTCCAGCGGAATGGGCTGCGGCTCTCAAGGACGTCTAGGACCTCTTGCCGTTCTTCGTGGTCATAGTACTGGGGGCCGGGCGACTTGAACTCTAGCATAGTGGTTCGGACGGGTGTGCCCCCATTCAGGGCCAGCGCGTTTGCGGCGCCATTCATAGCCACTGCAGGACTAGCCACGCCCGGCTGAGCTTTTGATATTAACGTTGAGGTCGCGAATCCAGTGGTGGCTGCCAAGAAAGTCCGGCGATCAACTGTCGCGGCATCCCGCCGAACATCCTGTGCTCGTTCAGAATCTGCTGAAGACGACATGGCTACCTCCTTCGAACCAAAAATGAGATTTCGTGCACGGCTTTTTTGGCAATTCAGCCATTCTGAACTTTACCATACAGGGTTGCTCGAAGAACATCAAACAGATCAATCCTGCAAAAGTCTATCACTTGACGGCCAGCCGCCATACCGCTCCTGTGACCTAGAGTCCGACATGCGCGGGTCAACAGCGCGGTTTCGCCGTTATACCTCCGCTGTCGGGAGTGGCGGCGCCCTCGACGATTAGTAACTGACAGGGGAGGATTTGTCGTCGAGACCCAATTGCGGGCGCAGCGATATCCGCCCCCGCTGAATGCTGGACGAAACGCCTATCACTATCGAGTTTCACGCATGATCATCACTTCTCGGACCCAGGATCGAGTCGCGCAGGCGGTCGTCCAAGTCCAGTTGCCTCATTCCGTTCGCGGAGCCTCCGAGGTGGAACGAGGAATGCAGTTCTACCAACTCTCAGGGCGCTTCGGTGGCTCTCCCGCAGGGTCTATCTTCGCCTGAAACGGACCGGGCTGGGGGAAGTTGATGTCCAGCACAGGGTGTAACTCGATGCAGTTGTGGGCTAAGCCTGTCTGGCCGTGAGCGAAATCGAAGAAACCCACACCCGTGACCTCCACCTCTACGTCCCCTTGCACGACCACGAACTCTGGAGCGGGTTGAGCGGTGGGAAACGGCTTAACGAATTTCTCGCGTGCCTGCTGAATCTCCCGCAGCTTCGGTGATGCACATACGCCGGCGCACTGCGAATCCGGAATTTCGACAACCATGCTGACGGTCAGATCTTGAAGATCCGCTATTACAATGTGAAAGTCCTTGTCCGTTTCGTGCCTGTACCCCACGAGGCGGGCACGGACGGTGAACGCAGTGCGTACTTCCATTATAATTCCGCGAATTTCCTGGTTGGCTCGAAATCGCTCGTCTTCGAGTCTGTTCAGCCTTTCAACGAGCTTCTTTGCAGTGGCGTCCACGTCCTCTCCCGTTTTCCAGCCTAGTAGCGTGCCATATTCATGAGTACAGGTCTGGTCTCTTTTGTGGCATAGTTTTCGCAGTGGGTGTATACGCAGCGCATCACCATTTAGCCAGAGGGACCGTAATGGCAGTAGACCTCTCGCGGTGAGCAATACCATTTGGGCATCGGATTTTCGCCATAGATCTCTGCTCAGTTCAACTGGCTCTATAATCTGAGGAACCCAATTGGTAAGGACAGGAATTATGAATAAGAGGGACCTGCTTCACTACAAGAATCTTCTCCTTACAAAGCAGGAAGAGCTTTCTGCCAACGGCAATCCAGTGGCTTCGATTTCCACTGGCGGCGAAGCTCGTGGGGATTCGCTCGATCTAGCTGCCAGTGGAGCCCACTCCGCCCTGCACATCCGGCTGAAAGAAGCGGATAGCAAGCTCTTGCGTGCTATTGAGAACGCCTTGATGCGGATCCGGCAGGAGAGATTCGGAATCTGCGAGGAATGCGGCCAGCCGATCAGCAAGGCACGCCTGGAGGCGGTACCTTGGGCCCGCCACTGCAAAGACTGCAAGGAGCGCCAAACCACGCTGAGTTGACACCCCTGACTCTCCCTCGCACACAGTCAGCGCACTCGCTGCACGGTCCCTCCGGGTCTTTCCTCCAAGCTTGCGGTCAAGAAGTGTGCGGGCCGGTACCCTTGTACCATTGTGCCGGCTGTTGATTCCTCCGATAACTATTATGAGGAGGAAACCAGAAGAATGATTCTTTCATGGCTGATTTTGACACTCTCGGTGGCCATGGCCTTCTTCTACTTCCAGGCGACCTGCCAGAGGATTCTCCGCCGGCAGTTCGATCAAGAATACTTCCGATCCATCGCCAACGTGATCCGCTTGGAGTTTCCCTCGCTGCGAGAGTCGCTGGACGACGTCGACGTCGCGGTCGACTATTCCCGGCTGCCAAAAGCACTAAATTGTGATTTTCTCGCCCTCACCCATCTGCTCAGGAACACCGCGGATATGAAAAAGGGCTATTCGAAAGAACACTGCCTATTGATCCTCTATTTCCGGGTGCAGTTCCTTTCCTTGGCGGTACGGTGTTTGCTGAGGATCGGCGAGAGAAAAGCAGCATTGAGAATGATTTCGGTCCTTCAGTACTTTGCCAATGCGATCGGTCAGCGCCTGCATTCCGATGGGTTTGGAAATCTGGGGGCGAACTACCTCGTGAATCTTTAGTTTGCCCTTCCCTGGGCGTGCCCGAGTCCGACCTCCTTCTCAAGCTACGCCCCATTCGCTACCTCTCATGGCAGCGACCGGCTGGGTACCCCATGATCGGCGAGGAGGGCCAGATATCCCTCGCAATTCGCACGGTCCTTTTGCAGGTCGGGATGAAGATTAACAGACAGTTGAGGCTCGAGATTGTCGGGTAGAACGCCGCGGACGCCGGAATACCGGCGTACCCGATGCCTCACTTACGCAGTCCCACTACTCGCGCGTCGCAGATATCCAGCCGCATATTCTTAAGCATCCGGCGAGGTGGTGAAGGGGATCAAGAGAAAGCTAGCGAAACTTTCGGGAAAGTGGGGATCGTGTAGCGATGAGTGACGGTGCGAAGGCTGCAGCACTGAGGCATCCCCTTCCCGCGGATCGGAAAGGACGGCCGGGGTAGAATCCGTCACATCGCATTCGCGCCGATGTCTGAATTCGTCAATGAGATTTCGTCTCATGCTCCGGGGCCGCTACGGAATATTTCTCCGCGAGGGTGCGAACGGCAACGTCCTCCTTCTTCTCGAGCCAGTCGAACCTTGCGGGCGCGTCCGCAAATCGTCGGACGCCGGTCGCCTTGATTGCCGCGTTCGGTACCTTATGAAGGGGGTTGTAACGGGGCTGGTGGCAATCTCTATAGGGGTCGTTCCGGGCGGCGTTGTAAGCACAGATCATTGACCAACGCGGTTGATCGGAGCGGTTCTGATCTGAGCGGTGCAGAAGATTACAGTCAAAGAATAGCGTGTCTCCCGGTTCCATCTCGACATGCACGACATTCATCCTCTTCAAAATTTCACCTACCCGCTCCCTATCTGCGCCGGCCTGATCGCCCGACAAGACATGGTCGATACGGCCCAGGTGGTGTGATCCTGGAACGACCTGAAGACAGCCATTCTCCCGCGTGGCGCGGTCAACAGCGATGGAGGCGCTACACAGCAGCGGGAAGAGGACGAAATTCTGGTACCAATAGCCATAGTCCTGGTGCCATGTCCAGGCGCCGCCCACCTTAGGGTCTTTCATGATCATTTTGGAGTGGTAGTGATACACCTCACCCCCCAGAAGCTTTTCCGCCGAGTTCACAAGCGACTCGCAGCGCGCGAACATCCCGTAGATAGTGTCGCCCGGATAATTCCAGAGGGAGAGGCGCACTGTCCCCCCTTCTCCGTCCGCGGCGCCAAACGAATGTCGGTCGAGTTCCTGGTCCTCGCGCGCAGCGCGCGAAAGCAGGCTAATTTCCTCTGGGTCGAAGAATCCTCGCGCTAGCACATACCCAGAGGCTTGATATTCCTGCAATTGTCGATCGTTCAGTGCTCCTTGGGCCATGCGATGTTCCCCCTCAGAATCAGTGGTCGACTGATGCCATGCCCCTTGCCTAGAGAACATCATACAGTGCTGCGATGGCCATTGCAAAGGGCCGGCGCGCTGAGCCCCGATGGCCTGTGGATACTGTACGGAGAATCGACGCACACCGCGGCGGGTGCACCTCCTTTTGCAAGCCGGCTGATGCGCCGGCCGGTTGCTGGGGGATCGCCCGAAATGGTGCTCGAAGAAGCTGCCGGCTTAGAGTGGGGTTACATGTGTCTTCTCACGCGAGGCTCTCTGTGTGTACTCCACCAGGAAGAAGGAAAGCAGGCGGTTTTCTACTCGCTCGACCCTGCGCGTGGCGGAAGGGATCGTATTGGGACAATCGAAGCTGGCCATCCCCACTGGGGAATCTCGCCCAATGGTTCACGCCTGACGTTGGTTGACCAGCAGAAGTACAAGGGACGAATCGAAATGCTGACCTTCTCGGACCGAGCTTGGCGTGAAATTCCCGTGGAGCCGGGATGGGGCGACTTTCAGGACATCAACTGGGCAGCCGATGGGAAGGGCTTGTTCGTGACCTCCTGGCTGCCGGACTCGATCGCCCTGCTTTATGTCTCGCACGCCGGTTGCGGGTCGGGCGTACCTCCGTGCGCAATGGCCATCGCCAGTGGATGGCTAGCCCCTTGGCGTCTCCCGACGGCAAGTGGCTGGCGTATCAGGCTCACACCTGGGACGGCAACGTATGGATGCTGGAAAGCTTCTGAGCGAAGCTCTGGGAGAATTTAGGTAGGGGTTCGCGCCGCTGTCTGGCGGGCTTCGTGGAATCGCTCTGCAGATCCTGCTGGGTGACTTGCACATAGCGCAAGCTCATTTCCAAGGCCGTGTGGCCGAGCTGTTGCACCTGCGCCGGGAGGCTGACTTCAAGCTGGAGCATCTCGGTCGAATGGCGAAGACGATGGGGAGTCACGTGAGTGGAGCGACCGGCCCGCTTGACGGCCTTAGCGAGTGCCCGGCCGCGGTTTGGATGGCATTTCCAGACCGGCGACAAGGTCATCCAAACGGAGAACGACTACGACAAGGACGTGTTCAACGGCGATGTGGGGATCGTCGAGCGAATTGATGGCGTCGAGCAACTGGTCACAGTGCGCTTCGACGAGCGGCTGGTCAAGTACGACTTTGGAGAATTGGACGAGATTTCTCTGGCTTACGAGATCACGATCCACAAGTGGCAGGGAGCGGAGTTCCCGGCAGTGGTGATCCCGCTGGCCACGCAGCACTATATTCGCCACAGACCTCGCCGAGTCTCCCGAAGGCGACTACCGAATGCCATTCGGTACGCTTTTCTACGTCTCCGGCCTTGTTCTTGAAAATCTCGTTAGTGGCCAGGGAAAAGCGGCAGACTGCGGTACCGGATGCGCTGTACTTAACTTCTGCGTCCTTCCCGAGATTGCCTAACAAAATCACCTTGTTCACACTCACTGAATTGCTCCTTTCGTAAAGTTGTCAAATCGAAACTTCCGTCCCACACGATCTGAGACCATGGCTTCGAGGCTTACGGCGATCCCGGTCATGCCCTCTCGAACTTTTGTCCGCAGTTCCGTTGTATTACGAATCGCATCCGTGGTCGTCCCGGCCAGTAGTTCGCGCGCCCGCTCGACCTGCTCCTTCAACTCCTGGTCGTCCACCACATTGCGCAGGTCAAAGGTCGCCAGGAAACCGCGCAGCTTCTCCAGGGTCGATTCCCGCAGACGCTGTGGCTTGCCGTCCGCCTGGTCTGCCAACCGATCGCGCAGGTGGTTGACCAGTTCAAGCAACGAGGTCCGCATAACCTGCTGAATCTCGGAACAGGCTTCGGAC
>Ga0116223_10005109_pt1 | contig 11170 bp, 7 predicted proteins | sample Sb_taG_3_FD_90092 | JGI IMG/M metagenome (GOLD analysis project Ga0116223, IMG submission 90092) | Peat soil microbial communities from Weissenstadt, Germany - Sb_50d_a_PC metaG | ecosystem: Environmental > Terrestrial > Soil > Wetlands > Peat | place: Germany: Weissenstadt | collected 2010-09-21 | reverse complement strand
GCAACCAAACCATTTTTCGCCTGGATTCATTTGTACGATCCGCACCTGCCGTACGACCCCCCGGCGCGTTTTCGCGCCCTGGTTCGTGATCCCTACGATGGAGAGATCGCCTACGCCGATTATGCACTCGGCAGGGTCTTCCAGTATTTGAGGGACCACCACGTTTACGACTCCACCTTGATCGTCGTGGCGTCCGACCATGGCGAAAGTTTTGGAGAGCATGGCGAATACGCGCACGGATATTTCATCTACGACACGACCTTGCTCGTCCCCTTTATTGTTAAGCCGCCATCTGGCGCCGGACTGGTGGTCCGTCGCTCGGAGACTCCTGTCAGAACCATTGATATCGCGCCCACCGTGCTCCAGTTTCTCGCCATTGCACCGCCGCCCAGCATGCAAGGTGTTGGTCTGCTGCCCCTGCTCCTCGGCAAGACGACAAACTCAACCACCGGCGCCACCTATTGCGAAACCCACTACCCGAACGAATTTGGCTGGAGCACCTTGCGGGCGCTGCGCACCGGGCAATACAAATACATCAACGCACCGAAGCCGGAACTCTACGACCTCGCGCGTGACCCCGAGGAAAAACAGAATCTTTACCAAACCAGGCCAGCCGTGGCCCTCGACCTCAAGGCCAAGCTTGGTAATCTGCTGACGAGGATCACGCCCGGGGAGCCTCCCCAGCGGTCGGCGGTTGCTCCTTCGGATTTGGCGGCCCTTGCGTCGCTCGGCTATGTAGCAACCTCGGCTCCGATCGCGCCTGACACACCGGGACATCCGCTGCCTGACCCGAAAGACGAACTACAGATGTTCAAGACTCTTTCCTCGGCCACCCAGATGGCCGCCGAGGGCAAGTGCGACCGGGCCCTGCCGCTACTCACCCGTCTGACGCAGGAGCAGCCAGGCGTGTACCTTGGCCAACTCACCCTCGCCAAGTGCGAACTCACTTCCGGAAATTACAGCGCCGCGGAATCGGCCCTGGATTCAGCTATTCACGCGAATCCGGGCCATCTCGATGCGGTGTTTTATAAAGGGATATGCCTTTTTCAGGAAAACCACTTCAAAGAAGCATTACCCAGCTTGCAACTGGTTGAGAAGGCTCTGCCCAACGAACCCTACGTTCACTTTTATCTTGGCTCGATCTACGAGCGGGAGGGGGCGGCTGGGCCGGCACTCGAAGAATTCCAAAAGTGCGCCGCTTTGGACCCCAATTTCGAAGTCGCCGTGTATAAGGCCGGCTTCTTGTTGGCAAAGAGCGGCAAATTCGTGGAGGCGATTGACGAATTCAAAAAGGTGGCGGACATGGATCCTGGCAATGCCTCCGCGCACTTCAATCTTGCGCTGGCGTACGCCAAATCCGGGAACGAGAGTGCAGCTCGGCCGGAATTCGAAACCGCCTGCAAGCTCGATGCCTCAAAGTGCCTTCCCCATGATCAGCAATAGCAAGGCGGGACTCGTGACGACTGGGGCGGTTTCTCGATGCGTTGGATAGTAGCGATTCTTGTAACGCTTATCGTCCAGGGAACATCAGAGCTCGGGCGCCGGCCCTTTCTTGACTGCACATACACGTCGAAAGTCTTCGGCGAAGAGCGCCATTACCGCATCTTTCTGCCGCCCGACTACGCTTCGTGCAAAGAAGCTTATCCTGTCATCTATTACTTTCACGGGCACAGCGACCGTTACACACTTGAAAAATACGACGACGGCAAGGATACCGTCCCCAAGATCGCTGCGTTTGTGGCGGCACATCCCGTGATTGTCGTTGCTGTTGACGGTTATGTGGCTCGGGACTATCAGGGCTTCTACGGCGACACGCCCTGGGACATCATGAAGGATGGCGGAGATTACGATTTCGGCCCCTACTTCCTTGAACTGGTCTCACACATTGACAGCACCTACCGCACTCTCACCTCCCGACGCGATCGCGCAACTTCCGGCTTGAGCATGGGCGGTTTCATGAGCCTTTACCTGAGCGCGCGTTATCCCGACTTGATCGGAAGCGCCTCGGCATTTAATCCCGGCCCGGAGTTTTACGTCGGTGACAAGGGCCGGCGCGTATTGTGGCGGCCGAAAGATCACGTGACGAACCACACGCGGACCATGGTGCGCCTCGTGCGTGCCAGCGGGGACTACATCAGCCAGTATCATGAAGAGACGCGCGACGCCTACGCGCGGGCCGATAACGGCCAATTTGAGTACCGGCAGGACGAGTACCACCGGCATTGGGCCACTTCGATCGCCGAAACCTTCGAGTTTCACATGCGGGCCTTTGCCAACCCCGCCCTCGACGATATCCCCGACACGTGGCATCACGCCGATGCCTACTCTGCTTTCAATGTGTGGGGCTATCACGTGAAGTCCTTGGGAGAGAGCGCGGGGCTAACGTACCTGGAAGATGTTTGCCGGGGTGGCCTGCGCGTGACCACGCGGAAGTGGGCTCCCGATGGGCCGCCGATACCTGGCCGGCGCATCACGCTGGTCACCGCTCCGCTCTACGAGCCCTCCCGGTCCTATCTGCTCTTCGATCGAAATCTCTCGAGCGGCGCCACCTCGAAGCTAATCTTGCAGGCAGCCTCCGATGGCCGCCTGACCATCTCGACAGACGGCGTGGGCCACCAGTTCAGCTTTCACGGCCCCGGCGCGGGCGATCAACCTCCCCTTGCGCTGCCCCTCACCGCAGGGGATAAGTTGAAGCTTCCGCCGGACCGCGACCTGACTTTGCCGATTCAAATCTACAACCCGCGCGACACGCCAATGACGGACGTAAAAGCGACGCTTTCGAGCGAGTACCCCACGGTGCAGTTCCTGGCGAGTGAGGTGACCATCCCGAGGATCGAACCCGGGGCTTCCGTTGACATCCGCGATCGCATGCGCGTGCGCTTCACAGCCGGCGAGGGTTATTTCGCTCCAACACGGCTCAGGTTGGATTTAGTTTACGACGGATGGCACACCGTGTCGCAGAACATCGATGTGCTGGTCATTCCGGAGAACGTTCCATCGGCGCTCGAGGTCGCGATCCTGGATGGGCGCACGGCGACGTTCAACGTTTTTCGCCAGAAGGGCAATCAGGGCGGAGGCGAGTGTGTGTCCCGGACCGTCAAGGAAGGAACAGGCAACGGGAACGGCGTGCTTGAACCCGGTGAGGAAGCAACGTTCTGGGTTCGTATGCGCCAAGGAATGGACCCCTTTGATAAGAACAACTGGTACCGCGCAAGGGTTTATTCAGACTCGACTTGGGTTACGGAAGTGGATCGACTGGAGGAGCAGAAAGGCCTCGAGTGGACAAGCGCCAAGGAACTTACCAGCGTCATCCGCCTTTCACCCGAAACGCCCCACGGCACGCGGATCCCGCTGCTTCTCGACAACGAATCCTGGAGTTTTGCTTGGACGCCCGACGTGCGCTTTGGCCCGGAAAAACTCTATCAGGCTTTTCAGCTCCACACCCATCACTTGCACCGGTATGACCTGGTCGTTCCGTGAGCCCGGGAGCGGCGCGGTCGTCAGAGTGTGTTACTGTCGCAGGCCCTTTAGCATTCCGGCTTCGAGCCAGGCGAGGCCCTGGCGAGCGTAGAGATAGGATTGGTCAATCTCGAGCGCTTTGTCGAAATTCTCACGCGCCAAGGCATCATCTCCCCGCATGGCGGCATAAATCCCTGCCAAGTCGTAGGCCTGAAGGCGAAGATTGACTGCGTTGTCGGTCTTCCGCTGCTCGTTGACGGTTACGAAGTCCTTAAACCACTCTTCGGCCTTCTCGATCTGGCCCGCTTTGGCGAGGCCGATGGCGCGGAAGAGGCCTTCGTCTTCAATGGCATCGTCCAGCGTTTGGGCCGCCGCTTGCCAAGCGGCCTTGGCCGCGGCGGAATCACCGGCTGCCTGATGCAGCAGGGCCTGGTACATTAACAGGCGCGAACTCTTGACGGCAGCGAAGTCATCGACACCCAGGCTCGAAGGAGGCCGCGCAGCCGACTTCACGTCCGCGAGCGCTTCGGAGAACTTGGAGTCCCCGGCCGCCTGGAGCGCCAGCATCAGCCGAATCCCGCGGTAGAGGTGGAGGAGCGAATAGGAGAGGTGCGTAGCTTGGAACTTGTGCGCGTCAATAATCTCCAAGGCTCGTGAGTAGTTACCCATCTGCGCCTCGAGCGATGCCAGTTTCTGCACCACTTGATCACTGTTGGGCTGAAGTTGCAGCGCCTTTCCAAAAGCCTCCCTCGCCTGCTCCGTGTGCCCCAGGCGTGCATTCACGTTGGCCACCAGAAGCGTCGTCGCCAGATGGTCTGGGCGGGCCTCGGAGGCGCGAGTCAAGAGGCCAAGCCCTTCCTCTTGCTTCCCTTCTACCAATGTGGCCATGCCCAGATTCCGCAAAGCTAAGAAATTGCGTGGATCGACTTGTACGGCGGCACTCCACAGTTCCGTGGCATCCCCTCGCCGGTCCCGGCTATAGAGCAGGTCTCCTAGCAGGACTCGGGCATTGGCGTCTTTCGGATCCGCCTTTATCGCCATCGTCAGAACTTTGACGTCTTCCGCACGGAAAGGATAAATCTCGAGCCGCTGGTCCTCCTGCCGCGCCTGCTCGAGAAGCTGCCGGGCATCCTGCTGGTCACCGAGTTGCTCCGCGGCATAAGCTCGGTAATAGAGAAGTAGTGGGTAGGGGAGCTTTCCGTCCTTCGTGGTAATTTCCAGACCATGCGCTAGAACTTGTGAAGCCTCCTGCCAAGCCGAAAGCCGGAAATACTCGGTTGCCAGTTCCAGGTACCCTTGCGGATGTCGAGCGCAAGCGCGGTCGAGCAAATCCAGATCTTCCGCGCGCTTCGACTCAGGCACTTGAGATTGAAACCACCGCTCGGCCTGTGCGAAGGCGTTTGTCGGATCAAGGACCGCGATGGCGTTCGTTTCGTTCTGCGCTTCCGGAATGTGTCCCATCTTGCGGAACAGGTAAGCGTAAGCCTCTCGAACTGATACATCCTCGGGCGTGAGTGCAGCGGCCGCAGCGAGTTTCTGCGAGGCGCCGCTTAAGTCACCTTCGCTGAGGTCGAGCAGGCCCAGAACGTAGTCGCGCCGTTCGAACTTGTCTGAAGAAGGGAGTATTCGATAGTAGTTCCGCCGGGCATCCAGGTGGCGGCCCAATTCGGCCTCAACAATTCCCAGGAAATAATGCGCGTCATCGCTCGTGGGATCACGCTCCAGAACCTTCTCGAAATGTTGAGCGGCATCTTGCCACTCAAGACGATCCAGCGCTAGTAAGCCCAATCGGAGGTGCGCAGGAGAAAAAAGCGGGTCCTTGGCCAGCGCCGCGTTGTAAGCCGTCTCCGCGTCGTCGATCTGCCCGAATTTCTCGTGTCCGAGTCCGAGTTGATAAGCTTCCTCCGCTGCCAGTGTTTCCAAGGGTCCGAACTTCCTGGGAATCGAGTCACTGGCGTAGGACGCATCGGGATGCGATCCATCGGGATAGAACTTGTGGTCGAGAAGGACAGCTCCCTCTTTGGAAACGATCTTCAGTTCGAGCACTTTGCCGGAGGTCTCCAGCCCCAGGGGAACCTCAGTTTGAAAAGACTTGCCAAACGTAAGATCCTTAGTTTCACTCCATATCTTTTGACCTTCGCTGTAAAGTTCGTGAATGGCGCCGGGAAAATCACCGGTCGGTGTGACGGCGAGTTTCGCGGTGCCGGGGCGCTGGGAGGGGATGTCAAAGTGGACGGCTACATCGCGAGTCGCGGTGGTCAACCCGCCCAACTTGGCTGCGCCAAACCAGTATTCGGTCCAGCCATCCGTCTTTCCGGGATCGATGAACTCGTAATTGCCATCCCAGATAAAGCGGCCGCTCTGGGTCTCCATGTAAATGCCATCGCGATCAGTGTAGTTCTCGGCCTGACGAAAGGCTGTCAGGCCGGACCCAAACGTCCAAGTCTTCTCGCCGCGTGCCAGCAGCCGGTTGGTGTAACAGATCGTTCCGTAGTCGGCCTTGTAATCGTAGATGGACATGAAATTGTCGTAAATATCGAGGCCGAACACCCCCAGCATATTGATGTTGTTCTTGTTCCAACTGAGGTCCGTTCCATCAATGACAGGCCATGTGCTCAACGCCGAGCTGACGTGGCCGATGGTTTTGGTCATAGGATAAATGAACCTGCTTCCTTCCGAGGCAGCTACGCCGGCATTTGTCCAAATCAAATAGCGGTTGGGCAGCAGGTTCTTGTTGTATAGGCGGGTGGTGAGCTCGATAAAAGCTTTGCCCGGCCGCAGCGTCACCTCAAGAAACATCTTGTCCCGAAAAAAGTGATCGATGTGCGACAGCACGACCGTAGCGCTGCCATCGGCGTGGCGCACTAGCGCCCAAGGCCAGGGCTCGCCAGGCCAGGTAATCATGTGGGTGTCGTAGGGCCCGTAAAGCTCGAGATTACCCACCGGCCAAGCATTACGCGCATTGTAGCGGCCGGGCTTGATGACCGTCGGGTGATAGAAAAGCTCTCGATCCGCCACCTTGTCGTGCGCCGACCAGATTCGGCCGCCCAGTTCCGGAAGAAACTCCAATCGCAAATACTCGTTTTCAAGCACCAGCGATTCATATTCGACCGCGGCAGGTTTCTCAGACCGTGATTCCCAATCCAGCGCGGTGTAAGGATAGAAGCCGACGTTTTCGATCGCGGGGAAGAGCGGGGCCACGGTTTCAGAATAGCTGTAGGTATAGGTTGGCCAAACCCGCGTGCCATGCGTGAACTTGACGGGCTCCTGACCCTGCGCAGTGCCCGTAAGCAGAATTAGGAGAAAGGTGAACGCCAAAGGTGAAAATAGCGCCGGTCGTCCGTTGTCCGTGGTCCGTCGTTCGTTCCTCGCAGGGTGGCGCCGCAGCCACAGCCGCAACGGACAACGGACTACTGACAATGGACTCGTAAACATTGGGTTGCTCCATAGCTGGCAGCCGTGAACAGCATCGCCGCCATCGCCACCAGGTAGGCCAGCGCGGCGTGACCGTGGGAAGCTCGTTGAACGATCCCGTAAACGGGGTAGGGCGCAGTGGGCGTTAGGATTACCAGACCGTAGAAAATAAGGTCGCGCAGTGAGAGGACACGCTTGAACTCGGGTTTATGTCCGAGCGCTTCCAGCGTCGCGTCCGCAACTTGATCAGCCATCCGACGAAGCCTGGTCGATCCCCCCACATGCTGCGTGGCCCCATTTTACATGCTTGCGGGAATCACAAAGTCGGTCGTGGGCCTCGTGCTCCAGTATGATATGCGAGCGCGGCAGAACAGTCCACAGGCGCTAGTCTTTCAGGTGGGAGCAATGCGGCTAGTGTCGAAACTGTCGGTCACGACTTATGCCGCGAATCGCTGTGACAGGAGACTAGGCGAACGTGGTAACTGAACGGCCGCTCGATGACGCGTTCCAGGCCCCACCCTGCCTGTTCGGCGAGCCGCCTGAATGCCTCAATCGTGCGAGGGCGACTCGCCACGCCGTTGGCCGTTTGGGAGCAGCGCACGGGTTCTCCGTCGCGGGTTACAGATCCCACCACGCGCGCGTCGGGAGAGGTCCCGAAACGGAGGGCTTCCAAGTTAGCGAGGATTTCCGCGTCGGACCCGTACTCGAAGAGCCCTCCCTCGGAAGAAATCGCGCACGTGGCATGCCCCGCCTCGAGGTTGTCAAGCGCTTCTCCCAGGCGATGCGCGTGCGCCCAATCGTATCTGATGTACTGCGAGTCAATCGCGAGCCCGCAAAGCGGCGCTCCTGACGAACAGAGCGCGGAGATGGCACGCGCACCAAATGCCGGCCCTGGTTCGTCCACGTCCAATACGGCGATAACGGCCTTCCGGCCCTCCAGGAGATCGAAATGCTCGTTCCGCAGTGAGATCAGCGCGTTCCAACTATCCGCGGCCGGGCCGCCCCCGATGTTGACAAAAAGGAGAGGACGCTCCGGGCGGGAAGCCAGGCAGAGCTTCAGGCCTTCGGCGAGCAATTGCGCCATGTCCTGAAGACGTATCCTCGCTGTCAAAACCGGGAACGACTCCGCGATGCTCCGGTCAATGGGCTGTGCGCGCGCTCCCAGGTTGTTGGGGCCAAGTTTCAACAGGTAGGTACTCATGCCCGATAAGACTCCGCCTGAAGCTGCCAGCAGCCCTCGTCCGAGGAAGGAACCCTTCAGGGCATCTCGAAGGGCGGGCAGCATTTCCTGCCGCTGCTTTGCTCCCTGGACGAATTCATCGGAAAGCACTGCAAGTTCCCCATCACTCGTCGAGACTGCGAATGCAGGGTGAGTAACGTCGATGACAGGCAGGGTTTCCCCGTCATCCGTAGCCGCATGTAAGACCTCAGATTCCATTGATTGCCTCCAAACGAGAGTGTTGCCTTACGGTGGGGGATACCTGTGCACGTGAATGAATCCCCGTTCCCAATTATAACACAACTAGCCGACAAAAGCAAGCAGGAACTAAAGCCAATCCCTCAATAACCGCCCGGCGTAGGGGGACAGCTTGCCGTCCCCGCAGTGCTGCTGACCTCGGCGAGGGTAGGGCAAGCCCTACGCTTACACCGTCCGGATCCAGCTGCGTGCGGGTTAAGGACGGCCTTGGCAAAACCACAGATCGAGGGCAAAATGCTTGTCAGCCGAATCTCAACGGCCCCTGGAAGGAGGCGAATGATGACCCGAGAAGAAGTTCGCGCGCGCATTGAGGAAATAGGCATCATTCCAATTGTTCGCGTATCGACCGCCGAGGAAGCATTCTTCGCCGCCGAGGCGGTCGCCTGCGGTGGCATTCCCATCGTGGAAATGGCCATGACAATCGAGGGGGCGCCAGACGTGATCTCGCAATTGGTTCGCAACGCGCCGGAAATGGTCGTCGGTGCGGGCTCCGTCCTGGACACGGAGATGGCGCGCGTGTGCGTGGGAGCCGGGGCCAAATTCCTCACGAGTGAAGGATTCGATGCGGAGGTGGTCGAGTTCGCGGGCAAGGAAGGCGTGGTGGTTCTGCCCGGCGCGCTGACTCCCACGGAGGTGATTACAGCCTGGAAGGCCTCCGCAGACTTCGTCAAGGTTTTCCCCTGCGCGGAAATGGGCGGCGAGGTTTACATCCGTGCTCTGAAGGCGGCTTTGCCTCAGGTGCCAATGATAGCTGCGGGAGGCATAACCTTATCCACGGCCGGCAATTTGATTCTGGCGGGTGCTGCCGCGCTGGGCATCGGACGAGAGTTGGTCCCCAAAGATGCCATTAAGCAGCGCCGGGCGGGATGGGTCTGTGAACTGGCACGAAGGTTCCTAGGCCACGTGCAAGACGCCCGCAGCAGGACCGCCGCGTGGAGGGGAAGTGCGGTCGCGCGAAAGTGACAAGCCGGGGGCTTCGCGTGTGAACCCGCCAGCCCCTCTCCCGCGCTCCGAGTTGTGGAATCAGAAGTCATCCTTCAGAGTCTCGATCTCGTTTCCGGACCGGGCCAGGACTTGCAGTTTAGTATCAAAAGTGATGAGCTTGGCCCGGTGTTGGCGGGCCAACCGCAGGAGATAGGCGTCGGTGACTTGCTTGCTACCGAGGATTTTTTCAAACACTCGGACGGATTCTTCATCGGACGGGGCACAGAGCGACTTCAAATAAACATGCTGGGGATCCCTTACCATGGTCGCCAGTAAGGCTGCTGCCTCTCCGGGAGTCTTGGCTGAGCCCACTGCTGCTGGATTGGAAGACAGACATATGAATCCTAATTCAGTTAGGGCGCAGGTCGCCCATCGATCCGGGCTCGATTCCAACCTTCGAGTTGCTGCGGTGTGAAACTGATGGTTCGGCCAGGCGAGAGCGATCAGCACATTGACATCCAGCAGCAGGAGTTCAGAAGAGGCCTTCTTCATCGAGGACTCGCTCAATTCGGGTAGCCGGAATTATCGGCGTCCCCGCCGGGATTTCAAAAGTAGGAAAGCGGCGTCCCCCTTTGCGTACCGGGGAGGGTTTTCGCTCGAGGCCTCGCCGCGCGAGTTTCGAAATGACCTTACCTAACCGTTCGCCCGAAATTCGTGATAAGTGGTCGGCGGCCGCGTAGACGTCGTCGTCTAGTGCGATGGTGGTTCTCACGATTTAAGTATGATACCGTGATGCGCCGATGTCAAGCTGCAGCAGTAGACACTTGTGGGAAGCGCCGTTGACGAATACGCCCACATGACGCCCGCCGTTGCCATCCCGACGAGAATACAATCGTGCCATGGCGTTGAAGATATCAACTCGAGTCGTCGCGAATTGCCGCAGGACGCCTGAGGGTGCGGCGTGGCTCGACCGATTGCCGCAGATTCTCAGCAGTGCCGAACGACGTTGGTCGCTGAGGGTCGGGAGCCCCTTCGATAACGAAGAGGTAAGTTGCGCGTGGGTAGCCCCGGTCGCACTCGCCGGCGGTACGGAAGCGGTGCTAAAAATCGGCATGCCTCACATGGAGGCAGAGCAGGAAGCGGAGGGGTTGCGATTCTGGGACGGTGAGCCGACGGTTCGGCTGCTTGCCGCGGACGATGATCTTGGCGCCATGCTGCTGGAAAGGTGCCAGCCCGGAACCTCACTGCGCGCCGTGCCGGAGGCGGAGCAGGATGTCATTCTCGCGGGGTTGTTGCGGCGTCTCTGGCGGGCTCCCTCCGCCCACCATCCCTTTCGACCACTCGCGGCTCTGATGAGGTTTTGGAGCGACGAGGCGCAGGCAAACATCAAGAGTCGGCGCGACGCGGGGCTGTTCCGTGAGGGTCTGCGACTCTTTGAAGAACTGCCTCTCACCGCGCCTGTGGAAGTGTTGCTGGCGACCGATCTTCATGCCGGCAATGTACTTCGCTCGGAGCGAGCGCCTTGGCTCGTCATTGACCCGAAACCGTTCATCGGCGATCCGGCCTATGATGTGACTCAACACCTGTTCAATTGTTCGGAGAGGCTGCGGTCCGATCCGGTCGGGCTGATCCGTCGGATGGGTGATCTCGCGGGCGTCGACCACGAGCGTATTCGTTTCTGGACCTTCGCCCGCGTCGCGGTAGACCCGCCCGATGATTGGAACAACGAAGATTGGATGGCCATTACTAGAGCAACGGCGCCTTAAGGAGCCATCTAGTATTACTATGTTAAGTAGTGTCCTCAAAGACTCGATTGAACTTCGTTCCGCAGAAGGGACAGAGTCCGCTCCATCTCACCAGCCAAGGCTGGATCGTGTGGAGAATCTGTTCCCACGT
>Ga0116223_10005094_pt1 | contig 11191 bp, 8 predicted proteins | sample Sb_taG_3_FD_90092 | JGI IMG/M metagenome (GOLD analysis project Ga0116223, IMG submission 90092) | Peat soil microbial communities from Weissenstadt, Germany - Sb_50d_a_PC metaG | ecosystem: Environmental > Terrestrial > Soil > Wetlands > Peat | place: Germany: Weissenstadt | collected 2010-09-21 | reverse complement strand
GGCGCGTGGCCACGCGCTATGACAAGCTCGCCCTCAACTTCTTGTCCGCCGTCGTCCTCGCCGCCATCATCGCATTCTGGATCTGAATGAGTCCGGACCCTAGTCTCGGTCGACATCAAAGGTGATGTCACTGCGGACTTGCTTGCGAACATCACCGGCCGGGGTGGTAAGATCGTCGTGTCTTTGCCCGGGGAACACGCGATCGCCGCGCTGATCCCGTTGGATGCCGTCGAACCTTTGGCCGAGCGGAACTGACATTCAATCGGTCAAGCCACCGCCGAAGGCTATACTCCGTCAGAGCGAGGGAGCACTCCCAGCCGTGGCCGTGGAAGGCGATGTCGCGCACGAGGCGGATCTGGCAAGAGCAAAATTCGGTATTACCAGCGCTAATTTGACCGGTTGCGTGCTGTCGGACAGCGTAGACTACCTCAAGGATGCGCAAGAGAAGGGTTCCCTGCCAACCGTGCAGGACTGCCCGGCCAAGAGGGCAAAAGGGTAGGGCCTTGATCTTAACGCGGCTTTCTTATTACAGAAATCCGGTGCAGAATTGGCTCCTGATTTTCGGACGGTCGATGCGCAGGTGAAGCAGTTGCGCGCCGCCGGGGCTAAGAAGGTCTTGCGGGAAACGGCGCGAAGACCGACCGCGCTCAGGGCTTCGAGCAACCTCCGACGCGCGGCGAACAGCGTGTGGAACAGCCACAGATGACAGGGAACTGCAATATGAATGTTAGAGCCCGTATCACGTTTAATGTGTTGGCAGCGGTTGTCTTGTTGATCTGCGGTGAGAGTCGAGTCCTAGCTCAAGCGGCGGACGATGGACTTAAGCGTTTTAACGATAGCATTGTCCCAGTGCCGCCATCGCAGGGACCGCACGGACCGCAAGCCGCGGCTGCCGCGCCACTGAACGAGAGTGCACGAAACAAAACGTTGCAGCTCCATTTCGGGCTTGCTAGCCAAAATATAGAAGACCTGAAGGCCCGCGTTGCAAAGGGCGAAATCGTTTCTCCGGATGAGCTATCGAGGCGCTATTCGGGGAACGCAGAAAACGCCAAGAAGCTGACGGCGTGGTTGTCACAACAGGGATTTACGTCGATCGAAACGACCCCTGATAACACGTCGGTTTATGCCCAAGGGACAGTAGCACAGATCGAGAAGAGCCTCGGCGTTACGATGAAGAGCGTAACGGTGAACCGCGAAACGATGCCCGCGGCGACGACTGCGCCGGCGCTACCCAGCGATATCGGCGATGCGGTGATTGCAATAGATGGGTTGCAGCCGTGGATCAAGGCAAGAAAGTATATCCTCCCGCGTGACAACAATGCGGCGGGAGCAGCAGCACGAAGCACAGCGGTTCCCCGGCCTCAAATGGCAACCAATTTCACGGGGTATAGGGTCAAGGATATTCTTAAGGCATACAATGCCGATCGTTTGGAGGTTGCGGGGCAAGGTCAGGTAACGGGGAAAGGGCAAACAATTGCGATCCTGATTGATACGTTCCCATGGGACTCGGACCTAGAGTCATTTTGGCAAGAGAATGGTTTGGCAGTTAAAAAAGAACAAATTCAATTGATCAACGTCCAAGGCGAGGGTACCCAGCTCCCACTCCCGAATGGTGAGGAGACGCTAGATGTTGAGTGGGCAAGCGGTATAGCGCCGGGGGCTAATGTTCGCGTTTACGCAGCGGGGTCGCTCAATTTCACAGCTCTTGACAGAGCGCTGGATATGATTTTTTTGGATGCCCAGAAGCCGGGTGGGTTTCGGCAATTATCTATAAGTCTCGGTCTTCGCGAGGACAAACTAGCCCCCGACGAATTGGAAGTTGAATCGGCGAAGTTTCTGAAGCTTGCAGCGCTAGGCGTAACGGTGTTTGTGTCCTCGGGTGATGATGGATCATATGACCCGCCTGTTGTCGAATATCAAACCTCTGATCCGTGGGTTATATCAGTCGGCGGAACGAGTCTTGAGTTAGATCCTCATAGCGGTAGGCTAATGGACGAGGACGCATGGAAGGGCAGCGGTGGTGGAGTCAGTCAACGCGGGCTTTCGCGACCGATGTGGCAAAGTTCATATCCATCAATTTCGTCTCCGCTGCGCCTGGTACCTGATGTAAGTGCTGCGGCTGATCCCCAGACGGGAGCTTTTTTAATTCTAAATAACGTGGCAAACGTCTATGGGGGGACGAGCTGGGCCACGCCAGTGTGGGCTGGGTTTGCCGCGCTCATCGCAGAAGCACGTGAGAAACAAGGGAAAGAGCCGCGAGGATTCCTGGCGCCGACGCTCTATAAATTGCCGGCGGATGTCGGATTTCGCGACATTACGAGTGGTAGCAATGGGGCATTCCAAGCGGGGCCCGGTTGGGATCCAGTTACCGGGCTTGGCGTCCCGGACGTGAGGGCGCTCATACAGCAGCTCCAATAAGGCAACGGCGAAGGCGGCGGGCCCGTGTGTGCACACCCCTCAACAAGGGCACGCTTTGCGGCCGCGAACCATTCCGGGAAATGATGGGGGGCGCGCTGCCCGCTCATCTCTACGTCGCCTGCCGCTGATATTTACCTTGATCAGCGGCTAGCACCGCTGATTCGGAGGTGACGACAGCCGGCTGGGAAGTTCAGCGCGAAACGGCTTTCTTCACTTGGGGAATAACGTTGAGATCGCTCGTGGACGATTGCTTCAGGCTGCCATATTTCGCCTTTGCCTGATCGAGTATCGCTTTCGTCTCTGCCATCGGAGTCCGGGACAGTTTGACAGCGGGTTGCTGTACATACAGCGAGACGTCATTCTTGACAGTCGGGTAGGCAGCACCCGCTGAGGCGCCGGAGCTTAGGCAGCCCAGAGCCAAGCCCATGACAGCCAAAGCACAGATGTTTCGCATGACGTTCCCTTTCATGCCGACCGCGACGTGGGTATGTACGACGGAAAATCAGATTTTTCCAGCACCAAAAGGTCACTCATCCCTATGCCCCACCGTTCCCTGGGAACGCCGTCCGGAACGCAAACCACGACTTGCGCTGTTCGGTAGCAGGAATTAGATTGCCGCCGGTGTTTTCGACGGGGACGCAATCGGTACCACCCTCCACTCCTCGCCCGCGATCGGATCATCTTATGCGTCATTTGCTTGCCGCCGCCATCGTGGGCTGCCTCGTGCTGTCTTCGCCGGGCCAAAGTCTGGCAGAGTCCCAGACCGTGACGAAAATCACCCCTGAGCAGTTCACGGCTGTCCTAAAGCGGGCGGGCTACCCCAGCTCGGTCAGACAGTCCGCGGATAATCAGAAATACGTCCTGACCAAGATGCAAGATTACGCTGTTTACGTGGAGTTTTACGACTGCGACGGCAAGGGGTGCGGTTCGATGCAGTTTTGGGTCAAGTTCGCGAAGGACGATGCCATGACGATCGACTACGCCAATGCTTGGAATGCCAATTGGCGGTTCGCCCAGGCGGTTATCGAGCCGGATGGCGGTCTCCTTTTCAAACTCGACGCTACGCTGGCCGGCGGCGTCACGCAGGGCAACATTGAGGACACCTGCACGCTGTTTGACGGCCTGCTCAAACAGTTCAATGGCTTCCATTATCCGTGAAGGAAATACATCGATCGGTCCGGCCCACCCCCCGGTGCTTGCTCCGTGAACGGATTGCCCAGCCATTCCTCGCCGACACTTCCGGGAAACAGCAGTGTCTGCAAATGCCGCGGCTTCATTGAGCCGGCAAGCGACATGACGACCGACGCAATCAACACCCACTATTCCATTTCCCAGCCCTGAGCGGCGTCTCAGAGCCCGTGCAGCGTGGCCGGCAGCAACCAGCTGACCGAAGGTGTGGGTGATCGGCACGTTGGCTGCGTCGTGGTCCAAAGCCATGGCGATCAAGCGGCTGCGGCGCGAGGTTACCAACGCCAGATTTTTCCTTGCAACGCGGACGTCGTGCACACATGACCCCGTCGCCAGTGGGGTGTGGTCAATTGGACGCCGATTCACATTGATAAAGTCGTCAGCATGACGCATTTACGAACCGCGTGGTCCTGCCCTCCACCAAATCGGTTATACAGCCCGCAGGGAATTGTATTATGTTGGAGGAACTGCGTCTGCCGCCCGCTCTTGCAGTCGGTCTGACAGGCCATCGCAACGTCGCAATGGACGGAAGTACAGCCGAGGCGATCGAGCGCGGCGTCGGCGCCGTCCTTGAAGCGCTTAAGCGCGCGTTTACGATGGTTGTCGCCCAAGAGGCGGCATATTTTTCCACCGCCGCTCCGATCGTACGTCTCATTACGATGGGTGCCGAAGGCGCGGACCTTCTCGGAGCTCGCGCGGCGCGCAAGTGTGGTCTGGAGATTGCTTACATCCTTCCTTTTGTCTGGGACGAATACCGCAGCGACTTTTCACCTTCTTCGGCAGCCGCGACCGCGGAAAACATGTCGCATTTGTCATTGTTACTAGAGCTCCCGGGGCGCCGTGACGAAGGGCCCCGGGCGTATGAGCGCGCCAACGAGGTCATCCTATCGAATATCGACCTGCTCCTCGCGATCTGGGACGGAGGACGAGCCCAGGGCCCGGCCGGGACTGGTGACGTCGTGCAGGCCGCGGTCGCCAAGGGTGTCCCGATCATTGTTATCGATCCGCAGACGCCAAGCGCATCAACGATTCTTGTCGTGCCGCCCCATGACGACTTTGAACCGCCAGCCGCAAGCGACCTCGGCCGCCGGCCTCTCCAAAACGATCCAATAGACTTCGTTCATACCATCGTTGGCCCGCCGCGCAAGCTCGTGAAGCGTCAGGGTCTCATTGACCTATTGGCCGAGACGCCCCGACCCGCCGCATGGAGATTCGAATATCCGCTTTTGCTAAGGACAGTTGCCGGCAGGCCGATTGATCGGCGCACAGCCGCCGCGGGTCCGTCAAAGACTGTGCGCCTCGCGGACGGGGCCGTGAGCCGCCCTTCTTTTGCGAAAGCCAATTGGCTGAATGTCTCAGGACTTGACCACGCACGCGAATCTATTGCGGGACTCGCCGTGCGATACGGACGGCTCTTCCGGTCGAGCTCTGTCAGCCAATACCTGATCGTCATTCTCGGAGTATGGATTTCCGGGGTGATCGGCTTGCTTGTTCCCTCGCTGGCGGCGGCATCCATCGCCACACAGCTTCTGGCCAACGTCCTGGTACTTACTGATGCGGCAATTCGAACCCGGCACCGATGGCAGGAGCGTTGGCTTGACTATCGCGTCGTCGCAGAGCAGTTGCGCTGGCTTGGCTTTCGCTGTTCGTTCGGGCTGGGCGCCGGGCGACAACCCCAGTTCGACATACGAAAGAATACGTCCTGGACCGATTGGTATCTCCGACGTGTGGCGCATGCGCTCGGCCCCCCGCAGGGAAAAATCGATACGGCGTCGGTCGCGGCGGCCGCCAATCACCTAACGGAGGTAGAGATACCTAATCAGATCAGCTATCATCGCCTTACATTTCGACAACTCGGACTGTTGGAGAGGCGGCTGTCGTGTGCGGCACACGCCGCCTTGGCCGCTTCATTGGGCGTGGCGACGCTGCTCGCCGTCGCCGCCGTGCAGGCGGGCAGCTTGGAGGCCGTCGGATGGAAGCCCTTTGCAATTGTAATGCTAGCCATCTTGCCAGCGACCATGACCGCGCTGAACGGCCTCCGGGTCGATGCTGATCTCGTTCGATTGGTCGAACGCTCGGCGCAGACGATCGCGTTGCTCTTCCGCATAAGGCGCGTCATTCTTGCGGCGCCTGCCGATTACGATCACGTCGCCTCCAATATGCAGCGACTCGCCTCGATCATGAGAAACGAGTTGGCGGAATGGCGATTCGTGATCGAGAGCCGTCGGTCTCGCGACAGCGGGCGCAAGATTAGGCTGAAACGAAGCATGTTTCGAGCTCTGCGCGGAGCGCGGCGAAGCGGTTAGTCCTGCCGACCCAAAGATGGTTACCTGCAAAGGTGCGCTCACCTGAATGCCGCCTGCTAAGCAGGCAGTTCGAGCGGTCGTGCACGGAACACCATCTGCCAATCGCTTGTTTCAGACAGCATTGTCCTGGCGATGACCTGGGCTTTTGCCTCGAGCGCCGGCCGGTCTGGAATGGAGTCCGCGGATTGCTTGAGGTCGTTGCGAATTGAACTGAGAGCCGCTTCCATTCGTTTCGACCGTTCCGAAACGCGGTGGAATTCCCCCTGATTGCGAATGCCGAAGAGGGCGGCACCGATGGTCGGTAGTAGGATGGCAAGATAGTTCAGAGCAAATCCCTCCAGCAACAGGTGCATCAATGCGACGACCAATGACAGAACGAAAGCGGAAACGCTGAGCAGATGCAGACGATGATCGAAGACCTGAAGCCGTTCGCTATTCCTCTGGTGGTAGAGAATCTGGTCTGCGACTTCGTATTCGATCAGGTACTTACGAACACGCTCGATGTATTCTCTTCCAAAGACAATCGACGGCAACCCGCATTCGCGAACGATTGCGCGATGAAGCCAACCCGTTTGGGCGGCCGCGCCATCTGGCTGGCTCAGGTGAAGCGGCAATTGCGGCGTCACCGGCGGAGACGCGACGATTCGAAGGTAACGCGTGGTGCGCAGCTCTTCTGCCAATTCGCGATACTCGATCCAGCGCTCATGCCAGCGTCGCGCCGTTCCCCAAAACGTCAAAGCCAGAATAGCGACTAAGATGACAAGCTCCAGGAACGAGCCGACATGGGTCCAACTCGCCGCCGCCAGCACCGCCCCGGCAGCCAGCACATAATTGATGAGATATGCGGACCGATATAGTCCCGCGTAGTAAGTTGAAAGCTGATCGAGCCATCCATAATGAGTCGCCAGACATTCGAGCTCTGAATCATGGAAGCCCCGTGCACACGTCACGCTTGCGAACTGGTCTTTCCATTCCTGGGTGATCTTCACGACGAAATCGTCGGCTTGGCTGGCGTCGGCGCGCGGTAGATTCGGAACCGAACTTTTCGAGTCATCGCCGACCGATGGAATCGGCGCGGCAGCCCCTGCGTGGCTCCCGACCGTCACCAATTTCTGAAACCGATCGAAGAGGCGATACATCGACCAGCGCGGCCGGGTCTCGGAAAGATATTGCGTGAACGACCAGGTTGTGCCGACTTCGCTGGTTCTGGTTACGAGCGGCCATTTGCGGACCGGTTCATCGTACGGTGGAACCAATAAACGCGTGACCCACAGCGACAGCTCCTTTTCCGCATTGACGACGACACTGCGGTCAGGCAGTAGAACTCGCATTAGATCGCCGTAATAACTCGACGAATTCTCGTCGGACGAAAACCAGATAACCGGACAATCGTTGCGCACGGCGTAATCGACGATTTCGGCAGTCCCCCCGCGTCCGCGCGCGCCGCTGCCATCCCAGATGGCGACGAGCAGATCGCTGTGCCGCACGACGTTCATCCCAACCGACGCGTAGCCCGCATTGCGCGCGTCCGGCGGCTCATATTGTCCATCCAGCTCGATGATCGTCGAAGCACAGCCGAGCAGCGCGCAAAAGTCATCTCGCGACGCCTGTTCCACAAAGTCTCTAAGATACGAATCCCGCGCAAACGGCAGTACCGCCATGAGGTCGCAGTTCTGGCGAAGCGCTGCCGACGCAACGAGACGATCAGCGCCTTCCGCGAGCGCAGAGATTACCCGAAGGCACGGCGTCGCCTCAGCGTACAAGCCGTCGTTCTCGTCCTGCAGCCGCGCGAATTGCTGACGCATCCGCTGCAGCATGGCCTCGATTTGCACTGCGAGGACTGCGCCAGCTTCTTGGCCGAGCTTGTTCGGTCGGTGACCAGTCACCCCTATTCGCAGCGTAAGAATCGGCTTCGGGGGCGTTTTGGTCCGGCTCATCGGAGAACTCTGAGGTTATTCGAAGGTCCGGAAGCCTTGGCCATTGTTTGCGACTGCGTGGGTCGCATCATCGCCCGAAAAGAATAGGTTCGCCTTTTTCTTAGCTCTGGGCAAACAATCATTCGGAGCGCGCTTTGAAGCCGCTTTCGACGTATCTCCCTATTGTCGGCTTCCAGTGGGACATATCGGTTTCTATCGTAAGTTGCATCACGAGATTGGCGTTCTCGCCCCTCAGCCAAAAAGCTCCGATTGCTCCGACTCCCAGCTCAAACGGGGGATGCCCTGAATATCGAAAACGGCATGACCCGTTTCATGCAGCGTTACTTGAAGTATTCCCCCGATGATCGCTTCGGCGCGCATGTACCCTGGAAGCAGGCCTAGGTGGGGATTTTTATTGGCAGGCGCCGGCAGTTGCTCGTGTAGGCACCGCCGCTTCCTTCTCATGGTTGACTTGACCGGCAGGCGGCTTGGGTCGCAGCTCGCTGCGAGTGAACTAACGTGGATGATGCACGCACGATCCAGGTTTATTCCTCAAACGACAATGTTGCCCGCCGAATGCACAGCTATGTCGGCAAGAGGGTGCAGGTTCGCGGTAAGCCGTTTGCTGCACAAACGGCCCACCATCACGCGCCAGTCGTAATGGACATTGCCGAGATCAACTGACGCTGGTCGATTTTCTTGACATCACGCCGGCGCGTGTTCGGCCCACCACTACTGAGCAGCAATGCGTTTGACCGCACGTTCGATACTTCTCATCGAACTCTTCAGAGCATCGACGTCCAAATCGGGGCACACGATGATCGAGCCGACCTTACCGACACGCAAGTGTGAGCGCATACTTGCGGGCTTCGGAGAGAATGAGCCCAAAAACTCTCCGTAGCGCAAGATTGGAATTCGTCGGCATAAAAGTGGAAGACGCGTCTGATGGCGGCAGGCGTGTCGGCACGCGAAGAGCGCGGCTTGCGCGAGCGCCATGACGAGAAGGTCGCCGAGAAGATGCGCGGTGCTCTCGCCCCAATGCTCCCTTCGACAGATTGCAGATGACGATCGCGCCCTCGTCCATCAACGTCCACGACCAGCTTGGCGGGCTCGACGGAGCGATCGGTTCGCGCCGCCGAAAGGGGCATTCAGTCGCGTTGGCCAGGATGTTCAGGCGGCACTGCCGCAACTTCTGCGGGGTCCGCCCAGGCATCACAACGGACGACTGGCCTAGCGTTGCGCGATGTGCCGCTTGCGGATGTACCCGAGGGCACACCACTACGATAAGCTTGCCGACGCGCTCGTGGTCGCGCGGATCCTCGTGGTGCACGACGCCGAGCAAGGTGCCATCTTACAGCTTGCGCATGACGCGCTGCTGCGGGCTGGGAGTGCGCACGGGACATCACCACCCGGGAGAAGGACGTTTATCGCATTCGCGGGGATGTGACGACTGCTGAACAACGCTGGCGCGGGCAGGCGCGCGACGATTTCCTGCTTGCGTTGGGCTTGCCGGTCGCTGAGGCACAGTCGCTCTAGGCAACTTATGGGCGGAGCTTGCGCCGGAACTCGTCGCCTTCATCGATGCTTCGGGGAATCGGCGCGATCGGCTCTTGCTTGTGCCTCCTTCGTGAGGGGGCTCACAATGGTACGCCCACACGCACCCCATGTTCATCCTGCTGCTGGTTTTCCCTAGGCCGGCAGCGCCACAACAAGAAATGTTGCGTAAACACCGCACGGCATTTCGCTCTCCCCCTGGAAAGCAGTGCCGATATGCTGGAGGGGGTAAGGACCGGTCCGCTCCTGCCGGTCCCCCCCGTCAGCAAGGGCGGGCGCAAGGTACCCCCCCCCGCCTTGCGCCCGCCTCCTCAAGGGCGTTGGGGTGGGTTGTCGAGTTAAACTAGACGTTCTCGTGCACTAGCCATGTCCCAAGTACATTATCTGGAATAACATCTTCCCACCTTCCCGCCGCACAGTCTTATACCAAGTCCCATTGATCAGAACCCGTACGCCCATTGGCGTAATGCGATGGACATGATCCGCCAGGGCTGATCGAGGAGCTTGTTCCATGCGTCGCAGCAGTGCTCGACGAGATCATCGTAGGATTTGAAGACGCGGCTCGAGAGCCAGTTGTCACGCATGAACTGCCAGATGTTCTCGACCGGGTTGAGCTCGGTGATTTCGGTGGCAGGGCGATTATGGTGATGTTGGGGGGCACGACGAGGCGGGTCGACATGTGCCAGCCGGCCTGATCGATAAAGAGGACGGCGTATGCACGGGGCACGACGGTCTCGGCGATCTCCGCGAGGTGCAGGTTCATCGCCTCGGTATTGCAGGCCGGCAGGATCAGGGCCGCGCCCTTTGCCTTGCTTTGGGCAGACCGCGCCGAAGATGTAGGTGGAAGCGGTGCGCTGGTCACGGGGCGCGCTTGGGCGGGTGCCGCGCTTCCGCCCAACGGCGGGTAATCTTGTTCTTCTGGCCGATACGGGCCTCGTCTGTAAACCAGATTTCTATCTTGTCGCTATCGACCTCCTTTTCGCGCGCGATCGCATCCAGGCGCGTGGCGCAGTTTTTTTTAAAATCCTCGACCACACCCTCGGCGATTGGGGATGGTGCACTATCCGGAATTCGGTCTCCTGCGACCCGGCGTAGACATCAACTTCTGCGGGCGTGATCGGCTCGGCCTGACCCTAGTCTCCATCTTTCATGGTGCAATGGGCGGCAGTGGGTACCCAATGCTTGCGATAAGGGTGCCACCACACGATTCCCCATCATGCTCGACGCCCGTTGTGGCGTCCGCGTTTAGGAGCGCAACTTAGAACAGGAAGGCGCCGGGAGCGGCTGGCTGAATAGATGTTTGGGGACTGCGCCGCCTGCGGTCTCGCGTGAATTTTCTCCGCTGCGGCGCTGAACGGAGACTATGGCCGACCTGGTCGTCGGCGTAGGCTGCAACCAGTACCAAAGCCTGGTTGCCGAGGCAGCTGTATGCTGCAGAGAGCAACACGTCGCCCCGCGCCAACGCCTGGAAGGCGATCGCGCTTAAATAGTCGCCGCGCCCTTCTTAATTCATGGGAAAGGGCTTCTGGAGGAACAAGATGCGATACAAATCTCCCACGTTTCAGGAGCGAATATCCAATACGCGTTCAGTCATACTTGCTGCCCTCTGTTTGACGGCGAGCTCGCTGGGCGCCTCCGCGGAAGACAAGTTGACGCAACAGCTGAATGCTTGGAAGCTCGAAGCTGTGCCTCCCCAGCTGGCTCTGCGCGTTAACCGACAAGAGCAGGCCTTTGCAAAGCTCGGACTTGATCAAGTACCGCGTGGCGTCTACTCTCATCTCAAGCTTTGGCCGCCAGATACGGATGTGC
>Ga0116223_10005092_pt1 | contig 11191 bp, 5 predicted proteins | sample Sb_taG_3_FD_90092 | JGI IMG/M metagenome (GOLD analysis project Ga0116223, IMG submission 90092) | Peat soil microbial communities from Weissenstadt, Germany - Sb_50d_a_PC metaG | ecosystem: Environmental > Terrestrial > Soil > Wetlands > Peat | place: Germany: Weissenstadt | collected 2010-09-21 | reverse complement strand
GAGGCCGTACTGGTTCCAGCGGTTCTGCGGAATCATGTTACCCGGGAAGGGCGTTCTGCCGTTGGCTGGATCGAGAATGGTAACCGGAATGTTGTTTTGCCTGGTTTGCGAGAAGTTGCCGGCGCGTTCCAGGGCGGTCGGGACGGTGAGCGAGACCAGGTTGTCGAACACGCGCGGCCGCTGAAACTCAAAGTTGGTGAAGAAGAACAACTTCTCCTTGCCGCTGTTGACCTTGTGGGGAATGTACACGGGCCCCCCGACATTGAAGCCAAAGGTGCTGTTGCGGTTCCGCGCGCGCGACAGGCCGTTATAGTTGTTCGTCCAGCTATTGGCGTTCAGCCATTCATTGCGGTAAAACTCGTAGCCGACGCCGTGGAAGTCGCGGGAGCCGCTCTTGGTCACCAGCGTGATGTTCGAGGCGCTGGCGCGGCCGAATTCGGCCTGCTGCCCGTTGGTCAGCACCTTGAACTCGGCAATGATGTCCGGGTTGAGCCGCCAGCCGCCGCCACTGTTGTTGCCGACGTCCTCGACCAGGGTGCCGTCCACAGCAATGGCGTTTTGGTCGGTGCGCAGGCCGTTGGCGTTCTGGGTATCGGCGTTGAAACCAGGGACCGTCGGCAGCAGGTCGGTGTAGAGCCGCGTGCTGGATCCCAGCTCGGTCATTTGCGAACCCGTGAGAACGCCCGAGCGTTCCGCGCTAACGGTCTGCAGCGCGACCGCGCTGGACTCCACGTTGATGGTTTCCCCCAAGGTCCCAATCTCCAACACAATAGGGGGAAGCCCGACACGATCCTGGGCGAACAGGGTGATATCCGATTTCACGTACTTCTTAAATCCGGACGCCTCGATGGCGACAGAATAGGTGCCGGGAATGACCGGTGTGAAGAAGAAGGTGCCTTCCGCGCTGGTCTGCAGTTCTCTGGCGACGGCGCCTTGTCCCTGGTTGAGCAGGGTTACTTTGGCATTGGGCACGACGGCGCCCTGGCTATCCTGGACGACGCCACTGATGGAGCCTGATGACTGTTGTCCAAAAAAGGGGACGACGCAGAGAATGAGGGCCACCGCCAGCCACGCGGCACGTATGTTTCCGACCAGTAGTTTCATCCTGAACCTCCAGATTTAGGGGGAACTAAGATCACATCCCCAGGGGACGGCCACCTCTTCACGTTTGGTCGTCACCCTTTCGCGCCGACAGGTACGGACGTCGGACGCTCGACTGAGAAAGCTTGTGGTGGAATCGAACAACCGTCAAGGCCATTACCGTAGCGAATGCCCTGTAGCGCAGCTTAGAGGCTGCGAATCAATGGCTTACGAAGCGTGGGCCAAGCGGTATGATACCTTCTCCCGAATCGCGGGCGCCATGGAGCTTTCGGCCCGAAACTCATTTTAGCTGGCAGAAGAGCCACGTGGACAAAAGGAAGGCCAAGCTGGACGCTGCCTGGCAAGTTCGCGCCGCCACCGTGATGCATCCCTGGGTCCGCACCTGAGGCGCAGCGACTAGGCCTGCTATCTGAAAAGCAGCGGCGCCATATCGGCCAGCGAATGGCGCCAGACCTTCCACTCATGCTCGCCCGGGTAGCGCTTGAAAACGATGTTGATCTTGCGGCTGCGCAACTCCTCCTCAACTTGGGTCATTGCCGGCATGCGCGGATCCTCCGTGCCGCAGGAGAAGAAGAGCAGGCGGAGCTTCTTGTTCGTGGCCACGGGGTCAGCCAAAAAGCCCGGGGAGATCTTTTCCAGGAGCGCCACCCCGGGGGGAGCGGCGTTCGCGGTGCCGCGAAACATTCCCGCGCTGAGCAAGCCCACTGACGCGAAGACATCGAGCCGCTTCAGCCCGACGTTCGCGGAGATCCCCGATCCCATGGACAGGCCGGCCAGGGCCCGGTTCTCGCGGCCGGGCAGCGTGCGATAGTGCTTCTCCACGAACGGAATCAGGTCGTCGACGATGTCCTTCTCATTGGCGTCGTATCCTTGAGCGCCCCCGCCCGAGCCCACGCCGGGAGGCGGAGCGGTGCGCGGACCGGCAAGGTCCAGGGAGGCCAGCTCGTTCCAGTAAGCGTTCGGCATCACCACGATCATCGGCTTGCTCTTTCCCTGCGCGATCAGATTGTCCATGATCACGTTGGCGATGCCCATGACGGGCCATGCTTCTTCGTCTCCTCCGCTGCCGTGAAGCAGGTACAGCACGGGGTACCTGGTGGTGCTCCCTTCGTAGCGCTCCCCTTCGTACCCGGGCGGGGTGTAAACGAACATGCGTCGCGGCGTCTTCATGGCCGTCGAAGGCAACCACATCGCCGACACGGTTCCATGCGGCACTTGCCGCGGCTGAAACACCGCCGACGCTTCGCTGAGCACCAGCAGCGTGTTCATGAATCCAATACCGTCGCGCGCTACGTTGTAGTTGCCCGGATCGAGCGTCCTGACTCCATCAACCGAAAAGGTGTACGCCCACACCTCGGGCTGGAGCGCGGTCTTCGTCGTAACGGACCAGAGGCCCGAACCGTCCTTGGTCATCGCCAGGCCGCGGCCGCCTTCCCAATTCCCTTGCACCTGCACCTCCGTGGCTTTGGGAGCGAGGAGGCGGAACGTGACCCGGCCGTCTGCGAGCACCTCCGGAGAGCGGACCTTCGCAGCCCGAGCCTGGCCGCCTCCGGTGCCCGGCGAAGTTGCGGGGGGTTCCTGTGCGAGCAGGGAAATGCAAAGAACGACCGGTCCTGCCATTGCATGAATCAGCTTCATGATGAATCTCCGTAACAAGGATCTCCTTTTTCGCATCCCGGCAACCATCGATTGTACAACCAACCGCAATAATTAGAGCCGTTTTTCTCATTTCATTCAACCCGGCTCCAGCCTGGGTTGTCTGCACAAATGGCTAGCGCTCGCGCAGGAAGATCCCCATTTCCCGCAGTTTCTTGAGGAGCGCGGGTTGGGGCTTCTGCTCGTGCCATTCGAGCGTGGTATCGGTGAGGCGCGTCACCCGGCCGCCGGCCGCGGAGATCACGCGGGTCGCGGTCTCGGCATCCGGGCAGTGGATCAGCATCGCCGGGACCATGGTGACCCGGCGGAACTGGCCGAACCAGCCCACGATCTCGCGCTCCACATTGGCGGGCAGATCTGCGCCGCAGTACTCGCGCAGGGTGTTCAGGACCTGCTGCGCCTTGAGACCCGAAGCCGCGGCCGCCAGGATGGATGGCTTGGTCACCTTGAACAGCGTGCCCACATGTCTGCCCAGGCGCTCCGAAAAGCGCGCGATTTCGGACTCCGCCTTGGCGGAAGGCGCCAGGAAAACCACGTCGCAGTTGGGCTGCAGCACGATGCGCCCCTGCGATTCCTGGCCGAGTTGAAAGTCGTCCGCCGCATCCAGCAGGTACTTCCCCGCATCGGTGAGCGCAAAACAGATCGCACCGTCGCCGTCGGCGCCGGCTTTCGCTCCGCCCAACGGCACGAGGCGCAGTTGCAGGAAGTCGGCCAGTTGCTCTTCCCACGCCTCATCCAGCTCGTCCGAGGAGGGTTGCGACACCGAGCGGCCGGCGACGACGACGGAACCGTACGGCTCGTCGCGATGAATCGTAGCGAAGGGGTTGTCGCGATCCCTGTGATATGCCAGGAAGTCGCGGAGGCGCACGAACACTCCCGCCTCAATTCCCTTGAACACGCGCCGGAGCGCGGACGCGACCTGTTCCACATGACGGCCGAGAGACATCCTTCCGGCGTTCGGCACCAACGAAACCGACTGGTATCCCACTGGGCTGGAGCGGTCCTTCAGTTGGCTGCGGAGACCGTCGAGGACGGCCTTGAGGCGCTCCTTGCCTCCCAGCCGCAGCCAGTCGGTCCCCAATTCTGTGATCTCCATGTGCATGGCGCGCTCCCGGCGGCCTTTCTGTTCCAGGAACTGGTGGTGCCGCAGAAAATCGAGTGCGATCGCGATCCGGTTCGCGGGGTTAAAGTGAAACGCCTTCTCGATCCATTCCGGCAAGGTTCCCACGCCCGCCTCGAGATTCCGTTGGTCGGCCTCGAAAATCGCCTCATCGTTGACGCGCAAACGGGGCGGCGCGACGGCGCAGGCGGAGAGGACGGCGGTCATGTCGTCCACCAGGAACGGTGAGTGAAAGGGGTGGGACACCGTGACCGGCTCGGGCGGACGCGGGATTTCGGTGCTCAGTTTGCGGGCGGCGGCGGGCCACAGGCCCAGCCCGGGCTCGAGCCCTTCCCCTAGAAGGCAAGGGTAGAAGAGCAGGTACCGGAATCCGGCCCGCATGGCGGCGCCCAGGACGTCGAGCCGCAGCTCGGGGCACATCCCCGGCAATTGTGCCAGGGGCACGGGTACCGCTCCCGGCACCAGCTTCTGAATGAGCGCCTGGGCCGCGTGGAGAACGGCTGCCGACGAGAAATACGGCGAGCTTCCGGCGGCCTGGTAGGGAGTCTCCCAGTGCGGATCTTCCGCCTCCAGAAATCCCTTCACCCAGGCGGCCGCACAAACGCGTGAGAACAGTCCCTGGACGGCGGCGTAATCGCGGTAGTAGTAGTATTGGTGGCCGACGCCGGAGAAGGCCGTGATTTCCGGCCCTTCGAAGTGTTCCGAGACGAAAACGTGAAAGGATTCCCGCGTGGGCACCCGGAAAATCCGGTTGCGGCCCATCGCCCGAATCACACGGACGAAGCTCTGGAAGCGGCGGTCCACCTGCGCGTTCTTGCCCTGCGGCCCGGCGATCATGATCCCGGATTCGAGCAGCGGCTCGCGCCACTGGTCCATTGCAGCGTTGGGGGCGGCCTGGCTCGGCGACACTTTCTCCACCAGGAACCGCCGCGCGCCGTACGGCAGCCGCCGGTAGTATTCCAGCACCTGCAGGAAGGCCTGCCAATCGATCTCCAGAATCTTCATGGGGAATGGAAGGCCAGCTCTTCTCCGTCCACGATGGAGTAGGCGTATCCCTGCTCGCAGAGGAACAACTGGCGCTTGAGCGCGAAGTCCTGCTCCACGGTGTCGCGGCTCACCACGGTGTAGAAATGCGCCTGGTTGCGGGCGGCTTTGGGGCGCAGAATCCGGCCGAGCCTCTGGGCCTCCTCCTGGCGGGAGCCGAACGTGCCGGAGACTTGGATGGCGAGCGAGGCTTCCGGCAGGTCCACGGCGAAATTGGCGACCTTCGAGACCGCCAGCACGCGGATGCGGCCCTCGCGGAAATCGGCGTACAGCTTGTCGCGCGTGTATTGCGGCGTGGCCCCCGTGATCACCGGCAGTCCGAGCGGCTCGGCCAGGGCCTTGAGCTGATCGAGATACATGCCGATGAGCAACGCGGGCTCATCCGGGTGGCGCGCCAGAATCTCGCGGACGGAGACGATTTTCAGCGGATTCTCGGAGGCGATGCGGAACTTGGCGCGGGCGTCGGCGACGGCGTAGGGCATACGCAGCTCTTCGGGCATGGGCAGCCGGACTTCGGTGCAATTGGCGGTGGCGATCCAGCCCTGGTTCTCCAGCACCTTCCACGGGACGTCGGCCTTCTTGGGGCCGATCAGCGCGAAGACATCGTCCTCGCGGCCATCTTCGCGCACCAGCGTGGCGGTCAAGCCCAGCCGCCGCCGCGCTTGCAATCCGGCGGTGATTCGGAAGATGGGGGCGGGCAGGAGGTGCACCTCGTCGTAAATGATGAGGCCCCAGTTGCGCCGGTCGAAGAGCGCCAGGTGGGGGAAGTCCGAATCGGTTCTGCCGCGCCAGGTCATGATCTGGTAAGTGGAGACGGTGACCGGCTGCACGTCCTTCACCAGCCCGCTGTATTCGCCCACCTGGTAGTCGAGCAAGGTGGTCTTGTCGAGCAGTTCGCGCATCCACTGGCGGACTGCGGTGACGCTGGTGGTGAGGATGAGGGTGGAGGATTGCAGGGCGGCCATGCAGGCCATCCCCACGATGGTTTTCCCCGCGCCGCACGGGAGCGCGATGACGCCCGAGCCGCCGCGATCGCTGCCGGAGGCATGAAACGCATCGGCGGCATCCTGCTGGTAGGGGCGCAATCCGAAAGACTCGCCGCCGAGGGTGGTGTCGCGCAGGGAGAAGCTGAGGGCCTCGCCGGTGGTATAGCCGGCCACATCTTCGGCGGGAAAGCCGATCTTCACCAACGCCTGCTTGATCTCCCCGCGGGCCGCCGGCGCCACGCGGAACTCGAGCGCGGAGAGCCGCTCCTGCAACAGCGGCGCGACGTGCTTGCTGCGCGACACCTCTTCGGCCAGCGGGGAATCGTTGGCCTGGAGGATGAGGCCGCGGTCGTCGCGCAGGAGCCGCATGCGTCCGTAGCGCGAAGCGAAGTCGCGAATCTCCACGGCCACGTGTGCGGGAACGGGATACTTGGAGAATTCCTGCAGGGCCGCGATGATTTCGGCGGCGCTCACACCCGCGGCGCAGGCGTTCCAGACGGAGAGCGGCGTCACCCGGTAGGTGTGGACGTGCTCGGGCGCTTTGACCAACTCGGCGAAGCGCACCAGTTGATCGCGGGCGTCGGTGTAGCGCGGGCTCGCGACCTCGACCAGGATGGTGTGATCGCCCTGCACGATGAGCGGATTGTCAGTGTGGTAGCCGGTCATTGTGTTAGTCGATCGGGGATCACGAAGCCGAGCTTCTTGATGGCCGAACGGAACGCACGGAGATTTTTCTTGGGCACCGCAACATGCTTCTTGCCTGCCAGATGGCAATACCTAGCGGTCTGGGTGTCGTGGGCGGCGAGCGCGGCGGCGGTCTCGTCCTGAAACTCGATGAGGAGCGCCTCCTCGGCGCCCACGACGGCGGCCGATCGGCGCGCCAGGTCCGCCAGCATGGCCGCGACGGTTTCCGGGATGGGGACGCTGGAATTGCTCTCCAGGAAACGCGTCACCTCGTCGAGCGCGCCGCCGGATTCCACATGAGTCAGGATTCGCGCGGTATCGAGCACCCAGACGAACTCACTCTTGGGCGTGGCGAACAGTTCCAGGAGGTGGCGGTCGGCGGCGGAGGGCTGGCCGCCGTCCAACAGCGCGACCTCGCGGTTGGCAAGAACGCGAAAGGGTCTGGCGGCCTGCGTGGCCCTCGGCTGGTAGGCGTCTGTGAGTTCCAGGCAATACGCCCCGAGAGGGTTCAGCCGGACATAGAGCAGGCCGTCGTAGCGCCCGATGAAGTCGAGCCCATCACCGCTGTTCCAGGACTGGTGCTGTTCCGGCCATAGGTCGTGCGGGTAGGTGTAGGCGATGTCCACGAGGCCGAGCGTGGCCATGGATTCCATCAGGAAGGCGCGCAAGTACAGGCGGCTAATCTCCAAACTGCCGCCATACAACCGGCCGTAGTGAGCGTCACCGAGGTAGAGTGAGTCGGTGGCTTCGGTCACATCGAATCCATTGCCCGAAGCCCAAACATGGCGCGCCGCCTGGTCGAAGGCGATCCATTGGTTGACCGGCCAGCCCTCCATCGATTCGACGATGGCCTCCCGCCGTTCCACGGGAAAGGTCATAAAGCGCTGGCCCTTTCCGGATTGCCCGTGGATATGGTTGATGCGGTTGAACTCGTCCAACTCGTCGTCGCCGATGAACTCGCCGACTCCTTTGGCGAACGCGGCCGGATCGGCCGTACCGAGCAGCTTCTGCCCTTCGTCCGTCAGCACCAGCTTCCCGGCCTTGGCCTTGGCCCAGCCGCACTGCTGAACCAGCGCACCCCAGGCGTGGGCCCGGACGGGTCCGGCGTGTTGGGTCCATTGGCCGGCCTCTTCCGCGGGCGGTTCCAGCGAAAAATCGGGGACTACCAGGACCTCGTTGATGCGCCGGACTGCCTGATCTGTCGGCCGGTTGCTCTTCTCCGTGACCTTGAGCTTGCCCGCCTGCACCAGTTTCAGTACAGACCGCAGCTCGGGAAAGACGACGGCTTCGCCTTCGTAGACTTGAAGGGGGCGGCTTTCCCCTTTGCGCCAGTTCCCCGGGAGAAGGTACTCGGCAGGGAGGGCGTCGGTCACGGCGATGGCCGCCGCCGGGGGCGGTTCCAAGACTCCGCGAAGCGCTTGCGCAACCGCTGGGGAAACCCGCCCGTAGCCAGTGCCCACGAAGATCAGGAGCGGCGAACTGTCGGTGGACGGGTAACCACGGGGGCCGAGGGCCGGCCACTGAACCCCATGTTTCGCCTCGAACTGGTGGGCATCCAACGGTCCATCGCTGTACGCCATCTCGGCGACCAGTTTCTTTTCGACATCGGAAAGCAGATCCACGATTTGGCGGGGGTTGCTTAGGAGCAACCGCTCCAGCGCGTCGATCACGTCCAGCTTACGCATGCTGGCCGTGGGGGCGCCGACCTTGCGCGCCAGCGCGTTGAGCACGTCGGCGTTGAGGCCGGAGAGAAGCTCGGTGGTTTCGCTCGTCGCCATGGGTATGAAGATATATGTTCACACAGGGCGGCGGGTTGCGCTATAGCGCGGTGCCGGGGCGCTCGACCGATCAAGCCGAAAACAAGGGGTGGCTGGCATAGGCGTGAAAACAAATGCCGCCTGGCCAAGATTCAGTATCGTGGCCAGGGTTGGTTCGTCGCTGGCTACTTCACCGCTAGCCGCCATGCCGTCCTTTGAGGCGGCGTTCTCAAAGAACGGGTTGGCGATTTTGCGTCCAAGTGGATTCGCCCGTCTGGTGGGCGTAGCGATTTGTATATACTTTCCGCTACGCTGGCAATAGTGGTCATTTCGGGGTTTGACTGGATTGTCTATTCGCTAACGAGGCAAGCGCTAATTTTCGTAAATTATTGAAAATAAAATGGCGGAGAGAGAGGGATTCGAACCATTAAGCCCCCTGCCCTCTCTGCAAGTTGCAGATTTCACGTTGCCGACAGCCCCAAGAATGCCACGGTTGCCAGGGCTGCTTGTCCGATGTCGCCCGACGAAACGGCACAGAGAATCCTGCTAGCTTCAGCAGCCCCTTTCGATGCGCGCTCTCCAAATTGACCTTGGGCGTCGGCGTCGAGCATGACACGCCGTCGGCGGATCACATGAATCAGGCTCTCGACAGGGTGCGGAAGGAGGCCGATTTTACCGGGGCGTTTTCGTGTGTTTCCCATGGCCACCGGGTGTAGCGGCTTCCAGATTTGGCGGCGCTGTACGAAGTTCCCACGAAAGCACTGAATCAGGCCGTAAGGCGCAATCTGGAACGGTTTCCAGAGGACTTCGCTTTCCAGCTTTCGAAGGACGATCTGGAAAATTGGAGGTCACAGGTTGTGACCTCCAAGCCGTCTGCCAAAATGGCACTCCGACGGCCGCCCTACGTTTTTACTCAGGAAGGCGTAGCGATGTTGTCGGCGGTGTTGCACAGTGACCGCACCGTGCGGATGAGCATTGTCATCATTCGCGCCTTCATTCAGATGCGCGAGTTAATGGCAGCCCACAAGGACATCGCCGCCCGCATCGAAAGAGGAACGCGGCCATCACCGAACGGCTTCGGTGATCGAGGTTCTGGTCGATGATATCGATCGTCTGGGCCGCAAGGTCGAGCAAATCAAATCGCCGCCCTCACCCTACGGCCGTCGCCGGATCGGCTACATCATCGACGATGACTGACAGCCCTGCCTTGGTGACGCTGTAGTGATCCATGCTGCGGTCGAGAGATTCCGTTTGGAACCGCCGGCACTTCGACGGACAGCCCGACGATTCCTCATGGACCACTTCGCTATGCATTCAGCATCAAGAGCCGGTTGACTCTGGCTCGATACGCGCTCGGTTGTTTCGCTTCCGCCCCGGCTGATCGAGAAACATCTGTTCGCGTCAGGTGCAGATTCTCTCTGCGATCTCCTTCACGGATTTGGCGCTCACGTTGGCCGCATCGGCGTGCCGCCGCCAGCGTGACGCTGCCGCCCGGACCATCGCCAGAATCTCCGGTGCGCGTTTCAATCCGTGCTTCTTGCCAAGCGCCTGGAGATGTTCGACGCCGGGATTCTTGCCTTCGCCCATTACCATCGTGCTCTGTTCCCCGGCGGGACCGTAGGAGAAAGTAAGGTCATATGCGGGCGCGAAGATCCAGGCGTTCTCATCGTTCAACAGGAACGAGAAATTCTTTGCGTGATCGTCGCGGTTGTGGGCGAGCGCGTTAAAACAGGCCAGGGCATACGCTCTTTCCACCTCAAGGATGTTTTTCGTCAGCACCATGACGACGCGCAGAATCGTGTCGTAATCGAGGCTTGGGTGGCGGTGATCGGCATGGATGAGGCCGGAAAGGCTGTGCATATGGACGCGCCTGTCACCCTGCCGGTCAAAGCGCTTCGTGCCGAAATAACCCCGCTTCTTTGTGTGGAAGAGATGCGTCTCCGGCATGTCCACGCCTGCATCCCTGGCCATCCGGCTGTAGGCATATTCAATCGGGCCGATGTCGCGGGCGTCCTGCGATGATGGAAACTTGATCATCCAGTGTTGGAAGCCCCGTTTCAGCTTCCGCTGGCCGTGAATGATCTTGGTTTTGTCAGCATTGACCTGCGCCACGATCTTGGGGCGCGCGCCTCCGGACGAGCCGTTGAGGCGCAGTAGTTCCTCAAAAACGTCTTCGCTCTCCCCCGAGAGCATGATCGCGGATTCCTCGGCAAGCCTGTCGAGCGCCAGCGGCGTTTCGTCATTGGAAACCTGGCTGCGATCCGGCTCATAGCTCAGCGCCCCCATGCCGTTCTCACCGACATATGCCAAACGGTCGAGCGCGTTCAACTCGCCGCGGCGGAGACCGTGTTTCTCAACGGTACGGTCGAGGAGCAGGCGCCCCCACCCGTCAGGCAAGCTGTCGTTGAACACCCCGTAAAGGCCGTCGAAAATCGTCTCGGCGGGCGTGAATACTCCTGCCCTGAGCGGCAGTTTGATCGGTGAGATCTCGACGCCGGAGGCGATGAAGGCCGCATCATATTCGAACAGAATCTGACGACCTCTCAGGGCGAGGCGTCCGACCTTGCGCCGCGCCCCAGCATCCAGATAAACGGTCAGCAATTCGGTGGGGGTGTAGGTCACCGGATACGGCCCTTCTTTCGGGATTTCGGCCGGGACAGAATCTCATCAAGCGACTTCGTCGCAAAGCCGCGCCCGTCATCCGCACACACCTTGTCAAAATCCGCGAGACAATCAAGAACCAGAGCGATCTTGAGCACAGAATCCAGCGCGATCAATCCGGTGCTTTCGAAGCGCTTCAGGGAACTCCAACTGACGCCCGATCGCCTCGCCAGTCCTTCCTG
>Ga0116223_10005085_pt1 | contig 11199 bp, 5 predicted proteins | sample Sb_taG_3_FD_90092 | JGI IMG/M metagenome (GOLD analysis project Ga0116223, IMG submission 90092) | Peat soil microbial communities from Weissenstadt, Germany - Sb_50d_a_PC metaG | ecosystem: Environmental > Terrestrial > Soil > Wetlands > Peat | place: Germany: Weissenstadt | collected 2010-09-21 | reverse complement strand
GCGGCCGGACCCGGGCGGTGTAGGGGTAGGGCTTGCCCTACCCTCGTCAGGACCAGCAGAAACGCGGGGACGGCAAGCCGCCCCCTACGGCGGGCCGGTTATCGACGGATTGGGGCCAAGGAAAGTATCTCTTGACAGCAGATTGCCGCTCCTGAGAAACTTTCACCGATTGTTCCGATTTCATTCGTTATCTTTCGTCACATGCAGGGCCGGAGGCGGACTGCCAAGCTCACGGAATAGACCGCAAGACCAGAAGGCGTCAGGAAATTCGGAATGTGTCATCCTGAGCGCAACGAAGGATCTCTGTAGTTGTTTGTAAGTTGCTGAACCACGGGAAACTGCGGGATCCTTCGCTTCGCTCAGGATGACAGGCGGCTGGTTTTTTCACACCTGCTCAGCTTCCAGGCTCCACTGTCGAATCTGAGGATGGAGGGCATTCGCGACTTTTATGAAGAGACGAGTCTTCTTGGAACGAATCGGCACGATCCCTATTCTGGGAGCAACATCCACTTGGGGCACTGAAATCGGGCTGACAGCCACGCAGGCCGCACGCCCACGGACCGCACTCGAGCGGGGACGCTACCACCCGGGACGGATTCCCAACGAATACAACTTGTTTCTTCCGGGCGAGCGAGAAGCGCTCAAGAATTCTCCTCGCGTAGTCGAAATGGGGATCGGCCGGGTTACCTGCCAAGGCGGCAAGCACTTGCAGGTGGGCGAATCGATCGACGGCTGGCGGCTGCTGATCATCCTGCCCTGGCTGAACGGCGAAGCCACCGCGGTGTTTGAAAAGCATGTAACGCATCAAGGCGCCATCGCCTATGTGACGCCCAAAGGCGAGGTGGCGCACATCCCAAAGCGAATTGGCGAACTCTCCTCCATCCGGCCGCGCCCCATCAATACGCCCGACGGAGTCCGCTTCGAGCGTCCGTGGCCTTACGTTCCGGGCCCGGACGTCTGGGGCGAGTACATCCTGAACTCCGCCGAAGATCCGTGCTACGAAAATGTGGCGGCGCTGGGTCTGGAGATGATCGGCTGGACGCTGGTAGGAAACGAAGAAGGAGGGGTGGAGAAATCGCTGTGGCTGGAGGCCGACGGGACATCGAGGCAGATGAATGCGGACCCTCAGCTTGCCTGGGCGCCCGACCACATCGGACGCCTTTTCGATCCCAGCCACTTCGTGCCTGAGCTCTATCGTGGTTACTCGTCCTACCCCGCCCACTACACCTATGAAGCCGGTTACAGCAAGCGCACGCTTCTGGGGGGGTATGCGCCGGCCGCCGATATTGGGGTCTGGAACCCCAACGCGAAGGCGGGTTATGAAATCATGATGGTGATGGCGCCCGGCGCCGAGTCGCGCCCCATCGCGCGGCTTCGGGTCGTGCTTCCCCCTCATCCCCCGAACAATCTTGTCACCAGGTCCGACCACGAAGGGGGCGGCACTCCAGGCGAGCAGGTGGAGAAATACTGGAACGGCTCCGCCGAGGATTTTTTCTCCACCCTGGCCGGTGTCTGGACTAAGTGGCACCACTTTTTCGAGGACCGGATGAAGGTGGAGATTCCCGACGAGTGGCTGCTCGACGCGGCGCGCGCGGGCATTGTTCTTTCGCGTTGCAGTTACCGCGGACTCGAACCCACCTACCAGATTGGCGAAGGCGCTTACACCAAGATACCGGAGCGCAGCCATGCGCTTTTCCCCGTTGCGCATTATGAATTTGTTTGGGCGCATCAACTCTGGAACTTGACCGATGAGGTGGAGCCTTACTTCCAGCATTACCTCGACCACTTCATCCTTCCCGACGGCAATTTCCTCTACAACACGCAGGACCAGGTGGAAGCGCCGTTGAATGTGGGCGTCTTCCTGGAAGACTCCGCTCGCACTTACGACTACAACCGCGACCTCGAGGCGCTGCGAAAGCGCTTGCCGATTCTGCGCAGGATGATCGATTACGTTCTGCGGCGCTGCCGCTACACGAAATCCACGTTCCCAGCGGACGACCCTCGCCACGGGCTGATCTGGGGGTCGGCCGAAGCGGACAACGGAGACCCGGCCGATGATTTCCCGGAATCACATGTTTATTACTATGAAAACGCCTCTTGGATATGGAGAGGGTTGAAGGAACACTCTCGCTGCTTGCAGCGCGCCGGCGCCGAGCACCAGGACAGCGAACTCAGCCGCGAGGGCGCGGAAGTCGCCCAGATTGCCGCCGCCATGCGGACCGACGTGGAGCGCTCATTGAATAAGACTCTTGCGGACCGCAATCCGGAGATGAAGAAAGCCAACATCCCGCCCATCTTCGCGTTTGATACGGACCGTAAGCCAACGGAGCTGACGAGCTACGAAAACCACCGTTACATCTCGGATTGGTGGCTGAGCGACTGGGGAAATCCGGAGATCGACGAAGGCCATTTCAGGCACCGCGCCCTGGCAGGGCTTCAGATTCTCGGCATGAACGTCGTTCAGGATTATCCGATCACCGCGGGCTTCATGGAACACGGCACGCTCGCCGGCCGCATCCGGCAGGATGACTACCGGCCGTTCCTGCTGACACTCTACGGCAACATGTGCTACGCCATGGATTCAGGGAATCGCTACGCGCCGGAGGACTCGTTGATACCTGGCAACTTCCCGGGCGAGGGAAACCCCTACGCCTGGTCGGCGGTGGTCAATAGCGAACTTCAGCCCACCCTGGGATTGCGCTGGCTCCTCTGTTACGAAGAGCACGACCAGGATGTGGTGCACCTGCAAAAAGCCGCGCCGCGACACTGGTTCAACCCCGGCGAGAGAATCAGCGTCCAGGGCTGCCCTACGCGGTTTGGATCGATCAGTTGGGTAACGGAATCCCTGCCCACTTCCCAGTCCCCACGCTGGCGGGTCGAGATCGAGATCGGAGATTTCAAGGGCGCCACGTTGGCAGTTCATATTCACCCCGCCGATGGGCAACCCTTGAAGTCTGCCTCCGTCGGAGAGGTCCGTGCGGACCGCGTGATCTTGACGCCCGAGGCGCTGGCAGGCAAGACGAAGATAACCCTCGAAGTATCGTAGCCCGCTTCGATGGTATGGTGTGACTGAATTCAGAGTGTGTCATCCTGAGGAGCCGAAGGCGACGAAGGATCTGCATTTTCTTGATTCCACGAAGCTCGACGAACTGCAGATCCTTCGCTGTCGCTCAGGATGACAGGTTGGGTGGCTGGGTCTGCATGTCACTGCCACGTAAAACTGAAAAAGTCACACGCGCTAGGATGACAGCCGATGGGTTTTCTAGCAGTTTCTTGGGTGGATGGTGTTCCACCGCGGCGCATTCATCTTCCCCAAGCGAGAGCTCTACTGGTTAACTTCGAGGGCCTTGAGCATCTGGAGCGTTTTCACGGCTACAGGATCATTCGGATTCAGCTTCGCCGCCTCGTCCAGTTCCTCTGCCCCCTTTTCGATTCTGCCCTGTCGGCAATAAATCACTCCCAGGTTGCGGTGGAGGGCGGCACGTTGGGCGCAATCCTCGCATAGCTTTAGCGCTTCCTTGATCTCGACCACGGCTTCGGGCCAATTCCGGGACTTCGCGGCCTCCATTCCGAATTCATCGAGGCGCAAGACTGGGTCGGTGATGCGCATGCTTTTCTGTAAAGCCTCGAACCGCTCCGCATACACACTCGCTTCTGCGCTCCCGATTCTGCGAAGCAAGTCGGTCAGGGCATCGAGCACCTTCAGACTGTTTGGGTTTGCGTCCGCGGCTGATTTCCAGTGCTCGACGGTCTCCTGCGTCTTACCGAGGCGAAGCATAACCTGGCCGAGTAGATACTGAGCGTCCGCATCGTGTGGCTCCAATTGGACCAGCTTGGTCAGCAGTTCTGCGGAACGAGGCAAGTCGCTCATTTGCTCTTCGGCCAAGGCGAGCACGTACAGGGCGCTGGGATCATCGGGTGCGAGCCGGAGAGCCGTCTCGAGTTCGGCTGCTGCTTCTTGAAGTCTTTGTGAATCGTACAACACGCGTCCTTGATTGTAGTGTGCCGGAGCATACTCCTGACCTAAGTGCGTGGCTGTCGAGAACTCTTGTAGCGCTGCTTTCAGATTGAAACACTCGGTGAATGCCCTGCCGAGGTTCAGGTGCGATTCCGTAGAGTTTGGCTGTAGCCCGACAGCCTTCTTGAGAAATTGAACAGCCTCTTCGTTCCGGCCGGTTGTCTCGGCAATCAATCCGAGGGCGGTGTACGCCGCCGGATCTCCGGGCGAGGCGGCTACGGCCCGCTGCAGTTCGCTTTGCGCTTCGTCGTACTTCCCCTGGTCCGCGAGGGCGAGGCCCAGATTGGCGAGCGCGGCAACATATTGCGGGCTGTGCTCGGTGGCTCTTTGGAAGCGCTTCATTGCTTCATCGTTCTTCCCAAGTCGCGCGTACAAGACGCCCATATTGTTCTCTGCCTCGGCAAACTCCGGGCTAGCGTCGAGCGCCCTCTTGAACTCTTCCTCCGCAGCGGAAAGTTGGCCGTCCGCCATGTCGGCCAGGCCCAATTGATTGTGGGCCTTCGCAAAATGCGGATCGGCCCGGATTGCATCCTGAAGCGCCCGCCGTTCCCCTTGGTGGTCACCGAGCTTCGCCAGCGCTAAGGCAAGGTTGTAATGGAACGGGGCGTTTCCAGGATCCATTCGCACTGCTTCCTCATAGGCCGCAGCCGCCTCACGCACATGCCCCTGTTCCATCAGATCGTTGCCCTGATTGTTGGGAACTCCGGCCCGCATTCTCTGGTCAGTTTGCCCCCGGAGTTGGTCGAACTTTTCTAGCTCGGCCCGCGCATCCGGCTGGGCGTTCTTTTTCATCAGCAACAAGCCAAGCTCGTAGGCCGCCTCGGAGCCTTCCGGCTTCAATCTCTTCGCCTCCTGCAACTGGTCGATGGCCTTGTCAGTTTCTCCCAACCGCGCCAGGCTGGCCCCGAGATCGAAATGCACTTCGTAGCTTTGAGGGTCGAGCTTCACTCCCTTGCGCAACACCTCAACGGCGTTCTCATACTGCCCTTGCCTTCGATACGCTCGCCCCAGCAACTGATAGGCACGAGGATTGTCGGGCTTGTGCTGAATGTAAGTCTCGAGGTAAGGGATAGCATCCTTGAACTGGCCGTAGCTCAGATAGATGTGCGCGATGGCCAGCCGCGCGGTGTCATCGCCCGGCTGATCCTTAAGCGTCTGCTGAAACTCGGTCACGGCCTCCGAGTACCGCCGCAGATGCCCATAAACTACCCCCAGGTCGAAATGGAGCTGAGCGGACTGGGGCCAGACTGCGAGCTGCTTCTCGAAAATGGCGGCAGCTTCGTTGTCCTTGCCGCTATGCGAGTACGCAACGGCCAAGTCCATCTGAACCGAGCGCGAAAAATCCTCCGAGGGCGAGGCCGCCAGCGCCTTCTCCAAGTGCGTGATCGCAGACAGATACCTGTCATTGAGGACGGTCGTTCGGCCCTCAGGCAAACGCTCAATCTGCTCCAGGTTTCGAACGTCGTCGCGCCGGGCGAGTTCCACCTCGCACTGCCCCAGGGCAAACAGCCTGGCCGCATCCGCTGGCCGCGCCGCGACTGCCGCTCGCAGGTCAGCCAGGGCCTCCTCATATTTTGATTGAGCGTTCAGCGCTAGCCCCAACCCGTAATGGGCGTCGGCTGTCGCATTGTCGCCAAGACGGACTGCCGCTTGAAATTCCGCTTCCGCTTTCTCGGGCTCGCTCGTACGGAGATAACTTCGTCCAAGATAGACGTGCACCGTCGCCACTGAAGGATCCAGTTTCACAGATTGTAGTATTGCATGGCGGGCCTCGTCGTGTGACCCGCGGCGATCTTGAATTATTCCGAAGAGGAAGTATGCGTCCGCTGCTTGGGGATCAAGGTCCAACGCTTTACGGCATCTCTGGAGAGCCGCCTCGAACCGTCCCGCCTTGAAGTCTGCGTGCGCTTGGCGCAAAACCTCGCTGGCTTGCAAGCTCTGAGAAGGCTCTTGTGCTGCCGGCGTGGCAACCGCGATGGCTGCCCCTACAATTAGTAGCCAAACCACGCACAGAATCGAATGCCGCAAGTGCGGCCTTCTGGATGGCCTTCGACGACCATCGGCCACCCGGCAGACGCCTCCCGGAATGCGCCGCCGCGCAATCCCAGCCCGTATTTCCCTTTCCGCACTTGGCATTTACCGATAACGTACACCACTGAGCCACAGAGGGCAAATGGCTGCGTCGTACCCTCGAAAATCACGTCATTCCCGCGGAAGCGGAAATCCATTGTGGTCTGGATCGACAATGGACCCGCGCTTGCGCGGGGGCGACGACGATCGGTTTTTTCATCCCTCCAGGTGGGTCGAAGACCCATGACCACTCGGAATGACCGTCTATTTCGGAGCAGCTGGGGCAACAAAGTCGGGTAAAAAGTCCTTGACTTCCTGCGCACTGTTTCTTTAGATTATGTTAAATCGTTTGGAAATATTGCGATAAGTTACTATTTTGCCTTTGAGGGCTCCGGACGCGTGCTTTTCTTGTAGATCTCGCACTTGTGAAGGATGAGGAGCGTCTTTCGCACCGGCAGCGCCAGGGAGGAAGCCAACATGAACGGCAGAATCTCCATGACGGCACGCTTCGCCGCTTTTTGCGCGCTCACGCTGACAATTCTATGCTGCTCCACTCTAGCCTATTGCCAATACAGCAGCAACCTCGAGGGGCAGGTCAAGGACCCGACCGGCGCAGTAATCCCGAACGCCACGGTCGAAATGACCAACACTGCCACGCAGGTCTCCCAAAAATTGATTACGGACACCGGAGGGAACTTCCGCTTTAACAGTCTCGCCCCAGGAGACTACCAGGTCACGGTATCTAGCACCGCTTCAACCCTACGGTAGTCAAAATCACGTTGCAGACGGGACAAACCGCGAATCTGCCCGTGACCTTGACGCTGGCCGGAACTCGGCAATCAGTCGAGGTGACCGGGCAAGCCGCCGTACTGGACACTGCGGACAGCCGGCTCCAGGCAACCATAAGCGGTCAAGAGTTGCATACGCTGCCCTTGCAGGGGCGGAACTTTCTGGGTCTGGCGGCTGTCACACCCGGCGTAACGGGGCTAGGTGTGCTGGTCGGGTCGGCGCCGGGGTCCTGCTCCAGCGGCCTCGCCAGCACGATCCGCGACAATTTTGCGACCGAGTTGCCTGTGGAAGCCAGCGCCAATGGAAAAAGCCTCCTCAGTAACATGTTCCAGCTTGACGGCCTCGACGTGACCAGCAACATCGACGGCGGCAACTTGAACCTGACGCCAAACCCCGACTCGATTCAGGAAGTTACCACCGAGACCAACGACTTCAGCGTGGAATACGGGCGGAACAGTTCGATCATCATCAAGATGACCACGAAGTCAGGCACGGACCAATACCACGGCAATGTGAGCGATTACTTCACCGACCAGCATTTCTGGGCGCGATCCGAATTCACCGGGCCCGCCTATGCTGCGTTCAAGAGCAACAACTTCTCCGCCTCGATAGGTGGGCCTGTGGTTCCGCACAAGCACACTTATTTCTTTTTCTCGATCGAACCTCTGTGGTCGACCTTTTCGACTGGAAATCAAGCCTACAGTTGGGAAGATCCTCAGTTCGTCGAATGGGCGCAGCAGAACTTCCCCAGCAACCTGGGTACGAAATTGCTGACCACCTACCCCATCAAATCCTCCGCCATCGGAACGGTTTCGGAGACGGCGCAGGATATCTTCCCCACCACCTGCGGCACCTCCGCGGCTGCGAACATCCCCTGCAGCTTGTCCATGATTGACTCCGGAACGTATGAGGCAAGCCCGTACCGGCGCGGCGTGGAGTGGAACACCCGAATTGATACTTATTTCTCCAAAGACCGATTGTACGGTAACTTCTATCGCATGACGCACAACGATCAAACTTCCTCCGTGCGCACCGGCTTTGACTCCACCAATCGCTTTGATTCCGACTCATTCCAGATTAACGAGACGCACACGTTCAATTCAAGGACGCTGAATGAAGCGATGTTCGGATTTTCGCGCCCCCAGGGACTCAATGGCCTCACCGGCAACATCGAGGTGCCTCCCATCTCGGTGGTCGGGGTGAACGCCGGCCTAGGCATCGGTTTCGCCGACGGCAACTTTATTCAGCACAACTATCGCTGGAGGGACGTCCTCACCATGGTGCGAGGGGTCCATACCTTTAAGTTCGGCTACGAGGGCTGGCACGGTGATGACTTGGCGCTTTTCTCCACCACCTACTCCATTCCCAATTATTCATTCAACAACCTTCTGGAGTTGGTCCAGGATAACCCCTACTCGGAAGCAAATCTTGCCTACAATCCGTTGACCGGAACGGCAGGCAATGGGACCTACGAGTACGCGAAGACCTCGAGCGGCGCCTTCGTAGAAGACGTCTGGAAGGCTAAACCCAATCTCACGCTAACGGTCGGTTTCCGCTGGGACAATTTCGGGAACCCCTACCCCGAGCACAATACGGTGCTTGCCAATTTCATTCTGGGAAGCGGTTCGACGCAAGCCGAGCAGGTGGCTGGCGGGATCATGAAACAGGTTCCCCACGTTTATAACCAGTCCATCAACGCCTTCAGTCCCCGCATTGGCGTTGCCTGGGATCCCACCGGAACAGGAACCTGGGCAGTGCGCGGCGGCTTTGGCGTGTACCACGACTGGCTGACGCTGGGAATCGACGAGAACGACTTGAAGGGCAATCCTCCCGGGTTTATCTTCCCAACTTTCATCCGCGGATCCACCACAGCACCTGTCTTCGCCTTGGGGAGCAGCAATACCCCTCCGTTCGGTTTTCCTTACCCTGCTTTGCCGCCGACTACACTCGATGCCCACGGCGGCCTGGTGGGTGATCAATTGGCCGTGGGCGCAATGGACCGCAACATGGGCGCTCCACGGACGTACAACTATTCCTTTTCGTTTGAGCGCCGCTTACCCGGACAGTTGGTGGCCAGCGCAGGTTACAGCGGATCGCATTCCGTGGACCAGTTGACGGGCTGCGTCGAGAGGCAAGGCTGCATCGGAACGGACATCAACCGCTTTGCCGGCGACTTGATTGAAAACAAAGACGTCCTGACGCGCATCCTGCCGTCTTTTGGCAGCATTCAATACACCACTAACGGCAACACGGTCTCCTACAATGCGCTGATCGTGAGCCTCGAGAAGCGGTATAGCACTCACGGCACGTTTATGGCTGCTTATACACGGTCCAGTGGCTGGTTTGACGGAGATTATTATCCCAATCAGAACGCCATCAGTTCCTACCGGCAGCCGTTCCCGTTCGACGCTCCAAACCGCTTTTCTCTCAGCGGAACCTACACCCCGGGAGATCTGAAGACCGGTCCACAGGCTTTACGCTACGTACTGAGCGGCTGGGAACTCTCCACGAACACCATTTTGCAAGACGGATATCCGTTCGTGGTTTCAACCAACGCGCCGTTCGAGCCCATCCAGGACGCCAACGGCAACGTGATCGGCATACAGCCGGGCAGTGGCGACTACCAGGCCGACGGCTACAATTACGCTTTCCCCGACGTGCCCACCTTCGGCTACAACATGCCCGCCAGAAGCCGGCAAGCGTACTTGAATGGCCTCTTCCCCGCCTCGGCTTTTCCCGTGCCCGCTATGGGAACCTATGGCGACTTGAAGCCGGGCCGCTATCGGGGACCTGGCTTCGCTGACGTCGATTTTGGGCTGGTCAAGGACAACCGCATCACCGAACGGGTTGCCCTGCAATTGCGCTTTGAATTCTTCAACCTGTTCAACCGTCCCAATCTGAACGGAGTCGACGGCAACCTGCCCGACGCGACCTTCGGCCAGTCGGTGTCAGCTTTCAATCCGCGTTGGGCGCAGTTTGGGATGAAGCTAAGCTTCTAGCGCTTAACTGTGTTAACAACCGCAATTATTCTGCGTCCTGGAAGGGCGGGCTTTGGAGCTTGTGTGAGAACTAGTTTTTGCTGTCATTCCGAGGAGCCGCAGGCGACGAGGGATCTCGCACTGCCTTGAAAATACTCAGAGCGAGATTCCTCGCTTCGCTCGGAATGACAGTCCGAAGGAAGTTTTGCCGCAGGCTCTTTGGCCCCGCCCTTCCGACGCCAAATGAATAAGAAGGGTAAGATGGATAAACGGGCAGCAACGAGCACCCCGTGGCCGCCTTGAGCAGCTGCTTGGGCTGCTTCAGTACGCTCAATTAAGATGGGCATGGAGAGAGTTCGACAAAAGCTCGCTTGGTGTTGCTTGGCCATCCTGCTCGCCCGCCTCGCTGGTGCTCCGCTTGTTCATGCCCAAACAACCACTCCGACAATCCAGTCAACCATCGAAGCGCTTCGCGCCCACGATTACGCTCGGGCCCTGGAAATGGCCGAGACACTGGCGCGCGAGAATCCTGACGACGCGCGGGTCTGGACGCTCGAAGGATCGGCGCTCTCCGCTCTCGGTCGCGGCGAGGAAAGTCTGCGATCCTACCAGCAAGCTCTCAAGAAGCGGCCGGACTACCTCCCGGCGCTGGAGGGCGCCGCAGAGTGCGAGTACGCGGGCGGGAATCCCGCGGCCCGGGATCTTCTGAACCATATCATCCGCATCGATCCGGCAAACGAAACCGCCCACGCGATGATCGCTTCCCTCGCGTTCAAGGAAAACCAGTGCGACCAGGCTGTTACGCATTTCGCCATGGCGCGGACGGGCATTTCCAATAATCCGCCGGCGCTCGCGGAATACGGAGTTTGCCTGGTCCATATTCACCAATTGGATGCTGCGGAGCCGGTTTTCCGGCGCTTGTTCGATCTTCAGCCGTCCGACTGGCATAACCGTTACAACCTAGGGCTTATTCAATATACGACGGACCGGAGCGGCGCGGCTATCGAGACCCTGAAGCCGATCGTGGAAAGCCCAACCCCGGAGGTTGATGCGTTGAATCTCATGGCCGCTGCGTACGAGGCCAACCATGAAACACCGGCGGCCACGGCGGCGCTGCGCCAGGCGATCGAGCTCGCGCCTCGCGACGTTCGCAATTACCTCGACCTGGCAACCCTCTGCATGGACCACGCTGCGTTCCAGGTGGGTGTTGACATCGCCACCGCCGGTCTGAAACAACTCCCGGATTCCGCCGCACTCTACGCGGAGCGAGCTGTTTTGAACGCCCAGCTCATGAAATACGAGGAAGCCGACGCCGATTTTGCGAAGGCGAACCAACTGCAGCCG
>Ga0116223_10005074_pt1 | contig 11210 bp, 10 predicted proteins | sample Sb_taG_3_FD_90092 | JGI IMG/M metagenome (GOLD analysis project Ga0116223, IMG submission 90092) | Peat soil microbial communities from Weissenstadt, Germany - Sb_50d_a_PC metaG | ecosystem: Environmental > Terrestrial > Soil > Wetlands > Peat | place: Germany: Weissenstadt | collected 2010-09-21 | reverse complement strand
TGCACCTCGCCGATACGGTGCGTCTTTCCCGTATAAAACAGGATGCGCTCCGTCGTCGTGGTCTTCCCGGCATCGATGTGGGCCATGATGCCGATGTTCCTGCAACGCTCTAATGGGACTGTTCTGGGCACGACTCTCAACTCTTTCTGGGGCTCCGAAATCTGCTTCTAGCTGCTGGCTCCTAGCTAGTAGCTAGAAGCTAGTAGCGCTTCTTACCACCGGTAATGTGCGAACGCCTTGTTCGCTTCCGCCATGCGATGCACGTCTTCTTTTTTCTTGATGGCCGCGCCTTTGCCGTTCGAGGCGTCGAGCAACTCGTTCGTCAGCTTCTCAATCATTCCCTTTTCGCCGCGGCCGCGCGCATAGCTCACGATCCAGCGGATCGCCAGCGATGTCCTGCGGTCCGGACCTACTTCGATCGGCACCTGGTAGTTCGCGCCGCCCACGCGCCGCGTCTTCACTTCCAGCAACGGCTTGGCGTTCTCGACCGCCTTCGTGAACAGCTTCAGGGGTTCATCGCCGCCCTTTTCCTTCAGTTTCTCGAGCGACTTATAAAAAATGCCCTCGGCAGTCGACTTCTTTCCCTGCCACATCATCGAGTTGATGAACTTCGTCACCAGGTCCGATCCATACACCGGATCGGCCTCGGTCGTCCGCTTGGCGATATGTCCTTTGCGAGGCATTTCAGCTTCTAGCTCCTGGCTGCTAGCTTCTAGCTAGAGCCTTCAGACGCGGCAGGTCGCGTCTCTACCATGCTTTCTTGCTACGCCTTCTTCTGGCGTTTCGTGCCGTACTTCGAGCGCCCCTGGTTACGGCCCGCGACGCCGGTCGCGTCGAGGGTTCCGCGCACCACGTGATAACGCACGCCCGGCAGATCCTTCACACGGCCTCCGCGGATCAGCACAATCGAGTGCTCCTGCAGGTTATGGCCGACGCCCGGGATGTACGTCGTCACTTCGATTCCATTGGTCAGGCGAACGCGCGCCACTTTGCGCAGCGCCGAGTTCGGCTTTTTCGGCGTCTGGGTATACACGCGCGTGCACACGCCGCGCTTCTGCGGACACGATTGCAGAGCCGGACTCGCCGTCTTATATCGTGTCCTCTCGCGGCCAAACTTCACCAGCTGATTAAAAGTAGGCACTCTTGAAGCTCCTCAAAGTCGCTGGTCGTTCGTTCGTCGTTGGTCGTTCGTCGTTAGCAAAACCGTGATCGCGAACGACTAACGACCAGCGACTAACGACGTTCCGCATCTGCGATCACACTTGCCCCGAAGACAGGGCTCACCCCCGTCTCCAGGTCTGGCACAGGCTGTCGCGCCCCCGGCCATACTCTCCCCGCGCAGCATTACTAATGCTGGGGAAGAATTCGTTCAGTTCCCGCTCAGACTAAATCGCCGACGACGGTGACGCCACGCCTCACCCGCCCAGGTTCGGAGGCGTTCCGTTTCGTCTGCTTTCCCCCTGCATAGCCTCGCGTGACTCCCAGCCTCTACCTCTAAGCCTGGGCGCAAAGGTTTTCGCAGGACGTTTCAGCGAGGGCGTCCCCGATCCTAATTGCAACCGGGCACGTATTCCTTCAAAGCTCAGCCAAAATCTTCCCGGAGCCCGTCGCCAGCGCAGGTTGCGCATCCGACAGGACTGCCGTACACAGGCAAGCCAGACTTAACTCGCGGAACCGTTTGATAATAACAACTACCTTGCACATCGTCAACCGGTGTTCGACGCATCTTAAGAAGGCAAGGTTTCAACGTCTCAGGGCGCTGGTGGAGAGCCGGGCGTCCCCGCCCGGCTGGACGGGCGAGACACCCGTCGCTCCATTGGATCAAGGTCTCAGACGCCCGCGAGCGCCTTTGTCCTTGAAACTTTGAAACCCTGAAACCTTGAAACCTTGCACTTTACCTTCTACACTGACAGTTTTCCACCCGACCACATTATGCTCGCGCCTGGCAAACGGACGCGAGGAGGGTTCATGCATCGTTGCGGTTCCGGTTTTCTACTTACGTTGGCCATCACCTTCTTCGTCGCCCTCACCGGCTGCCTCGGCAAGAGCAGCAGCAACTCCGGCAACGGAGGCGTGCAAAGTGTTACGCTGAGCCCCAGCAACATCATCTCCCTCGAAGTGGGTGGCACTCAATTCTTTACCGCCACCGGCAAGGACGCCTCCGGCCGCCCCGTCCTCGGCATCAACATTCAATACGTTGTTGGAGTTCCGTCCGGTACGATCACCGCCGCGCCACTCACGATCAACGTCAGTGGGAACGCTTGCGCCGGCACCTGGGACCAGACTGGCAGCATGTGCAGTGCCGGCAGCCCCGGAATCGCCACGGTAAACGCTGTCATCAACGGCGTCTACAGCCCGACCACTACCGTCTACGTCCACCAGCACATCGATAGCCTTCAGATCATCCGCCTCGACCCCCAAGGGCCGCCGCAGCACGACTGCTTCTCGCAGAGTCAAGTCTGGGACTATGAGGGGGTAGCCTACAACACTATCTCGGGGGACATCACCAGCAGCGTCGGCCCCATCACCTGGTCGTCGAGCAATAGCGGTGTGGTCACCACGACTCCCATCGTGTCCGCAGCCCAACCCAACGTGCTCAACCAGGTTCAGGTCACCGCCAAATCCCCCGGCATCACCAATCTTTTTGCCAGCGTCTCCGGGGTCACCAGTAACCCCTATCCCTACACGACCTGCCTGATCCAAGCCATCTACCTCCAGATCGCGGGCCAGAACGAGGCAGGAAACTCGATCACCGTAAACAACGGCGGCAGCGTACCCATCACGGCTATCGCGGTGGATACGTTGTGCGGCGTCGCCAATAACACCCCCCTAACCAGCGCGCCCCTCACCTGGAGCACTACCAATCCTGAAGTTGCGGCCTTCAGCAGCACCACCAGCAGCGCGGTAAGCAACACTGCTACCGCCCGCAACAATCTCGGCGGTACCACTCTCTTTGCTTCCTGCACTCCTCCGTCTTGCAATATCGGAGTTCTACCCAGTCTCCCCATCTACGCCAGCGACTACCATGCGACCGACCTTCCCGGAGCATGCCAGCTGCCGAACGTTACGAAAGCTTATGGCACGATTTCCGTTGACGTAACTTCTACCTCCGCGACGCCCACCTACACTGCCTGGGCGGCGACCACCGACTGCGGGAACGCCCCCGGCTGCACCAGCGTGTTGTTCGCGGTGACCCCTGGAACCACTCCCATCGGCTCCATCGTAAGCGTGCCCCGCACTCCCAATTCCATGATGTTTAACCATCTGTCGTCGTCGCGCGTCTACCTCGGCAGCGATCAGGGTCTGATGTACGCGGATGTCACCACCCAAAGCGCGTCCGTTTCCGTGGTCTCCAACACCTCGATACCGTGCAACGTTGCCTTGTGCGGCCAAGTGCTTACCATCTCCAACGATGGCAAACTGGTGGTCGTTTCCGACACAGTTTCCACCCCCAGCCAGGTCTACATCTACAATGGCAGCACCACCGGCGGTGCCCTCGTGGACCTCATCATCCCCGGCGAAACCGCCACCGCCGCCGCCTTCTCTCCCGATCAGCTAAAACTCTTCATCCTTACCAACGCCGGCAATATGTACGTCTACTCCACGGTGGACGCGCTAACCTCGGTTCCGATCGCGACCTCAGCAACCGACGTCAAATTCTCGGCGGATGGCAGCTTCGCCTACATCGCGGGAACACCCGCTCCTCCCGGAACTGCGATTTCCGGCTTCGCTACCTGCAACCCCCAACTTCCCCAAGGCAATCTGGGCTTTGTGACCACGCCCGGTATCCCGCTTCAGCTCTTTCCTGCGCCTGACGCCCAGCACGTAATCGCGATCGATCCGCCGAACATTGACATTTTCACGTCCTCCGACACGCAGAATGCTCTGATGGATGGGCAGTTCACGTGTAATGCTCCGTCCGTGACTTTCGGCGGAGTGCAGTCCTTCAACCTCGGCCAGGAGAAAAATTTCATTCCGCTCTACGCGCAATTGGTTGCCGACGGCACGGAGCTCATAATCGTCGCCAAGAACATCCCCGCCGTGCTCCTCTTCAACGTGAGTAGTGGGACCACGACTTCCATCCCGCTCGTCGGCGGCAGCACCCCGCTCTCCGCCTCCGCTTCCACCGACGGAAGCCAGGTCTACGTCGCCGCCTGCGATCAGTATGACGGAACAGTCTGCGCCGCCGGCTCCGTGCACATCGTTTGCACCAGCGCCTGCACCAAAGGTCAGGGCGACTTCCAGCAGGTCCCCTATACCAACATCGACGACAACAACAACCCCAACATGTGCAACAGCCAGGGCGGCACTGCCCCGCTCTGCCTCCCCAATCTAATCGCCATCAAGCCACAGTGATCGAAGACCGAGCTCGTGTGGGGACGGACCCGCGTGGGGACGGGGCTCCGCTCCGTCCAGGGTTGTGTAGGGACAGCCGCCCCGGCTGTCCAAGCCGAGCGCAGCTCCTCCGCGCGCCTTGAACGCCGCCGCCATTCACAACCAGCGCCGCGCGCAACCGCTTACCCCTAATATTTTCGCTTTTGGATTTTGGCTGACTGTATGCACCAAGAAGTGGCGCGCACCGAAAACTAAACGGCTTTTGCTTTAGCTGTCAGCTGAGAGCTGACCGCGGTGTTCTACGGTCCTACCTCTTTCCCCACGCTATCCAGCACGCCATTGATAAACTGCACCGACTGCGGCGTCGAAAACTTCCGCGCAATTTCGAGCGCCTCGTTGATCACCACCGCGTGCGGCGTCGCCGGATACCCCAGAAACTCCGCCACCGCTCCCCGCAGCACATTCCGGTCCACCGTCGCCATCCGGTCCATGCGCCAGTGCTGCGTATGTTTCCCAATCAGCCGGTCGATCTCCACCAGCCGGTCGCTGGCCACGCGAAACAGATCGTCGGCAAACCCGCGCACTTCTTCATCCACATTGGTCCGCTCGGCCCAGAACGTCTTCCGGACAAGCTCCGGCGTCTGCTTCCCCATGTCCGCCTGAAACAGCATCTGCAGAACCAGTTCCCGGGATTTGCGTCGAGTGCCCATCTTAGCCATCAGCCATCAGCCGTCAGTCATCAGGAAAACCATGAAACGGTTGAGGCTGACACCAGTTTACAGGACAGTTGCATAGCGGAAGGATTGGAGGTCAGGAGCGACGTTTTCGTTTCTTGGAAACCGGAATTGCCTTGCCTTTGCTGCCACCTGAGACCTGCGACCTGAGACCTGTTTTCCTGACGGCTGATGGCTGATGGCTGATGGCTGTCTTCAGATTCGCCATCTCCACCGCCGCCAGTGCCGCCTCCAAACCCTTGTTGCCCATCTTCAACCCGGCGCGATCGATCGCCTGCTCCAGCGTCTCGCACGTCAGCACTCCAAACGCGTGCGGCACTCCAGTCTCCTGCGCCGACTGCCCAATCCCCCGAGTCACCTCGTTCACAATTACGTCGTAATGCGGCGTATCGCCGCGCAGCAGACAGCCAATGCAGATGATCGCGTCATACTTCTTGGTTTCGGCGAGCGTGCGGGCGGCGGAGGGAATTTCAAACGACCCTGGAACGCGGACCAGCGCGATGTCGTCGTTCTCCGCGCCGGCGCGGCGCAGGCCATCGAGAGCTCCCTGCAGCAGCCGTTCGGTGATGAAGGAGTTGAAGCGCGAGACCACGATGGCAAAGCGCTTTCCCGCCGCGTTCAGTTGCCCTTCGATCGTGGCCTCAACTGCCTCGGGCCGGCCATGAATCGTGAGGACGATTTCCCCGGGCAACTCCAGCGAAAAGCTGCGTTCATCGGTCTTGGGATTGGTTGCGTCGGCCAGCAGCTTGAACTTCCGTTTCTCGGCAATCTCAAACGCCGCGTCCGGATTCGTGACCTCGATCACCAGCAGCCGGTTCACATCTTTCAAGCGCTCGCGCACCTCGGCGGGATATTCCTTGGCCAGCGAGTTCAGGCTGAGCAGCGCGAGCGGCGCCGACAGGATCGCCGACCTTCCATCTTCGCTGTCAACCGCTTCGAATCCAATTGCATGCAGGAACTCCCTGAGCACCCGCAGGTCGTTCGGGTCGCCCACATACCGCCCGATATGAAGAGATTTCAACATTCCAGCCCTCACTTCCCCTTGAACTGCGCTGGACGTTTTTCCAGAAACGCGGTCGTGCCTTCTTTTCTGTCTTCGGTGGCACAACAGACACCGAAGAGCGTAGCCTCCAGATACAGTCCCTCGGCCAGCGTCATCTCCATTCCCTTGTTGATCGCTTCCATTGCGTACTGCACGGCCAGCGGAGCGTTCGCGATGATCTTCGCCGCAATCGCCTCCGCGCGCGGAATCAGTTGCGCCGCCGCCGTCACCTCATTCACCATCCCAATCCGATACGCTTCCTGCGCCGTGATCATCTCCCCGGCCAGCACCATCTGCAGCGCGAGGCCCTTGCCCACCAGGCGCGGCAGCCGTTGCGTCCCGCCATATCCCGGAACCATCCCCAGCTTCACCTCCGGCTGCCCCAGCTTCGCGTTCTCGCTCGCGAGACGCATGGTACAAGCCATCGCCAGTTCGCATCCGCCGCCGAGCGCAAATCCATTAATGCACGCAATCACCGGCTTCCCCAGGTTCTCGATCAGGTCGAGCACCGCCTGCCCCCGGTGCGCATACTCCTTGCCGGAAACCGCATCCTGCTTCGCCAGTTCGCCAACGTCGGCGCCCGCAACGAAAGCCTTCTCGCCCGCGCCGGTCAAGATCGCCACGCGGATCGAGGAATCGCTTCGGATGTCAAGAAACGCCGTCCCCAGCTCTCCCATGGTGGCCCTGTTGAGCGCGTTGAGCACCTTCGGCCGGTTGACGGTGACGTACGCGATGGAGTTCTTCTTTTCGAGGAGAATGTTTACGAAGGTCATGAAGTCAATCCTCCATCCATAAGGCGTTAGTCGACGCTCTCTGAGGTCCCTACGCAAGCGTTATCAGAGAGCATCAATCTATAATTCGGGCGCTGGCCGTTACTCAATTCGTCGAGCCCGTGTTTCAGTTCAATATTCGCGCTGCCCCAATGCGACACGGTCAACCGGTATTTGCCACTCACGAGATTATTAATCTCGAACCTACCGTTTCTATCAGTTGTTCCGCTCCAGATCAGTCTGTCTGCGGAATACAGCTCGACATGGGTGAACTTCAGAAACGTGCGCTTTACCTGCACATCGCCCACGATCGAGTGGCCACCAATAAACGCCTCCCGCAGTCTCGGATCGGGACAGGAGGATGCAACGGTCCAGGAAGACGTTAACGCAAGTAGGAAAACAAGCCAATTCTTCACAGACCACCTCGTCAAAGATGCTTAGGACTTCCCCGCCACCGGCTTACTCAGGTCGGGGTAATCATAAACCCCGCAGCGTCAAACGCCGGATGCTATAATTGTATAGCAGAGGTACTTCATGCTAGCCATCCGCCTTCCCGAAACCATCGAAAAACGCCTCGACCGCCTCGCCAAACGCACGGGACGCACCAAGACTTACTACGCCCGCGAGGCTATCCTTCAACATCTGGATGATCTCGAAGACATCTACCTCGCCGAGAAGCGCCTGGCTGCCGTGCGCTCGGGGCGCACCCGAACTATTCCGCTCGAAGAAGTAATGCGGCGTTATGGCTTGGAAGATTGAGTTCGATCCTGCAGCGCTGAAGGAACTGCAGAAGCTCGACAAGCCCGTCGAAAAACGAATTCTGAAGTTTCTCCGCGAGCGCGTCGAAAAACTGGACGACCCCCGACAGATCGGAGCAAGTCTTCATGGCACCCTGAGCGGGCTCTGGAAATACCGCGTCGGAGATTATCGCCTAATCTGTTCGCTCGAAAACAACCGGCTAGTAGTGCTGGTTCTCCGCGTCGGCCATCGCCGCGAGGTTTACAAGCGCTGAAGTCCCGGTGCATCCGACCTAGCCGGCTTTTACCTCTGCAATCTGACCTCTAACCTCTGCAATCCTAAAACTTCCCCGCCATCGGCTTCGCCGGGTCCGAGTAATCATAAAACCCGCGGCCCGTCTTCCGCCCATACCACCCCGCCATCACCAGCCGCTTCAGCAGCGGAGGCGACGCGAACCGCCGCTCCTTGAACTCGTCATACATCACATGCGTAATGTAGTAAGTCGTATCGAGGCCGACGAAATCCAGCAGCGTAAACGGACCCATCGGATATCCGCAGCCGAGCTTCATTGCGTTATCGATGTCCTCGATCGACCCCACGCCCTCTTCATACGCCCGGATCGCATCCAGCATATACGGCACCAGCAGCCGGTTCACGATGAACCCCGTTTTGTCCGAAGTGCGCACCGGAACCTTGCCCAGCTTCTGCGCGAACTCGTAGGCCGCGTCGTACACAGCGGGAGCGGTGGCAATCGTCTTCACCACCTCCACCAGCTTCATCAGCGGCACAGGATTAAAAAAGTGCAGCCCGACGAATCGTTCCGGGCGTTTCGTCGCCGTCAAAAGCTCAGTCACCGAGATCGAAGACGTATTCGAGGCAAAGATCGCGTCTTTTTTGACAATGCCATCGAGCGACGCATACATCTTCTTCTTTTCCTCGACGTTCTCGATGATGGCCTCGATGACGATATCGCAATCGGCCAGGTCTTCCCGTTTCGTCGTGCCCTTCAGCCGCGCCCGAATCTCGGCCTTCTGTTGCGCCGTGATCCCGTCCTTCTCCACCGGCCGCTCGGCGAACTTAGCCAGCGACTTCTCAATCCCGGCAAAGCCCTTGTCGAGATACTTCTGCTCGACTTCGAGCACGGTCACGTCGAATCCGGCAGTGGCGCAGACTTGCGCGATGCCGGAACCCATCAAGCCACAACCGAGAACACCCACTTTCTTGATTTCCATAGGAATCCTTTTCCAAAGCTTTCTCCGTGTCTCCGTGCCTCCGTGGTGAAAAAACTTAGTGAAAACTCTCCACCACCATAGCAATCCCCTGGCCGCCGCCAATACACGCCGTCGCCAGCCCATACTTCTTCTTCCGCCGCCGCAACTCATATAGCAGCGTAATCACCAGCCGCGTCCCGGTCGCTCCCAGCGGATGCCCAAGCGCGATCGCTCCGCCGTTCACGTTCACTTTTTCGCGATCGAGTCCTAGTTCTTTCTCCACCGCCAGATACTGCGCCGCGAACGCTTCGTTCACTTCAATCAGATCGATGTAATCGAGCGTCAGCCCCGCCCGTTGCAGCGCAATCTTCGTTGCCGGCACCGGACCGCTCCCCATGATCTTCGGCTCGACGCCAGCAATTCCCCAATTCACAATCCGTCCCAGCGGACTCAGATTCCTTTTCTGCGCCTGCTCCAGCGACATCACAACCACCGCCGCCCCACCATCCACGATCCCGCTCGCATTCCCCGCCGTCACCGTCCCATTTTTCCCAAACGCGGCGCGCAGCTTCGCCAAGCCGTCCAGCGTTGTTTGAGGACGCCGGTGATCGTCCTCGGTCAGCATCTCTCCCGTCGCCTCGCCCTTCGCATTCCGCAGCGCCACCGGCGTCAGCTCTTCCTGCAAGCGCCCCGCCTTGTAAGCCGCATCGGCTGCCTGCTGTGAGCGCAGCGCGAATTCGTCCTGCGCCTGCCGCGTGATGCCCTGCTGCTCGGCATACAGCTCCGCCGTATTCGCCATATAAAGCCCGCAATAAGTATCGAGCAGCGCCACCATGAGCGAATCTTCGAGCTTTCCGCCCGCAGCCAGCGTGAATCCATCGCGCCCTCGGATCGAAAACGGCGCCTGCGACATCGATTCCATCCCGCCCGCCAGCACCACCTTCGCTTCGTCGGTCTGGATCATCTGCGCCGCGCTGACGATCGCCTGCATTCCCGACCCACACAGCCGATTCACCGTCAGCGCCGGAGTCTCAATCGGCAAGCCCGCCCGCAATGCCGCGTGCCGCGCTCCATACAGCGCGTCGCCCGAAGTCTGCTGCGCGTTGCCGAACACGGCATGATCGAACTCTTTCGCCTCGATCCCCGCCCGCTCGATCGCCGCCTTCGCCGCCACCGCGCCCAGTTCCTGCGCCGTGTAATCTTTGATCTTCCCGCAATAGCGTCCAAAGGGCGTGCGCGCCCCACTGACAATGGCAATATCTCCAGGTTTCAACATGGGGTACCAACTTGTATAGAAGAGTGCGCTGGCCTAAGGCCAACCTGTGAGTTTAACAGCAGGAAAAGAACATCACCACAGACAGGAGAGGCAGTCGTTGGTCGTCGGTCGTTAGTCGTTCGCGGAAACAGCCCCGGAGGGGCGAACCAGCTTAGCCCAGCGCTTCAGCGCTGGGAAAACTGCTGGCTTGCCGTTTGACCCCTGTTTTCTTCGGCCTATAAGATGAAGGCAGCATTCCTTTGCTGGCGAAACTGCCGGGCTATGCCCGGATGGACGGCGTGGGGTGTGTCTGTCCCTACGCGCGACCGCACTAGCACCTACCATGCCGCACGAATTGCCGAAAGCTTACGAACCGGGCGCGATTGAAACGCGCTGGGCCGAGTATTGGGTCCGGGAAAAACTGTTTCACGTGGAGACGCCGGCGCCTGGAGATTCGCGTCCCGTGTTCACGCTGCTCTTGCCGCCTCCGAATGTAACCGGGCGGCTGCACATGGGGCACATGCTGAACCAGACGCAGATGGATATTCTCGTGCGCTGGCATCGCATGCGTGGGTTCATCACGCTTTGGCTGCCGGGCACGGATCATGCCGGCATCGCGACGCAGATGATGGTCGAGCGCCAGTTGGCCAGCGAGGGCAAGAAGCGGCGCGACCTGGGGCGCGAGAAGTTCATCGAGCGGGTGTGGGAATGGAAGCGGCACTATGGCGGCGCGATCCTCGACCAGATGAAGCGGCTGGGCGCGTCGGTGGATTGGGGCCGCGAATACTTCACCATGGACGAGAAGCTTTCGCGCGCGGTGCGCGAGGTGTTCGTCCGGCTGTATGAGGAGGAATTGATTTATCGCGGGAAATACATCGTGAACTGGTGTCCGCGATGCGAGACGGCGATTTCCGATCTCGAGGTGAAGCACGAAGACGTGGCGGGGAAGCTTTGGGAGATCCGGTATCCCGTCATTGGAACTGGAACGAAAGAATTTATCACCGTAGCGACGACGCGTCCGGAGACGATGCTGGGCGATACGGCGGTCGCGGTGAACGCGGCCGATGAGCGTTACACGCACTTGCACGGGAAGAAAGTACTGCTGCCGCTGATGAAGCGGGAGAT
>Ga0116223_10005072_pt1 | contig 11212 bp, 10 predicted proteins | sample Sb_taG_3_FD_90092 | JGI IMG/M metagenome (GOLD analysis project Ga0116223, IMG submission 90092) | Peat soil microbial communities from Weissenstadt, Germany - Sb_50d_a_PC metaG | ecosystem: Environmental > Terrestrial > Soil > Wetlands > Peat | place: Germany: Weissenstadt | collected 2010-09-21 | reverse complement strand
TCGCGCGGCAGATTGAAGATTTCGAGATAGCGCCGATTGAAAACCTCGAGCCGGTTCTGCGCATCGAAGAGGCACAGGCCTTGCGACATGTTTTCGAGCGCGGCATCGAGCAACATGTTGGTTTCGCGCAGCGACGATTCTTGCTTCTTCAGGCGGTCGATGTCGCTGCACAGCACGATGAAGCCCTGATCGCGGGTCGGCGAACGGCTGATGCGCAGCCAGCGTCCGTCCGCCATTAAGGCCTCACGGGTCGCGTGCAAGTCGCTGTCGCAACGCATCAGCACGTGCTCGGCGTCAGGCGAGCCTTGCAAAGCCGGCTCGAGCTGCGCTAGCGGCGTTCCCGGTTTGAGCAGACTCGGCGAGAAACCGAGAAAATCTGCGGCCTGGGCATTGGCCAGCACGATGTCGTCGTTGGCGTCCACCACCACGACGCCTTCCTGCGAACATTCGAGTGCCTCGGCGAGGCGCGCCTGCGCAGAGCGGCGTTGCTCGACCTCGCGGTCCATCATGACCTTGATGTTGTCGCGCATCACGCCCATGGCGGCGAGCAGAGCGCCGAGCTCGTCGGCGCTGCCCTTGGGGATGGCGACATCGAGCCTCCCGGCGGCGATGCGCTCGGCGACGCTGGAAGCGACCGCGACCGGCCCGACGATGCGGCGCGCCAATGCCCAAGCGACGACCGCCAACAGCAACAAGGCAAGCGCAGTGCCGGCTATGTTGAGCTGCACATCACGGGCGACAGCGGCCCGCGCGCTTTGGCGATAGAGGAAGCCGTCGCCGGCAGTGTAGTTCACCAGAAGATCGATCTGGTCGTCGACCTTGCCCGCGTAGTGATCGAGCGTGTCCCAGTTGACGTCAAGCCGGCTGCCGTCGAGCAGGCGCTCGCAGATGGCTTTCCAGGCGTCGACCGCCTGCCGCACTTTCTCGGCGGCGCGCGTGGCGCGGACCGACTGCGAACGCTGCGCGGCGATGGCGATGTCTTCCGAAAGCGATTTAACGAGCTTTTCGATCTCGTCGTGAAGCGCGTCGCGCATCTGCGGATCGGTGGCGATCCAAAGGCGCGAGAAGGTGGCGCGCATCGCGGCAAAGTCGGTCGCCGCCGCACGCGCGTAATTGATCGACATCAGCGATTCGTCGAACGTCTTGTCGACCAGGAGACCGGCATTCCTGATGCCCATCGTGGCGTAGCCGCCCAATGCCGCGGTGATGACGCTCATGATCAGGAAAGCGACCAGGATCCGGCCACGGATCGTCATGCAAAGCACGGCCGTTCGTGCGACGCCTCGACGCCAGCCCGACACCAAACGCAAAAACAGGAAAGCAACCCCACGCCTCATGGAACGCCCTGATTATCGGCTCAAGGCGTATATCGGCGGGCGTTAAAGGCAGTGCAGCACGCGGTCCAATCTTGGCGGGTTCCTTAATGGCCGCTTATGAGTTCGTTAACGGCCTCTTAACTGGCGACATTCAGGCTCCGGGAACGCACGCATGTTCGCCCGCGCGGGACTTGTTGCCCGAGGATTGGGCCAAAGAGGGAAACTATGAGCATCGGAAAAGCGCTGTGGCGCGCTCGCCATCCGCTTGCCGTGGCCGCGACGGCGGCCGCGTTGATCGGGCTGGGCACGCTGGTGGGTGTGGCCCTGCAGCAAAATTCGATCTCGCAAAAGGGCCGCGAGTTTCATCCTGGCGAAATCTCGATCAAGCGGGGCGACACGGTGCAGATTGTCAATGACGACGGCGATCTATTGCATCACGCCTACATCGATTCTCCCAAGTTCTCGTTCGACTCGGGCGACCAGCAGCCGGGCAGCAAGACCAACATCACTTTTCCGGTGGCCGGAGACTTCGACGTATTGTGCGCCATTCATCCGAAGATGCGGCTCGTGGTCCACGTCCAGTAGCTTAAGCCGCAATCAGAGAATCGTAGTGCCGAACAAGACCGCGTGCGCGGCGTAGTAGCTGGCGAGAAAGATCGCCAACGAAGCGGCGTAACCCAAAGGCAGCAACCAGGAATCGCGCAACCGCCACGCTTTGCCACCATCATCGGCGATGATGCCGACGAGCGCGACCACGATCAGCGAGTGGCCAATCAAATCGATCTTGCCAAATTCGGGGACCGCGCTCACGAACATAGCCGTCAGCATCACGGCCCCGACGCGGCGCACCAGCGGCGTCCACATCAGCGCGAAGGCCAGCGCGAATTCGACCGCTCCCGCCGCCCGCATGAAGAAATCCGGAGTGAAGCCGAGCGTCATCTGCGGATGCTGGATGAACAGCGGATAAGACCATTCCGGATAAGCCCATTTCTCGATCGAAGCCCACATCAGCGTAATGCCGGCGGTCCAGCGCAACACGTCGATCGGGCGGTTACCGAAGAAGTTGGTCTGGCCGCCGACAAGGGCGAGATAGGCAGCAACGCCGAGAAAGATCGGATAGTCGGCGAGATGAAAGGCGCCGTATTCCCAGACGCCGATACCGAACAGCACGAAGATGCCCAAGGCCGATAACGGCATCGTCCGGCGCGACAGCATCCCGGCGGCGATGCCGAGCTGAATCGCGCCGACAATCGCCGAGCTGGTCTGGAGTTCGGGAGTGAGCAGAATGCCGCCGGCGCCCCAGATCGTGATGAAGAAAAAGGCGCAGCCGGCGCGGAAGATCGTCTCGATATTTTCACGGATAAGGCGCGTCGCCCGGTCGAAGGCATGCAACATCGCGATACCGATCGGCGTGCCTTCGAGCACGCTGCCGGTCATCAGCGCAAGAATCGAAAGGCCGGTCAGGAATTCGAAGTCCGGGCAGAGCACGTTTTCCAGTCCGTCCGGCTGGCCGGCCACGTTATAGGCGCAGAACCATTTGACGTGTGCGCTGGCGGAACCGGCAAGGACCGCGTTCATCAAGACGGCGAGCGGAATTGCGGCCGCCAACGGCAGCCGCTTGGTCAGCCAGCTCATGGAGAAGGCCCCTATTTACGCTACCTTACAGACCAGGTGCGCCGCCGCACGCAGCTCACTGGTTTGCTTAAGGATTTCTTTACCACAGATTTTAGGAGATTGGTAACACTTGCGGCCGGGAAATCAGTTTTTGGTTAACCTTCGGCCGGCGCCGCGGCGTGATCGCTAAAATTGCAATCATCGGCCGAGCCCGTTGGTAAGTGCTGACCCCCTAAAAGCGACGCGCGCTCAATTGGATCGATGGCGCGGGGGGTACAATGCTCGGTATCGCCGGTTTGCTCGGCGTGATCGCTGGTGGCGTCATCGCTTATTTCGCCGAACGCTTCCCCGCACACATCGAGGCGCTGGAAACGGCCGCCGGCGTGATGATCATCGGCGGTTTCGCGGTCGCGGCGTGCGCGCTGCCGGCGCTTATCTAATTTGTTTAGCGCGGCAGGACCGGAATCGAAACCTGCTCGGACTTGCCGTTGAGCGTTTGCAGGAAGGCGATGAGATCCGCCTTCTCGCTCTGGGGCAAATTAAGCTGATGAATTTGATCGTCGCGGCTTGGCCGCTCGATGCCGCCGCGATTGTAAAGATCGATAACATCCTCGAGCGTAAGCAGCGAGCCGTCGTGCATATACGGGCCGCGGCGCGCCACGTCGCGCAGGGTCGGCGTCTTGAACGCGTATTGCAGCTTCACCGAAGACGGAAACAGCCTGCCGCGCCCGATATCGGCGTTCCGCGCGACGCCGATGTCGTGGAACGACGCGTCGGTGAACGCCCAGCCGCTGTGACAGACTGCGCAATTGGCGTTGCCGTTGAACAGCGCAAAGCCGCGTTTGGCCGCAGCGTCGATCGCCGTTTCGTCGCCTTTGATCCAACGGTCGAATGGCGCCTCGCGCGACACGATCGAGCGTTCGAAGGTCGCCAGCGCCTGCTCGATCTTGGAGGTGGTGATCTCGCCCTTGCCGAATGCCGCATCGAACGCGGTCACGTAGCCGGGGATCGCAGCAAGCCGCTCGATCAGCGTCTGCTCCGGCAGGTTCATGTTGTCGGGCGACGTGATCGGACCCATCGCGACGCCTTCGAGATCGCTGAAGTGACCATCCCAGCCGAGTTTCGGCGTCCACGCGACGTTGAGCAGCGTCGGCGTGCGTAATCCGGACCCGAGCGGCTGTTGCTTCTCGCCAAGCGCGCGCGGCTGCCCGTCCGCCCATGACAGGCCGGGATTGTGACAGGTGGAGCAAGAGCGGACCTTGGCGCCGGACAGTGTGGGATCGAAAAACAAAGTCCGGCCGAGCGCGTGCTTGGCGTGCGAATAGGGATCGTCTTTCGGATACGGAATCTCCGCAGGGCGCAGGTACTTGCCCCGCCAGGCGTGCAGACCGACTTCGCCGGCGCCAAAAATCGATCCACCGGCGCTGAGCAGCAGCATCATGGCGCCCACCAGCGCTGCGGTTTTCCCAATCAGCCCAGATGGATGTGGCCGCCGCATAAGTCCCATAAACGACAATTTACCGTCCCCGGTTGACGAACGGTTAACGACAACCCCGCGCACGCCCCGTTACCGGCGATCCGGGTCCAAGAGTCACGGCCTGCCTCGGCCGCGAATCGCGCGTGCACCAGCTTATACGCGCGGCAATGAAGCGCGCCGTCTCGGCGCCGCCGAAGAGCCGGCTGCGCAGCCGCGGCGCGGTGTGTTAGGCTTCCCCGTCCCACCCGGAGAACTGGCCCATGAACCCCCGCGTCAAGCTCGCGACTGCTGCCCAGGCGGACCTCTCGGCCGCAGAATGGCAGGCCCGCATCGATCTCGCCGCAACCTATCGGTTGATCGCGCACTACGGCTGGGGCGACGTCATCTACAACCATTCCTCCATGCGGGTGCCCGGCGAGGAGCGCAAGTTCCTCATCAAGCGGCACGAGCTGCTCTACACCGAAGTCACGCCTTCGAACCTCGTCAAGGTGAGCATGGACGACGACCTCGACGAATCCGCTGGCGTTAACCGGCCAGGCTTCACGCTGCACGGCGGCGTGCTCGCAGCGCGGCCGGACGTCAATTGCGCCGTCCACGTCCACACCGAGACCGGCATGGCGCTGTCCGGATTAAAACACGGGCTGCGCATGGTGTCGCAGCCGGCTGTTCGCTTCTACAATCGCGTCGGCTACCACGATTACGAAGGCATCACCGAGGATTTCGGCGAGCGGGCGCGCATCAACAAGGCGCTTGGCAAAAACCGCGCGCTGATCATGCGCAATCACGGGCTGCTCACGGTCGGTAAAACCGCGCGCGAGGCGTTCGTGCTGATGAAGTCGCTGATCGAGGCCGCGCGCACCCAGCTCGCCATGGAAGCGACCGGAAGCGCGCTCGTGGAAATCTCCGCGGAGATTTGCGAGAAGACTGCGCATCAATACGAACATCACGATTCCGGCCGCGGCTCAGCCGACTGGCCGGCTTACCTGCGCATGCTCGACGCGATCGATTCGAGCTGGCGGAGTTGAGCGGGTTTCGGAAAACACGGAATCAGCCTCCATTTGATGGCGTTCGGATGCGCAGTGGGCCCTCGGCGCGCAGCCGCGACTTGCGGAGTATTTTGTGAAGAAACCGAATTTCCTGTTCTTCATCACGGATCAGCATCGCGCCGACTATCTTGGATGCGCCGGTCATCCCGTGCTGAAGACCCCACACATCGACACGCTGGCAGCCAGGGGCACGCGCTTCGACCGATTCTTCGTCGCGAGTCCGGTATGTATGCCCAACAGGGCCACGCTGCTGACGGGACGTTACCCTTCGGCGCACGGCCTGCGGCACAACGGCAATCATCTCAGCCGCCGAGCCACCACCTTCGTCGAGGTATTGCGCGAAGGCGGCTATAGAACGGCGCATATCGGCAAGAGCCATATCCAGCCGATGACTTCGAATCCGGCCGTTCCACGCGTGGATCCCAAAACGTTGGGAATCCTGGACGAGGCGTGGAAAGATGATGGCGATGACTACGGCGAGGAAACGCCGGAGCGCTACGCGGCCGACAGTCCTTACGCGTTCAAGCTGCCCTATTACGGCTACGACCACGTCGACATGGTCACAAACCACGGCGATCAGGCGCATGGCCATTACGATCAGTGGCTGCGAACGAGATCCCGGCAGGCGCACGCGTGGCGCGATCGCGCCAATCAGTTGCCGCATAACTACACGTGTCCGCAGGCGATCCGTACGCCCATTCCCGAGGAGCTCTATCCTACCGCTTTCATCCGCGACCGCGCGGTGGATTGGATTCACAGTACGAAGGGCGATGAGCGGCCATTTTTCGCCTTCGTATCGTTTCCCGATCCGCATCACCCTTTCACGCCGCCTGGCAGGTATTGGAATCTCTATAAGCCGGAACAGTTTGATGTGCGGCTTCCATTCGAGGCGCATCGCAACCCCATTCCGCCCCTGCTATGGGCCCGCGCGCGCATGCTGGACAACGCGCACGACACGCAATCTCAAGTCGCCTTCATGGCGACAGAGCGCCAATTGAAAGAAGCCATGGCGCTGACGTGCGGCATGATCGCGATGATTGACGATGCAATCGGCGTGGTTCTCGAGGAGCTGCGTGCCAGTGGCCGCTTCGAAGACACCGTCGTAATCTTCAACTCCAATCACGGCGACTATCTTGGCGATTTCAACCTGCTTCTCAAGGGCGCACTGCCGCTCAAAAGCATCGTCAACGTCCCGTTCATTTGGAGCGATCCGGCGGGACCCCGGGCGTGCGTGCGACACGCTCTGGCGTCGACCGCCGACTTGGCGCCGACGATTATCGAGCGCGCCGGCCTTAAGCCGTATTGGGGTATCCAAGGTAAATCGCTTCTGTCAGCGATCCGCGATGATGCGCAACCCCATGACCAAATCCTCATCGAATTTCAGGATGGTGCGCCGCGGTTCGGCTTTGTCGAGCCGGCCTTCGTGCGCAGCCTCGTCACCGACACCCACCGCATCACCCTCTACAAGGGCGAGACATGGGGCGAGTTGTACGATCTCGTGAAAGACCCGAACGAAACATTCAATTTGTGGGATGAACCGTCGCAAGCGGTCACACGAGCGCATCTGACCGAACGCCTCGCCCAAGCGATGATGGATGCCGTCGATCAGAGTCCTCGCGCAGTGCGCCGCGCCTGAACATTTCGACTAGGTACCGGAGAGAATGATGCGCGTGAAGGTCAAACAGATGGCGAACATGCAATTCCGGCTCTCGCGTCGCGGCTTCGTGCTTTCAGGTCTTGCTTTCGCAGTCCTTCTCGATGCGACGGCGCGCGCCGCCGACTTGTTGACGTTCGTTGTGCCATTCGAGCCCGGTAGCGCTCCTGATCTGTACACGCGGATCATTGCGCCGGAAATGGGCAAGCTGCTTGGTCGCACGGTCATCGTCGAGAATAAGCCCGGCGCTGCTGGAAATATTGCCGCGGAATTTATGACACGGCGACCAGCCGATGGTTCGACGATCATGGTTGGAACGGCAGCGTTATGCGAAATCAATCCGCTTGTATTCGATAACCTGCATTGGTCGATGAAGGATTTCGTACCCCTGGTGGAAGGCGTCCAATCGCCGCTCGTCCTTGTCACCCATCCGAGCGTTCCCGCGAAGACGCTGGATCAAGTCGTGACCTGGGTCAAAGCGAATCCCGGTAAACTCAACTACGCCTCCTATAGTCCCGGGGCACCGGGCGATTTTCTCGGGGTTCAGCTCAACCAAAGATTTGGGCTCGACCTCGTCGCCGTTCCCTATCACGGCTCGGCTTCGCAAGTCAGCGCGCTGATAGCGGGCAATTCGCCTCTTGGCTTCGCACAGACGCAGAACTCGTTGCCGCATATCAAGAGCGGCGCTCTCAATGCGATCGCCGTTACGAGCGCGGATCGCTTCCGACTATTGCCGGACACACCCACGTTTCACGAACTTGGCCATCCGGAATTTACGACACTGGTCTGGTTCGGCCTGCTCACCCAAGCCGCAACGCCGAGCAATGCGATCCAGAATATGATCGCCGCCGGCACCAAGGCGCAGGAGCAACAGAGCGTACGGGAACCGCTCCTGGCGCAAGGCTACGATTTGCCGACTGAGAGCGGCGACGCCTTCGCAAAATCCATCGCCGCGGGCACGGAACATTGGGCGTCGCTCGTCAAATTGACCGGTTTTAGGGCGTCACATTAGTCTGACGGCGGTCGCGGAGATTTGCGAAAAGACCGCGCAGCAAAACGAGCGTCACGATTCCGGCCGCGGCTCCGCCGACTGGCCGGCTTATTTGCGCATGCTCGATGAAAGCGATTCCAGCTGGTGGAACTGAGCGGGCCTGACAAAATCAACCCCGGGAAGGCGAGTGCCTGAACGCCCCGGCAATGCCCCGACTCACGGGCGCATTACCGAGGGTGACCGCGTGGACAACACTCGCTACTTCGCCGGCGCGTATTTGCCGCCGGTCTGCGGCGTGTGCACGCCGGGTGCGCCGCTTTCCTTGTGCTTGAGGCGGGTGATGCGCGCCCAGGTACGTTTGAGATCGTCGCGCACTGTGATGTGCAGCGTGCCGCAGCCCTCGCAGGTCAGCTCGATCTTGTCGCCGTCCATGAATGGATTGAGCCCCCGATGGTTGGTGCCGGTCGCCAGAATGTCGCCGGGCTGCAGCGTGTGAATCGCAGTGACCCATTCGATGCAGCGCGGAATCTTATGCGCCATGTCGTCGGTGTTGAAATTCTGCATCACCGTGCCGTTGTTGGTTAGCCGGATCTGCATCTTGTCAACATTCTTGATTTCATCGGCGGTGACGATATAGGGGCCGATCGGAGCGAAGCTGTCGCGCGACTTCATCTGATAGAAGACATTGGTCGGCGGCACCACGCCGCGGGCCGAGCCATCGATGAAATTGGTGTAGCCGAACACGTATCTCATCGCGTCCTTGGCTTGGACATGCGAGGCCTTCCTGCCGATGACGACGGCAATCTCGGCCTCGCCCTCGAAAACGCTTGCCGCCATGTCGGGCAGCACCATGGTGCCGCGGTCGCCGATGATCGCGCTTGGTGACTTCATGAAGGCGTTGATCGGGGCCGGCTCGGGCAGCGTGCCATCCTCCATGTAATTCACCGCCATGCAGATGATGTTTTCCGGCTTCGGCAGCGGCGGCCGGAATTTGACCTTGCTGAGCGGCTTGCCTTTGCCCTTCTTGGCGGCGGCGGCGAGCTTGCCTTTGTAGGTGCTCCACTTCTCGATAACGCCGCGGATCACGTCCTGCGGGCCGAGCGCCTTGATGCCCTTGGTCACGGCGGAGACGTCGACGATCTTGTCGCCGACCACCACGCCAAGTTTGTAGTCGTCGAAAAACGCGAGTTTCATGTCTGCTCCTTGGAGGTCCTTGATGGATAAATGAGCGCGATATCCCTGTCAGCTCTGGATTAGGTTAGCTCGATTAGAATTTACGCGGAAGGAAAGAAGCGGTGCGGCGTGAACAATCCACTCACACCCTGTTCCCCGCGCTCCAGTTCCAAAAATCGCGCCCTTCTTCGCGCAGGAAGCGCGCCAGCACCATGTTGTGCACTTCTGACGCGCCGTCGACCAGGCGCGCGGCGCGGGCGGCGCGATAAATCCATTCCAGGATCGTGTCCTTGGAATAGCCGCGCGCGCCGTTGAGCTGGATCGCGGTGTCGCAGGCATTGTGCAGCGTGTCGGCGACATGCACTTTCGCCATCGAGATTTCCTTGCGGGCGCGGTCGCCGCGGTCGAGCTTCCAGGCCGCGTGCATGGTGAGGAGGCGCCCGATCTGAATTTGCTGGGCAATTTGCCCGAGCTTGATTTGCACGCTCTCGCGGTCGGCGAGCTTAACGCCGAAGCCTTCGCGGTTGTTGACGTAGTCCTGCGCGATCTCCATGCAGCGCTTGGAAAGTCCGAGCCAGCGCATGCAATGCGTCAGCCGCGCCGGGCCGAGCCTGATCTGCGTGACTTTCAGACCGTCGCCGATGCCAAGCAGCATATCGTCGTCTGAAACTTCAAGGCCGTTGAATTCAAGCTCGCCGTGCCCGCCGTGTTCCTGAGGCCCCATGATGGGAATGCGGCGAATAACGCGCCAACCCGGCTGGTCGCGGTGATAGAGGAACGCGGTGAGGCCGCGACGCTTGTCGTCGGAGGTGCGTGCGATGACGATGAAATGCGCGGCCCCGGAGGCGCCGGTGATGAACCATTTGCGGCCCCTGATCACCCATTTGCCGTTCTTCTTTTCGGCAATGGTGCGCATCATGCCTGGGTCGGAGCCGCCGCCGGGCGCCGGCTCGGTCATGGCGAAGGCGGATTTCACCTTACCCTCGACGATCGGTCGCAGCCACTTTTCCTTCTGCGCCGGCGTGCCGGCGCGCGCCAGAAGATTCATATTGCCGTCGTCCGGCGCCATGCAGTTGAGCGCCAGTGCGCCGAAAACCGAGCGTGCGGCCTCCTCGTAGAGCGCCGCCCAGGCGACGATTGGCAGCGCCATGCCGCCGAATTCCTTGGGCGATTGCGGCGCCCACAGCCCCGCCTTTTTCGCTTTCTCCTGAACCGGCGCAAGCCGAGCCAAGGGTATGTTCTCGTGTTCGGAAAAATTTTGCGGATTGGCTTCGAGCGGCAGCACATGCTCGTCGATGAAGGCGCGCGTGCGCTGGCGCAAATCCTCGATCTCGGGTGAAAGGGTGAATTCCATGTCGGCGCCTCGCATTGCCGTGGAGAGTGTGAGGAGCTATTTCATATCCTATCGCGTGGCCGCGACAAACACGTAGCGCCGGCCTGCGGACATTGACGAGGCACCCCATGGCCAATTTCACTCCGGTCTCCGCGGCAATCGGCGGCGCGCTTATCGGGCTTGCCGCCGTCCTGCTCATGCTGTTCACCGGCCGCATTGCCGGCATCAGTGGAATTTTCGGCGGCCTCATCAACCCGCAGACCGACGACCGCGGCTGGCGCGCGGCCTTCATCGCCGGCCTGATCGTCGCGCCGCTCAGCGCGGTATTCGTCGGCTATCCGGTGCCGATGCCGCAAATGCCGGGAAGCTTCGTCACCATCGTCGCCGGCGGGCTCCTGGTCGGCTTCGGCACACGGCTCGGCGGCGGCTGCACCTCCGGGCACGGCATTTGCGGCATCGCGCGGGTGTCGCCGCGCTCGATCGCGGCGACCTGCGTCTTCATGGCGGCGGCGATCGCGGTCGTCGCGCTGACGCGCCACGTCTTCGGAGGCTGAGCCATGCCGATCCTCGCCAGCCTCGTTTGCGGCTTCGTGTTCGGTTGGGGCCTT
>Ga0116223_10005059_pt1 | contig 11223 bp, 5 predicted proteins | sample Sb_taG_3_FD_90092 | JGI IMG/M metagenome (GOLD analysis project Ga0116223, IMG submission 90092) | Peat soil microbial communities from Weissenstadt, Germany - Sb_50d_a_PC metaG | ecosystem: Environmental > Terrestrial > Soil > Wetlands > Peat | place: Germany: Weissenstadt | collected 2010-09-21 | reverse complement strand
CTGCAAGCCGCGTGAATGGCGGGTTCCGGTAAGGTCGCAAGCCATTCGGGGAAATTCGTGGCCGGTGCAGGTCTGGAATTCCAGGCCGCCTCAGAATCGATGGTTGCTCAGAGGTTCCTTAGAGGCATCACCGCAAAGCGTGACTCTGCTTCAAAACATTTCACCGACCGGTGGAGTTCTTGCGAGGAATCTTCTGAAGCCCTAATTGGTCCTTGCCCTCTTCCACCAAGTAAAAGCTGTCGGCTTCCACGCCGTGAAACACCTGGTTCAGACCGCTGGGCCAGCGGATCTCGAGGGTGTCGACTCTCGTTGCTTTCCCCAGCCCGAAGTTCGCCCGCAAGTCGCTTTGCGAGAGATAACTGCCGCCGCCGGCAATTTCGCGAATCTGTGACACTCCGCCGGCCACGATCTGGATCCGGGCGCCCATGGCGTCTCGATTGCTTTTTGCTCCGACCAGACGGAAGTTCACGAAATGATTCCCGTTCCCTCCGCTGTTATGCAGCAGTAAAGGCGGATCTCCGTTGTTGCCAACGACTATGTCCACAAAACCGTCGTTATCGAAGTCCGCGAAAGCAACTCCTCGCCCGGCGTACGGTGTCTTGAAACCATCCCCCGACACTTTTGTGGTCTCGACGAACTTGCCTTTTCCTTCGTTGTGGAAGAGTGTGTTGATCTGCTTGAAATGAATTTCGGGCTGAGTCGCCTCGATTTCGGGATACACGTGCCCATTCGCGATGAACAGGTCAAGCCAGCCATCGTTATCGTAGTCGAAGAAGCCACCGCCAAAGCTCAACACATTGAGGGTGGGATATTCAATGCCGGCGGCATAGCTCACATCCCAGAAGCTGCCCTGGTGGTCGTTATGCCAGATGTGGTCAGAAGCCCTCTGGAAATCCGAGATGTAGAGATCGAGCCAGCCATCATTATCGTAGTCGCCCAGAGAAATGCACATTGCAGCCATGATGTTGCCGCGTGAGGTCACAGCCATGCCCGACGGAATGCCGACTTCGGTGAATTTCCCGTTGCGATCGTTATGGAAGAGGTAGGCAGCGATCCCATCGTTGGCCACAAACAAATCGGGCCACCCGTCGTTATCATAATCACCAGCGCCAACGGCCAGGTTCTTGCCATCCGGCTCGAAAACTCCAGCCGCCACAGTCACGTTTGTAAAGGTTCCATCGCCGTTATTGTGGTAAAGGGCGTTTGCACTCCCTTTGTACGCGGATGGCGGGCAGCTCGATTGCACCCGCCCCAAAGGGCAGTAGCGGGGGCCAGCCTCAAGGTTGACATATCCACCGACATACAGATCGAGGTGACCGTCGCGGTCATAGTCAAAAAAAGTAGCGCCGCTGTGGAACAGAGTGCCGGATTCCGTGCCTGCAACTTTCGCCTTGTCGGTGACGTCGGTAAAAGTTCCATCGCCGTTATTGTGGTAGAGAACATTGCGGCCATACTGGGTGACGAACAAATCCGGAAAGCCGTCATTGTCGTAATCTCCCCAGACGCAACCCAGACCGTATCCTGTGCCGGCTACGCCGGCCTTTTCCGTGGTATCGGTAAACGTGCCGTCACCGTTGTTGCGGTATAAGGCATTTCGAACGGTGACGCCATGACCGTGTAGGTCCCGGCCGTTCACAAAATAAATATCCTGAAGGCCGTCCCCGTCAAAATCAGCCACACAGACGCCCGGACCGAAAATTTCGCGGTTAATGGGGATCCCTTCGTTGCCGCGATAGTGCACGAACTGAATCCCAGCCGCGGCCGTCTCGTTGGTGAACTGGATCGAACTCGGATGTGAGGCATCTGACTGAGCCGAAACTGAGCAGGACGCAAGCACAATCAACGCGAACTGCAGCCAACGGCGATTCCAAAATCGTGGGCTCACCGCAGACTCAGAGGCACAGAACATCCGCCGAATCATCGCGTCACGATCTCCATGCTCCATCCTGCCACTCTCTGTGGGCGAAACTGCAGCTCAATCTTGCCCTTAACTGGAACCGCTTGCCCTGACTGCTTGCTGACGTGATACGAGCACAAAAAAAAGATCACATGGTTGAAGTGTGCTTTGGAATTCACTTGCCTCCTCGGAATCTCGGCAATCTGACTCGGTGCCCTAAGTCCACGTTCACCGGGGCTCTTTCACTTGCAGAACCTGATCGGCCGGAACGTTCTTCAGCGTCTGCACTGTTCCTGACGGCCAGCGGATTTCGATTTCGTCGGCGACGCGCGCGTCCCCCAGCCCAAAATGCACCGGTGCGGCACTCGAGGAAGCATAGCCGCTTGCGGTCGTCATGTGATTGAATTGCTCCTTGCCCGCCGCCGTGAGCTTGATCCTGGCGCCGATGCCATCGCGATTGCTCTTGGTGCCCTGCAGCGAAAGCTCAAGCCAGTGATGGTTCCCGGGGCTGTCGTTGATCCAGATCTCTGCGGGAGAGCTGAGCGCGGTGACAACGATATCGAGCTTGCCATCGCCATTGAAGTCGGCAACTGCCGCTCCGCGATGCCGGCGCGGTGGCAGCGCGCCGAACCCTGCCTCATCGGTGAGCGCGGCCCACGTCCCATTCAGGTTGCGAAATACGGTATTCGGCTGGTCCACATGATTACGATCCGCCATATTATGAGAGGCCACATCTCCGCGGCTGATGAAGATGTCCTTCCAGCCGTCGTTGTCGAAGTCGGTAATGTTCACGCTGTACCCTGACATCGGGTTACTCAGGACCGTCATCTTGCTCTGTGCCGTGATCTCCTTAAATGAAGTCCCCGAGACGTTCTGATAGATGGGGAAGGTTTCGTTCTGGAGCGCAGCCAAGGCAATATCCGGAAACCCGTCGTTGTTCAAATCCCGGAAGTCGCAACCCATCCCCGATATCAGGTTGCCGTGCTCGGGCAAAGCGACGCCGACCTCGAATCCAACTTCTTCGAAATGATTGTGACCTTTGTTGTGGTAGAGGAAGTTGAAGAGCTTGTCATTGGTGACAAAAATATCGGGCAGGCCATCGTTGTCATAGTCGGCGATTCCCGCAGACATCCCCTTGCCCGGGTGGGCGCGGATTCCAGCTTGTTCGGAGATGTCGGTAAATGTGCCGTCGCCGTTGTTGAGGAAAAGTTGGCTCGGCGTTTCCTTGTAAAACTTCGGATGGCAGTACTCGGGCTTGCCATGGTATTTGCAATCGGGTTCCTTGGTGCCGTCCCAGGACAGGTAGTTGACCACGAACAGATCCAGCAGGCCATCGTTGTTGATGTCCACCCATGCGGCGGCGACTGACCAGAGACGCCCAAATTTTTTGTCAGGCTTATTCAACCCGGCTTTCTCGGTCACGTCGGTAAAAGTACCGTCCCCATTGTTGTGATAGAGCGTGCTCCGGTAGACTCCGGCCACAAAAATGTCATCGTAGCCATCGTTGTCGTAGTCGCCGACCGCCACGCCGGTATCGAACCCCGTTCCCTTTAGGCCCGCCTTTTCGGTCACATCAGCAAATGTGCCGTCGCCATTGTTGCGGAACAGGCGATTCCAATAGTTAGGCGAACTCTTCGTGAGCGTATTGATGTCCGCGCCGTTGGTGAAGAAGATGTCCGGCTTGCCGTCGCGATCGTAGTCAAAAATAGCCACCCCTCCGGCCATGGTTTCAGGCGCGTGCCGCTGCGGAGTCTCGCTGCTATCCAGCGAAAATGCGATCGGACGAGGTGAGAAATGGATGGGAGACGAGGGGCGCTCCTGGGAATGCGTTCCAACGTGAACCAGAAGGACACAGCAGGCGAACACCAATGCGCCGACGCCGTTAGTTGTTCGACTCGAAAATCGATGTTGCAAGAAGGTCACCCCTCAGGAGCTTAAAGCCGCTCTCGTTTGGCGGAAGTTACGCCCCGGCCCGAGCCGGGTCCGGTCAAAAACGCACCCATCGCAGGCTGTTGAGGTGCCGGTGAACTCCTCTGCGAACTGCCTGGTCCCCTCACTGAATCGAGGCATCGCCGTGAAGGAGCTTCTCCATCTCCTGCTTCTCCCGTTCGGCCTCTTGGTTCCGGCCGGCGGCAGCGTAGGCGCGCATTAGATCCCAGTGAACTCTGCTGACCGACGAGTCGGCCGCGCGCGCGATCTCGAGCTCGTTGATGCCGTCGGCGACCTTGCCCTTGCCGATCAAGGCTTCTCCAGCAAAGGCGTGAGCGGAAGCGCGTTTCGGATCGAGCTTGATGGCTTGCCGCGCAAAATCTAATGCACGGTCGAATTCTCCGCGATCAATCATTTGCTCTGCGAGCCGCACCCGCGCCACCACATGGAAGGGAGAAATTTCCAGTTCACGCTCGAACTCGTGGATGGCCTCGTCCGGATCCTGCTTTACAAGATACGCGCCATAGAGAAAATGAACACCGGGCTGTTTTGGATACTCCGTAACTAATTGCTTGAATGCCGATCCGGCTTCTTCGTAATGTTCCGCTTGCATCGCCAGGACGCCCTTACCGGCAATCTCCACAGGTGCGCGCATGTCAGCCGGCAGCTCCGCGGGCAAGAGCGGCATCCCCAGTCCAGCCAACCCGGCGGGCTCGATGAGCGACGTGTCCAGGGAACCGAAGGCCAGAAGTGCCATGCTCTCGTCGTAGCGCTCGAACCGGTTAAACAGAGCCGCGAGGTCATAGAGCAGCGGCTGGGCCAGTTCCTTGCGGTCGCCAATTCCCTGGGCCATCCCGCGCCGTAGATGGTCGAGAGCGCGCGGGTACTCTCTTAACTCGAATTCGCATATCCCAAGCAGCGCCCATCCCGGCCCGGCGTCGGGGCGAACGGTCATGAATTGCCGCAGCGCATCGCGCGCCTGAGCATATTGGCCCTTTTCGTAGAAAATTGTTGCAAGGTACCACAAAGCCTGCTCCGACTCCGGCTGTTCGGAGAGCGCGCGCTGAAACAATCGGATGGCCTCGTCGTTTCGGTTCTCATCGCGCGCGGTTTCAGCAGCCCGCAGCAGCTGCTCGAAAGTCTGCGGGGTGGCTCCGAGGGCATGCTGGGCCGCGGAGATTGAGGCAGGCAGCGAGAGCCCCGCGACGATGACGAAGAGCCGCAGTTTCCAAGTCAATGCGCCTTCTCCCGTGTTTCGCCGGGGGGAATAACTGCCGGAGTCGTTGCTTCAGCCCTCTTCTTCAACCTCAGATACGCGGCAGACTCGGCCTTGGCGTTCTGGGTTCGGCCCATTTTGCCGTAAGCCATCGCCAGATGGGATCGCACGCCCGGATTCTCCGGCGCAAGTTCCTTGGCGGTCTCCAATTCCTTCACAGCCGCCGCCATGTCTCCATTCGCAAAAAAGACGCGCCCCAGACGAAGATGCGCCTCTGCACTGTTTGGGGCGGCGGCAACCGCCTGCCGCGCGAATACGCCGGCTTCGGCAACATCTCCTTTATCCAGATCGAAGCCGACAAGCGCAATCAAAGAAGAAAGATGGGCACGAGAGATCTTGAGTTCTTCGCGATATTCACGCTCGGCGTCCGCCGGTTTCTTCTCGAATCCGTAGAGCGTGGCGCGGAAGGCATGCACCTCCGGCTGGTCGGCGTAGCGCGTTTCGATCCGCTCCGCATACTCATCCGCGCGTTCGTATTGCTGCGGCTTTTGCTGCGCATACAATGCAGCCTTGCCCGCCAACCATATGCGTTCACGGAATTCAGGAGGATAATTCTCTGGCAGGTAGCGCATACGCAGCGAGGCAAGGCCCATGGCCTCGGCGATCTCAGGGTCATCGCCCCGGCGCTGCGCCATCCAGGTAAGCAACGACAGCGACTCGATGAATTCGCCGTCTCGTGTCAACAAGAGAGCGAAATGATAGTAGCCGACGTCTCGAAGCTCGGACGGTCCCACCCATCCGGCACCGGCCCATGCGCGAAACTGCGCCAGGGCATCCTCGTATCGGCCGGTTTCGTACTCGCAGAGCCCAAGAAAGGCGTGCGCCGAACCGCGGTACAAGGGATTGGCGAGAAGATGCCTGAAGACCGGGGCGGCTTCCGAGAAACGATCCTGATCGTAGAATAGGCTCCCCAGATACCACCATCCGTCCGCCCAGGAAGGGCGCAACTGCGTCCCCTTGCGGTACAGCCGGATCGCTTCTGCTACGCGATTCTGCATGCGGGCGGCCTCGGCTTGACTGGCGATTGTCTCGAAGCGGACAGGAACCGCTCTTGCCGAGGCCGCCAACGAAAACGCGACCAAAAGGCCGAGAAAAAAGGAGTGCATAAAACAAAGAATACCTGGGGCGGCCCGAAGAAGGCCACCCCAGGGCGCCCTCGGGTTAGAAGCTATACTTTACGCCAAACTCGAGATCGCGGTGGCCGTAGTGGTAGTCCGCGTACCCGAACTCCTGGCAATATGGGCCAGGGCATGGCGCCGTACTGGTTCCGTTGCCATTCGTCAGCACACCGCTTGAGTTGAAGTTGAGTTTCAGGTTATTGTCGCCGTTATTGAACGAGTTCAGGGCGTGGTTCAGGAAGTTAAATGCTGAGAATCGAACCTCCAGGTTCTGCTTCTCTGTAATGTTGAACCTCTTGATAAGGCTCGCGTCGCTGTTCCAGTACATCGGTCCGGCCATATATGGGTTTCTTCCATCGCCATAGTTTGTGCCGCTGGGAAGCGTGAAGCAGTTCGGATTCAGGAACTGTCCTGGCCTCAACCCTTTTCTCGGATCGCAGATGAGAACCGGGGCCACGCTTACGTCTGGGGTACCTACCAGAGCCACGGCGCCCTGGCCGCCAGACAGATTAAAGTTGCTGCTACTGGCAGTCACCAACTGCGCGCCGGATTGCAGCTGGGTGATTCCCGATATCTCCCACCCACTGGAGAGTGAGCGAACCAGCCGGTTCGAGCTGCTCGACTTCGGCACAGTGAAGTAATAGGCGGCATTGAATACGTGCGCGCGATCATTGGGATCGACCGACCAGTACTCCCTAACCCCATAATCCTTGAACCCGCCGGATGAATTGGTGTTGGTGAAGGCCTTTGCGAAACTGTAGTTCAGCGAAATCGTCGCCCAGCCTGCCGATCTGCGCAGACTGATCTGGAGGGCGTCGTACTGCGACTTCTTGGAGCTTTCCTGGACATTCACCCCCTGATAGTTCGTGAAGGGCCGGAACTGCTGCTGACAGTCCGCCTGACCGATGGCGTTGGAATACGTCCCATGAGCCGCGCAGGCAGGCACGGCCATCACCGTTGCCGGGTTGGACATCGCGCCCAACGGCACCGAGTTCAGGTTGACGCTATTCTGAAGGTAGTTGGAGTGGTTTCCGACGTAGGACGCCTCAAGCTGGAACTTTTTCGGAAGCTGCTGGTCAATGTTCAAGCTGTAGGTGATGGTCTCGGGGTTATCCTTGTTGGTCGAGTCGACCACATTGAAGCTGCTGTTGCTCAGCGTCGGATGGCCAGTGAAGCTCGACGCAGTAACGGTTGGCGCGCAATTCGTGTTTGCTGCGCACCCGCCGCTGCCATTGGGGATATGATTGTCGACCTGCTCCCATACCAGGCAGTCAGGGCTTCCTCCACAGCTCCAGGTGACGGAACCTTCCGGCACGCCCGCCGGCCCACCCTGCGACAGAACAGGGTTTTGAGCGAGATAGATGCCCCAACCGCCGCGGACTACTGTCTTCCCAGTTCCAAAGACATCGATGGAGGCGCCGAAACGCGGTGCGAACTTCACCGGATCAACGGAAACGCCAGCCTTCGAGATGCTGGGCGTCAGGCTGTGCCACGAGACACCCGAGTTCGCTACTCCGGCTTGATACTGCTTGGGCAGCCAAACCGCGTTGCCCCAGGGATCATTGGGCTGCGCAGCCGTGTAGTGGTCAAAGCGGGTGCCGAAGTCTACTGTAATGCGCCGGTTAATCTTCCAATGATCTGTGACGTATGACGAGTAGATGGATTCCACGGTCGCATAGGTGGGCGCGAAGGCCTGCTCGTAATACTGGAAATCGATGACTCCCATCAGAATGTCGGCATACTGGTTCCCAGTGGTGTTGCCGGCCCACGAAGGATAGTTGTATTCGCCACCGTACTGCATCCCGTTGGCATCCTGCGCGTTGGACAAGTGCTCCCAGAAGAAGCCGGCCTTGAGGGTGTGGGTCTTCACGACCTTGGTCACGTCCGCGCCGGTGCTTGGGATGTACTTCTCGGCGTAGAAGGTGGGGTGATAATAGGCGAACCAATCGCCGAGATTGGGAATGCCGCCACCATCCCATCCGTTGGTGATTCGCGGCGCCATCGGACTTCCGAACATGCCCTTCTGCGGAAAGTTCAACCCCGACCGAAGAACTTGGTTGGGACGCTGGGGAGCGCCCGGCATATCCATATGGGTGTAGCCGAAACGCGCCTCCACGGTCAGCGTGGGCGAGAAGAGGTGCAGAAAATTCGCGGTGTAGAGATCCGACCTGTTCTTGCTGACCTCCCCTCCCGGAATGGGGACATCCCAATCCCCCGTATTGCCCCAAAGCCCATCGGGCTGCTCGGCGGACTCGCTCTGGTGGCTCCAGTTCAGGTAAACCTTGGTGCTCTCGGACAGATTGAGGTCGATGTGCGCGACGTTCTGGAATGAGTTTTGGTGTGCACCCAAGCCATTGATGTAGTTAAATCCGAACGAGTTCGGTTGCGCGGCCGTGGCCGCGGGAGTAGCCAGCTTCAGTAATTGCTGCCCCATCGGCGAGATGCATTGCGAAGCGAGCACGCCATTGGTGATCGTACAGCCTTGCGCAGCGCGAAGGTCGAACCCGGGTTTGCTCCCCGGGGCGGGTGCGGTGGGGATACCGAACGAACCACTACGGCCGGGCTTGTTTGTCCAGCCGGACATGGCGCTGAAGTCGCCGTTGAGCATATCCGCGGTGGGAACAAAGGCGCGATCAAGGTTTTGGGCTGCGATCAGCTGATCGTAGTACTCGAACGATTCGAAGAACTGGAACTTTGTTCTCGATTTGTTGAAATCAGTATGGGGGATGAGGATCGGGCCACCAATGTTAAAGCCGGGATAATAGTTGTGGTTGGGAATCTTGAGCTGGCCCGGACTAAAGCCGTTGGCCGGGTTGGATTCATTGTACTTACTGTACGCTTCCTCGGCGTTAAGATCCGAGTTGCGAGCATTGAAGCGGACGTTGCCATGGAAGTTCGCGGAGCCTTGCTTGCTGATCGCATTGATCACAACCGGTCCCTTGACGTTGTCGGCTCCATAGTTCGAGGTTTGAACCGTCAACTCCGCGATCATATCGGGGTTGGCATTGACCGGCGTGGCATTGCCAGGGGCGCCCGGGTCCTCAACGTTTTGCCCGTCCTGGTTGAGCGAAATTCCCATGCCTGTCTGTCCGTTGAGGGAGACCCCCGACAATCCGCCAGTCCCGCCACCGACCGAGCCATTGATCCCGATCATCTCGCCGGTATAATTCGGCCTGTTTGTGCCGCCGTTGGTGATCTGGGCTGCGCCGGGGAGGATCTTGAGAACCTCAAACGCATTGCGACCAACTAGAGAAAGGTTGTCTAACTGGTGAGAGTCGATGCGTGCGATTTTTTCGCCCGTATCGGTAATGGCGATCTCACTCAAGTCCGCCCTGACCTCGACGGTGACGCTCTCGACGCCGACTTTGAGCGGAATGCTCAGAGTCTTGTCGTCAGAACTATTCAGGACGATTCCCGACCCCATCCACTTCTGGAACCCCTTGGCTTCGGCCGTGACGTTATATGTTCCGCTCGGCAACTCTGTCGCTGAGAAAAACCCGGAACCATTGCATACGTAGTGTCGGATCACCTTGGTCGTGACGTTTTCGACGTCCACGGTGGCGCCGGGGACCACATTTCCGTTGGAGTCGGTCACTGTACCTGACAGATTCGCAAAGATGGATTGCGCAAATGCCGCCGGAGCGCCCATCAGCAGTAGCGCCATCACGATGGCGACGACGCAGGTCTTGAAACCTGTTGGCATAGTACCGGCCAGCTTCGAACGACGAAGTGAAATCATTATTGCCTCCCGGGGATGAAATTCCATTTGGAAAGGAACCTGGAAGACGCCGCCGTTCGCTGCCGTGTGAGCGGGAACAATGGCTCGACCACTTGGTCTGCTCGGTTCCCTCTTCGTGGCGAACAATAGACCCGAAAAAGGGCGAAATCGTTTCCGCCTCGTGCGCCCACAAACTGCATCTCGCTGTAGCTCTTCGGGGAGCGTCATAGTGCTAGTAGAAAAACAGTAGCGTTATGCAGCCTGCACAAGACACTGGAAGTAGGGGAAGTTCAATCTTGTACTGAAATGTTTAATGGCTGTACGCGATTGAAAATACGGAACGTACAAAGCACGAGAGTACTTGTTAAATCCCGAATCCGGCGATTCGGGAAAATTTCCGCACCCCCGCGGACTCTGACTTATCGAATACAAATTTGAAACAGTATCTCTTGGAATGGGCTGCTCTCCAATCGGCAAGACTCACACCACAACGCTGAACGCCGAGGTGACCCGCTCCTCCGCCACTGGCTCAGTGCCTGTGGAGCCATTCTCGGCACGGCAATAGCTATAACAACTCAGAGTGAGGCCGACAAGAAGTGACCGCATTTGAAGTGATGCCCTTTAATGTGGAAGCAGGAATGCGAGGGAGCAACGATGAACGAATTCTCATGTCGCTGCGAGAATATCGACTTGACCTTTCGGGGAATAAACTGTGATTGAGATCTGTGAGCGACGGTGTCCATCAATTCTTCTCTCTTCTCCGCGACTTCTTGCGGACCAGTTCCTCCGTAGAAAGGACAATGATAGCTCAAGCACTTTCGGAGCAGGCTTCAGTCCCCATCAATTTCTTCGCTTGCGGTTGCAGCTCAGTCCTCGGGCAACCCGGTGCGAGCGCCGTCGAATGTCGAAGCACAAGGTTCGTCCTCCAGCGGATACACCTGCCGTACAGTTCCGCAGCGGGATCGGTCCAGAGAATCGAGCAATCCTGAAAATGCCAAGGTGACGATCTCTGTCTGCGACATCTGCACCGTGGTTAGTGGTGGAGTCATGAATTGGGCGAGTCGGATGTCATCGAACCCTATGACCGACAAGTCTCGCGGAATATTGAGGGAAAGGTCGAATGCCGCTCGCATTACTCCGATGGCCGTCATGTCGTTTGAACAGAGCACGGCCGAGGGGCGATCTGGCATGGCAGTAAGAGCGGACAGAGCCTTATACCCGCTTCGATCGTGTGATCCCCATCGACGAACAGTTCCGGAAGAAGCCCTAAGTCAATTTCCTTCAT
>Ga0116223_10005057_pt1 | contig 11226 bp, 8 predicted proteins | sample Sb_taG_3_FD_90092 | JGI IMG/M metagenome (GOLD analysis project Ga0116223, IMG submission 90092) | Peat soil microbial communities from Weissenstadt, Germany - Sb_50d_a_PC metaG | ecosystem: Environmental > Terrestrial > Soil > Wetlands > Peat | place: Germany: Weissenstadt | collected 2010-09-21 | reverse complement strand
TCCAGCTGGCGCAGCGCCTCGGCCGAACGCAGCTCGTGCACGTCGTCGATCACCAGCCAGACCCGGTCCTCGAGCCCGCCCAGATCGGTCAGCAGCCGCTCGACGACCGCCCAGCCGTCCAGATCGGGAGCCGCCGTCAGGGGCCGGACCAGCTTCGACCCGGCGGCCGTGTCCCGCAGCGCGCCGAGCACGGACAGCCAGAACCGCTGCGGGTCGCGTTCTTCGCCCTGCAGCGGCACCCAGGCGGCCCGCTCCGCCAGGCCGCTCTCGCCGATCCAGGAGCGCACCAGGAACGTCTTCCCGCTTCCCGGCGGCGCCGACACCTCGGTCACGCGCCCGGCCGCGCCGAGCAGCTCGAAAAGCCCGGGCCGGGAGACGACCCCGGCCCGCACCACGGGAGCTGCCGGAGTATCGGCGGCCCCGGACCAGGTGGCAGGCCTCACGGCGCCCTCCTTGACCGGCCCCGCCCTTACCCTACGCCCGCTTCCGGTCGCGAATCACCCCGCCGTGTGACGTCTGCTCACCCCCGCGGGCACGAGCCTTGCTCTCGGTCATGGAGACGACCAGGAACTGGAGCCCACATGAATCCCGCCATCACCCATCCCCGCCCCGAGCAATCGATGACCAGCGCAACCCCGCCTGCTCCCGGCCGGGCTCGCCCTGTCCATCCTGCTCGCCGTCCTGTGCATCTTCGCCCCGGCCAGCATCGCACGGGCCCTCGCGTCGGGCCGGGAGGCGAGCCGGTGACCGGCAAGCAGCGCGACCGGAAGCCGCCAGCGAGCTTCGAGACGAGCTACAAGATCCGGGTCCGCGGCCACCTGGGCGCGATCATGCTGCGCGCGTTCCCCGGCCTGCGTGCCGAGACACAAGGTCAGGACACGCTGCTGCGCGGCGCCGTGGCGGACCAGGCCGCGCTGCACGGCGTGCTGGCCCAGATCGAGACTCTCGGACTCGAGCTGCTCGAGGTCCGCCGCCTGCAACCAGACACGATGACCGCACATGTGAAGCGAGGTTCCCGATGAGTCGCAACGCCGAAGGACACCAGACGCTGACCCGGCTAGCGTCGGCCGCGCGCGATGCGGACCGCAGCAGCGCCGCCCAGCCGCGCCATCGCGAACAGCACCGCCACCTCGAGCCCAGCCACGGGTCACAGCATCGCGTGAACCGGGAGGCCCGCGCAACGTGTCCTGGCTGGTGAACCAGTTACGCCGCCGTTCCGTGATCTTGGGCAAGGGGACGAGTGGAGGGAGCTCCGGGTGGCCGTTCGGCAGATCGAGGTACCAGCACGCCTGGCGCGGCGTCTGAGCCCTTCCTCGTTCGTCCTAGCCGCGGTCACGGCCTTCCTGCTGTGGGTTGCCGTCACCGGGCTGCTCAGGCAGGGCAGCCTCGAGCCCGTGCTCTCGGCAGGCTGGGCGGAGCTGGCCGCACCGCTCCTGGTGGGGCTGGTCGTCCTCACCGGGGTCTGCGAGCGGATCTGGCCGGCCGAACCCCGTCCGGTCCTGGCCCGCGGCCACGTCCAGGACGCGTGCTTCCTGACCCTGCACGCCATCGTGGTGATCCCGCTGATGACGCTGCTCAGCGTCGGGGCGGCCATGATGATCGGCGGGCACGCTCAGTGGATCGAGCTGCAGTCGGCGCGGAACTGGCCCGGCTGGCTACTCGTCCCGCTCACGATCGTGGCCATGGATGCCGCGAACTGGCTGGCCCACTACGCCGACCACCGGTTCGATGCGCTGTGGCGCTTCCACGCCCTGCATCACAGCCAGGAGGAGCTCAGCGTGCTGACCTCGTTCCGCGCGCACCCTCTCATGCACACGACCGGGTTCTTGCTGGCGTCCATCCCGGTCGTCGTCCTGATGCCCGCGCGCCCGATCGACCCGGTGCTCATCACCGCCTACGTCTGCGTGGGCACCCTGCAGCACGCCAACCTCCGCTGGACCTTCGGTCCGCTCGGCCGGGTCCTGGTGAGCCCCGCGTACCACCGGCTGCACCACGCGACGGACATCCAGGACGCGAACCTCGGCGTCGTGCTGACGATCTGGGACGTCCTGGCCGGCCGGGCGAGGTTCCCCTCGCGCGCCAGCCGCGTCGGCCGCACCGGCCTGGACGGCCGCCCGGTCCCCGTCGAGCAGGACGACCCGGCAGCGCCGCCCCTACGGCTCATGGTCGGCCAGCTCATCGAGCCCTTCCAAGCCCAGCGCTGACCTTGACATAGTGGAGGGTGCAGGATCGCTACGCAGGTGATCTGGGTGACCTCCTGAAGTCCGGCCTACTCCTGTGGCTCGCGCCGCCGGGACGGCCGCATCTGGTCCGCGGCCGCCGCGACCGGTCAGCCAGCCCGGCAGCCCCATCGCGGGATGCTGTCCTCTGCCCAGTTTGGCCTGAGCCACTGCCAGCAGGTCTGGGCCGGTCAGGACCTCGGGTCGGACACCATCACCGCTCCCCGTCTTCTGGGAAGGCGGTCCGGATCGAGTCATGGACGAGGCCGCCGGGGCGAGTGGCTTCTTCGTTGCGAGCAGGGCCCGGCGCGCGTCGTCACCGGGAACCGCGAGCTGAGGTGGCGGACCCACCCTCTGGCCTCGAAGTCCAGCAGCGCCTCCTCGACCGTGCCAGCGTCAAGACGGTAGCGCGCGGCGACACGGACTGCGGTCGGGAAGCCGAGTACCCGGACGCCGTGCCGGGGATTAGCGTTCTCTCCGCAGCGCTGCCGGAGCCTGCGGGACGGGCCGGCGCCGTTGCCCGCTGCGGGACGTCAGAGCGGCCTGCTGCCCGCCCCCTCAGCCGGGCGGAGCGTGGCCCTGCGCTTTGGCTGCCTTCCAGGTGGCCGTGCGGGCGGCGACGTAGTGGTCGTAGTCCGCCGGTGACTGCTGAGCGGCTAGCAGCGGCGCGGAATGCAGCTCGCCCAGCGGGACGGGCAGCTGTGAGGTTAGCTGGGCGTTAACCATCTGGATATGCGACACCTCGGCCTCCGCCGGGTTGGCGCCGCTGGAAACCGGCGCGGTCACCTCGGGAAGATCACCGGTCCGGGGGGTAGCCAGGCTGAGTACATCACCCACGTCGGGCGCTGCGGCGTCCCTGGCGGTAAGCGGCGGAAGGCCCCAGCGGGTCTCGATCGTCTTGAGCACCGACGTATGGTCCAGCGGCGTCGACCCGGCCGGCCGGAACACCGTGCCGGCCGGGATCAAGGGCGAGACCAGGACCGCCGGGACCCGGACCCCGAACCGGGTGAAGTCAAAACCGTAATCGCCGGGTGTCTTGTCCGGCGGGGTCGCACCCAGCGGCGGCGGCACATGATCGTACAGGCCGCCATGCTCGTCATAGGTGATGAACAGCAGCGTCTGAGCCCAGCCCGGACCGCCGCGGACGGCGTTGTAGACATCCTGGATCAGCTGCTCACCGAGCGAGACGTCGTAGTTGGGGTGCTGGCTGTTTCCCGTCGATCCCCAGCTCGGCTCGAGGAACGAGTACTGAGCCAGCTTGCCCGCGGCCGCGTCGGCCTGGAAGTCGGTGAACTTCCCGAAGCAGGAGTCGGGTGCACTCGTGGTATCGGGGAAGTTCTTGCGGGTCAGCGACTCCTCGTTATAGCCGTATATCTTCCAGCTCAGGTTATGCGCGGTCATGAGGCCGAAGATGCTCTGCACGGTGTAGGACGCCACGCCGTCATTCATATGCCCCTGGCTCGTCGCAGCACAGGCGAAGGCCCGGTTCGGGAAGGTCTCGGTAGGCACCGAGCTATACCAGTGGTCGCAGACCGCAAAGCCGGCGGCGAGGCCAGAGAGCACCGGCAGCCCCGCCGGAGTGAACATCCCCATAATCTGCGAGGCGGTCGTGCCGGTCTGCACGCTTCGCTTCGAACGCTGATCGTAGCTGATGGCGTCGGCATAGTTAGTGACGAAACCGGAATTGGTCGCCACCGGCGGGCTCGGCGGGTTACCGCTGCCGAACAGCTGCGCGTTGGTGTTCGCGTATCCCTCACCGGGATCAGCGCCCGGCATGAAATAGGCCCCCGCAGCCGTGGGATCGATCCGATAAACCGTCACCGTATTGCCGCTCGCGTCGGTATTCGACTCACTGCCAGTCAGGCCCTCGAACTTCTGACCTGCCGGGGAGACATTCCCCGAGCCGGAATACAGGAATCCCAGCATATGGTCAAACGAGCGATTCTCGAGCATGAGCTGAACGATGTACTGAACCGACGGCAGCTGGTTACCCGCCATGTCTATCCCCACCCTTTTCCGGCGCCGGGTTTCCCGGAGGTAGCGCGCCGACCGGGAGGCCGGCGGGACCGAGCGCCGATACAGCCAGAATAAACCGGTGCGCGCGGAAAATCCCGTCATACACGGCAACAGTTCTCCGGAGGTCGCTCCGCCAGAACCGCCCTAAACGGCGGCAGTGCGCGCCTCGCCCTATGCACAATGTGACACCTCAGAGGCGGGCGGGCGCAGGGGTGCGGGCGCCAGCGGCGGGGTGAGGCACCCGCGGGCGCAGTGCGGAGGCGGCCGTCCTGCTGGGGTGGCGGAAGGGACCGTCAAGTCCCGCTGTCACCGGGCCCGGTCGGGATACAGCTGGTACTGGCGGGCCTGCCGGTGCTGTAATGCAAGGATTGGCCGGGCTTGCCGAGGCGATCGGAGAACCGTCATGCTGACCCGGTGGGCGGCCGCCGATATGGCCGGGCAGGATGGCCGCACCGCTTTGGTGACCGGCGCCAACAGCGGCATCGGCTTCCATCAAGCGCTGGAACTGGCCCGCCACGGTGCCCACGTGCTGCTGGCCGCCCGCGACCCCGGCCGCGGTCGGGCCGCCCGCACCGCCATCGTGGCGGAGCTGCCCGCCGCCAGCGTCGAGCTCGTCCAGCTGGACCTGGCCGATCTGGACTCGGTCGCCCGCCTGGCCGGCCAGCTCCTGGACCGCGCCGGAGGGCTGGATCTGCTCATCAACAATGCCGGGGTAATGGCCGTGCCCCGCCGGCGGACCACCGCCCAGGGGTTTGAGCTGCAGTTCGGCACTAACCACCTGGGGCACTTCGCGCTCACCGGGCGCCTGCTCCCGGCCTTGTCCCGCCGCCCGGGCAGCCGGGTGGTGACGGTCAGCAGCCTGGTCCACCGGCTGGGTTCCATCCGGCTGGATGACCTGCAAAGCGAGCATGGCTACGGCCGGTGGCGGGCCTACAGCCAGTCCAAGCTGGCCAACGCGCTGTTCACCGTGGAGCTGGACCGCCGGCTGCGCGCGGTCGGCGCCGGCACGCTCAGCGTGGGCGCCCACCCCGGCTATAGCCGCACCGGGCTGCTGTCCAGCGGGCCGCGTCTCGGCGGTGGCGGCGTCTCGGCGCTGGTGCTCGAGCTGGGCACCCGGTTCACCGGCCAGCCTGCCGCGCGCGGCGCGCTGCCGGTGCTGCGAGCCGCCACCGATCCCCAGGCGCAGGGGGGCGACTACTACGGGCCAGGCGGTCCCGGCGAGCTCGCAGGCTCCCCCCGCAAGGTCCGCTACGCCAGGAAAGCCCGTGACGAGCAGCTCGCCGGCCGCCTCTGGCAGGCCTGCGAGGCACTCACCGGCATGACCTTCCCGGCCCCGCCAGGTCCCTTACCTGTGCGGTCAGACTCCCGTGAGACATGAGGATTGTGTGTCGCCAGAGGGATGACGATCCCCAGTAACTTGGAGGGAGCCAAAGAGGGAGCCGCTGCGCGGACGTGGCCCTCTGGGCATCCCGAGAGTGTCGGGTGTTATGCCGTGAAGATGTCAGTGGCTGTCACCGCACGGGTAATTGCCACACTCGATAAGCATCCGGTCCTGGCCCGCGCCCGTTGCCTCAGGTCGGCAGCCTGGCCCAGGCGCCCCGTCTCCGGTGACGCATACAACGCGTACCTCTGCCGGAACAAGGTGCGCACTGATCCAGCCACTGCGATAAGTTGCCGTTCATGGCCAAACGCGGACGGCACCCGCACAATCGCGGGCGGCAGGCGGCGCGGGACAAGCGCAGGCGGCAGGCACGTCCCGGGCCCGGCCCGGCCGACCTGCTTTCTGCTGTCGCCCAGAGCCTGGCCAGCGGCGAGCCGCTGGACTTCCTCTATTACGTGAGCAATCTGCTTACCGCAGTCGACCCTCGCGGGCAGAACCCGTTCGAGCGCGAGCGCTCTGGCGGCCCGGAGCTCCCCACGCTGCCCGAGCTGCTGGAGTCCTTCACCGAGATCGTGCTGCCGGAGACCACGGCGCTGCTCGCCGCGCTGGCCGAACTCGGCCCGGACGAGCTGACCCGGGCCCGGGCCCGGCGGGCGCTGGCGGCGCGGCCGCATCCGCTGCCGGACTGGCTGGCCCGGCTCGGCGAGGCCTCGGTCTACCGCGCGGCGGAGAGCACGCATGTGCTCGGCGACGGGGACAGCGTGCTGCTCGGCGCGCGGCTGCCCGGCCATGAGCTGACCGCGGTCATCTACATCGACCACAACCTCGGCACGATAGTGAAGGACGCCTTCGCCGCGCCAGGCTCGATCGGTGAGGTGATCGAGCGCATGCGGGAGATAACGGACGACCCGGACGTGCGGCTCGGCGATATCAGCCTCGCGGACGCGCGAGTCCGGGCAGCCGAGGCGATCGAGGTGGGCGCGATCATGTTCCCGCCGGCTGAGACCGAGACTTGGCCGGGCTCTCGGCCGCTGACCGAGTGGCTGCTCCGGCTGCTGCCTGAAGGCGGAACCGGATACGTCCGGCCCACGTGGGGCGAGCCCGCGAAGAGGAAGCTGGCAAAGCGGTTCTTCGGCTCACCGTTCGGCCAGCCGCTCGACGATGCTGATCACCGGGATCTGCTGGATCAGGTCCTGTGGTTCGGCACCGACTACGGGCCGGGCGACCCGCTGCGATGGAGCCCGGTCGCGGTGGAGATCCTGCTGGCCGACTGGATCCCGCGCAAGATCGTGGCCAGCCCCGGGCAACTGAGCAAGGTGCCGGCCCTGCTACGCGCGTTCATCCGGTTCTGCCACGCTGAGCGCGGGATCCGGGCGGCGCTGACCGACGATACTCTCGCCGCGGTCGACGAATGGGAGCCGGAGTATCAGCGGGTCATCCGCTCGCCACGGCCGCAGGGGCCGATGGCCCTGCTTGCCGCGATGGGCGTGCTCGGCGACGAGAAACCCTGGGAGGACGAGCCGTTCGAGCCCGGGCAGCAGTTCCTCCGGACGCTGGCCGAGGAGGTCGGCGGACAGGAAGCGCTCGACTCGCTCGACGACACGCCGCTGCCGGACGAGGAGTTCGGCTGGGACGGCGTTCCTGCGGGCGTCCGTGACCGGGTCGGAGAGGTCCTCGCCGCCTGCGACCGCTGCTGCGACGACCTGTTCGGCGCCGAGTACCGGACGGCGTGCCGGCGGCTGCTGGCCCGGGCCGTGCCGGAGCTGCCTGCCTTGTCGCGTAAGACGGCCAGGCCCGAGGCGATCGCGGCGGCGGTGTGCTGGGTGATCGGCAAAGGCAACCAGCGTTTCGGCCGAACGGATGGCGATCTGCGGGTCAAGGATCTTGCGAGTTACTTCAGCCTGAGCCAGTCGGGCATCCCAGAACGCGGCTTCCAGGTCATGCGCGCGGCCGGGCTCCCGGCCGCCCATGCCTACCCGGACGTTCACCTGGGCTCACCTGACCTGCTGGTCTCCACCCGCAAGAAGACAATCATCGAGCTGCGCGACCGCCACCTCGGCGCGATTAGCGGTCTGCGCTAGGCGCAAGGGCTCGAGTCTCGGCGTCGCGCGCAGATGCGCTCGCCTGAGCCGCGGGGCGGAGTCGGCGCTGACACTTGTGTCGGCTCCGGCCGGGTTCGGTAAGACGACCCTGCTGGCGGAGTGGCTGGCAGCCGCTCCGGCCGATGGGCGGTCCGTGGCGTGGCTCTCGCTCGACCAGCGCGACAACGATCCCGCGTTGTTCTGGACGTACCTTGTCGCCGCGCTGAATACGGGGGCGCGCGGGTTTGGTGCAAGTGCGCTCTCGCTCCTGCAATCGCCCCAGCCGCCGAGTGAGGCGGGCCTTGTCACTCTGCTCAACGACCTCGACGCCATCTCGAACGATGTCGTGCTGGTGCTCGACGACTACCATGTCATCGGCGCGCGCGACGTGCAGGACGGGATGGCCTTCCTGCTGGAGAATCTACCCCCGCAGATTCACCTGGTGATCGGCAGCCGTGCCGACCCGGTGTTGCCGCTGGCGCGGTTGCGAGGGCGTGGCGAGCTCGTCGAGATCCGCGCCGCCGGCCGTCCTGGTGATAAAGGCCGTCGGGCGACTGCGCCGCCATCTCGTGCTATGAGTCGGCTACGGCTGGGGTAGGCCCAGATGTCCTCCTCACGGTACATCCAGGCGGACCGTCTCAAAGGCCCGGTTTTCACAATGATCACTCTAGTAAATTTATTCGAATATTAGTTAATTCCCTGGTATGGCCAGGCTAAATTCGCTATGATGTTCTATAGAAGATCTTTCCTCCGAACGGTGGTGGCGCATGCGTCGAGGGCCGGCTTCCGCGGGATCCGGGCGGGACGAGGATCCCGCCCGCGAGCCAGTGCCGACCCCGGACCCGATGACCGGGGAGGAGTGGCTGGCGTGGTGCGACTCTCAGGCCGGCCGGGACGAGCCGCCGGATCCCGATGAGGAGGAACCCGACCCGTATGGGCTGCCGGGGGCGTGGGAGTACGACCTGGACGCGATCGTGGCCGAGTGCCGGCGGATCACCGCGGAGGAGGCGGCGGCGTGCGCCCGGCTGGGGCTGGCCGGCGGGCAACCGGTCGGCCTGGCGCGGCGCGGCCCGGGCCAGCCGGGATCTGCGCGGCGGGCTCCGGGGGAGTACCCGTCCCGGGCGGCGGGGTTCGCCGCGGGGATGCTGCTGGATGTCATGCCGGGGTGTAACGCGCTGGCCGGGTTCGCGGCCGAGGCGGCCGGGGAGGATGACCGGTACGAGGGTGCCTGCGATGACGAGGTGGCCGGGGCGGTCGCGGCCTGGGACCGCATCGAGGCGCACGCGGCGGCGCGTAAGCACGCGGCGGTGGCGGAGTTCATCCGCTAGCGGAGAAATTGCATCGTGATTGGCGTCACATCAGCTTCGCTCGCCTCCTCCGGACGCAGGCCCTACGGACGCCGCGGCTGCTGCCGCGCGCGGCTCCCTCGCCACCGGCCGCAGCCGGGTCGGCCGAGCTTGCATTGCGCCATTACCGGACTGCCAGGCCGCCAACGCTGGCTGCGCCACAGGGAACGGTACGAACTGGCTAGGGTCCGGTTTGTCGGCGGTCCGCGGCCGGTATATGCACGGCACGGGCGTACAGCGGGAGACTACAGCGACCCGGCCGGACAGTTGGGGACGAGCAGACACGCTCGGGGACATGAGCAGGGTCCTGACCTGGGCGAAGCCCAATAATCTGCATCACTGTCATGTGTTTGCGTCCCACGCAGGCACCGGCCCTTCGTAGTTAGAGCGCGAACGGGCATCCCCGGTGAGCATCACATACGGGACTCCGGTAGGCATGCGGGAAACGCATGGCGGCGGTCTCTTAATTCGCGGGTGCCTGCCGTGCAATCCGGTTCGGCAGCTCGTCAGCTTCCGTGCGTGCGCGTGGTTGTGTTGTTACGGCATGATGAGTGGCGGGATCGCGCGCGATGCGTTTTCTGGGCTCGCGATGGGCGGTGGTGGGGGGTTGTCAGGATCGTCGAGCCGGGGGCTGCCGAGCCGGGTGGCTGTCACGGTCCTGGCGGTGGTTGTGGCTGCCGCCGGGGTGGCGTTCGGGGTCTGGGCGACGGCGACGGGGAATTCGGCGTTGTTTGGCCGCCTGACGGCGCTGGCTGGGGTGTTCTCGTTCGTGCTGGCGGCGGTTATTGCGGCAGTGGGCATGGCCGCCTGGGCGCGCCGTCCGCGGGATGCCGGGGATGGCCGCTTGCGGCAGGATGCGCGGGTTGGGCGGGACGCTTATACCTCCGGCGGCGACATGACCGTCATCCACCAGTACAGCGCCACCCCTGCTACCCAGCCGCCGGCGCCTGAGATCGCGCCGCCGTCTTCTGGGGCTGCTGGCCGGGCGGGGAATGGCCCGGTGGTGGCCGGTGATATCCCGCAGCAGCCGCCGGGGTTTCAGCCAAGGTCTGACCTGCTGGCAGAGCTGGACCGGTCCGGCCTGGGTGTGTCCGTCGTGCAGGCGGTCACGGGAATGCCCGGGGTGGGCAAGACGCAGCTGGCGGCGGCGTACGCGCGGGTGAAGCTGGCTGAGGGCTGGCGGCTGGTGGCCTGGGTGAACGCGGAAGACGCCGGGAGCCTGCTGGCTGGCCTGGCCGCAGTGGCGGGGGCGGTAGGCCTGCCTGGTGACGGCGGCGAGGATGCGGGCCGGCTGGTGCGGCGCTGGCTGGAGGCTGGCGGGGACCGGTGCCTGCTGGTGTTCGACAACGCCACGGATGCGGATGTGCTGCGACCGTATCTTCCGGCAGGCGGGACGACCCGGGTAGTGATCACCAGTAACCGGCAGTCGGTGGTGAGCCTGGGGGCCAGGGTGGGGGTGGAGGTGTTCACCCCGGTGGAGGCGCGGGCGTTCCTGGCGGAGCGGACCGGCCTGGACGACCCTACAGGAGCCGGGGCGGTGGCCGGGGAGCTCGGGTATCTGCCGCTGGGGCTGGCGCAGGCGGCGGCGGTGATCGCCGGGCAGCACCTGTCGTATGGGACGTATCTGGAGCGGCTGAAGGCGTTCCCCGTAGCGGAGTACCTGATCCGGGAGCCAGGGCAGCCGTATCCGCATGGGGTGGCGGAGGCGGTGCTGCTGTCCCTCGGGGCGGCCGGGGCGGGTGACCGGGCGAGCGTTTGTGCCCATGTGATCGAGTTGCTGGCGGTGCTGTCGGCGGCGGGTGTGCGGCGGGATCTGCTGTATGCCGCCGGACAGGCGGGCGTGCTGGCCAGCGGCCAGACCGCCAGCGTGGGTGCCGCAGGGGTCGATGGGGCGCTGGGGCAGCTGGCGGAGGGTTCACTGCTGACTTTCAGCATTGACGGCCAGGCGGTGATCGTGCACCGCCTGGTCGGGCGGGTGGTCCGCGACAGGCTGGCCAAACAGGGCCGCCTTGTGACCATATGCCGGACGGCGGCCTCGGTGCTGGCCGCGCGCACCCACGCGGTCGAGGGGTCACAGGATCGCCGTGCCATCCGGGACTTCGCTGAGCAGGTGCTGGCATTGTGGGAAAGCGCGGCCGGAGCCGCAGCCGACGGTGATGATGAGCTGGCCAGGACGCTGCTGC
>Ga0116223_10005056_pt1 | contig 11227 bp, 9 predicted proteins | sample Sb_taG_3_FD_90092 | JGI IMG/M metagenome (GOLD analysis project Ga0116223, IMG submission 90092) | Peat soil microbial communities from Weissenstadt, Germany - Sb_50d_a_PC metaG | ecosystem: Environmental > Terrestrial > Soil > Wetlands > Peat | place: Germany: Weissenstadt | collected 2010-09-21 | reverse complement strand
GAGGAAAAGCACCGAGACAACAAGGTCGAGATAGCTGGCATTGGTGAAATAGATCACCTGCGAGAAATAGAAGCTGCGCATGGTCGCGAACGCGAACGCGATGGCGAAAATCGGAATGAGGTCGCGGGTGGGCGCGATGAATTCCGGCTTGAGCACCGCCTGGAGCACCAGGTCGCCGTACACGATGAAGAACGCGGCGCCGAAAGTCGCGGCGGCGAGACAGGCATTGAACGCCTTTTGCAGGGTGTTTTGCGCGGCCTCGAGCTTACCGCGGTTGGATTGCTGCTTGGCGACCGTAACCAGCGACAGGATGATCGCCTCGCCCAAAACGGTGAAGCTTTGCCGCAGCACGTCGGCGACGACGCCGTAGGGCCCGAGCGTAGCGAGGCCGAGATAATGGGCGAGCAGGAGCCGGTCGATGCTCTGTCCGACCGCTGCGACGCCGAACGACAACAAGAGCGGCCAGCCGTAGCTGATGATGTGCAGCGAAGCGGTGCGCGAAAAATGCGACAAGCGGACCTTGGATAAAGTCGCCAGCGCCGGCACCGCGGCAATGACATGGGCGACGGCAATGGCGATGGCAAGCCCGCGCGCGCCGCCGCCGAGGTAAAGGCCGGCGCTGCCGAAGCCGATCATGAGGACAGTGCGCAATATCATCGAGAGCGCGGCGCCGCGCGCATTTTGCAGCGTGCGGGTTACTTCGAATGCGGCTTCATAGAGCGTGATGCCGCACACCAGCGCAAACACCGCGATCAAAAAGCTCGGCTCGAACAGGCCGAATAGACCCAGCGCCGCGAGCCCAAGCGCCACGATCGCCAAGCCGACGCCGAGCAGCTGCGCCAGCGAGGCGATGTATTCACCAAACCGTTCGTGATGGTAAACGCCGAAATAGGCGAAGCGCATCCACTGCGCGCCGAAACCGTAAACGATCAAAGACCACGCGAAGATCAGCACGTAATGGCCGTACTCGCCGGGGCCGGCCATGCGCGAGAAGATGGCGACGGCAAGGAGATTCCCGGCCGCCGACACCGCGCGCGCGCTCAGATAGAGCAGGCCCGACGTGTTAAGCATTCTTTCTGATAAGTCATTGTTGACACGAATAAAAGCGGCTACGAAAGCTTTCACTGAGTATCGTTAAGTCGTGTCGGTCCGGCGGACCAAAATTCCAGCGGCGGCGAGTGAAATCTGATGCGCATCCTGCAAATTCTTCACGATCATGAACGCGGCGGAGTTGAAAAACTTTCCGGCATGATCGAAGCGGGACTTTTGCCGCACCGCTTTGCGTTCGAAACCGTTTATTTGTATCCGAGTCCGGGACTGTCCGCGTTCGCGAAGCTTGCTCACGTTCTTCGCATGGCGCGCCGCATCTGGCACGGCGGCTTCGACACGCTGATCGCATATCAGTCGACGGCGTCGATCTTGGTCGGCGCCGTGGGCCGGTTCCGCGGCTGCCGATTGCGCATCGTGCATCAAACCTGCACGCCCGGCGAGACGCCGCGGCTCGTCCGCTTGCTCGACAAACTCGTCGGCACGCTCGGGTTTTATTCCGCCAACATCGTCAACAGCGCGGCGACGTGGACCGAATTCGCCCGCTATCCGGCGCGTTATCGCCGTTCGCTGATCCTGATTGAGCACGGGCTCGACGCGCCGGTGGCGATACTAAGCCGCGATGAGGCGCGCCGACGCTTCAATCTGCCTTTGAACAGGCCGGTCCTTCTCAATGTCGGCCGGCTCGCCGGGCAAAAAAACCAGGACGTCCTCATTCGCGCGCTGGCCTGCCTGTCGCAAACGCATCTCGTGCTCGCGGGAGCGGGACTGAAGGAGGCCGCGTTCCGCGAACTTGTGGTCACGCTTGGCGTCGAGGATCGCCTGCACATGCTCGGTGCGCTACCGCCCGACGACATCGCCGATCTTTACGCCGCCGCTGACCTGTTCGTATTCCCGTCGACCTGGGAAACCTTCGGTCTCGCCGCCGTCGAGGCCGCCATGCTCGGCATGCCGATGGTGGCGGCCGACCTTGCCGTGCTGCGCGAAGTGTTGCGCGGGGATGGCGCCGAGCCGGTCGCGTTCGTTGCGCCGCATGACGTCGAAGGCTGGATTTCCGCAATCGGCGCGGCGCTCGCATCACCGCCGGCGCCGCGGACCGTGGCGGCGTTCGCCCGCACCATGTGCCGCAAATATTCGCGGCAGCGGATGATTGAAAGCTATTTGAGCTTGTTTCAAGCGCAATCTCGCGCTGACCGCAGCGCTGTCGCCGGATTGCAAGCGGCGGAAGAGGTGCGCTCCTGATGCGTCGGGCATGGCGCCGGTCATGGTTCGCCGCACTGACAATCATCGCCTGGAGTCTTGGCGCCGGCCCGGTTGTTGCTGACCCGCCCGCGCCGGCATTCAAGCGCGGCGCAACGCTGGTGGAATTCTTTGAATTTCCGGCAACCGCCGGCGACGGCCTGACCAGGACCTACGCCGATCCGCCTTTCCCGCACGCGCTATCGACGTTGACATTGTTTGACTTCGACGAGTTGCATCGGATCGGATTCGATCACATGCGCGTTCCGCTCGACGTCGGCCCGCTGCTGCAGGCTGACGAGAAAAAGCGCCGGGAGATCATCGCGCAGCTCGCTTCGGTGGTCACCGCCATCAACCGGCACGGCCTCGGCGTGCTGGTGACATTATTCCCGCCCTCGCTGCACCACGAATTGCCGCAAACCTATCTCGACGGCCTCGGCGGTCCGAAATTCCGCGAATATTCGGCGCTCGCCGAGGAAATCGCCGCGGCGCTGAGCGCCGTCGATTCAGGCGCGATCGCGCTCGAGCCTATGAACGAGCCGCAATCGCAATGCCGGCTCCGGCTTGGCACCGATTGGACCGGCTATCAGAAAATGATGGTAGCGCGCATCCGCCGCATCGCGCCGCAATTACCGCTGTTCCTCACCGGCGGCTGCTGGTCGAATATCGAAGGCATCGTCCTCCTCGATACCGATCTATTGCGCGACCGGCGCAATTTCGTGAGCGTGCATTTCTATTATCCATTCCTGTTCACGCATCAGGGCGCGACCTGGTCGATGCCTTATCTCGCCGGCACCATCGGCGTACCCTATCCAACATCGGCGGGAAGTCTCGACGAGACACTGTCGCTGACGCGCGCCCGCTTCAAGACGCTGCCGTTGGCGCCCGGCGTCGATCGTCTCGCCACGCAAACGCAGGCGGAGGCGGAGATCCGCCGCTATTTCGACGAGGCGCAGGGCCCGGCACAAGTCGAGGAATGGATGAACAAAGTCGCCGCTTGGCAAGCGCGCGAGCAGGTCGATTCCGATCGCATCGTCTTCACCGAATTCGGCGCCATGAAGCAGACCATCGACGGCGTCGAAATCGATCGCGGCTCACGCGCGCGCTGGCTGCGCGATGTTTCGGCGAGCATCGAAAGCCACGCCTGGGGCTGGACCGCCTATGTGCTGCGCGACGATCCGTTCGGCCTCTATGCGCGTATGAGCGATCGCAATCCCGATCCCGAGCTGATGCGCGTGCTGCGCCTGGATGCGCCGAACAATGCGAAAAGCGGCCGGCACGCCGGTCCTCAAAGCATGATCTCGAAAAGTCGCCACCGGTTTTCGGATGAGATCATGCTCAAATAACAACGCCGCTTACGCGGCGGCGCGCGTAAGCGAGAGATAGCGCAGGCCGAACGTCGAGGTCATGAAGAAGAACCAGACTTCGCCGACCTGCTGGAAGATCGAGCTTTCGAAGCTCGACGCATAGACGCCGTAAAGGCAGACGCGCAGAAACAGCATTTTCAGGGCGTTGGTTTGCTGGTCGTCGCGGTCGCCGCGAAAGAAATCGACGATCGGCAGGATGACGACCCAAGTGACCGCCAGCAGCATTCCCGGGATACCGATCATCAAAGCGAGATTGAGATAAGCATTGTGGGCGTCCGTCGCGGCGTTCGCCCAGGTGATGCTGTCGCCCATGCCGTAGACCACCTCCGGCGTGCCCCAGAAAGTGGCAAAGCCGTAGCCCGTGATCGGCCGCTGCGCCACCGCTTGCAGGCCGAGCTGCCAGATTTCCGTTCGTCCCGTAAACGTCGCATCCGGCATGATCGATTCGATCAGTTTGCGCACCGGCTCGAACAGGACGGTGCCGACCGAAAACAGATTGAAGGCGATCACGATGACGGTGACGAGCACGATCCCAAGCGCCGGACCGCGCGTGCGGGCGATGATCGCGGAGAGGATCAATGCGAGCGGCAGCACGCCGATGGCCGTCTTCGATTGCGTGAAGCCGAGAAAGATCGCCGACAGCACCACGATCGCGGCGCCAAGCGCGAAACTGCGCACCCGCGCCACGAACATGCCGATGAAGATGAAAAGCACCATCGTGGCGCCGGCATCGTTCTTGTGCGGAAACACGCCGCGCCAACTTCCGGCGTGTTCGGGTTCGAGAAAGTCGGTCGCCTGGTGGATGGCAAGCTGCGGCACGAGCAAAACGCCGAGGTAGCACGCGGCAAGCACGATCAGCACCGTCGCGGTCATCAGATCGCTGAAGTGGCGAAGATTCTTCGGCAGCAGCAACACCATCGCCGAAATGCTCATGACGATGAGCGTGAAGGCGAGGCGGCGGGCGGCGAGCGAGGGCTCCCAGGAGGCGATGACGGTGACGACGCACCACAGGATCGTCACCATCAATACCGGCCGCACCAATAGCGTCAGGCGGCGCGGTTCGTGGCAATAGGTCCATGCCGCGATCGCCAGGAACAGCGTGGAAAATCCGATCTGGTTGAAGATATCGCCGCCCTCGACGACCGCCTCCGGCGGCGCGGAAAGGTCCGGATAGGGGTGAAATGAAATCGACGCCGCCAGAAACACCGCGATGAAAAGCAGGCTGCGGACCAGCGTATCGAGATCGATCCCCGCCTGCATCGCGGGCGCCGCCGGTGCCTGGGCTGCGAGCCTTGCCATCTGCTTCAGGCCGCCCCGCCGCCGGTCAGCACCGCGCCGCGAACTTTCCGCACATCAAGACCCAGCCGCGCCATGAATTGCTCGACGGCGCCCTTGTCATTCTCGCCGGCCCTGACGACCAGCACGATATGATCTACCAGGCCGGCGAAAAACCGGATGCTCGGATCGCCGCTCACGTCCATCGCGGCGACGATCACCATGTCGAAGCGCTTGGTTTCATCGAAGGCGCGCTTGACGTCGGCGTCGTCGATGCGGCGGTCACGGCGGCTCGCCGGCGCAACGAACGCCAGCAGGTTGATGTTGGTGTCGCGGTCGTGGGTAATGACGTCGGCAAGCTGCCGGCGCCCGACGGCGACATCGACGAGCCCGGCATCGCCCGGCTCGGCGTCGATTGCCGACAGCGTGCGGCGCTTGAGATCGGCGTCGATCAGCAGCACTCTTTCCGTCGCGGCTCCGACTGCCGCCAAGGCCAGCGCCACCGTCGCGGAATCGTCCTCATCGTCCGCGGCGACGACAAGAACGCTCGGATTGCCTGGCGAAGTATGGCTCGCCCGCACCTCGTCATAGACCTTGCGGATTTCCCTGCCGAATGACGATGCCGGATCGTCGACCGCATTCAGGCCGAACGACACGTCGGCACTGGGCAGGACGGCAAGCACGGGAATTGCGCGCGACGCGGCGGCCGGCCACAGGCCCATCGTCGCGATGCCGATGATTTTGCGCCAGGCATCGCTCGCGTTTAGGCGCGATGCGCCGTCTTCCGCCGGCGGTCGCACCAGCACGATGCCGGTGCCGGCGACGGCGCCGAATATGAGCGCCGCCATCGCCACAAGCAGGCTCGGCGGCGGCGAGCTGCGGCGCTGCGGCAGGTCGGCCTTGGAGAGCACGCGGATATTTTTGGTGTCGATCTGTTCCTGCTCGCCGGTCTCCCGCGCGCGCACCAGGAAAGCCTCATAGACCGAACGGATTGCCTGCACGTCGCGATCGAGCTCGCGCAGGCCGACCATGGCCTCGTTGCTGGCGATCGCACTGTGCTTGAGAGTATCGAAATTGTCGGCGAGCGTCTGCTCGCTCGATTTGGCGCGCTCGTATTCGGCACGCGCCGACAGCGCGATGCGATTGACCTCGGCGTCGATGACGCCGCGCAGCCGCTCGGCTTGCGCCTCGATCTCGATCACCGCCGGATGGAGATCGCCGAGCGTGGTCTTCTGCTCGGCCTCGCGCCGCATGATCTCGGCATATTGGCTGCGCAGCGCGGTAATGGTTGGCGATTGGACCGCTTCCGGGAACGCGCCGGTCTCGTCCTTCTTGCGCTGCGCCTGCTCGACCTGATCGAGGCGCGCCTTCGCTTCGGCGGTATGCACGCGCGCCGCGCCGAGCTGATTATTGAGCTCGGTGAGCTGCTGTTCGGTGACGAGCTGGCCGTTCGCCGCAACGAGATTATTGCGGGCCTTGTAGCCCTCGACCTTCTCCTCGGCATCGCGTACGCGATCCTTGAGTTCTTTCAGCCGCGCCGACAGCGACTGCGACACCTGCCGGGCCGCGGCGGCCCTGACATCCGTTTGTTCGGCGAGATAGGCCTGCGCCACCGCGTTGGCGAGCCGCACCGCCTTCAGGGGATCGCGGCTGGTGACATTGACCTCGACGACGAAGGTGCGCTCGGCGCGTTTGACCGCGACACGACGTTTGAGCTCGTTCAACGCGGCGAGCGCGCTGCCGCCGGGAATGGTATCCTTGCCCATCAACACGCTGAGCAGCGACGGTCCGCGCGCAAATTCCGGATCGTGATCGAGCCCTTCGGAATTGGCCACGCGGCGCAGAACGGCGTCGGACGTGAGCACCTGAACCTGGCTCTCGACCTGCAGCAGCGCGGCGTCGCTCATCTGCGTGGGCGTTGTCGTTTCGTTGCCGACCGCGCGCAAGTCGGTCGGGTCGATCAGGATCTGAGTGACTGCGGTATATTCATGCGGCACCAGCACGACGAACATCACCGCCAGCGCGAGCGCTGCCACCATCGTGTAGAGGATCGTCGCCCGGCCCCGCCAGAGGAGCGACCAGATTTTTTGAATATCAAGCTGGGAAAGCGGCGCCATGCCGACGGCAAAACTGCCGGGCGCAACGACTGCCGATCTGAACTGGCGCGGTGCTTCGAACATTCGGCACTCGACCGTCATCCATGTGTTTCGCGCGCAGGTGTTTCGCGCGAGGGGCGCCGACAGGCGTAGCGATGGGCCGTCGGTACAAAAATGCCCGCTACGCACTTACTCAATGCATGCAGCCCGCCATGTCCAGACGATTCCGGTATGGTTAATCAATTGATAAAGCATCAAGGTTAACGCGCCGTATATGTCGCCACAAACGGCGGCGAACCGCGGCTAATCAGCGGCTGAAAAAACGGAAAATGGAGGCGACGACGACGAGCGCCGCGACCACGGGTATCCAGATCAAAGCCGTGCCGATCAAGACCAGCAGAAAGACCGCGGCGAGGAGGCCGACGGCCAGCATCAGCACCGCGAAGCCGAACGGGCTTATTCTCGTGACGTAGAAGCGATGGGTGCTGTGGGTCTCCGAAAACCCATAGGGTGGCGACGGCCAACCCCTGCCCGGCCTCCGGTCGGGCGGGATGATCTCCGGTTCTGCGCGCGGCCGCTCGGGCTCGTCTCGATTTCGCGCCATGATCGCCTACTTGACGTGATCGCTTCGTATTGCTCGCCCGGAACTCATGTAAAGAGCCGCCGCCACGATCACAAGCCGCGTCTGCGGCCGCAGTCAGCGCGCCGTCGTTCGCGGATTGGTATCGTGCAGAAATTTCGCCAATTGCTCGCGCAGGCTCTCGTCGCGCTCGCCCTTGTGACCGAGCACGACCGCCCGCTCAAACAAAGTCTGTTGCAGCTCATGCGGCAACTCGCTCCATACTTCGGCGGTCGCCGCCCCAAGGACATAAAAGTAACGGGTGGCGCTATCGTTGACGTGCCGATCCGATTGTTGACGCATGGCAGCACCTGAATTTTGAATCGCTCAATATTGGGCCGAGTTCGCAAGAAAAACAACGCAGGCGCGGTGAGTTCCCGGGGTCTCCAGCGCGCGCCGCCGCCGGGGGCAAGCGCGGGCATCGAGGATCGCCTGCGAGGTGCCGTTCCCGAAGAGTGGCTGCCGGTTTTCGGCAAAGATCATGCGAACAAAAAGCTCGTTAACCTGCCGGTTCGAGCCGGTCGAAGCGTCCGAGCCGGTAGACCGCAATCGAAATGAGCCAGCTCGCGATAAAGATCGCGATGATGAGATAGCCGAGGCTGCCGAAATTGTCATTGAGCGCGCCGATGAAGGTCCAGAACCGACCTTCAAGGCCGAGCCGGCCGGCAACGAGGCCGAGCGCTTCGATGCCGCCGATGAGCACGGCCACCAGCACGGAAACGAAGGTAATGGTGAGATTGTAATAGAGCTTGCGGATCGGCTTGTTGAAGGCCCAGCCATAGGCGCCGAGCATCAGCACGCCGTCGGTGGTGTCGATCAGCGACATGCCCGCCGTAAACAGCGCGGGAAACACCATGATCGACCAGATCGGCAAGCCTTGCGAGGCTTCCGCCGCCGCAATGCCGAGCAGCGCGATCTCGGTCGCGGTATCGAAGCCGAGCCCGAACAGGAAACCGAGCGGATACATGTGCCAGCTTCGCGACACCAGCCGGAACATCGGCCGGAACAGCCGGCCGAGGAAGCCGCGCTGCCCGAGCAGATGGTTGAGGTCTTCCTCGACATAGGCGCCGCCGCACCGCACGCTGCGGAACGTCCGATAGACGGAGCACAGCACGACGAAATTCGCCGCGGCGACGAGAAACAGGAACAGCACCGACACCAGCGTGCCGATGACGCCGCCGACCATCCGGAACGATTCGAAGCGGCCCTGAAGCGTCGCGGTTGCCAGCGCGATCGCGGCGGAAGCCAGCACCACGATCGTCGAGTGTCCGAGCGAAAAGAACAGGCCGACGGCGACGGGCCGCTTGCCTTCCTGCATCAGCTTTCGCGTCACATTGTCTATTGCCGCGATATGGTCGGCATCGACCGCATGACGAACGCCGAATGTATAAGCGAGGAACGCGGTGCCGAGCAGCACCGGATAACCATGGAACGCGAGGAGCGCCCAAACCCAGGCGAGCGCATTCCCCAGGAGCAGGACGACATAAATACCGGCAACTTTGCCGGCCAGTTCCGCATCCTGATCGTTGAACAGCTTGACTGACATGACCCGCATGAACGCTCGCCGCCAGGTTCGGATACGACGGCGGCCGTGCAGGCGCAAGAGTTAGGCAAAACAGCGCGCGCTCACTGCGGCTGGATACCGGCGGTGCGGATGACCTCGCCCCAGCGCCGCGTTTCCTCCTTGAGGAAGGCACTCATCTCGGCCGGCGTGCCGCCGCCGGGGCTGATACTGAGCGCCTTATAACGCTCGAGCAGAACGGGATCGTGCATGGCGGCATTGGCCGCCGCATTGAGCTTGGCAACGATGTCGGCCGGCGTCTTCGGCGGTGCGGTCAGCGCGTGCCAAGTGTCGGATTCGCAGCCCGCCACGCCGGCCTCCGCCAACGTCGGGATGTCCGGAAGCGATGCGACCCGCTGCTTGGTGGTGACGGCGAGAATTCTCGCCCGTCCCGATTTGTGCAGCTCGATCGAGCTTGCGAGCTCGTTAAAAAACAGATCGACAGTGCCGGCGAGGAGATCGGTCACCGCCGGCGCCGTGCCCTTGTAAGGCACATGGACGAACTTGGTATGCGTAAGCGTCTGGAATAATTCGGCGGTCAGGTGCGAAGTGGTGCCGATGCCCTGCGATGCATAGTTGATCTTGCCGGGATTGGCCTTGGCGTAAGCGATGAGCTCCTTCACCGTCTTCGCCGGAAAATCCGCCCTGACGAGCACGACGTTGGGGACGTGCGACATGATCGCAACCGGCGTGAGCTGCGCCGGATCGTAATTGAGCGACTTATACAGGAACGGATTGGTGGTGATCGGCGATGGCTGCGAAGCCAACAGCGTGTAGCCGTCGGGCGGCGAGGTGAAAACATATTCGCCGGCAACGCTGCCGCCAGCGCCCGCTCTGTTTTCGACCACCAGAGGCTGCCCCAGCGTGCGGCTCATTTTATCGGTGACCAGCCGGGTCACGGTGTCGACGCCGCCGCCGGCCGGGACCGAGACGATGACGCGGATCGGGTGATCGGGAAAATTCGCCGCGCCGCCCTGCGCGCCCGCGATCGCCGCCGCGCCCGCCGCCAGGCCGGCGCCGAGAATGGCGATGGAAAAAGGATGTCCCGGCATGGCGAATATCCCCGATTGCAGCGCCGCACAGAGCTCGCAAACATAGCGCAGATTGACGATTGTGTCCCGCGACGTGCTGCCGCTACAACCTAGGCCCAACGGGGAGTAACGCCGCGATGAGCAAGCTCGATTTCATTCTCGAAGAACTGGTGACCGCCAACCGCATCCTGGCGAACGAAAGGGTGGTCGATTCCTTCGGCCATGTCAGCGCCCGTCACCCCGACAATCCGCAGCATTATCTGCTGTCGCGGGCGCGCGCGCCGGAGCGGATCGAGCGCGACGACATCGTCGAATATGAGCTCGACGGTACGCCGATCGACGAGCGCGGCCGCGCGCCCTATCTCGAGCGCTTCATCCACGGCGCGATCTACCAAGAGCGGCCGGACGTGCACTCCGTCGTGCACAACCATTCGCCCAGCGTGATCCCCTTTGGCGTTACCGGAAAGAAACTGAAACCGCTGCTGCATATGTGCGCCTCGATCGGCCACGAAGTGCCGATCTGGGATTCCCACGACAAGTTCGGCGATACGACATTGTTGGTGACCGACATGGCGATGGGCCGCGATCTCGCCAAGCTCCTGGGCGCGCGGCCGACGGCGTTGATGCGCGGCCATGGCGCCACCGTGGTCGGCCGCTCGGTCCGCCACGCCGTTTTCGTTTCGGTCTATCTCGAAGTCGGCGCCAAGCTGCAAATGCAATCGATGGCGATGGGCGAGATCAAATTCCTCACCGCTGGCGAGGTCGACAAGATCGTCGCGCGCGTCAGCGATTACACGCTCAACCGCGCTTGGGAAAACTGGGCGCGGCGCGCCGGGCGGGAGATGCAGAAGTAACGGCGGCCCGGCTTCAAATTCTGTCGATCTTGCCGACCTCGATCACCCGCTTCCACTTGGCGATCTCGGTCTTGACGTAGGCGGCGAAGTCGGCCGAGGAATCGCCGTCCGGTATGGTCGCGACGTCGAGCAGGCGCG
>Ga0116223_10005054_pt1 | contig 11232 bp, 10 predicted proteins | sample Sb_taG_3_FD_90092 | JGI IMG/M metagenome (GOLD analysis project Ga0116223, IMG submission 90092) | Peat soil microbial communities from Weissenstadt, Germany - Sb_50d_a_PC metaG | ecosystem: Environmental > Terrestrial > Soil > Wetlands > Peat | place: Germany: Weissenstadt | collected 2010-09-21 | reverse complement strand
CAGATCATGGAGAACTGGTGCTGGGAGCGCGAGGCCCTGGACCTGTTCGCGCGCCACTGGGAGACCGGCGCCCGAATTCCCGAAGACTTGTTCCAGAAGATGAAGCGGGCCCGCACATTCCGCGCGGCCAATGCCCAGATGCGCCAGCTCGGGTTCGGCTTCCTGGACCTGCTGCTGCACGTGCGCTATTCGCCGGACCGGGATGGCGATCCGGTGGCATACACGCGCCGGGTGATGCAGGAGTTCAGTCCGGCGCCGCTGCCTGAGGAACACGCCATGATCGCAGCGTTCACCCACCTTTTTGGCAGCCCGGTGGGCTACGGCGCGGGGTATTACTCGTACAAGTGGGCCGAGGTATTGGATGCCGATGCTTTCACCCGATTCCGCGACTACGGCATCTTCAGCCGGCAGATCGGCGAGGAGTTTCGCACCCACGTCCTTTCCAGGGGAGACAGCGAGGATCCGGGCGAGCTTTACCGCCGGTTCATGGGAAGAGAACCGGATCCGGGGGCGCTGCTGGTGCGCTCGGGACTGGCGTAATCACTCTGGTGGGTTGGTCTTCAGCAGTCCCTCGATTCGTTCCAGCAGGCGCCGCAGCACGATCGGCTTGGCTTCATAGGCCGCACAGCCGGCCTGGACCGCGCGGGCTACTTCTTCCAGGGACGTGTGGGCGGTCAGCACGATGATCGGAATATGCAACGTCACTGGGTCGCCTTTGAGCTTACCGATAGCCGTTCGGCCATCCATGACGGGCATGTCGAGATCCATCAGGATCAGGTCGGGCTTGTGTATTCGCGCGAGCCGCCATGCTTCGCGGCCATCGGCGGCAGTCAGCACCTGGTAGCCGCTCCGTTCCAGGCGGCGCGCCAGCATGTCGCGGCTGAACTCGTCGTCTTCCGCCAGCAGCAGCTTCGCCATCGTCGCCTAATCCTAACCCTCCAGAACGGCGGCAAGGCTGCCTTCGAGTGCGGCGCCCTTCCGCGACAGCCACTCTTCCATCAGCTCCCGCATGCGCTCCAGTTCCACGGGCGGCGAAAACCAGTATCCCTGGCCATAGCGGCATCCGAGCTCCTTCAAACACTCGAGTTGGGCCCGGTTCTCGATGCCTTCGGCGACCAGGTCGAGTTTCAGGGAACGCGCCAGCCCGACAATCGCCCGCACAATCTCGATGCTTTCGTGGGACGACGTAATATGCGACACGAACGCCCGGTCGATCTTGATCGTATCGAACGGGAACTTCTGCAGATAATCGAGCGAGGAATAGCCCGATCCAAAATCGTCTAGTTTCAGACCCACTCCCAGCGCGCGGAGACGGCCCAGCGTGGCCAGAGCCCGAACGGGATCCTCCACGAGGAACGTCTCGGTGATCTCCAGGCGCAGCGCGCCGGGGTCCAATGCGGTGTCTTCCAGACAGGCGCGGACCTGTTCCACCAGGTCGGGCTCTTCAAACTGACGGCCGGAAACGTTCACGCTCACGCTGAGCCACGGGTAGGCGCGCCGCAGGTCCACGATGTCCCGGCAAGCACGCTCGATCACGAACTTGCCCAGCGGAGCGATCACGCCGTTGCGCTCGGCGGCGGGAATAAAGGCGGCGGGGGACACGAGGCCGTAGCCGGGCCGTTGCCATCGCACCAGGGCCTCGCAGCCCACAATCTCGTCCTCGTCGAGATCTATTTTCGGCTGGTACCAGACCTCGAATTCCGATCGCTCCAGGGCGTGGTGGAGATCGTGATCGAGGTGCATCTCGGCCAGGTCGTCGCGGCGCATGAAAGTCTGGAAGACGGCGCTGTGCCCGATTCCCTGTTCGCGGGCATGACGCAACGCGGCGGTGGCATCGCGCAGCAGATCGTCTCCCGATACGGCGGCATAAGCCACGGCGATTCCGGCGCTGGCGGTGGCGAATACCGACTGCCCGTCGATCCCGAAGGGGTCCGCCAGCGTCGCCTGCAGGCACGCCGCGAGCTGCTTCGCCGCCGCCGGGCCGGAGGCATCCCGGAGCAGAACTCCAAACTGGTGCTCGCCCGAGCGTGCCACCACGGCGGACACGCCTTCCGGCGCCCGCTGGAGCGAGTCGCGAAACCGGCAGCCCACGGCCGCCAGGAAGTGCGCCGGCTCTCCATTCGGGAGATTCTCCTGGATGCGGTCGAATCCGTCCAGTTCGAGAAGCACCAGCGCGATCCGCCGCCCCTGGGCCGCGATCGATCCCAGCTCCTCTTCCAGCCACCCGCGGTTGGGAAGCGCGGTGAGCGGATCGACGGTTTTGCGAACCGTAATATCGGTCTGGCAACCCACCAGGCGGACGGCCTGGCCCGCGGAGTTGCGCGAGACGCTGCCGCGGCTCTCGATCCACCGGTATTGGCCGTCGGTGCGCCGCATGCGGTACTCGCTCTCCAGGGCGCTGCCGGGGCCCGCGAGATGGGCCTGAATCTCCGCCCAGACCCGCGCCCGGTCATCCGGATGAATGCGGGCGAGCCACTCGTCGGAGCTGGCGAAAGGCTCTTCCCCGGAGAGGCCGAAGGTGGATTTCCAATGCGCAGAGCAGTGCAGATTTCCGGATGCGAGGTCCCATTCCCACAAGCCTTCTTCGGACGCTCCCAATGCCAGACGATAGAGCTCGCTGGTGCGGCGCAATTCACGATCGGTGAGAGCCAACCGCAGGCGCGCTTCGATGCGCGCCAGCGTGACCGCGAAATCCATGGGCTTGGTTACATAATCGTTGGCTCCCATCCGCAGAGCGGCCACAATCTCCTGGCTGTCGTCGAGAGTGGTGACCATGATGACCGGCAACTCGGAATCCGACCACGCCTCGCGAATGCGGCGCAGCACCACCAGTCCGCTGATCCCGGGAAGCATCCGATCGAGTAAGACCAAGTCATAGGGACGGAGCTTCACCATGCGGAGCGCCTGCTCCCCATCCTCCGCGGTCTCCGCGTGGTAGCCGCTGCGGAGCAGTCTGCGGTAGAGGAGATCGCGGTTGGATTCGTCGTTATCCACCAGCAGCAGGCGCGCCGGAACCGGCATAACTCTCCCCCTCGGAATCCGGCGGTGGAGTTCCTGCCGGAATCCGCATCATGAAATTCGAGCCTTTTCCCAGCTCGCTTTCAACCGAAATATCGCCTCCCATCAGCCGGCACATCCTTTGGCTGATGGCCAGTCCGAGGCCGGTGCCGCCGTATTTGCGGGTGGTGGAAGGGTCGGCCTGGGTGAAGGCCTGGAAGAGCTTGCCCTGCTGTTCCGGAGGGATCCCGATACCGGTGTCGCGGACACTGACCAGGACCCAATCGGCCTGCCCCATGTGCTCGCGCGACAGCTCCACGGTGACGTCTCCATCCCGGGTGAATTTGCAGGCATTCGCCACCAGGTTCAGCAGGCTCTGCTGGAAGCGCAGCAGATCCGCGTGCATCTCGACGGAGCCGGGGGCGGCCACCACCGACAACCGGTTGCGGTTTTTCGCGGCCAAGGGCCGCACGGTGGCGATGACATCCTGAATGACCGGGCGCACATGGAAGGATTCCGGATGTAACTCGATCTTGCCGGCCTCGGCCTTGGAGTAATCCAGCACCTGGTTCACGAGGCTCAGCAACAGGCCGCCGGCGCGCTCGATGCGGGAGAGATCGTCGTCGAGCCCCAGGATGCCGCGGTCCGCGCAGACCTCCTGGATCAATTGGCTGTAGCCAATCACGGCATTCAGCGGAGTCCGCAGCTCGTGGCTCATGGTGGCCAGAAAACGGCTCTTGGCGGCGTCGGCGGCCTCGGCCTTCTCCTTACTGACCAAGGTGGCGTCCAATCGTTCGACCATGGTATTGAACGCCATGGTGAGGCGGCCGACTTCATCCGGGCGCACGACTTCGGCCCGCCCATTAAGGTCTCCCGCGGCCACCCGGCGGGTGAATCCGGTGAGCGCCTGCAAGGGCCGGAGCAACGTGCGCATCTGGACGATCTGCACGCCGGCGGCGGCCAACAGGAAGGCCATGGCGATGGGCACGGCGGCCCACACGATGCGGATGAGCGCCGCATGTTCTTTTTCGGTGGAGAATTGCAGGAGCACCGTGCCCAAAAGAGCGGGGCCGGGGTTGTGGCTGGCGGCGTCGGTCTCCCACCCGCCATCCACCTGGGACGGACGCGCGACCTGGCGGCGGATCTGGATGAAGTTGCGTGCGGAAGGCATCGATGCGTAGCCCGCGCGGCGGAAGCGCACGGGGACACCGCCCTGGGAGTCGGTGAGCTCCACGAAGATCACCTGGTCGCTGGAGACGGCATTGCGGGCGATGCGCTCCAGATCGGTGCGGTCGCCCACCAGCATGGCGAACTGGCTCTGGCCCGCCAGGAAGCCGGCCAGGGCATCCGCGCGGCTCAAGAGCTGACGCTCCAGATCGCGGCTGTAGGTCCAGAGAAACAACGAGGTCAGTCCGAAAACCGTGACCGCGGCGAGCGTCAGGCTGGAGGCCAACACGCGCGCCAGCAGGCTGTGGTGGAGCGCACGGATCACCGGAACACCTCCACCGGCAACCCTTCCGGGTGGAACTCGACGCCCAGCAAACGCGCCACCCGCTGGTTCAAAGCCATGCGGATCTTCCTGGGGCCTTCCCCGCCCCCGCGATCCTCGCCGCGGAGCAGCCGCTGCGCCATCTCCGCCGTCTGGCGGCCCGTCTCGCGGTAGTCCGGATAGATGCCGGCCGCAGCGCCGGCGCGAACGAATGCCGGAGAGAATCCTACCAGGGGCAACCGTCCCTCCAGGGAGGCCATAATCAGCGGCTTGATGGTTACGGGATTGTACAGGTCCGGATCGGGAAAGCACAACAGGAAATCGACCTTGCCCTTCAGGGAGGCGACCGCCTTGAGCAACTGTGCCGGCCCGTCGCAGTCCACCACCAGGACCGTGAACCCTTCCTTGCGCGCGCGGGATTCGATGGCTTCCGCCGAGTACCGCGACCGCGCCGGGTTGCGTATGATGCCGGCGCGCCAGTGGTTGGGCCACAGCGAGCGCATGGCCTGGAGCTGGATGGAGAGCGGAATATCCAGGTCGACCTGAGCGAAAGCTTCGCCTTCCCCGCCCTGCAACACCATGGTGGCTATGGTCGGCACCAAAAGCTTGCGAGATTGCACCTCGGCCAGCGCGCGGCTCCCCACGGCTATCACCAATTGCACATCCCGGGCGCCCAAAGCGCGGGTCAGCTCGTCGCTCCCGGCGTGGAGGTCCACCATGCGAAGAGTATTCGGACCCAGCGCGGCTCCCATGCCCTCCAGCGCTTGGGCATACGCATCCACGCCGGATTCATAGGCCACCACGATGGCGGCTTTGCCCGGCGGCATCGACGTGACGGCCAACAGCACTGGCGCGAGGACCCAAGTCATTCCCATACCCGCCACACCAGCTTGATGAAGATCGACCGTCCGTCGCCGCGCAGGCGATCCACCGAGAGATAGACCGGATCCTGGTAGCGGCGATCGAGCGCATTGCGCACGCCGGCTTGGAGATCGAAGTGTGGATGCAGGCGGGCGGTCGCGGTAAAATCGGCAAGCAAGGCTCCTCCCAGAAGGTCGCCGCTTCCGGTGTAGCGTGCCGAGAGGTATTGCAGGGCGCCGGCCAGAAACAGGCGATCCCGGAAAAACGGCACGCCGAGCCGGGCTTTGGGCAGCAGTTGGGGCGAGTTCGGCAATCGGGCGTTTTCAGTTTGACCAACGGCGGGCTGTCCGCCGGTTGCGTTTTCGAAAGTGGAGCTGGCGGATGCCTCGATACGGCCCCCCAGCTTGCCATTCAATTCGAGCTCCAATCCGGTGGAGACGAGCCGGCCCGCGTTGCGGTATTGAAGCACGCCGTCATCCAGCGTGACGGCTTCGATGACCTGTCCGATGCGGTATTGGAACCCGTTCACGACCAGGGCCATGCTGCGCGTCACCTGGCGCTCCATGGACGCTTCGAAGGTATTCGCCACCTCGGGGCGCAACTGGGGGGCGGCCGCATAGGAAAGGCCGCCATCGTTGTAGAACTGCTCGAACGCGCTGGGATTCCGGAAGGGCCGGCCGTAGACCAGCTTGTACGCCGTACGGGCGGAGGGTTGATAGACCAGGGCCACGCGCGGCGAGACGAAGGAGCGATAGTTCCGGGAATAGTCCAGGCGCACGCCGCCGTACAGCTTCCACCGCGGGGAGAGGTTCCACTGCTGCTGGGCGAAGACCGCCACCGACCGGTCCGGCTGGCCGGCGATGTCTTGTTCCATCCCGTTCACCAGGTTGTACTGCTGACTGCGAATATCCCAGGTGCCCTGAAGCCCCACGGTCAGAGGGCCCATCGCCACCGGCAACTCGTAGGTAAGCTGCGAATCGATCCAATCGCCCCGGTTGTAGTCGCAAACCGGTTCCACCTGGCCCTCCACCGGGTAGTCGTAGCGGTCGTGGTAGCGGTACTGGTCGTAGGAAATCTGCCAGCGGAGCTCGCCGGGGCCAGCCTGGTGCTTGTAAGCGGCACTGACGAGGCTGCGGCTATCCGTGACATGCTGCGAGGGATCGCCCGAAAGGCTGGTCCCCAGGCCGACCGGGGGCTGTTTGTCGCGGGCGTTGAAATACGCGGTGAAGCTCCAGTCGTGCCAGATGAGATTGGCGAAGCTGTGATAGCCGCGCTCGCCGTCCGCGTTGGAGAAAGAACTCCCTACACCGGCGGGAACCGCCAGCCCCTCGGTGGGGAACGCGATGCCGATGTTGTTGAACACCGATGCGGAAAGCAGGAGATTGGCTCCGCCCCCCAGGTATTTCGCCATCGATACCGACACCTTGCGCTCACCGAAGGAATCGGTTTCCGTGGACAGGCGCAGCGGTTCGGCATCCACTGGCGACCGGGTTACCACGTTGATGTTGGCCAGCATACCATTGGAACCGTACAGCGCCGACGTGGGACCGCGGATGATCTCGATGCGTTCCACCAGGTCCATATCGAGGCCGAAGTCCTGGCCGAAGAAGCCGTTGGAGTTGTAGATATTGTCGGTCAGCGGGTGGCCGTTCAGCATGACCAGAAAGCGCGTATTGAAATCACCCGGGAGCGAGATGCCGCGCACGCCGACATAGTGGTAAGTATGGTCGTTGGTGACGTAAAAGCCGCGCACGGAGGAGAGCGCTTCGGCCAGGGTGCGATACCCGTAGCGGCGGATCTCCGCGGCCGTAATCACGGTGATATTGGCGGGCGCCTCCGCCAGGGTCTGCGCGTGCAGAGAGGCCGCCTCGACGGCCGGCAGATCCCCAAACAGCACGGTCTCGTCGCTGGGCTTTTGCGGAGGTCCATCGGAGGCCGCGGCAAGGGCGGACCAGGCGCAAACGAGCGCGGCGAGAATCGAGCGCAGAGCGGCCATTGGCATATCGAAACTCAGGGGGCGCACTCTTTGCGCCTCAGAACTCTTATCGGCGGAAATGCGGAGAAGCAAGAGGTCGAGAAGGCCGTCCGGGCGGGCGCCTTCTTCCAGGGGCTCGTCACATACCAGCCGCTCACCGGGAAGCAGCGCGAGAATGGTTGCCAAACAGGCGAGGCAGGCGAAACTAACCTCTTCTGTTTCTGTGGGCTGCGGAGATGGACGGGCCTCGTTCGAGGTTGAGCCAATTCCCGAGGAAGTCACGTGCGCGGCCTCCTGGGTTGAAAATGGCAATTGGTCTGGATTTTGCCGTGATCGGTGCACCAGGCGCACAGTTCGATGGGCGGGTGAGGGGGTTTAGGGGGTTGAAGCCGCGGGGCTTTTCGGGCGCCGGGGGCTGGGGGCCAGGGGCCGGGGTGGGTTCGTGTTGCGGCGGCACCGGGGCGATTTCCGGTTTTTGACGAAACGAATCCATTTGTTGGGTTTGGGCTGTGGATTCAGTGGGTTGGGGTGTGGATAAAACGGGGGCCGGTGCAGGGGCCGGGGGCCAGGGGCCGGGGGCCGGGGATGGCGGGTCCGCGGGAAGCTCGCGGAGGGCGGCGGCCTGGGTAACGGTGAGGGTGGCGATTTGAGTTGGGGTGAGGTTTTCCGAAAGCGCGCTGACGATGTGGCGCAGGCCCACGAGGACTACGGCGGGGGCCGGGGGCCAGGGGTCGGGGGCCGGGGATGGCGGGCTCGCGGGTTCGTCTGCGGCTTCGGCGGCGGGTGCGAGAGGCTCGGGTGGGGTGGGCGGATCGGGTTCGGGAGCGGCGGTTTCGGAGGGCTGCGGCTCCGGTTGGGAGGGAACCAGGATGAGCGGGGGCGGGATCTCGAAGGGGGGACGCTCGGCTTCGAGCAGGCGCAACTCGTCGAGGTCGCGATGGAAAGCGCGGTTGTTGGCGTCCATGCGGCGCTGGAGGCGGCCCAACTCGGCGCTGGCTTCGGTGTAAGCTTGGCCGATGGTGGCGTCATCGGCGAGGTTGGCACCGGCGGGGATCTTGGAAATCACGATTATGACTTCGGAGCGGCGGAAAGCGTCGGCTGAGAAACTCGCCGTGAACGAGGTTGTCCACCATGGCGCGCTCCTCGGGAGTCGAGGGCTGGTGGTGGTCGTGGTATTCGGCCCTGAGGGCGGCGCGTTCGGCGGGATCTTCCCAGGGGAGGACTTCGGACTCGGCGTGAATGCCGGATTTCAGGGCATTCCAGGAGGCGCGGCCCTTGCCCTCGGCGGAGCTAGGACCGGTACACTTTTGGGCGTTGAGGCGATTCGCGCGGATTTGCTTGAGGGTTGCCATAAATAGAAGAGGACAAGCTCGCGGCTTGTCCTCTAATTCCAGGGTAAGGGGTAGGCATCACGCTTTCAGGGTCCGAAATTCCGGAAGTGTATGAAAGAAGGGAAAAATATTACCCCAGAATCGGTGACCCGGTTTTTTGGAGAACTTCGGGGTTGGGGGGTGGGCGATAAGGTGTTAAGGTGTTTGGATGAGGGGGGATTGAGGGAATTGGGTAAATGTTGGTGTTTCCGTCGAGTTTGACGTCAGGGAGTTACCAGGCGATGCGTGCCTTGGTGGTGGTGAGGGTGGGATTCGAAGCCTGTAATCTCTTTTGGAATGTGTAAGTTACAGATTCTTCGTTGCCCCACCTGCCATATTCGCTATTCGTCCCGCCGACCATTGCACGCTATTGCACGCTGGGGCCGGTTAGTCCTGGTCATTCGCGCCTTCAATCTGTTCAGATGCTTTCTCGGATGGGGTTTGGTCCTCCGCAAAGTCCCCGCTCATCATGAGGAATTCTTCCATTTCCCGCAACATCATGTGTACTTTCTTCGGGTGGAAACCCAACTCTTCCGCGAACGGGCCGCGCATCGAGAAATCAAGGACCTTGCGGAACCGCCGAATCGCATGCTGTGCTTCGGGGGTTCTACCGCGTCTCGCAGTGCGGTAGGCTTCGATGCCAAGTTCGTAAAGCCAAGGGGCGTCGTCCTTCAGCATGCTTGCGGACGTGACGGCCAAGACAGTGGAATGCGCCTGCTGCGTGGGGATTGCATAGCCGTTGTAGTAGCAATGCTCAAAGCCGTACCCGGCTTTCTTTGCCAGCGCGGGCAAGCCCAGCTTGGACCAGGAGATCATGGTCCTGGTCAAGTTGTGCTCTGCGCCCAGCGTTTCTCGGGGAACTACTTTCAGGCGCTGGGGATCGGGCCTGCGCTCGGACGGGTGTTTTCGCCGGAAGAGGATGACCGCGTGTTCCAGGGGCATCCGGTGGCCGCGCGTTCGGCATTATTCCTCCCGTGAAACGCCGATCTGGCGATGGAAGCGGCCGACGTTTGCCAAAAGTCTTCCCGCTTTAGGGTAAAATAATGGTTGATGACGGTTGCAATACGGAAAGATGGCTACACGCCTTCCCAGGTCTCGGCTGTCACGGGCCTTTCGCTGCCAGCGGTGCACAAGGCGATTGAATACAAATTGATCCACCCCAAGCGGGTCCGCGAGGGACATTTGGTCCAGCGGCTGCTCTCTCGATCTCAGGTGGTCTATCTGCGGCTGGAAGCCAGAGGATTAAGATCGCTACCGTTGGCTGCACGGCGCCAGGTGGCGCGAGCAGTCGAACAAGACCCAGGGATCGACGCAATGTTCATCTCTGAGGGAAGTGTGATCCTCATCCAGTGCAAGTCGGCGCGCAAAGATGTGGACGCGGGTCTTCGCCACTTGGCTGAAGCTGCCCGTATGGTGGAATCCGATCCGGAAATTATGCGCGGTGCGCCGGTGTATCGGGGGACTCGAATTCCTGTCCACGCAATCGCGGACATGCTGTCGCAGGGAGCGACGGTAGCGGAGATTCTCGAAGGATATCCCGCGCTCACTCGTGAGAAGGTCGAGTTGGCGCCGATGTACGTCAAGGCATTTCCTGGCCGGGGGCGTCCTGTCATGCGGCCGTGGGCCAGGCGTCAACCGCGACGTCTTAGCGAACGGCGACTCGCGAGTTGATGAAGTTCCTGATCGACGAGTGCCTTCACACTTCGCTGATGACCCTTGCGCATGACGCCGGGCACGGATGTGATCACGTGAACTTCCTCTTAGAGATGATTGGTTGCTCACAGCGCCATATTTGCCAGTCTTCCCGACGCGCATTACCCAAAATTGCAAATTCCTCCTCGGCGCTCGCCAAGAGTTGACCACTTCCGCTCGTTTAAACTAACCCATGCCGAGAACGCGATTTGGCGCAGCGCAAAGAGGAGGCCAGCGATATCATCCACGCCGAAGGCGTGCGGGTTGATTTTCCATCATCCGCGCCAAGGGCGCGTAACGTGTTCATTTTCCACGGGCGGCCAATGCTCAATTCATGGCTTTGTTGATCAATCCCGGCGGTGCGGACGACAAGAAAAGTATCGACCTAGCAACCTCCAGGGGCAGGCGCATCCGCAACTGGCAGCGTGGCGAACAAGCGGAAGACGCGTTGAGGGACGCCGCGTGTTTTGCGACCGAAGGGCACGACGGGCGCACGTTGCGGTCGCTTACGGCGCGGTACAACTGCATCGGCATGGCCTTTGCCAACCGGCGGACATGCATCGAGCCGGAAGAAGTGCCCATGATCCTGGAGGACGATGAATACAGCGAGGTGACCCGACCCGCGGACGTCATGCCCGGCGACCTCGTGATTTACGAGAAAGAAGCAGGCGAAGTTTCGCATGTCGCGGTGGTCGTGTCGAACGATCCGCGCCTGACGGACGGCGGTTCCGTCATCCGCGTCCTCAGCCAGTGGGGGTCGGACGGCGAGTATCTGCACGACTACAGGGACGTGCCGCCGCTGCTGGGCCTGCCCGTTAAGTTCTATAGTGAAAGAAGGAGATAATTGT
>Ga0116223_10005046_pt1 | contig 11247 bp, 8 predicted proteins | sample Sb_taG_3_FD_90092 | JGI IMG/M metagenome (GOLD analysis project Ga0116223, IMG submission 90092) | Peat soil microbial communities from Weissenstadt, Germany - Sb_50d_a_PC metaG | ecosystem: Environmental > Terrestrial > Soil > Wetlands > Peat | place: Germany: Weissenstadt | collected 2010-09-21 | reverse complement strand
TGCTGGGGCGCCAGGATTCGAACCTGGGAATGGCGGAATCAAAATCCGCTGCCTTACCACTTGGCTACGCCCCAATGCGCCGTCGGATTGCCGCCGTCCGTGGGCAAACGGCCGGCGCAACATAGCGGCGGCACCCCCGTCGATCAATCTTGGCGATATTCGGCGCCTGCGGCCGGCACCTGGCGTGATCGCAACACTATCAAAGGTCGCTCCGCGCCATATAATAGTGTCCGGCGGTCCTGGACGCCGCCTATCCTCGATCCCCTCGCACATTCAAGCGGAGGCTCATCGTGACGTACCACGCCCCACTCGCCGACATGGACTTCGCCCTGAAATACGGGGCGGCGCTCCTGCCCGCGCTTGAGCAAGGTTTCTTCGGCGATCTGGGCATGGACGATGTGGACGCAGTGCTCGCCGAAGCCGGCCGCATGGCCGGCGAGATCATCGCCCCGCTCAATCGCGTCGGCGACACGCAGGGCACGACGTTCAAGGACGGCGTCGTCACCACCGCGCCCGGCTGGAAGGAAGCCTATCGCGCCTGGTGCAAGGGCGGCTGGAACGGCGTCACCGCCCCCGCCGAATGGGGCGGCCAAGGCCTGCCGCAAGTGGTCAACGCGGCATGCGTCGAAATGTGGAATTCGGCCTGCATGGCGTTCGCGCTCGGCCCGCTGGTCGGCATGGCCGCGGTCGATGCGTTCGCGGTTCACGGCAGCGACAAGCTCAAAGGCGCCTATCTGGAAAAACTCGTTTCCGGCGAGTGGATCGCCACCATGCAGCTCACCGAGCCGAACGCCGGCTCCGACGTCGGCGCGCTGCGCACGCGGGCGGACCGCGCCGGCGACGGCACCTATCGCCTCAAGGGGCAGAAGATTTTCATCACCTATGGCGAGCACGACCTCACCGACAACATCATTCACTTTGTGCTGGCGCGGCTGCCGGACGCGCCGCCCGGCACCCGTGGCATTTCGCTGTTTCTGGTGCCAAAATTCCTGCTCAACGCCGACGGCTCGCTCGGCGCCCGCAACGACGTGCGCGCGCATTCGGTGGAGCACAAGCTCGGCATCCATGGCTCGCCGACCTGCACCATGATCTTCGGCGATCAAGGCGGCGCAGTCGGCTACATCATCGGCGAAGAGAATGCCGGCATGGCCTGCATGTTCACCATGATGAACCGCGCCAGACTCGCCGTCGGCCTCCAAGGCGTCGGCATCGCCGAACGCGCGACGCAGCAAGCGGTCGCCTATGCGCGCGAACGCCGCCAGGGCCGCACACCCGGAATGCCGGCCACCGAGTCGGCGCCGATCATCGCCCATCCCGACGTCAAACGCATGCTCATGAGCATGCGCTCGCTGACGCAGGCGGCCCGCAGCATTTGCTACGCCACAGCCATGGCGCTCGATCGCGCCGAGCGCGGCGCCGACAAGGCCGCGCGACACGCGGCGCATGCGCACGCCTCGCTGCTAACGCCGCTCGCCAAGGCGTTTTCCTCCGATATCGCCAATGAGGTCGCTTCGCTCGGCGTGCAGGTGCATGGCGGCATGGGCTACATCGAGGAAACCGGCGCGGCGCAGCTTTATCGCGACGCGCGCATCGCCGCGATCTACGAAGGCACCAACGGCATTCAGGCGATCGATCTCGTCATCCGCAAGCTGCCGCTCTCCGACGGCGCGGTGGTCGAGGGCTATCTCGGCGAACTGCGCCGCATCGTGGAAGCGGTCAACGCCACCAACGATCCGGCGCTCGGTTGGAGCGGCGTGCGGCTCGAGGAAGCGGTCGAGAGCCTCACGCGCGCGACGCGCTGGATGCTGGCGCAGCTCGATAAAGGCACGGACGAGGCGCTGGCCGGAGCGACCCCGTATCTGCGGCTGTTCGGCGTCGCCGCCGGCGGTTGCCTGTTGGCGCAGCAGGCGCTGGCAGCTTTGCGGCTCGGCACCGATGCATCCTCCCGCATCGCGCTGGCGCGCTTTTTTGCCGAGAACTTCTCCGTGCAAGCCGCAGCGCTCGAACGCATCGTGGTCGAAGGCGCCGCGGGCGTGATCGGCGCCGATGCCGTTCTGGCGCATTAATCCCGTCCCGATATAGCCTTCATGTCGACGTTGCTGATCACCCACCCGGCCTGCCTCAATCACCTGACCCCGCTCGGCCATCCCGAGCGGCCCGAGCGGCTGCGCGCCGTCGAACGCGCGCTGGAAGCGGAAAAATTCCAGACGCTGGCGCGCGTGCAGGCGCCGATGGCGCCGTTCGAAATCATCGCGCTGTGTCATCCCATGGACTACATCTTGCAGATCCGCGACGCGACGCCGCGGGAAGGCATGGTCCGGCTCGACGCCGATACCTCGATGTCGCCCGGCAGCTTCGAAGCCGCGTTGCGCGCGATCGGCGGCGCCATTCACGCGGTCGACGAGGTGGTGATGAAGAGGGCCGCCAACGCCTTTGTCGCCACGCGCCCGCCCGGGCATCACGCCGAAACGGCGCGGCCGATGGGCTTCTGCCTGTTCGACAATGCCGCCATCGCCGCGCGCTATGCGCAGGATCATCACGGCATTACCCGCGCGGCCATCGTCGATTTCGACGTGCATCACGGCAACGGCTCGCAGGAGATTTTCTGGGCGGACAAGACGGTGATGTATTGCTCGACCCATCAGATGCCGCTGTTCCCCGGCACCGGCGCAATCGGCGAATCCGGCGAATTCAATACCGTCGTTAACGCCCCGCTGCGCGCCGGCGACGGCGGCGAGGCTTTCCGCGCCGCCTTCGAGAATCGCATCCTGCCGCGGTTGCGCGATTTCAAGCCGGAGCTCATCGTGATTTCCGCCGGCTTCGACGCCCATATGCGCGACCCGCTCGCCAACCTCAATCTGGTCGAGGCTGATTTCGTATGGGCCACGCAAAAAATCATGGACGTTGCCGATCAATGCGCCGAGGGCCGCGTGGTTTCGCTGCTGGAGGGCGGCTATGATCTCGAAGCGTTGGCGAGCTCGGCGGCCGCGCATGTCACCACGCTGATGCGCGGATAGTGCGGCCGATCTGCTATAAGACCAGGACGAGTCGGAGAGCCGGCGATGGCGCAACAAAGCAACCCAAACAATCAAGACAATCAGAACGCCCAGAATGGCGATGTCGGCAAATTGTCGTTCGAGCGGGCGATCGAGGAACTCGAATCGATCGTCAAGCGCCTCGAAGACGGCAAGGTGCCGCTTGAAGAATCGGTCGCCATTTACGAGCGCGGCGAAGCGCTCAAGCGCCGCTGCGAGGATTTGCTGCGGCAGGCCGAAGCGCGGGTGCAGAAGATCACGCTCGACGCCAGCGGTAACCCGACCGGCACCGAGCCGCTCGACGTGGAGTAATCCGCGGCCATCGTGCCCCCAAATCGCCATGCGCCGCAGCGCCCAAAAGGCCACCGGGCGGGCGATTTCGTCAAACTGACAAGCTTCCCCCGTATAGCTCGCAGTAAGGCAAGAGACCGGATAGACTTGCCATCGCCGGGTCTCGCCTGCTTTGGGGGAGGCTTCCATGCACACATTGCTGCTGCCGTTACAGGCGCGCTTCATCGTCTACACATTGGCGCTCTTGATCACCGCAATCCTGCTGATTGCATTGATTGCCGGTCTGCTGTCCGGATTTCTCAACGGCTACACCGCGATCCTTGTCTTGATCCCGCTCGCGCTGTTCGCGGCGTTGTCGGTCATCGGCACGATGGATCTCATTCAGGCCCCGCACGCCGTGCTGCGCAACTATCCGCTTACGGCGCATATCCGCTTCATCCTGGAAGAGATTCGACCCGAGATTCGCCAGTATTTCCTCGAAAGCGAAAAGGACGGCACGCCGTTTTCCCGCGACAAGCGCGCCCTCGTCTACCAGCGCGCCAAGCGCGCTTTGGACAAGCGCCCGTTCGGCACCCAGAACGACGTCTATGTCAGCGGCCACGAGTGGCTCGATCATTCGATCGCGCCGAAGGTCCCCGTTAAGGAGCCGTTCCGCATCGTCGTCGGTGGGCCCGATTGCGCCAAACCCTATTCGGCTTCCGTCTTCAACATATCGGCGATGAGCTTCGGCGCGCTGAGCCCGAACGCCATCCGCTCGCTCAACATCGGGGCCAGGAAGGGCAACTTCGCTCACGATACCGGCGAAGGCGGATATAGCGCCTATCACCGCGAAAACGGCGGCGATCTGATCTGGGAGATCGGTTCGGGCTATTTCGGTTGCCGCAATGGCGACGGCACGTTTTGCGCCGAGAAATTCGAGACAGTGGCGCGGAGCGATCAGGTCAAGATGGTCGAGATCAAGCTCAGCCAGGGCGCCAAACCCGGCCACGGCGGGGTACTGCCCGCCGCCAAAGTTACCCCCGAAATCGCCGCCAGCCGCGGCGTACCGGTCGGCGTCGACTGCATATCGCCGTCGCGCCATTCGGCTTTCTCGTCACCGGTCGAGATGATGCATTTTATCGCCAAGATGCGGCGCCTGTCCGGCGGCAAGCCTGCGGGCTTCAAGCTCTGCATCGGCCATCCGTGGGAATTCCTAGCGATCTGCAAGGCGATGTTGGCGACGGAAATCTATCCCGACTTTATCGTCGTCGACGGCACGGAAGGCGGCACAGGCGCGGCGCCGCTGGAATTCGTCGATCACCTCGGCATGCCGATGCGCGAGGGATTGAATTTCGTTCACAATGCCCTCATCGGCATCAATGCCCGCGACCGCATCACGCTCGGCGCCGCTGGCAAGATCGTCAGCGCCTTCGACATCGCGCGCGCCATGGCGTTGGGCGCCGACTGGTGCAATTCGGCGCGCGGCTTCATGTTCGCGCTCGGCTGCATCCAGTCGCTGTCCTGCCACACCGACCGCTGTCCGACCGGCGTCTCGACCCAGAACCGTTCGCGGCAGCGCGCTCTTGTGGTCGCCGACAAATCGGAGCGCGTGTTCAATTTTCACCGCGCGACAATCGAGTCGCTCGCCGAACTTGCGGCCGCGGCGGGGCTCGATCATCCCAATCAATTCCGCCCCGCGCATTTTTCCCGTCGCGTTTCGCCCAACGAGGTCAAGAGCTTCGCCGAGCTTTATCCGCCTTTGCGGCCTGGAGAATTGCTCGCCGGCACCGCCGACAAACGGTTTGCCGCCGCCTGGGCCATGGCGCATGCGGAGGAATTTCGCGCCGCCGCGTAGCGGCCTGTAAGGAAATTTGCCGATGATGCCGCGGGAAATCATTCTCGCGGCGCGATCAGCTTCATCCCGCCCCGCGATAGCGGGGAGGGGGGCATAGGCGGCCGCCGACGCTAAGCGTCGGCTATGGTTCTTGCGCGGTGGTTGACAGGCCGCTAGCGCGCGGCCGCGTGCCGCGGCGGCTGATAGAGCACCACCACAAGGCGTGAGCCGCAGCGCGGACAGCGCAGCCGGCTTTCCAGCCGGGACAGCGGAAACGCCCTGCCCCGGGTCCACACCAGCGTCTCCATGTCCAATTCCTTGCGGTAATTGCACTCGCGGCTCGATTGCGACCGCGGGCCCTCGGCGCGGCCATAGCTGCAACGCACGGTGACCCGCCAGCCGAGCGAAAAAGCGTCGCCTATGGTCTCGACCGCCATCGGAGCCGCCAATTTTGTCCTTGGATTTTGTCCTTGACTCTTGAGAACAAAAAGAGAACAATTTATAGTTCAAGTCAAGGCTTGGGGAAGGCAAGGCCTGAAAGTTCAAGGCCTGAAAGTTAAGGCTTTAGGGGATGGAGGCGGTTGTGGAGGCGGACAAGCGAAGCGCGTGGCTGCGCAAGCTCGATGAGGATTGCCCGTATCAGGTGGTGCTGCCGCGCCAACAGCTCGCCGACGACAGCGCGATCTTGGATTTCCTCATCGCCTATGTCGGCAAGTTCGACATGTATGTCGAAGACGATTACGCGGCTTTCGTCCGCTACTGCTTCGAGGACCCGCTGGACGCGGAAATATTCCGCACGCGCTTTGAGCCGAAGATCGAGCGCTTCAAGCTCGCGGGATAGCTCTCGTCATTGCCGGGCATAGCCGTTCGAAGAACGGCGTCGCTTCGCTCGCCTATGACCCGGCAATCCATGCTGAATTGCCGAACAAGGTTTTACTGCCCATCGTCACCATGGACCGCCGGGTCAAGCCCGGCGGTGATGAGCAATGAGGTCGCCTTACCGGCGCTAACACCGAACGCTCGATTCAAATCAACCCGAATCTGTCACCTTCGCGTTTATCGACTTGTGCTACCTGTCAGCGGCAGACAGCGCGACCAGCATCGCGCAAATTAAGGGGCTAAGCAATGTGCGAGCACTGTCATCAATTTGCGCCGGGGCGTCGTCAGTTCCTCTCGCTGGCAACGGCAGGCCTTGCCGCGACTGCGCTGTTTGGCGCGCGACAGGTTTTTGCAGCAGGCGCGACAACCAGCGTTACGGCGGACGAAGCGTTCGCCAAACTCAAAGCCGGCAATGAGAAATACGTCAGCGCGCCTCAGGTCTGCGCTGCCGATCTGGCAAATCAGCGTGAACGGGTGGCGAAGGGACAAACGCCGTGGGCAACGATCATCTCCTGCTCCGACAGCCGCGTTCCGCCGGAGCTATTGTTCGGCGGGCTTGGTCTGGGCGAACTCTTTGTCGCCCGTAACGCGGGCAATATGGTCGATACGGCGACCATGGGGACGATCGAATACGGCGCCGAACACCTCGGTGTTCCCCTCATTGTGGTCATGGGTCATGAAAAATGCGGGGCCGTTGCCGCCGCCTGCGAAGTCGTGGAGAAGCACATCAAGCTTCCCGGCTCGATCGGTCCCATGGTCAATGTCATCGTGCCGGCCGCGATGGCCGTGCGCGGCAAGCCCGGCGATTTTGTCGATAATACGGTTCGCGAAAGCGCGAAGCGAACCGCCGCCAAGGTCGCGACCAAGAGCCCGATCGTCTCGCATCTCATCAAGGACAACAAGGTCAAGGTCATTGCGGCGTACTACGATCTCGATAACGGCCGCGCTGAATTTCTGAGCTAGAGCATGATCCGGAAAAGTGGATACCGGTTTTCCGAAAAGATCATGCTCCAACGAAGAATCTAGACCATGATCCGATTCAATTTGATCGGATCATGGTCTAAGTGAGCGGCAATACTACCGCCGGCTTTTGGCCAATTCCGGCAGCTTCTGCCGCACCTTGCCGATGTCGGCCCAGGCGTCGTCCTTGAGGCGCTTTTTCAGGTCGCGCAACGTAAAATCGTTGCCGCCGGCGGTGCGGGAAAGCCGCTCCCAGATCACCGGCGCAGACACCGGCGCGCCCGGCCGCGCGCGCGAGGAATAAGGCGCGACCGACGTTGCCTCGCGCGTATTGCGGAAATAGTCGATGAAGATGCGGCCCGCCCGCAGCGCCTTGGTCATCTTGGCGAGATAAAGCTTCGGGCTGTCCGCGGCCATCGCCGCGGCGATCCGTTGCGTGAACAGCTTGGCCGCGTTCCAGGGCGCGCGCTCGATCGGCACCACGACATGGATGCCCTTGCCGCCCGACAGCTTGACGAAGCTTTCAAGCTTTGCGGCCTTAAGCCGTTCGCGCGTCTCGCGCGCCGCGGCGACGATCTGCGGCCAGGCGACGCCTTCGCCCGGATCGAGATCGAACACCATGCGGTCGCACATCTCCAGACTGTCGAGCCGCGAGCCGCGCACGTGAATTTCCAGCGCCGCCGATTGCACCAGCGCGACGAGATCGTCGAGCGTCTCCACGGCAATAACGTCGTGATCCTTGCCCGGCACGGCGTGGCGCAGCGGCGACGATTTCACGTTCGCGGCGATGTGCTTCTGAAAAAAAGTCTCGCCGGTAATCCCTTCCGGAGCGCGTACCAGGGACAGCGCCCGGCCGAGAATGTGCGGCTTTATCCAATCCCAGACGCTGACGTAATACTCGGCCAGTTCTTTCTTGGTCACGCCGGCGTCCGGCCAATAGACGCGGTCGGGATGCGTCAGATGGATTTGCGCAACGTCCGAACCGCTTTTTTTATCCGCGCGCGCCGGCGGCGGATCCTTGATCGGCTTCTTGACCGACTTCGACGCGGCCGCTTTCGCCGGCGCGGCTGTGGCGGCTGCCGCCTTGGCCCGCGCCGCTGGAACCTCGCGCACGACCTCTTTTGCCGTCTTGTCCTCGCGGATGCCCTTGAACGAGGCCTGGCGCAGCACCCCGCCGTGGGTCACGCCGGCAAATTGGGCCTCGACGACGAGCTTCGGCTTGACCCAGATCACGTCCTTGCGGCGTTCGTCGGCTGGCAGCTCGATCGGGCGGCGATCGGTGCGCAACGGTTCGAGGCGTTTCCACAACTCGTGCGCCATTTTTTGCGTATAGCCGGTGCCGATGCGGCCGGCGTAACGCAACTCGCCGTTTTCATGAACGGCGACCGTCAGCGCGCCAATCGCGCGCGGCGCGGCGGTCGACGGCGTAAAGCCGGCGACGATGAATTCCTGGCGGCCGTGGCATTTGGTCTTGACGAAATTGTCCGACCGGCCGGAGCGGTAGGGCGCGTCGCGTCGCTTCGACACGATGCCTTCCAGCCCCATGTCGCAAGCATGCCGGTAAATGAGCGGCCCATCCTCGTCGAAATGATCCGTATAGCGGATCACCCCGCTTTTGCCGGTGCCTTTGAGCAAGCGCGCCAGCGCCGCCTTGCGCTCGGATAATGGCGCGCCGCGCAGATCGCGGTCGTCGAGATGCAGCAGATCGAAAACATAATAGACAAAGCGATCAGTGCGCCCGTCCTTCAGATCGGTCTGCAACAATGAGAAATTGCTGATGCCGTTGTCGTCTTCCACGACGATCTCGCCGTCGAGTAGCGCATTCGAGGCGGGCAGCGCGGCGACCGCGCCGGCGACCGGCCGGAAACGGTGCGTCCAATCCTGCTCCTTGCGCGTCAGCAATCGCACCTTGCCGTGGTCGAGCCGCGCTTCCATGCGGTAGCCGTCGAACTTGATCTCGTGCAGCCAGTTCGGCCCGCTCGGCGCCCGGTCGAAGAGCGTTGCCAGGCTGAGCGGGACAAAATCCGGCAGTCGTTGACGCGGCAGCGGCTTGGCCGATTTCGCCTGCGGCGCGGATTTTTTCGCCGAGCCGGCGGCGCGCGCAGCCGGCGGCGGATCTTCCGCTGTGTCCGTCTCGGCCGCTTCGGCGCCGCGATTTGAGTGCCAGACCCGCTTTTTTCCACCCTTGCCCGCGGCGATCTCCTCGATCGAACGCCCGGTCGTCACCGAGCGCGGCTTTTCCTCCAGGATGTCTTTGCCGCGCGGACCGCGCGCTTCTTCATCCTTGCCTTTGATCAACAGCCAATTTTCATGGCGCTCGTGGTCGCGCGGGCGCATGCGCACCAGATGCCAGCGGCCATGGAGCTTTTCGCCGTCGAGATCGAAGACGAGATGGCCTTTGGCGTAGCCTCGATGCGGATCGCCTTCGGGCGTCCAGCTGCCGCGATCCCAGATCATCACCGTACCGCCGCCATACTGACCCTGCGGAATCGTGCCTTCGAAGGCGTTGTATTCGATCGGATGGTCCTCGACATGGACGGCGAGTCGCTTCTCGTCGGGATCGAGGCTCGGCCCACGCGTGACCGCCCAACTTTTCATGACGCCGTCAAGTTCGAGCCGCAAATCGTAATGCAGCCGCCGCGCCGCGTGCTTCTGAATCACATAGCGATGACCCCCGCTCGGCGCCTTGCGGCCGCGCGGCTCCGCCGTCACGCCAAATTTTCGCTTTTTTCGGTAGCTCTCGAGGGCCACGAAGCGTCAACTCTTGCGTTTGCCGCGATTCGGGACGGATACCCGGACGCGGTCAGGGCAAATACACCTTCCCGGCGGCGCCCCGGACCCAATTCTCCCCAAGCTATGGCAAAAGCGGGAGCGCGGCCCAACATAAGTGGTTGCGGCGAAACGCGGGAGTCCCTCGCGGGTTCCCGGAAACGAATAAGGGCCAAATTGCGTTGCCAGCGTGGATTGGTGTAAAGACTGAGGGTTTAAGCCTTTGGGCCGGGGGTGGCGGCGGGGTCCGACCTTAATAATTGCCGATTAGGCCGAAGACGGCCAACGAAGCTAATAAAAAGGAGCATTCGCGTGACCGTTCCGTCGAAGACGCCGTTGCTTGATCTCGTCAAAACTCCAAACGATTTGCGGCAGCTCGAAGAAGGCCAGTTGCGCCAGCTTGCCGATGAGTTACGGCGGGAAACAATCGACGCTGTCGCGGTCACCGGCGGTCACCTCGGCGCCGGCCTCGGCGTGATCGAGCTAACGGTCGCGTTGCACTACGTATTCGATACGCCGAACGACCGGCTCGTTTGGGACGTCGGTCACCAGGCTTACCCGCACAAAATTCTTACCGGCCGCCGCGACCGCATCCGCACGTTGCGTCAGGGCGGCGGTCTGTCCGGATTCACCAAGCGCGCCGAGAGCGAATACGACGCGTTCGGCGCCGCCCATTCCTCGACTTCGATCTCGGCCGCGCTCGGCATGGCGGTCGCCCGCGATCTCGAAGGCGAACAGAACAACGTCATCGCCGTCATCGGCGACGGCGCCATGTCGGCGGGCATGGCCTACGAGGCCATGAACAATGCCGGCGCGATGAATTCCCGCCTGATCGTCGTGCTCAACGACAACGATATGTCGATTGCGCCGCCGGTCGGCGCGCTCTCCGCCTATCTGGCGCGGCGCGTGTCCGGGCGCACTTACCGAAGCATGCGCCATATCCTCCGCCAGATCGCCAAGCGCATGCCCAGCCGGATGCTGGAGAAGCGCGCGCTCGCCATCGAGGAATATGCGCGCGGCCTGGTTACCGGCGGCACGTTGTTCGACGAGCTCGGCTTCTTCTACGTCGGCCCGATCGACGGTCACAACATCGATCATCTGCTGCCGGTGCTGAAAAACGTCCGCGACGCCAAGAACGGGCCGTTCCTCGTTCACGTCGTTACGCAAAAGGGCAAGGGCTACGAGCCGGCGGAGAAATCGGCCGACAAATATCATGGCGTCGTCAAGTTCGACGTGGCGACCGGCGCGCAGATGAAATCGAAACCGGCGGCGCCCGCCTATCAAAAGGTCTATGGCGAAAGTCTGATCAAGGAAGCGCGCAAAGACGACAAGATCATCGCCATTACCGCGGCGATGCCGTCGGGCACCGGCGTCGACCTGTTCCAGAAGGAATTTCCGGATCGCACCTTCGACGTCGGCATCGCCGAGCAACACGGGGTCACTTTCGCCGCCGGGCTGGCAACCGAAGGCTTCAAGCCATTCGCAACCATCTACTCGACG
>Ga0116223_10005043_pt1 | contig 11253 bp, 7 predicted proteins | sample Sb_taG_3_FD_90092 | JGI IMG/M metagenome (GOLD analysis project Ga0116223, IMG submission 90092) | Peat soil microbial communities from Weissenstadt, Germany - Sb_50d_a_PC metaG | ecosystem: Environmental > Terrestrial > Soil > Wetlands > Peat | place: Germany: Weissenstadt | collected 2010-09-21 | reverse complement strand
TTTCTCCTGGCACTCAAGCATCATGCCATTCTCGCGGGCCTCAATTGCGGTCGGACCCTCGGCAGGGGCCGTCGGGAGGGCTCAAAATCCGCATTTTTCACCCACACGATTCCACGAAGACCCGAATACTGAAACGTCCGGGGAATCAGGCGCTGTGCTCCGTCGAAACTGACTCCGTTGCCCACATTCGTCAGCAGTCCCAGGCTTCGGCCCGAGGGCGCTGTCAGCCCATTGGGGAACGGATCCTGCAGCGAATAAGGGCCGGTGAGCGTGGCGTCGGGGGTGACATCGCCGTTCACGGAGCGGATATACGGGGTCTGCTGGCTGAATCCATCCGTGTAATTGCCTTGCGTAGCCGTGCGGTGGTAGATGCCGAAACCGGTGCGCAACACGGTATTGGGAGCGAAGAGCCACGCCACGCCGATGCGGGGCTGGATATTCTGCCAGTCGGTGAGATAGGTCCGGCGGCTGCCGCCTGGTTCTATAAAGGACTTTCCGCCTAAAAGCGCCGCGGGCGGAGCGGGATAGGGGAAACGCGGATTGGCGGCATCGTAGGCCGCCTTGTCCCGGTTCCAGGCCGCCAGCACCGCATCGCTGGCCGGGTTCACGGACTGGAAATCGAAGCCGTTGTTGACGCGGTTCCAGCGCTCGACAAAGGGCACCTGGACGTCGTAGCGCAGCCCCAGGTTGAGCGTGAGGTTGCGGCGAACCTTCCAATCGGTCTGCACGAAGAAGCCGAAATAGGGCCAGGTGCGGTAGTAGGTGTCGTTCCAATCGATGAAGCCCGATCCGGGCATGCCCAGCAACAGGTCGGCGATGCCCGAGCCAACCGTGCTGGCTCCGGCCAGCAGCGGGTACTGCTGGGTGGCATACCGGGTGAAGCCCAACTGGCCGTTGGCCTGGCCGATACTGCCGCTGCCGCTCATGGCATACACCAGGTCGGCGCCGAAGCGGATGGTCTTGGTGCCGCGCGTGGTGGTGATGGTGGGCACGATGTTCCATTGGTTGTCAGTGCCCCAGGTATAGAGATTACTGGAATTGCCGAACAGGTCGGAGAACTGGTCGATGGTGATATGGGGCGGCTGATTCAAGTTACTAGTGGGGGCGTGGGGAATGCTCATGCCAAGACTGGCAGGGGTGACGCCGGAGTTTGTGATGGCGTCGGGGAAATACGAGGTGAAGCGTCCGAAGGATGCCCGCAGGTCGAAGATCATGTTGTGCGACAGGATGCGGGTCCAATCGGCGATGCCATTGACATCGGTGCGCTGAGTCCAGATGTTGCCGCCGGCGGCCGGTCCCGGAATGCCGGTCTGATTGCGGTATTCGTGCCCGTGCTGGAAGGTGAACAGCGCGTAGAAGCGGTCGTTCCGATCGATGACCCGGTCCCAGCGAAACATCGGCTGATCGTAACGGTATTTCCCGGTGCTGTTGGAGTACACGTAGTTCTGGGTGAAGCCGCCGGTATTCGGCGCGGGATAGTAAGAAAGGAGGGTGCGGGCGATGGGGCTGATGCGGCTGAGAGGGATTAAGTTACCAGGGAAGGGATTGCGGATGTAACTGCTGGAACAAGTCCCGCTGACGTCTACTTTGTCGACGCAGGGGTGGCCGGTAAGTGGATCGTAGATCTTGATGTTGTATTCGGTGAAGTGCTGTCCGTCGCGCAGGTCGAGCGGCGGCACGTTGGCCACCACGGGGAAGGGGACGATCTCGCGGAAGCCCTCGAAGCTGGCGAAGAAAAAGTCCCGGTCGCGGCGGATCGCTCCGCCCAAAGTGCCGCCGAACTGGTTGGTGATGTGCTTGCCGCGCGGGGCGCCCACCTGGTTGTTCTGGGTGTAATTCGCGTCGAGGGCGGAATTGCGTACGAAATCGAACGCAGTACCGTGTACGGCATTGGATCCGGACTTCAAGGTGGTATTCACGCTGCCTCCGCCGGTGCGGCCGATGGCGGCGTCGTAGGTATTGGTCATCACCTTGAATTCCTGTATGGCATCCACGTTGGGGGCCAGTTGCCACGTGCCGGTGAGGCTGATGGGAGCGCCATTCAGGCTGAAGCTGTTCGTGCCCGCGACGCCGCCGTTCATCACGTAGGCGCTCGAAACATCCCACCCGCGCGTGCCGGAGTAGCCCGCCGATCCGAACTGCTCCTGGGTGAACAGGACCCCGGGGGCGAGGTCCATGAGCATGTAGACCTGGCGCCCGTTGAGCGGCAATTCGGAGGTTTGCAGCGAATCGAAGTTGAGGCCGCCCGAGGCATCGGCGGTCTCGACTTCCACGACGTTGGCCGCGACCGTGATCTTCTCACTGACTTTACCGACCTCGAGCTGGAACGGGAGATCGAGCTTCTCCGCCACCATCAGCGTGACGTCCGCGCGGCTCATGCGGCTGAAACCGGCGGCTTCCACCTCGATATCGTAGGTGCTGGGCTGCAGGTACGACAGGGTGTAAAATCCATCCTGGTTGGTAAGCGCGTTGGCGACCTGGTTGGTGGAACGCTGGACGGCGCGCACTTTGGCGTTGGCGATAGCCGCGCCGCTGTGGTCGGTGACCTGGCCGGAGATGGTCGCGCGAAAGTCCTGCGCGCCGCCGCCGAGGACCACGACGAGTGCCATGAAGAAGCCGGAAAAGCGAATCATGCGTCCCCCCCCGTTCCACCGGGCCCGGATCTGGGGCCATTACATAATAGGCGGGGACGGTTGTCAAATCGGCACGACCCGGGTTGGTGAGTCATTTTACAAGGATTTCCCGCGGTATAGAGTAGGGGACTATGATGTGGCGCAATTCCGTAGTAGCGATTTGTCTGTTAGGCGCGGCTTCCGGCCTTCATGCGCAATTTGTGGAGCAAGCCAAGGTGGTGCCCAGCGGGCTCATGTCCATCTATAGTCCGTCCGTGGGCACATCTGTCGCACTATCGTCTGACGGCAGTACGGCGATCGTGGGCGCCATGTTTTTTGACGACAACAGCTTTACCAGTTCCATAGTAGGAGCCGCCTGGGTCTACACGCGCGCCAACGGGGTGTGGACCCAGCAAAGCGGCGCACTGACCGGTGCCGATGCCTCGTCGTTTTATGAGAGTCTTCAGGGCTCCGCCGTGGCGCTTTCCGCCGACGGGAACACGGCGATTGTCGGCGGCATGGAAGACGGAGGAGGCCAGACCTTCGGCGACCCCAACCCCACCGGCGCTGTTTGGGTGTACACCCGCAGATCCGGCGTATGGAGCCAGCAAGGCTCCAAGCTGGTGCCCTCCGACGTCGTCCCCGGCACCATCACCGACCTCTACTTTGGGGCCGGGGCGGACTTCGGCGCCACCGCGGCCGTATCCGCCGACGGCAACACCCTGGTTGCAGGCGGATGGGGAGACAACGGAGGCGATGGCGCGGCCTGGGTGTTCACGCGCGATAGCAACGGCCGCTGGAGCCAGCAGGGCAACAAGCTGGTGGGCGCCAATACATCAATGGCGAATCAGGGTTGGTCAGTGGGCATCTCTGCCGACGGCAATACCCTCATCGAGGGTGCTCCCAGCGACTTTTGCCCGGTGAGCCCGGCCAACTGCATCGGCGCGGCCTGGATCTTCACGCGCAGCGGGGGCGTCTGGAGCCAACAGGTCAAGCTGGTGGGAACCGGCAACGCCGGAGCCAATCCGAACGAGGGCTGGTCGGTCGCAATCTCGGGCGATGGAAACACGGCAGCCATCACCGGACCCTTCGACAATAACAGCCAGGGAGCGATCTGGATCTTCACCCGCAGCGGCAGCACCTGGAGCCAGCAGGGCGGAAAGTTGACAGTCACCGGCGCCACGGCGAGCCCAGGACTCGGTCTGAACAACGTCTCTCTCTCTCTTCCAATGGCAACACCCTCCTGGTAAGCGATGTGGAAGGGGCCTTCGCCTTCACACGCGACGTCCATGGCAACTGGAGCCAGCTCGGCGGCAAACTGACTGTCTCAGACGAAGTGGGCTTTGCGCGGCTGGGAGCGTACCTGGCACTCTCGTCCGACGCCAGCACGGCCATACTCGGTGGGCCGAACGATAACACCAGTTTGGGGGCGGCGTGGATCTTTACGCAGGCAACCGGCGGACCGCCATCCCCGGGAGGAGTCAGCCCGGCATCCGGCACGGGGCTCGCTCAAAGCATGACCTTTACCTTTAGCGATCCCAGCGGCTGGCAAAATCTCGACGTGGTCAACGTGCTGATCAACAACTTCCTGGATGGCCGCAGTGCCTGCTACCTGGCCTACAGCCGCAGCGCGGGCGTGCTGTACCTGGTGGGCGATAACGGCGGGACGCTCTCCGCCGGGCTGGCGCTGGGGGCCACGGGCACCCTTTCCAACAGTCAGTGCAGCGTGGCGAGCGGGGGCTCTTCGGCAACCGGCAGCGGCAACAATTTGACGCTGATGTTGAACCTGACTTTCACCTCCGCCTTCGCGGGCGACAAGGTGACCTACCTGGCGGCGCGCAATCTGGAGGGCGGCAACTCGGGCTGGCAGGCGCTGGGCACATGGAGCGTGCCGGGGTCGAACACCTTTCCTTCAGTCAGTGGAGTGAGTCCGGCGCGCGGCGCCGGCTCGAGCGCCACGCTCACGTTCACATTCAGCGATACCAAAGGCTCCCAGGATCTGGGCGTGGTGAACGTGTTGATCAATACCTTCCTGGACGGCCGCCAGGCATGTTACATCGCCTACAGCCAGCCGTCCAAGGTGCTGTACCTGGTGGGCGACGCCGGCGGAGGATTATCGGCGGGTCTGACGCTGGGCGGGTCCGGATCGGTGAGCAACAGCCAGTGCACGGTGAATGCGGCAGGCTCTTCGGCGAACGGCAGTGGAAACACACTCACCCTGGTGCTGAGTCTCAATTTCACCGCCGCGTTCGACGGCAACCAGGTGGTTTACGCCGCGGCCCGCGATTCCACCGGCGCCAACAATTCGGGCTGGCAGTCAGTGGCGTCGTGGACCGTGCAGTAAGTGCCCCAGGTCTCCGACCGCGTGATCAAGTGCCAACCGCGAAACGCTCGCTTACGGGGTGCCCTCTGGGCCCGGCTCTGATCGGAGCCCCGACCGTAAGGGAGGGGTTTTCGGCATGGCAATGAATCACGCGGTCGCAGCCCTAGGTTCAGTGTTGGACCGTAATCAAAGTCCCGGGTTGTGTGGTCAGGCCGCCATAGGAAGCGGCGATTGGCTGATCGCCATCCGGGGTGGAAGCCGACACCACCACATTGAACTGAAACTCACCCGGCCCCACGAGCCCGGCAAACGACACGGCCGCGGGGGTCCCGCCGATGGTGACGGCCGGCAGCGGCGACAAGCTGCCCGATTGCGTGGCCGATCCACTGACTACAGGCGTCGATGTGGGCCCGAAACCGTTAACGTACAACACCACCGTTTCACCCGGCTTGGCGGGAGTCGTATAGCCGGGATACAAACTTGCCGGACCCAGAAGGCTTCCATTGACATGTTCCGCGGCGACGTATGCTCCGCCCGCAAACACGAAGAACGAAGGAGATAGTGACTGAGTGCGAACAATCGCGGCCGCGGCACTGACTCCGTTGTTGGTCAGTTGCACGGACACCGGGCCTTCGAGGGCGTCGGGCGGTGTGAGGATGTTCACCTGGTTAGGACTAATGCAGTACACGTAAGCGCTCTTGCCGTTGACGGTCGCGGCGACCCCATCCAATACGGCCGGCATTTGATTGTTCACGAAGTCCGAGCCCTGCCAGGTCCGAGTATCGCCCGCGGGCGCCAGATTGAGTCCCTTGATTTCGACCCACGTGTTGGGCGCGATCTGGGAACCCTCGGCCGCGGCATTGGCGGCCAGGGTTATCACTGGCGCCGTGGCGCCCTCCACCAGAATCGGTTTCGCCCCGATGGTCACCGACCCGCTCGCCGGGATCGGATTCGTGTTGCCCGCCAGGTCGCGATACTGAACGTAGCCCGCTCCCGGACTGTACGCCATGGATCCCTGGGTGTTCCACACGGCCCGCGCTGTGTAGCCGCCCGCGCGCGTCAGCGTGCAGGTCCAGGTCCCGTTCGCCGCGCCGGAGCACGGCTGGCTGATGGTGGCGCCGGCCGCCCAGTTGTACACCTGGTTGTACGCGATCCCCGCCGGCGTGGGATCGAGCGACGCGGTCGAAATATTGCCCCACCCGAACGAGGGGTCCGCCCACGTGAACCAGGCCGCCATTTGCAGATTCAACGTGGAGTGCAACCCGGCTTCCAGCAGGTTGTATCGTGCGACCCATGCTACTTGCGTGTCCGGGTCGGTGACGGTCAGGTCGCCCCAGCTTCCTTCCGTCTGAAAAATCGGTTTGCCGGAGAGGCCGTTCTGATCGAAGACCGCCCGCATCTGAGTCGCGATGGTGATGATGGAACCGTGGCAACCTAAGAAAGGCTTGCACCCGCTGGTGGAATCCTGTTCCGGCATGGGGAACGGATCCACGCCCGTTTGCGCGGCGATGTAGCCGTGGAATGCGCCGCCGTCGGCGTACTTGGACCCGCCCGCCTGCAGATACTGAGTCATGGTGTTCACCTGGCTGGTGGCGGACGTTGTGCCAACCGGGCCCGCCACCGAGGGAGTCAGCAGCAGTGAGTCAGGGTCCTGATGGATGATCGGGTACGCTGCCTGGGCCAGCGTCACCATCTGGGCGATTGTGCCGGTCCACCAGAGTTGGATATTGATCTCGTTCCACAACTCGAAATACTTGATGTGCGGCTGGGTCTGGCCGTTGTAGTGCTGGATCACGGCGGTGAGAAAATCCTTCCAATCCTGGATATTGTCCGGAGGCGCGGTGCAGGATCCGGGGTTGCTCCCGCTGCACGTGCTCTTGTCGGCCACGGCCCAGGCTGGAGTGCCGGCGGCCAGTGTCATCGCCATGTTGACCGTGTTGGTGGCCGGATCGGCCAGCCCGTGCAACTGGGCGTCAGCGACGTAGTTGTCGAAGTACTGGAAGTTGAACTTGCCGCGGGACGGCTCGATCCGGGGCCAGGCGAAATCCGAGTGAGCCAGGGTGCCGACGGTCACCTGCGGGTAAACGCCCCCGATCGCGGACATTCCGAAGAACGTGGAAGGAATCTGCGCGAGGCAGGGGGAGGCCGCCACAAGGGTTATCGGGATAAGCCTGCGCAGGATACGGTAATCCATAAAAGTGAGTGTACTCCAGGCCGCCGGGGAGGCGGGGCGGGATGCTGTGCGCCCGGATGTCGGATGCGTGGGCTGCCCGCGGCCGTTGTAGCCGTAAAGGATGCGCCGATCAGTAGTGGTATCTACAGGCCAGAATTCGAATCCGGTCTGGCTGGATCTGATATACGAGGCGATGCGCCTCGTCGATCCTCCGAGACCAGCAACCCTTGAGTTCATGTTTCAAGGGGCTCGGGTTTTCCCACTCCGGTGAACGGTTCTCGCTGGATGTCTCGAATCAGACGAATGATGCGAAGTGCCTGCGCCCTGTCCCGCTCGACCCACCACGCGAGATCCTCGAAAGCAGCCGGGTCAAATTCCAAGCTTCTCAACGACAACCTCGAGCGGCAGCCCTTCGCGTCGGTCCTTGGCCTCCAGGAGACGGCGTTTCATGGTCTCCGACTTGAGGAGATACGCTGTCTCTCGTTCGGACTCGATTTCGCGCCATAGAGCAATCGGCACGATCACACCGGTGGTCTCGCCGCGCTCGTCGGAAATGTATTGAATGTCAGCGCTCGCCATCAGTATCAGTGTACTCCTTTAGAACGGCGGTGCGGTGGAACTGCAGATGGGTCGCGGCCGATCACTGTAAACTGGGATCATGACACACTTACTTCCCCGGCTGCTCCCCGCCCTCCTGGCGGTGTGGAGTCTCGGGCTGGCGGCGGAACCGGCGCGGACCGTGATCCTGGTGCGGCACGCCGAACGGGCCGGCGGCATGGGTCCCGAGGTGGGGCTCAGCGAAGCCGGACGATGCCGCGCCCAGTTGCTGGCGGGAATGCTCGCCGATGCCGGCGTGAGCCGCATCTACACCAGCGAAGTGGCGCGTACGCAAGAGACAGCCGACCCGCTCGCCAAGAAACTCGGACTGCGGCCCGAGGTGGTTGCGGCCAACGACTACGACGCCCTGCTGGCGAAGCTGCGCCCGGGCGCACCCGGAGGCGTGGCACTGGTGGTGGGTCACTCCAACACGGTGCCGGAGATCGTCAAGCGGTTGGGCGGCGGAACCGTCGCCGCGATCGCGGACAGTGAGTATGACCGCCTCTTCGTAGTGACCATCACCGGCGAAAACCAGGCTTCGGTGGTGACGCTGCACTACTCGGGATGCGCGCGGTAGAAGCGAGGACGATCCAGCCACGGCATCGGCAGGCCGGTCTCCAGCAGCCATTGTGGCGCGGGTGACATGCGATGATGTTTTATTCATGCCTACAACGCCGCACGTGGAAACGCACTTCGAGGCCTCGGAGACCGTCCGGGACGTGGTCATCGGGATGTCGGACGGCCTCACGGTGCCGTTCGCATTGGCGGCGGGACTCACTGGGACCGCGATGGCCACCACCAACATCGTGGTGATCGCCGGCCTGGCGGAGATCGCCGCCGGGTCGATCGCCATGGGGCTGGGCGGCTACCTGGCGGCGCGCACGGACCGCGACCACTACGAATCGGAGCGCCAGCGCGAGTACCGCGAGACCGTGGAATTGCCGGAGAAGGAGCGGGAGGAAGTGGCGGAGGTGTTTCGCGGCTACGGAATGTCGGAGGCGGCCATCGCGCCGGTGGTGGCGGCCATCAGCGCCGACCAGAAGCACTGGGTGGATTTCATGATGAAGTTCGAACTGGGCTTCGAAGAGCCCGACCCGAAGCGCGCGCGCAACAGCGCGGCGACCATCGCGGTCTCGTATATTCTCGGGGGGCTGGTGCCGCTGGCTCCATACATGCTGGTGGGGGACTTGTACCGGGCGCTGACTGTATCCGTGGCGGTGACACTGGCGGCGCTGTTTTTGTTCGGGTACGTGAAGGGGCGGCTGACCGGGATTTCTCCATGGCGCGGCGGATTGCAAACGGTGGTGATCGGCGGGCTGGCCTCGGCGGCGGCGTTCGGGCTGGCGAAGTGGATCGGGAGGTCCTGAGATTCGACGCGGAGGCGCGGGGACGCGGAGAAAAACGCGGAGGAAGACGGAGAGAAGCGAGCGCGGAGGAAGCGGAGGGCGCGGAGGCGGCGTCCGGGCTGGCGAAGTGGATCGGGAGATCGTGAGATTCGACGCGGAGGGGCGCGGGGGGGACGCGGAGAAAAATACGGAGGAAGACGAAGAAAGGCGAGCGCGGAGGAAGCAGAGGGCGCGGAGGCGGCGTTCGGGCTGGCGAAGTGGATCGGGAGGTCGTGAGATTCGACGCGGAGGCGCGGGGACGCGGAGAAAAACGCGGAGGAAGACGGAGAGAAGCGAGCGCGGAGGAAGCGGAGGATAATAGGGAAATGCTGGAACAACTGGATGGCCTGCCAAACCGCCGCCGTTACCTGTGCTCGTTGCTGGCGGTGCCGTTATTTGGCGGGGTGTTTGCATTTGCGCAACGCAAGCAGCGGCCCCTGCCGGACGCCCGTGAATCCGGATCGGGCGCCATCGTGCAGGTCGTCGTCTTTTCGGATAATGGGAATCGGAGGCAGCTTGTGGACCTGAGGAAAGTCGTGAAGTCCGACGCCGAGTGGCAGCGCGAACTGGCGCCCGACGAGTTTGCCGTGACGCGCAAGAAGGGAACCGAACGCGCCTTCACCGGACGCTACTGGGACAACCACGCCCCCGGACTGTACCACTGCGTGTGCTGCGGGATTGTATTGTTCCGGTCCGACGAGAAGTTCGATTCCGGCACCGGCTGGCCGAGCTTCTGGGCGCCGGCGGCGGAGGAGAACGTGACCACCGAGACTGACAACAGCCTCTTCATGGAGCGCGTCGAAGTGCTGTGCAACAAGTGCGACGCGCACCTGGGGCATTTGTTCGACGACGGACCGGAGCCCACCAGCTTGCGCTATTGCATCAACTCGGCGGCGCTGCGATTTACGCCGAAGGCTTGAAGGCACACAGGCAAGAATGCCTGTGCCACTAGAGGAATCGCTGTGCCACTATAGTAGAGATATGTGGATTCGAACGGCGAGCTGGGCGGCCGTCCTGGGTTTCCTGCCGTTGCTGCACGCGTCCGTCCCCGAACCCTCCGACTGGGTCCCGGTGCGATGGCCGTGGCAGGACGCGAAATCCCTCGACCTGCTGGCCGACAGTCCGGTGAATTGCCTGCTGCTGAAGAGCTACCCCGCGGACCTGGTGTCGGCGGCCGGAGAGCGCGGCCTCGTGACGCTGGCGGTGCTCACTCCCGGTGGCGACGTGGCCGCGGCGGCGCGCAAAGCTTTGGGGGCCAAGGTCACGGGCATCGTGCTGGAAGGCGACTTTCCAGAAGGGGCCGCGGCCGGAGTGCGGGATGCCGCACCGGGTGTAACGGTTATCGAGCTGACGTCGCGATTCCGCATGGCGCTCGGTTCGAAAGCGCCGATTCTGGCCACGAATCAAGGAGTGTGGCCGGGCATCTCGCTGCTCGACGACGGCGTCAAGAAGGCCGGGCCGACCGGGTCCACGTGGATCGATACCAACACCGGGTTCATCCGCGCGGTGCGGGCGTGGGGCGACACCACGCTGTGGATCGCCAACGAGCCGCCGCCCAAGACGGTGGTCACCGGCGCGCGGTACCAGCAGGTGATCGCCGATGCCGCCATGTCGGGGGCCCGGTGGGTGATCGCGTTCGACGCGGATTTCGCCCGCCGCCTGCACGGCCGGGAGGCGGACGCGCTCAGCGACTGGCGCCGCATGGCCGCGGTGGTCCGCTATTACGAGCGGCATCCCGAGTGGCGCCACATGCAGGAATCGGGACAACTGGCGGTGGTGCAGGATCCGGGCAAGGGCGGGCTGCTTTCGGGCGGCATCCTGGACATGATCGCGGTGAAGCACACGCCCGTGCGGCCCGTGCCGCGCCAGCAACTTTCCCCCGCGGCGCTCTCGGGCGCCACCATGGCGGTCAACGTGGATGGCGAATCGCTCACGCCCGAGCAGCGCGAGGTTCTGCGCAATTTTACGCGCGGCGGCGGCACCCTGCTGACCGGGCCGCCGGGCTGGAAAGACCAGAGCCACGGCGAATCCATCACGCTCGACAAGGCCGAGCTGGAGCGGCTCAACGACATCTGGCGCGACGTGAATTCCATGGTGGGGCGGCGCAACCTGGGGGTGCGGCTCTTCAACGTGGCCTCGATGCTCTCGAACTTCATCGCCTCG
>Ga0116223_10005042_pt1 | contig 11254 bp, 13 predicted proteins | sample Sb_taG_3_FD_90092 | JGI IMG/M metagenome (GOLD analysis project Ga0116223, IMG submission 90092) | Peat soil microbial communities from Weissenstadt, Germany - Sb_50d_a_PC metaG | ecosystem: Environmental > Terrestrial > Soil > Wetlands > Peat | place: Germany: Weissenstadt | collected 2010-09-21 | reverse complement strand
GTCTTGGCGTCGCGGATGCGCCCATTGAGCGCCATCCGTTTCGCCTCCGATAAATTGAAAAACTTAGTTGCGATCATCTCGTCCGCCTCGGGCCGGGCTTTGCCGGCCTGGAGGCCGTGAGCCAGGTAGATGGTCATAGTCTCGTCGAGAAAACCAGGGCTTACGTAGAAATGCAGAATTCTCTTCCAGTGGCGGGCGGTATAGCCGGTTTCTTCGAGTAACTCGCGCTTGGCGGCGGTGAGCGACGTTTCGCCATCGTCGATGCGTCCGGCGGGCAGTTCCCACATCATCGACTGCGCGGCGTGGCGATACTGGCGCTCGAGCAGAACGCGCGGCTCGGCCTTGGGTGCTCCTTTCGCGGGGCCGTCGACGGCTAGATCATCGACGGCCAGAACAACAATGGAACCGGAATGCCGTATGACATCACGGCGGGCGCGCACGCCCCCAGGCTCTTCCACTTCATCCGTGGTGACGCTGAACACTGGGCCCTGGTAACTGACCCGGGAAGAGAGAACGCGGGCTTGCGTTGATTTCGTTCCTGCCGATTTCGCCATGACAACAATATAAGGTATGCTGCGCCGTTGAGCCGAAAACCAATGACCGCAAAGATGACCGGAAAACCGATGGCCGAAAGAACGACCCGGAAACCGAGCGTCGCCATCGTCGGAGCTGGGAGCCTGGCGACTTTTCTGGCCGTGGCGCTGCACGACGCCGGTTTCACCATCACCGAAATCGTCGCGCGGAATTCACCTCAGTCGCGTCGCCACGCTCGCACGCTCGCCGCAAAGGTCGGTGCGCAGACAGTCACCGCAAATTCCGCCGCGCTGGACGCCGCCTTGCTATGGTTCTGCGTTCCCGACCGTGAGATTCGCGGCGCGGCTTCGGCTCTGGCGGGTCATCTGGCTGTCCACCAGAAACACAAAGTTCGTTTTGCCTTCCACTCCAGCGGAGCCCTCCTCAGCCGCGAACTCGATCCTCTGCGCAAGACAGGCGCCGCGGTCGCGTCGGTGCATCCGCTGATGACCTTCGTTCCGGGAGCGCATCCCTCTTTGACGGGTGTGCCTTTTGCGATGGAAGGCGATGACTCGGCGACGCGAGTTGCACGTCGGATCGTCCGCGAGTTGGGCGGTGAGAGTTTTTCCTTGCCCGCATCGCGCAAAGCCGCATACCACGCGTGGGCCACTCTGACTTCGCCGCTGCTGCTGGCGTTCCTGGTGACGCTCGAAGATGCCGCTCGTGCCGCCGGATTCACGCGGCAGGATGCGCGCCGCAAGAGCCTGCCCATCATCCGGCAGACTTTGGCGAACTACTCGCGCCTCGGTCCGGCGCAGTCTTTCAGCGGCCCACTGGTTCGTGGAGACGCGGAAACAGTGGCGAAACACCTTGCGGTGCTGAAGAAGCATCCCGGAGCGCGCGAGGTTTATGTGGTGTTGGCGCGGGCCGCGCTGCGCGGTCTGCCGGTGAAGAATCGGGATGGGCTAAAACGGCTGCTGCGGGACTGAGGGCATGCAGACCTCCACAATCACGAGCCGCCCTCCGCTGTCCCTACGGGGGGTGCGTCTCAAATGATCTTTCCAGCCGCCAGATTGTTCACCAGTCCCAAGTCGGCTTCGAGGAAATCCAGTTCCAGCAGTTCTTGCCGCGTCACCCATCGGATTTCGCGAAAAATTCGATTCTCAATTTCACCCTGGTAGTTGCGCACTTCGAAGAATCGGAGTTCCACGGACCCGCCGCCTGGGTATTCATGAACGATGCGGGCGACCTCCACGCCGACCTCCGCCACGATCCCCAGTTCTTCCTCCAACTCCCGGCGCATCGCATCGCGAGGCTGTTCGCCTTCTTCAATTTTGCCTCCGGGAAATTCCCATTTAAGCGGCATAACCTGGTGCCGCGTCCTCTGGCAGGCGAGGATGAGGTCATCTTTCAGGATCAGCGCGGCTACGACTCGTTTCATGGATGAAAAAGCGCTTCTGGCTCCTAGCTGCTGGCTTCTAGCAAGCGGTCTTTCGCGGAAGACTGCCAGCAGCAAGTAGCCAGGAGCTAGAAGCTGGCAGGGTTCGGTTCAGGCCCTCTCCAGTCGTTTGCCCACGAGCTGAGCGCAATACTCAATCAGTTCGCGGTCTTCGTCGGCGAATGCCGCCAGGAAGTGACTATCAATATCGAGTTCGCCGGCCACCTTGCCATCCACAAAGACTGGAACTACGATCTCCGACTTGGTTTCGAGCGAGCAGGCAAGATAACGTGAATCCTTCTTTACGTCATCCACAACCACTGTCTTCCCTGACGATGCCGCCGCGCCGCAGATGCCCTGGTTCAGAGGAATGCGGGTATGCGGAGTCATCGCTCCCCGGTAGTGTCCGAGGACCAGCATGGGCGGATCGGCTCTAGGTTCCAGCATGTAGAAGCCCACCCAGTTGTACTTCAGCATTTGATTGTTCAGTAGAAGCGTGACGCCTTCCATCAGTTGATCCGCCGTGCGCGCTTCGGAATTCAAGCGGTCCGCTTCCTTGCGGATTTCGTCGACCTTGTCAGTATTGGATTTCGTGGCCATAGTGATCATCCTAAACTACGCCGCCGCGTTTTCACCTTCGCTGCAGGGCTTGCGTGGTAATAGAACGGAGTCCTGGCTGGGGGCCGAATACTGCGGGATGAATCGCACCGGCTAGCCCGCGCAACCCTGAAACCAGCGTGGGCGCGGGAGTATTCAAGAGTTCGTCGGAGATGCAATACACCTGCGAATTCCGCACTGCGGTGGTGTCCGACCAGCCTCTTTCAGCAGCGATCTTTGCGAGTGACACCCGATCCCCAGCCCCGCACCAGGCGGCGACGATGACTTCCGGGTCTTGTCGCGCGATCTCTTCGGCGGAGCACTGCGCGCCCGGCGTGCCCAGGAATTCACCACCGGCCGCATGGATCAGTTCCGCCACCCACGGCTGCGAGGCGATGACGGGCTTACCCCACTCTTCGCAGAACACGCGCTTTCTTGGAAGGCTTGCGGTCTGGCGTCGCACGTCTTCGATTGCCTCTTGCATCTCGGAAATCACTTTTGCACCGCGCTCGCCGGCGCCGACGGAGCCGGAGATCAACGCGATGTCGGTGTAGATGTTGTCCAGCGTGCGCGGGGCCAGACCAAGAAAGCGAATGCCCGCCTTGAGGATTTCCACGACCGCAGCTTCCTGGTAGGGAACGGCAGCGATCACGAGGTCAGGCGTGGCGGCGAGAATCTCGCTGGCCTTCGAGCTCCAGGAGTCGGCAATAACGATGACCAGCCGATTGTCGCTTCGCACGTCGGTTCGCACATTCGTTCGCAATTCCGGAACCACGTCGGCACAGTACTTCGTGCAGGCCACGACGCGATCCAATTCGCCCACGCTGGCTAGAATCACTGTGGCGCTGGGTTGCAGGCAAGCGATTCGCCGAGGATGGCGCGCGTCTGGCATGACCGTATTGTAGGGCACGGGAAATAGCCACATGCCGATAGTGCTGTCGGCGCATTACAATCGCCCTGTGTATTCTCCCGAACTCCTGAATCATTTTCAGAACCCGCGAAACGCGGGTAAGGTGGAAGCTCCCGATTCCGCCGCGCAATTGGAAAACCCCGCTTGCGGAGACATCCTGGAACTCACGCTGAAACTGGAAGGCAGGCGCATCGCCGAGATTCGCTTTCGCGCCAAGGGCTGCGTTCCAGCAATGGCCTGCGGGTCGGCGATTACGGAGTTGGTCAAAGGCAAAAATGTAGACGAAGCCCGTCAGGTGAGCAGGGAAGAGTTGCTTCGCAAAGTCGGAGGCCTGCCGCAAGCCTCCACCCACGCAAGCCACCTGGCGATGGACACGCTCGCCGCGCTCTTGCGGAAGGTCTGAGCTGGCGCGAATTCGTCGACTGAAGGCATCTTGCAGCTCCTATTTCGTGTATGAAGTAGTATGAAATTCCTGCTCGTTACTGCTGGTGTATTAACCAGTTAGTACGGGTACCCCCCCTCCCCCCCGTCTATTGGGATCATGGGGTTAGGAAGAAAATTCCGCCAGGTCTTTGAGTTTAAAGGAGTTATATGTAAAGTATTTGAGAATCAATGACTTAGCTGGATTCGAGGGTTTTGACAGCGGGCTGACGCCCGCTGGGCGTCTCGACTTTAGGTTGTCAAAGAGCGCTGACGATTGCCTGGCGCAGCCTCGGTGGCCTTGGTTGGGGTTGGCACAGCACGGCTGCGACAGATCGTTGCTATTGTCGCGCCAAGAGTGGTGGGAAGTCTGTGATGGCGCGCACCGGCTGTTTGTGATGAAAAAAGTCAAAGGCCCAGCCCAAGCGGAGCTTGGGCCACCCTACGGATCTCAAATGATTGCGATGGGCAGGGCCACCCGCCGATCCAATCGACAAAAGAATAAGGTCGAAGTGTTGAGCAGCGACACGAACTTTCCAATATCCATGTAACGCCAGACACGGGCGTCGTCTCTGGGAATTGTGAGGCCCTCATGAGGCTCGTACATTCGTCAAAATATAGCATAATACCGGCGAACAACAGGCGAACCCTGAAGCGCGCCTCAATGCGGGGAGAATTCCCGGACGCATTCTTGCTGAGCGAGGGGGTGCAGGGGTGCAGGGGTCCTTCGACTCAGGAGGGGCTTCACTTTGTGAAGTCCCTGCTGCGCTCAGGATCACAACTTGGATAGGGGGCTGAGAGCGTCGGCCGTCCCTCCGGGACTTGCGTCGTCATTCCACTCTACCCCGCGCTGAAGCGCGGGGCTAAGTTTGGCCGCCCCTCCGGGGCTTTTATTGTCGCGTGCTTGTTTCTACTTTCCAGCTTGGTTTGCCTCCGGCTGATACACCGTCCAGCCGTTGGCGATCGCGATCTCTTTCAAATTCGGATTGGGGTTGATGGCGAACGGGTGCTTAGACATGGCGAGCATCTCGCGGTCCCAGATCGCGTTGCCAAAGGCAGAATCGGGCGGAGTTTTGAGCACAGATCGAATCGCCTCCGGCTTGCCGGGACCATTGGGAACTCGGATGAGGCGGTTCGTGATCGTGCCATTCTCGACTGCCGCTTCGGTGGCGAGGATGCGATCTTGCGGGATTCCGAAACTGCGCATGCCGGAGCGGATGACCCATTGGCACGAAGAAGAAACGGCCCAGACGTCGCATCCGGATGCGCGCAGACGCTGCACTAATTGACGCATCTCCGGGAAAATGGTGGGGCCGATGGCCTGGGGAAAGTAGGTATCGCACGCCTGTTGCACGACTTCTTCCCGCATTCCGCTATGCATCGTGACCATTTCTCCGCACATGGTCTCTTCAGCGACTTGGCCCGCTTTATAGTCGGCGTACCGCGAACGCGCCCAGCGTGCGACCTCTTTCGACACCAGCGCTTGTTCCAGTTCCCAGGAGAAGAATCCTTCTCCGGCATCCCCGGACCAGAGCGTGCCATCGCAGTCAAACGTGGCGACGAGCGGTTTGAGGCTAAGTACACTTTCGATGAATTCGGTTTGAAGAGATGTGAAACGCGTCATGAAATATAGGGCCTTGCAGGAATTAACAGGTTACGGAAAAAGCATGGCTTCGACATCCAGCCCCTAAAGTGTGTGCGTGAAAACTGGGTCGTCCCTCCGGGACTTGAATCATTGCTTCCACTTTTCCCAGCGCTGAAGCGCTGGGCTAAGCTGGTTCGCCCCTCCGGGGCTGGATTCTCTTGTGCTGCATTCCACCAGATTGCACCGAAAACGCGTTCTCACGCACACAACGAAAGGGGCGTCTGATTTCAAGAACTTATGGCGTCGCTAAAGCGATGCCCTGATACGAACCCCCGAGTTTTCCTCCGCAGCCTTTTAACTCGATTGCAGAAGCGGTGGCGGCAAAGCAGCATACTGCTCCGGCGTATCCACGTTGACCGCAACCAGCGGGTCGTCCACCGGAACGTACTGGATCTCAGTCTGGTGCGCGTGCTCGACCTCGCGCGCATCCGATGTTTCCGGAGCCCTCAGAAACGCCTCCATCATCTCGCGGCCCAGCAGAATTGGATGCCCGTGGCTTCCCTGGTACTCGGGGATCACCGCCCATTTCCTTTGTGCCGTGGCCCGTTCGAACGCCGATTCGAGCGTCGCAATCGTTTCCATCCGGACCGGCGGCCGGTCAACCAGCGTGACCATCGCGGCATCGCGGCCCCGGTTCAGAACCTCTTGCAGGCCGACCCGCAACGAGCTGAACTGCCCGCGAGCCGGATCGGGATTCACCACCAGCGACGCGCCATTGGCATACACGATGGGGGCCAAGGCGGCTTCATTCTTGCCGGCTACGACCAGCACGACATCAACGTGGGAAAAGAAGAGCCGAATGGCAGCGGAGAGGAATGTGTCGTCCACCGACGACGGAGGCCACGGCAGCAGCGCCTTGTCGCGCCCCATGCGTGAGGACTCACCCGCCGCAAGAATTACTCCGCAATGGCTCGGGGTCCGCCCCATAAGGGCACGATAACAAACTGCTGCAACTCTGCCAAGGACACGAAATGGGTTAACAGCCTGTGGTGAAACTTGAATTCCGAGATCCTGCGCCTGAAGGCGGATTGGTTGTAGCTTGTCGGCACGCCTGAAGGCATGCCCTGATACGAATCGTAGTTGTACCGCGGGCTGTTAAGGATGTGCTTTAACTGAAGGTGGGCAGCTTGATCAGGTCATCGTGGGGAACTCGTTCCAGCGGGTGTCCGGCCTTGCGCCACGCACGCAGGCCACCGGCGATGACGAACACTTTGAATCCGAGATCCTGCAAGTGGCGCGCCACCCGGGCGCTCGTGGCTTCGCGTGCTCAAGTACAGTAGAGATAAATCTCCCGATCCTTGGGCAGGTTTTTGACTTCTTCAATGAGATTGTTGGGTTCAATGCGAATCGATCCCGCAATGCGTTCGGAGTCGGCATCGTAGTATCCGTGGCTGCGGACGTCGGCGATCAGCATGTTGTGAGCTGCATCGGACGCCAGTCTTTTTGCGAGGTCCTCGGCCTGTATGCGCGGAATCACGTCGAGCAGACGGTACTTGCGGTACACCCAGATTCGATAGACGACGTATGCGGCGAGTCCGATACCGAAGATGACCTCAGCGGCAAAGCCGGCGGAGCGCAGTCCGCGCGTGATAGCGCGTAACGCGTCGCTGAAGACGTATCCAGCGACTGAGTACGCGCCCGTGTACAAAGCCGCTCCGAGGGCGTCGTATTGCAGAAAAACTCCCAGCCGCATGTTCATGCTCCCAGCGAGCGGCGGAGACATGGTGTTGATGCCGGGGATGAACTTGGCAAAAAGCAGTGTCTGCTTGCCGCGCCGGTAAAAATATTCTGCCGATCGCAGAATGCAAGTCTCCGGATTCGCCGAAAGCCGGCACAGAAAGCCCAACAATGCCCATCCGCTCACTCTCCCCATGAAATAGAGAATGACATCGCCGCTGGCCATCGCCAGCAGGGCTATGCCGAACACGAGATAGAAATGCAGGTCTCCGTAGGCAGCGACCGCACCGGCAGTCAGGATGGCGAGCGCGGCGGGCAGGGGCAGACCGACCGCCTCCGCGAAGCACACTACCGCCAAGAGCAGGTAGCCATGGTGCGAAATCAATGAGAGCAAGTCGTTCATGGTGAGAACAGGTTTGTTCAGTATAACAATCCCGCTACGACGATCGATCTTGGCGCTACAACTCCTGCTAGAGTAGTACGACTTCAGGCTGCGAGCCGCGAGCCACGAGCTGCGAGCAAATCCAACACCTGTTTGCTCGTAGCTCGCGGTTCGTAGCTCAAAGCCTGGTTCGACTTTAGGAGGAGCCTTTGTCAGCCCAGAGCCGCCGCTACATCAATCTTCCGAATCGTCCCGCAGGTCTTCCTTTCAGCGATGCCGTGCTGGTGGGCGATACTCTCTACATCTCCGGACGGATCGGCCTCGACCCGGCGACAGGCGAAGCCCCAGAGAGTATCGATGCCGAGATCGATCTCTTATTCGAGGGCTTCCAGGCCGTTCTCCGCGAAGGTGGGATGACCACGGACGATTTGGTCTGGCTGCAGGTCTATTCGCCGGACGTTTCTTTGTGGCAAGGGTTCAACTCTGCCTATGTGAAGCTGTTTTCGCGCGAGTTTCCTGCCCGCGCGTTTTTGGGATCGGGCAAGCTTTTACTTAAAGGGCGTTTTGAGATGCTGGGGATTGCGGTGAAGCGCTAGGAGCGAATCCCAAAGTTGCCGCGCCCACAGGCAGCTGCCGAGCTTCGCTCGGCCTGGACGGCCGGGCGCGGCCGTCCCTACGCGAGCGAAGGTTTGGCTAATTGCTAAGTGCCAAGTGCTATTTTTCTCGCGCCACCACAAACTCCGGCGCCCACAACAGCGCCCGTTTGATCTCCGAATCCGGAAACGTGCAGATCGCCTTGCGCGCGGATTCGGCATAGCGGGAAGCTTCTTTGGAAGCGAATTCGAGAGAACCATAGCGGTTCAGGATGGTGAGGATCTCGGCGTGAGTGACGCCATTGAATGCGCGGTCATGCAGGATGGTTTCGATTTTGTGGCGCTCGGCGGCAGTGCATCGTTCAAGCGCATGAATGACGGCCATGGTGGCTTTACCCTCACGCAGGTCGCTGGCGACGGGTTTGCCCAGCACACTTTCTGAAGCCGTGAGGTCGAGCACATCGTCCACGATTTGGAACGCCATGCCAAGGTCGGTTCCGTACTGGCCGAGGCGTTCCTCCTCTTGCACGGTGGCGCCGCCCAGGATGCCGCCGACTCGCATGCACACCGAGAACAGGCACGCCGTCTTGCGATAGATCAGATCAAGATGCTCCTGCAGCGCGATCAGCTTGCCGAGCTTCTCCATCTGGAGCAGTTCGCCTTCGACCATCTGCTGCGTCAGTTCGATCAGCACGTCCAGGATTCGGAAATTGCGCTCCTGCACCGCGATCTTGAACGCCTGCATGTAGAGCCAGTCGCCGGCCAGCACGCACATCGAGTTGCCCCACTGCGTGTTGGCGGCGGGACGACCGCGGCGGATCTGGGCCTCGTCAATGATATCGTCGTGGACGAGCGTGGCCGTGTGAATGATCTCGACGACGGAAGCGAGCTTTACCGCGCCATTGCCCTTGTAGCCGAGCAGCTTGGCCGACAGCAATAACAGCGCCGGACGGATTCGCTTTCCCCCGCCGGCGCGCAGGTACTCGCCGATCTCCGTAATCGCTGCGACATTCGAGACCGTGTCGTGCCCGAATTGTTCTTCGATCGCGACAATGTCGTCACGCAGCAGATCAAAGATCTCTTTCCCGTTGATGGACGTCGTCGCGTTCAATGTCCTCAATTGCTCCGGTAATTCGTGAACTGCAGATCGATGCCAAAGTCCTGCTGCTTAACCATCGCGATCACTTCCTGCAAGGTATCGCGATCCTTGCTGCTGATTCGCACTACATCGCCCTGGATGGAGGCCTGCGCTTTTTTCTTCGAATTCTTGATCAGCTTCACGATCTCCCGCGCCTTTTCGATCGGGATCCCCTGCTGAATGGAGATCTTCTGTTTTACCGTGCTTCCGGCGGCCGGTTCCAGCGCGCCATAGGTCAAGCCTTTCAGGGGCACGCCGCGCTTGACCAGCTTCTGCTGGAAGACGTCGTTTACAGCCTTCATCTTGAATTCATCGGCGGAGTGAAGCATGATCGCGTCGGTTCCCTCCATCGCGATCTGGGACTTCGAGTCCTTCAGATCGAAGCGCGTGCTGACTTCCTTCATCGCCTGCTGAATGGCGTTGGCCACTTCCGCAAGGTCGATTTTGCTGACGATATCGAAACTGTTATCGGGCATGGGATGTCACTGTCTAAATCCCGTAAATTTCTGTGACGGCCTTCTGTTTCTCCAAGATTGTCACGTTGGGAGGATGCACGCTTGAAGTTCAGAACCGCACGGATCGCACACCCCAAACGCACACCCCAAACATGTACCCATGAGGGTAACAGAAGAGGCATTATCTGCGTAGGCTCGTTATGCGTTTGCTTCCGGGTTTGTCTCCGGCGCGAGTCCGAAGAATTTGTAGAAATTCTGTGCGGTGCGTGAGCCGATCTCTTCCGCGGACAAGCCGCGCAGTTCGCCGATCTGGCGGGCTACCTCCTTCACAAACGCCGGCTCGTTGCGCTGTCCGCGATGGGGAATCGGCGCCAAGTAGGGCGAGTCGGTTTCGATCAGCATGCGGTCGAGCGGAACCATTTGTGCCGCGTCGCGGATCGGCTGCGCCTTGGGAAAGGTGATGTTGCCGGCAAAAGAAATCATGAAGCCCAGATCCAGCGCGCGTCGGGCATGCTCGACGCTTCCGGTGAAGCAGTGCAGAATGCCGGCCGATCCGCTGGCGCTCCAGTGCTCGGCGATCATGCTCAGGCAGTCGTCCCAGGCGTTCTCGCTATTGTCGGATGGGCGGCAATGAATGATGATGGGCAACTTGGAGGTACGCGCCAGCTCCATCTGTCTCAAAAAAACCGTCTTCTGCGTTTCTCGGGGCGAATGGTCATAAAAATAGTCGAGGCCGATTTCTCCCCACGCGATCACCTTGGGATGGCGCGCCCATTGCAGCATTTGGGCATCCGCGGGTTCGTTCGCAAGGTTGGCTTCATGAGGATGAATTCCTACGCTCGCCCAAATTCGCGGATATTCCGGTTTCCCGTCGTATTTTTCCGCCAATTGAATGGCGCAGTCGGCTGTGTCCGGTCCGTCGCCGTTGCCGATGGCGAGATACGCTTCCACGCCGTTCTGTTTCGCGCGAGTTAGCACTTCGTCGCGATCAGGGTCGTAGCGCTTGCCTTCAAGATGAGCGTGGGAGTCGATGAACATGGTCGCGAAATCGTGTGGGGACGGGCGCCCTCGCCCATCCAGGCGAGCCCAAGCTCGGCAGCGTGTGCGCTAGAACGTCGGTCGTCCCTCCGGGACTTGCGTCGGAATTCCACTCTACCCCGCGCTGAAGCGCGGGGCTACCCTCCGGGGCTTTGTTCCACGATGGCGTCAAAATTCTCGTTCTCATGCACACAAAGCAACTGCTACTTCAGCCGCGTGCCGAGGGGCACGTCTTCCAGGAAGCTTGCCAGCACTGGCTTGCCGCCTTCGGGTGCCGCTGCGACGACCATGCCGTTTGATTCCAGGCCGCGCAGCTTGCGGGGCGCGAGGTTCGCCACGATCACTACCTTGCGTCCGATCAGTGTTTCCGGCTCATAAGCCTCGGCAATCCCAGCCACCAGTTGGCGCACTTCGGTTCCAAGATCGACTTCCAGGCGCAGCAATTTGT
>Ga0116223_10005039_pt1 | contig 11261 bp, 9 predicted proteins | sample Sb_taG_3_FD_90092 | JGI IMG/M metagenome (GOLD analysis project Ga0116223, IMG submission 90092) | Peat soil microbial communities from Weissenstadt, Germany - Sb_50d_a_PC metaG | ecosystem: Environmental > Terrestrial > Soil > Wetlands > Peat | place: Germany: Weissenstadt | collected 2010-09-21 | reverse complement strand
ACCGCGAGCGCGGCCAAGGCGTTGACGCTGTAGGGCGATTGTGCTTTGTGCAGGAACGCGATGTTAACGGCACCCGAAAAAACGCAGCCCAGGCGCATCGCGGCCATGCCGTAGACTTTCGAAAACGTCCGGCTCACAAACAGATTCGGCGCGCGCTCGATGAGCGGGAGAGCCGTGACGCCACTGAATTCGTAATACGCTTCATCGATCAGCACGGCGGCTTTGCGGGCCCTCTTGAGGATGCGCTCGATGCCCTGGAGATGCACGCCGGTTCCTGTGGGGTTGTTGGGGTTGGCCAGAATCACAGCGCGCGTTGCTGGAGTGATTGCGGCCAACAACTCTTCGAGCGGAAACTCCATGTGCGGCGGGCAGTACTCGACCTCACGAATTGCCGCACCGGCCACCTCCGCATAAAAGCGGTACATGGCGTAGGCGGGGCGCAGCAACAGCACCTCGTCACCTGCGTTGACATAGGTATTTACGAAGACTTGAATGGCTTCATCTGTGCCATTGGTCAGCAGCAGTCGCTCCACCGGCACGTGGAAGAAGTCCGCCAGCGCCCGTTTCGCTTCGGCGTATTCGGGATAGACCGCCAGACCGCCGGCGCTTAAACGCTCGCGCAGGAATTCGATCACGCGCGGCGAGCAGCCTACCGTATTCTCGTTGAAATCCAGCCGGAGTTTGCCTTCACGGCCGGCCGTGGGCGGCGAATAGGGAGCCATCCGCAGCACGGCCTCGCGCGGCCGGATTGTCCCCTTCGGAATCTTTGCTGGTCTCGCGCTAGCCACGCGTACGCACCTCCACCGAGCGCGCGTGCGCTTCCAGACCTTCGGCCCGCGCCAAAGTCGTGATTGCGGGCGCAAGCCGGATGAGCGTTTCGCGGGTCAATTGTTGGACAGAAATCACTTTCAGGTAGTCCATCACGGAAAGTCCGCCGCGCAAACGGGCGGCGCCGCTTGTCGGCAGCACGTGATTCGGTCCGGATGCGTAGTCGCCCGCGGCTTCGGGGCTGAATGGCCCCACAAACACACTTCCCGCGTTCGCAATTCTTTCCAATAGCGCGCCGTCCGGAATACTCAGATGTTCGGGAGCGAAGCGGTTGGCGATCTCGACCGCTTCATCGAGCGAGCGGCAGATGACGATAGCGCTGTTGCGTCGGATCGCCTGCCGCGCTACCGCTGCCGTGGGCAGGGTCTTCATTTGAAGCTCGATCTCGTCTGCCACAGCGCGGGCCAGCTCTTTCGACGTCGTCAACAGGATGGCGGATGCGTCCACATCGTGCTCCGCCTGCGCGAGCATATCGGCGGCCAAGAACTTGGGATTTCCCTCCGCCGCGATAATCAGAATTTCCGTTGGGCCGGCTATGAAGTCTATGCCGACTTCGCCCGCAAGCAGCTTCTTCGCGGCCGCAACGTAGATGTTCCCCGGGCCTACGATCCGATCCGCTTTCGGGACTGTGCGCGTGCCGAATGCGAAAGCGGCGATAGCCTGTGCGCCGCCCAACTGAAAGACGTCAGCAACCCCCAGCAACCGCGCTGTACCGAGAATTTCCGGAACGGGACGTGGACACGCCACACACACGCGGCGAACGCCCGCGACCTGCGCCGGGACCACCGTCATCATGAGCGTGGAGGGTAAAGGATACCGGCCCGCAGGAATGTATGCCGCTACCGTGTCGAGCGGCCGCACAATCTGTCCCAGATGCAGGCCAGGAGCAACTTCCATGATTTGTTCCACCGGCATTTGCATTTCGGCGAACGTTCGAATATTGCCGGACGCGGTTTCGACCGCGGCGCGAAACTCCGGCGCAAGCTTTCCGCACGCTGCCGTCAGTTCGCGCTCGGGCACGCGCACGGTCTTGCGATCGAGCCCATCGAACTTGCGCGCATACTTGAGAAGCGCTTTGTCGCCTTGCTTACGGACGGCATCGAGGATCGGACGCACCACGGTCTCCGCTTGCGCCAAACGCGCCGTGCGTCGAGCGAGCAGGGGACCAATCCGGTTTGAGTGCAACGTGCGGATCATGAGAACATCACATCACAATCTTGTTTAGCGGGTATTCGACGATTCCCTGCGCTCCCGCCTGCTTCAGGCGCGGGATAATATCGCGCACCGTGGACTCATCGAGGATGGTATTCACCGCGAGCCAGTCTTCATCACTCAAGTGCGAAATCGTGGGTCGCTTCAGCGCAGGCAGAACTTGCAGGACCGCTCCCAAACAGTCTTTGTGCACGTTCAACATCAGCCCCACCTTGCCCAGCGCATTGATGGCGCCATCGAGGAGCATGCGCATATCCTCCAGTTTGCGCCGCTTCCATGGATCCTTCCACGATTCCACATTCACGATGAGCTGCGTGTTGGATTCCATCACGGTGTCGATGATCTTGAGCTTGTTGGCGCGCAGCGACGAGCCGGTTTCAGTCACTTCGACGATGGCATCGGCCAGCACGGGCGGCTTCACTTCCGTGGCGCCCCAACTGAACTCGACCTTGGCGCTCACACCGTGGGCGGCGAGATATCGCTTCGTGGTAGCGACCAACTCGGTAGCGATGATCTTGCCCTCCAGATCCTTGACGGAGTGAAACGGCGAACTCTCCGGCACCGCCAGCACCCATCGCACTTTGCCGAAACTCTGTTTGGCGTAGACCAGATCGGCTATCGCCTCCACCTTCGCCTCGCTCTCTTCCACCCAGTCGCGGCCGGTCAAACCCGCGTCCAGAATGCCGTCCTCAACGTAGCGTGCCATCTCCTGTGCGCGGATCAGCATGCACTCGATTTCGGGATCGTCGATGGCGGGAAAATACGAGCGCGAGCTGGTGGTGATGTTGAAACCGGCACGGCGAAACAGATCGATGGTTGCCGCTTCCAGGCTGCCTTTCGGAAGACCGAGCTTTAGCTTCATTCCTTGCCCCCGTACACGGCGGTTGGGTCGTATGTGCGCGCTTCGGATTCCACCCAGCTCCCGTTTTCGAGCCGCCGGTAGAAGCAACTTTCATAACCGTTGTGGCACACACCCGGCCCCAGTGCTTCCACGCGAACCAGCAGCGCGTCGCGGTCGCAGTCGGTCGAAATCTCTTTCACGACCAGACGGTGCCCGGAGGTCTCGCCCTTCAGCCACAGTTTGCGCCGCGAGCGGCTGTAGAACGTCGCAAATCCCGTCTCAACGGTTTTTCGGAAGGCCTCCTCATTCATGTAGCCGACCATCAGCACGCGGCCCGTCACGTGATCCTGAATCACCGCCGTCACCAGCCCGTCCGATTTTTGAAAGTCCAAGTCCATGCTCTTCGGCCAATAAAAAAGCCCGCCAGAACCACGGCGGGCGTCCTTTCCGATTTCGCTCTGAAAATTTAGCGGCGCGCCCGTCGCATGCTGGCATTCCAGTGATGGTGATGATGGCGCCGGGCGACGGGAGCGAGATTCATAAAGAAGTTACTATAGCAGAACCGCTACTCGAGTTCCAGATCCAGATACATCAGCCGTCCGTCGCGTTCGATTTGCAGGACGATGGGGTCGGTAGGCTTGCGCTTGTCCAAGGCCTGTCGCAATGCCGCCACGGAACTGATCGGCTCGGCATTGAGGGCATGGATGACGTCACCGGGATTCAGCTGAGTGGAATACGGTGAGCCCGCTGCGCGTGCCGCGACCACTACGCCGTAAGGCTTCCGCAGGTCGGGCAGCATCTGTGCGACCTTTTGATTGATGTCGATGCAAAGGATGCCGAGCCGGTTCACGATGTTCTTTTCCGGATTCACCATATCGGCGAAGCGTAGCGGATCGTCGTCGCGCTCGATGATCGGCACGTCGAACGTAAGCTTCTGGGTGCCACGCTGCACTTCAATCGCAACCTTCTCCCCCACCCGTCTGCGGTAGAGATTCACCTCGAGCTGCCGGGCATTTTCCATGACTCGGCCATTCACGCTGAGTACGACATCGCCCGACTGCAATCCGGCTTTGTCCGCGGGAGAGTCCGGTTCGACGTCGGCCAATACGACTCCCCAATCCCGCGGAAGGTCCAAGCCGGCGGCGAGCGACGGCGTTATGGTCTGAGCGTAAACCCCGATCTCGCCGCGATGCACGTGGCCTTCTTTGCGGAGCTGTTCCACCACGCTGCTCACCACATTGCTCGGAATGGCGAATCCAATGCCTTCGCTGCCTCCCGACTGGCTCAGGATGAACGTGTTGATGCCAACCACGCGGCCGTCGGCATCCAGCAACGGGCCGCCGCTGTTGCCGGGATTGATTGGAGCGTCGGTCTGGATGTAGAGCATGGGGTCATCGGGCTTTATCTGGCGGGCTGTCGAACTCACCACTCCCATCGTCACCGAGTTCGAAAGCCCCAGTGGATTGCCGAACGCCAGCACCAATTGCCCTTGGTGTAGCTCGGCGGAGTCACCAAAACGAAGAAATGGCAGATCCGTACGCTCGATCTTGAGTACGGCCAGATCGCTCTCACGGTCGATCCCCACGATTTTGGCGTCTATCCTCGACCCGGCCAGACGAGTTAACTCGTGGCCTGGGGAACGCTCGTAGGATTCCGCCAACTGGACCTCGATCTGCCGCCCCCCCTTTACCACGTGCGCATTGGTCACCACATAGCCATCGGAGCTGAAGATGACACCCGAGCCGGTGCTCTTCTGCCGGGTGAGCAAAGCGGCATCGCCGGAGTCATCTTCGTCGTTCAAGATGAACCCGGTGGAAAACACCTGCACGACTGCCCGGCCGGCGCGGTGTGACAGTGATTCCAGTGCCGCACTCAAATCGTGCAAGGCATCAGTCGGCTTGTTTCCAGCCGCTTTTTCGGCGTCTTGCGCGCAGGCGAGGCCGGCGAACAACAGGAGAAGAACCACTACAGAATTCGTGAGACGCATACAGTCGCGTTGGCTATTCAACTCACCCCGGTTAACTAAGATGCTCCAAGCCTGGCGGAAGGTAACACTTTATTCTCCTCAAAACGGACAGGCCGCCTTATTTCCAGTGTACGGGAGTTGGCCTCGGTTTATGATAAGGGGCATCGTGCTCAAACGAACCTTTCTTGCATTGATGCTTGTGGTCCCGCTATTCGCGGCAGACGATATCACGGAGCGCGCCCGCCGCATCCAGTCGGAAGTCATCGGAATCGACAGCCACATCGATACGCTCCAGCGCGTCCTAATGGAACATGTGGACCTCGGCCAGAAGCTGCCCGATGGCGAAGTCGACCTACCCCGCCTACGTGAAGGCGGCATGCACGCCCCCTTCTTCGCACTGTGGGTGCCGACATTCTATAAGGGCTCGGAAGCCGTACGCCGCACCCTCGACCTCCGCGACGCCATGCAAAGCGTTCTCGACCGCTACCCCGACCGGATCGAGTTAGCGACCACCGCCGCGGACGTTGAGCGCATCGTCCGTGCGCACAAGATTGCCGCAGTTCTAACCATCGAAGGCGGCCACCAGATCGCCGACGATCTCGCGGTGTTGCGCATGTACCAACGGATGGGCATCCGCTCCATGACACTCACACATTTCCGCAACAATGACTGGGCGGACTCCTCCACCGACAAGCCGCAGCATAATGGCCTGACCGAATTTGGCAAGGAGGTCGTTCACGAAATGAACCGCATCGGCATGATAGTCGATGTCTCTCACGTCTCCGACAAGACTTTCTACGCTGCACTCGCCGCATCCACCAAGCCGGTGATCGCGTCGCATTCTTCCTGCCGTGCGCTATCCAGCCTCCCGCGCAATATGACCGACGATATGCTGCGGGCACTCGCAAAAAACGGGGGAGTCGTGGGCATCAATTTTGGCGGTGGTTTCCTCAGCCAGAAGGAAGCGGATGTTACTCTGCGGGACATCAACCGCATCGGCGGATCGGAGCCGAACCTCACCGGCAAGGAGCTGGACGATTACACCACGAAAATGCACATTCACGATAACTGGGCCCACCCCAAGCCGACTACGGCCAACCTTGACGATGTCGTCGCCCACGTCGATCGTGTGGTGAAGATCGCGGGCATCGACCACGTGGGGATCGGCAGCGATTTCGATGGCATCGCCGAAGTCCCGATTGGATTGGAGGACGAATCCAAGATGCCGGCGCTCACGGCCGCGTTGCTTAAGAAGGGCTATAGTGAGGCAGACATCAAAAAGATCATGGGTGGGAATACACTGCGCGTGATGCGAGAGGTCGTCGGCAAATGAAAACGCTGCTGCTTCTGGCCGCCTTTCCCCTGGCCGCCGCCGAGCGAACTATCGACCCAACCTTCTTGCACCGCTATCTTCCGGACGTGCGCGAGCAGAAATCTGAAATTACCACTCCCACTTGCCATTACAAGCCCCTTTTCGGCGCTGGGGATTCGCAAGCTCGCGTGCCTCGCGGCGTAGCGAGGTTCGCCGAAATCGACATCGATGCTGGCGGCAACTGCGAACCCACGTCTTATCCGGCCGAGGAGCAGGCGTACGTAGTTCTAGATGGCGAGGGAAGCCTGGATTATGCGAGCGAGAAGCTCGCTGTCCGAAAGCACGACTTCCTCTATTTGCCGCCCGGTGTACGGCACACCATGATCAGCGCCACCGGCGTGCGCATTATCGTCATGGGATATAGGATTCCGGCAGCAGTGCGCACGACCCCGCCCGCCAAGCCGCTAATCGCCAATTTCGATGAAGTGAAATGGCAGCCCGTTTCGGGCCATCCGGATTCCGTCCTCTATCAGCTCCTGATGGGCGATACCAAGAGCAAGCGCGACAAAATCGCCGCCGGCCAAGTGCTCATCAGTTTGTTCATTATGCAGTTCGAGCCCGGCGGAACGAATTTCCCGCATCACCACGAAAACGCAGAGGAGATCTACTTAGTGCTCGATGGTTCCGGCGACATGGTAGCCGGCGGCGGCATGGATGGCATCGAAGGCCGCCATACCGCGCGGGCGGGCGATGCATACTTCTTCCGCCTCAACTGCACTGTGGGCTTCTATGCTTCGAAAGACGCCACGCCGAAAGCACGTATCCTGGCTGTGAGATCGCTTTATCCTTTCTCGCCGCAGGAGCCCTAGCCGCCACCACTCCCCGAAGTGTGGAACACTGATTGACTATGCAATCCGCTTCGTCCGGTGGGACGGCGACAACCGGCGCTTGGTACAAGGCGCTCAACGGGTATCACTGGTGGGTATTGATTGTCGCGTCCTTCGGCTGGATGTTCGATACCATGAACCAGCGCATTTTCGTGCTGTCGCGCGGGCCCGCCATGCGAGATTTGCTTCCGGCGGCAATGTCGGGAGCGGACATCACCCGGTACAGCGGAATAGCCACCGCTGTCTTCATGCTGGGCTGGGCGGCGGGCGGACTGTTCTTCGGCATCATGGGCGACCGCTGGGGACGCGCCAAAACCATGATGCTGACCATCCTGGTCTATTCCATTTTCACTGGCCTTTCGGCGCTCTCACAGAACCAGTGGGATTTCATGGCCTATCGGTTCCTCACGGGGCTCGGCGTGGGCGGCGAGTTCGCCGCGGGAGTGACGCTGGTGGCGGAAGTCATGCCTGAGGTTGCGCGCGCGCATGCATTGGGCAGTTTGCAGGCGCTTTCCGCCATCGGCAACATCATCGGGTCGGCCATCAGTTTCGTTGTGCTGCCGCTGGGATGGCGCTGGATGTTCCTGGTCGGCGTGCTGCCCGCGCTCCCGGTAATTATCATCTTCGGCAAGGTTAAGGAACCCGAGGGATGGCAGAAGATCCACGATTCGATAGCGGCCGGGGGCGACAAGAAACAGCTCGGCTCACTGAAAGACCTCTGGACCCATCCGCGGTGGCGCAAGAACACGATCATCGGCCTGCTGCTGGCGGTCGCTGGAGTCATCGGGTTGTGGGGTATCGGCTTCTGGTCACCCGAGTTGATCCGCGAAGCTCTGAAAGACCAGCCGCTCGCCCGGCAAAACTGGTACGTCAGCATGGGCACCATGCTCCAGGACGTGGGCGCATTTGTGGGCATCTCCGCGTTTACCATCGTGACGGCGAAAGTGGGCCGCCGCCCGGCGTTCGTCATGTCGTTTCTGCTGGGCATGGCGTCTGTCGTGATGACGTTTGGGTTGATGCACAAAGCTTCCGAGGTGCTCTGGATGGTCCCCATGATGGGCTTCTGCACCCTGCTGGTGTTCGGCGGCTACTCCATCTATTTTCCCGAGTTGTATCCCACGCGCTTGCGCAGCTCGGGTGTCGGATTCTGCTATAACGTCGGGCGCGTCATCGCCGCGGCGGGACCGTATACGCTGGGCAGCCTGACCGTGTTCTTCGGCAAGGAAGGCTTTACCGAGCCTTTTCGTGCGGCGGCCATCGCACTCTCCAGTATCTACATCCTGGGTGTGATCGCGATGCTGTTTGCGCCCGAAACCGCGGGCCAACCGCTGCCTGAGGACTAACCGGGCGCCGCCACAAATCGCCGCACGTCCGCCTGTGACACAATCTCCAACATGCACTCTTCCATCTCCCGGCGAGAGTTCGCCGGCGCCGCTGCGTTTCTGACGGCCGGAGCCTACTCGCGCATTCTCGGAGCTAATGAGCGGCTTCGCATCGGCGTCATTGGCGCGGGTGGCATGGCCACCGCTCACATGCGCGCCCTCCTCGGCATGAAAGATTCCGACAATATCGAAATCATCGCGGTTTGCGACGTATACGACAAGCGTCGCGATGCCGCCGCCAAGCTTACCAACGGCAAACCATACAAGGACTACCGCGCACTTCTCGACAACAAAGATATCGACTACGTTGTCATTGCCGTGCCTGAACACTGGCATTTCCAGATGACCATGGACGCGCTCGCCCGCACGAAACACGTCTACTGCGAGAAGCCCATGACCAAGACGGTCGAGCAATCAAAGAAAGTGATCGCGCGCGTGAAGCGGGCGGGCGTCAAAATGCAGGTCGGCGTGCAGGGCATGTCGGACGATTCCTATGAAAAGGCCAACGAGTACATCCGGCAGGGCGTTCTGGGAAACATCGTCATCGCGCAGATCGATTATTCGCGCAACTACATGGGTGACTTCTGGACCAATCCGCCCGATCCCGACGTGCGTCCCGGCGAGAATCTGGATTGGAACGCTTTCCTCGGTTCCGCGCCTAAGCGACCGTACGACGCCGACCGCTTCCTGAGCTGGCGGCGCTATTGGGACTACTCCGGCGGCATCGCCACCGATCTGTTCATCCACCGCGTGACGCGGATCATCAAATCGCTTGGCCTGACGTTTCCCGAGCGCGCCGCGGCCACTGGGGGCAAATACGAGTTCCGCGACAGTGCGGCGGAAATTCCCGACACGTTCAACATCACGCTCGATTATCCCAACGGCCCATCGGTGATTCTGATCTCTTCCATGGCCAACGACACGGCAATCGACCACGTCATTCGCGGCCACAAAGCCACGCTCGAGTTCACCAAGACCGGTTTCACCATTACGCCGCAGAACGCGTTCGCGAAGGACATGCAGCCCATCACCCACCAGAAAACCGGCGCAGAAAGCCTGACGCTGCACCATCGCAATTTGCAAGGGGCGATCCGCAATAACGAGCCGCTCAAGTGCGATTGCATGCTGGGATACTATGGCGTGGTCGCGTGCGAGATGGGCGTGCAGTCCTATCGCAAGCGAAAATATATGGCGTGGGATAAAACGAAGGAGCGCATCATCCGTGCGTAGCGTACTCTGTTTCCTGATTTGCTGCATGGCCGCTCACGCCCAATACGACCTGGTCCTCAAAGGGGGACACGTGATCGACCCGAAGAACGGCATCGATCGCCAGATGGATGTAGCTATCAGGGGCGATAAGATTGCCGCCGTCGCGCCGGAGATCAGCGCATCGCAGACGAAAACGGTGGTTGATGTTCGCGGCCTTTACGTTACGCCGGGATTAGTCGACATTCACACGCACCTGTTCCACACGACGGGCATGGCTGCCGCGTGGGCCGGCGACTTGAGCGTGCAGCCCGACGCCTTCAGTTTCCGCACCGGCGTTACCACGATGGTGGATGCCGGCAGCGCAGGCTGGCGCGAATTCGAAACTTTCCGCCACTTCGTGATTGACCGCGCTCAAACTCGTGTCTTCGCCTTCATCAACATCTCCGGTCTCGGTATGCTGAGCGATGCCGCCGAGCAGGAGGCGAGCGAGTTCCAACCGGAACAAGTGGCGCGGCTGGCTAAGAAACATCACGATGTCGTTATCGGCGTGAAGACGGCGCACTATCAGAAACCGGATTGGATCTCCGTCGATCGCGCCATCGAAGCCGGCAAACTGGCGGGAATTCCAGTGATGGTCGATTTTGGCTGGTTCCTTCCGGAGCGCCCTTATTGGCAACTCGTCACCGAGCGCTTGCGTCCGGGTGATATCACCACGCACTGTTTCCGCGCGTCTGTTCCGTGGGTGGACGAGCACGGCAAGCTTTACGACTACCTGCGGCGGGCGCGTGCGCGTGGCGTGATCTTCGACGTCGGCCATGGTGGAGGCAGCTTTGTTTTCCGCAACGCGGCCCCGGCAATCGAACAGGGCTTCTATCCCGATTCCATCTCTTCCGACTTGCACGGCACCAGCATGAATGCCGGCATGATGGACATGCCCACCACCATGTCGAAGTTTCTCGCCATGGGCGAGCCGCTCGTCGAAGTGATTCGCGAATCCACCATCAATCCGGCGAAAGAGATCCAGCATCCCGAGTTGGGACATCTCACCATCGGAGCACCGGCAGACATCTCTGTCTGGGATATGCGCTCCGGCGATTTCGGGTTTATTGACGCCGCAGGCGGCAAGCTATCGGGTAAACAGCGCCTCGAATGCGAAATGACGCTCCGTGACGGCAAGGTCGCCTGGGACCGCAACGGCCGCGCCGGAACCGACTATCGCAAACTCGGCCCGACGTACGGCGTCCGTGACGTGGACCGCATCATCCCACCACCGAAGTGAGATTAGATCGACGGCCAGAACGCCGATCGATTTCTGTAGCGCAGGGACACGCGCCGTGTGCGGGTACCTGCGGCCGTTCGGGTTCGTCAGGTTTGCGAAAGGCCGCGGGTGTCCCGCAAACGGCGCGGTACCCCCGCGCTACAGCCGTGCGGCAGTTCTATTCGAGTCAAAGTCGCCAGACCAGACCGAGGTTGCCATCAGGCCGCTCCATCTTCTACACTTTCCTTGAGAGTTTGCCGCTGACCGTCCTTGCCTAAACCTTTCTGACGAGTCCGGCCGCGTTCCGCGGTCGATGAAGTCCCTCTACGTGTGCGGAAAGGTAACAGGAATGTCCCTGGAAAGATT
>Ga0116223_10005032_pt1 | contig 11271 bp, 8 predicted proteins | sample Sb_taG_3_FD_90092 | JGI IMG/M metagenome (GOLD analysis project Ga0116223, IMG submission 90092) | Peat soil microbial communities from Weissenstadt, Germany - Sb_50d_a_PC metaG | ecosystem: Environmental > Terrestrial > Soil > Wetlands > Peat | place: Germany: Weissenstadt | collected 2010-09-21 | reverse complement strand
TACTCGTGGTATAGTTGGAGCGCGTTTGAATAGCTTCCGCGAGTCCGGCTGAGTGTTTCTGAGCGACGGCACCGTCGCCCCGCTTGTGTTTCCTCCCCGATGAGCCCGCTTTCAAATTGTCTGGAGGATGTGTGAAGAATATTTTCGTGGGCAACCTCGATTTCAATGCAACCGAAGAGGCTGTCCGAAGCCTGTTTGAGAGATACGGCGCCGTGAACAGCGCCAGGATCATGACCGATCGCGATACCGGCCGTTCGCGGGGGTTCGCGTTTGTAGAAATGGAAAACGAATCGGAAGCGGATCAGGCCATTACTGCGCTGAATGGCTATTCGATGGATGGGCGCGCCCTCAACGTCAATGAAGCCCGCCCCAAGCCGGATCGCGGTTTTGGCGGCGGCGGCGGTGGCCGTTTCGGCGGTAGCGGCGGAGTCGGACGTCCTGGTGGTGGCGGTGGTGGCGGCCGGCTTCCCGGCGGTGGCGGCGGAGGTCGGCGCGAGCCTCGCTGGTAAGGCGTGAACTCCCGGCAAGGGTGGCTAAAGCCAGCCCGGTAGTCCCCCCGGCATTCATTCCCGCGGACCTGCGGCAACCTTCGCGGCATGGCGCATTAAATCCACGCGGCGCGTGGTTCATCGTCCGGAAGAACAAGCTATTTGTGTGCTGCAACGCCGCGAGCTTCAGCCTTCCGTTCACCAGCGACCCGATTCTCTTTTGGAAGTCGACCGCCTCGATCGCTACCGGCACTCAGCGCATCCTACCCCGAGCGGAGTTAAACTGAAGAAGGGAAGAGTGCACTCGCACACGCATAGTCATCACCGAACCACCGGCAGGGTCCTGGCCTGGTCGCTCGCCGCGACTGTCGGATTCGTGGCCCTCGAGGTCGCGGCGGGAATCTCGGCCCATTCTCTGGCCCTGCTTTCAGACGCCGGCCACAACTTCACCGACGCACTGGCGCTGCTTCTGGCGTGGTTCGCCGCCTATTTGCAATCCAAACCCGCCGATGAGATCAAGACTTACGGCTATCACCGGGCCGGCGTGCTGTCCGCGTTCGTCAACGCGCTGATTCTGGTGGCTCTGGCCGTGTGGATCTTTTATGAGAGCGCCGCCCGCCTGCGTCGGCCCGAGCCGGTGCACGAGTGGATCATGGTCGTGGTGGCGGCGCTCGGAGTGGTCCTTAATGGCGGCATCATGCTGGCGTTGCGCAGTGCCAGCCACAATGACATCAACGTGCGCAGCGCCTTTGTTCACTTTCTGGGCGACGCCCTTGGATCCATCGCCATCATCGCCGGCGCGCTGGTCATCCGCTACACTGGCTGGGGGCGGGTCGACCCCGTACTCTCGATCCTGATCGGCGCTCTGATCGTGTGGACCGCCTGGGACATCATCCGCGAGTCGCTCAACATTCTGCTGGAGGGTCTCCCGCGGGGCATCCGCCTGCCTGATGTGGCCGCGGGCATGCGCGCGGTCGAGGGCGTGCTCGACGTGCACGATCTGCACATCTGGAGCCTCGGTTCGAGCACCCACGCCCTGAGCTGCCACGTCCTGATCGAAGACGTTCCGCCCTCGTCCAGCGACGTCATCCTGCGGCGGCTCAACGCCATGCTGGCGGACCATTTCCACATTTCCCACACCACCGTGCAATTCGAGCATGTGAGCTGCGCCATCTCCGAGAACGGTTGCGCCATCCCCGTCCACATCGACGACCATGAAGGCCATCGGCATTAGAACAAGCCAGCGGCGGTCGGCTAAACCGCTTGCCTGCTAACCACCTGCTAACCAACGGAATACTAGTCTCGCGGGAACGCCGGTTGTATATTCCAGGCAGGCTCGGCCTTTCGGCCAGGACCGCTGAAAACCGATAGCGCGAAGCCGATACCTAACAGCCAATAAAGCCATATGTCGACAGTCAACGCCGTCCTGACGGAAACGATGCATCCCGAGACGCGCCCCCGGATACCCGACCGCATCGACGATCTGGGGATCCGGCCGGCCCTGGTCAACGACTTGGTACTGCGCTACTTGTGGCTCCACGGTTCCGCCACGCTCTCCGCGCTGAACCAGACGCTGAAGCTCTCGTTTCTTCTTCTGGAGAACCTCTTCCACCAGTTCCGCCAGCAGCAATTGCTGGAAGTGAAGGGGATGCTGGGGAACGATTATTCCTTCACGCTCAGCAACGCCGGGCGCGCCATGGCAACGGCGCGAAATGAGGTCTGCCAGTACGTCGGTCCCGCGCCGGTCTCCATCGACCAATATCACGAGGTCGTCAGGTCCCAGGCCGCACAGATACGGCTGGGCCGCCAGGGACTGCGCCAGGCCTTCCACGACCTCGTGCTGCCCGACAGCCTGCTCGACCAGCTCGGACCTTCGCTCATCGGGAATCAATCGCTGTTCCTGTATGGCGGCACGGGCAACGGCAAGACCAGCATCGCCGAGCGGATTCTGCGCGTGTATCACGACACTGTGCTGGTGCCTTACGCCGTGGAAGTGGATGGCCACATCATCACGGTGTTCGACCCGGTGGTTCACCGCGCGGCGCCGTCGGACGACGATCTGCTCGATCCGCGCTGGGTGGTGTGCGAGCGCCCCTGCATCACGGTGGGCGGCGAGCTTTCGGCGGCCATGCTGGAGTTGCGGCTCGACGAGAGCACGCGCGTCTTCATTTCGCCCTGCCAGATGAAGGCCAACAATGGCGTTCTGATCATCGACGACTTCGGCCGGCAGGTGCTCACGCCGCGCGAGCTGCTCAACCGGTGGATCGTGCCCCTCGACCGCAAGGTCGATTACCTGACGCTGGCCTCCGGCATGAAGTTCCGCGTTCCCTTCGAGATGTTGGTCGTGTTCTCCACCAACCTGGATCCGAACGACCTCGCCGATGAAGCGTTCTTGCGCCGCATTCAGAGCAAAGTGCTGGTGGAAGCCGTGACCCCCGACGTCTTCGACCAGATCTTCCAGCGCGTGATGCAGACCCATCAGGTGCCCTTCGAGACCAACGCCGCCGAGTGCCTCCGCCAGTGCTGTCTCAAGGCCGGCGCACAGTGCCTGCGCGCCTGTTATCCCATGGACATCTACAAGCTGGTGAAGGCCATCAGCGAATACGAAAGCCGGCCCGTGCGCATGACGCGAGCCAATATTGAACGCGCCGTCGGCCTGTACTTCGCCCGAGTCGCGCCGGACATGAGCAACTAGCCCACAGCGGCCGCAGCGACAGCAGGCTTGAAAGCCTGCGCAGCCGGGTCTAGAATGGACACTAGGGGGTGGGCCCTGATGTTTGGTCGTGCTTTCGCACTGTTCCTGGCGGCGGGACTTTGGTCCGTGGCCGCACAATCACCACCCAACGCTATGCTGGATGGCGCCAAGGCGGGCGTGCCACAGCCACAAGCGGCGAAACCGCTGTCGCCGGAGATGCGCGGTGACATCTTCATGGCGCGCAAAATGTATCGTGAGGCGATCGAGACCTTTCGCGAAGGTTCTCCCAAGGATCCCGTTCTGTTGAATAAGACCGGCATCGCCTACCATCAATTGATGCAACTCGACCAGGCCCGGAAGAGTTACGAGCAGGCGATCAAGGTCAAGCCCGATTACGTGGAGGCGCTGAATAATCTGGGCACGGTTTACTATGCCAGGAAGAATCCGCGGCGGGCCATCGGTTGGTATAACCGGGCGCTCAGGATTGCGCCGGAAGAGAGCAAGTCGGCCTCCATCTACATGAACCTGGGCACGGCCTACTTCGCCCGCAAGCGCTACGAAGACGCCACCAAGGCGTACCAGACGGCGTTACGCCTGGACCCGGAAGTTTTCGAGCGCCACAGCAGTTTCGGTGTGATGCTCGAGGAACGGAGCGTGGAAGAACGGGGCAAGTTCCACTTTTACCTGGCCAAACTTTACGCCAAGGGCGGTCGCAACGAACTGGCGCTCCAGTACTTGAGGAAAGCGCTGGAGGAGGGCTTCCGCGATAAGAAGATGGGCGAAGAGCCCGAGTTCGCCGCTTTGAAAGACCTGGACGAATTCAAGAAACTACTCACGCTGGAGCCGCGTGTCTTGTAGGGCCGGCATTGCGCTTGCCGCCCTATTCGCCTTTGCCTGCAACCGCCAGCCGGTCAGACCTCAAACCGGGCGTATCGCCATCCTGCGTTTCGAGAACCTGGGCCAGGACGCCGCCACGGACTGGATGGGGCGGGCGTTCTCCGAAATTCTGACAACCGAACTTTCCGGCGCGCCGGGAATCCATGCCATTCCAGCGAGCCGCATGCACAACTTCCAGCAAGCTCTCGGGGTGCGGCCGATTTCCGCTCCAGGCATTTCGTCCGAGCGCACCTTGGCCCTGGCAGCGGGGGCGAACCGAATCGGGTACGGGGAGTACAGCGTTCGCAAGGGCCGCCTGGAGGCGCGGCTGAGCATCGAGGATCCGCAGGCGGGTGTCATGTCCCAGGTGGTATCGGCCACCGCGGGAGCGAATGACGTGATTGCGGCAGCTTCCGGTCTGGCGCGACAGATTGCGCCGCGGCTGGCGCCGTACGGTACCCGCGATACGCGGGCACTCGAGCCATGGGTCTCGGCCCTGGAATCGAACGATGCGGCGGCGGCCTCGCGGAATCTGGAAGAGGCCATTGCCGCCGACCCCGATTTCGGCCCGCCTTACCGCATGCTGGCCGAGCGCAAAGCGCAGACCCAGGACCGCGATGGCGCCCGGAGCGTGCTGGAAGCGGCGCTGGCGCGCGGCGATCGGATTTCCGAGGCGGACCGCGCGCACATCCAGTTCGACATCGCGAATCTGGACAGTGACTCCGCCGGAAGGCAACGGGCGTTGCTCGCGCTGGTGAGGTTGGACCCGCACGATGCCATCGCATGGCGTGGCTTGGCCGAGGCGGCCATGGCGCGGCGCGAGTACCGGCCGGCCGTCGAGGCGTACCAGAAATCGCTGGAAGTGGAGCCTGAAGACGCCAATGCGTGGAACCAACTGGGCTACGCCGCGTCATATGCCGGCGATCTCAATGCCGCGGTGAGCGCCTTGCGCCGCTATCAAGCGCTGCGGCCCGCGGACGCCAATCCGCTGGACTCGCTGGGAGACGCTTACCTGCTGGCCGGCCGCTTTCGCGAGGCCGGCGATTTCTATCTGCAGGCCGCCCGGAAAGACCCCGGCTTTCCGCACAGCGCCGAGTTATTCAAAGCCGCCATGGCGCGGCTGATGTCGGGCGACGTGGCGGGCGCCGACGCGCTTTCCAAACAGTATGCCGAAGCGCGTGAAGCGGCCCACGACCCGCTGGTGGAGGCCTACCAGGCTGAATGGTCCTGGATCAGCGGACGCCGGCACGCCGGCTATGACCGATTGTCCGCCTTTGCGCGCGGGGCGGAAAAGGGCGAGTTGCGGGAAGCGGCATCGCGGTCGTATGGCGAGCTGGCCATCTGGAGCCTGATGCTCGGAGACCGGGCCGCGGCCGATGAGATGGCGCGGAAGTCGGCGTCGCTGGCGGGCCCGGGGCCCGCGGCAACGGCGGCGGTGGCTCGATTTCTGGCACAAGAGCCGGGCCCGGCCGCCGAGTGGGCCCGCCGCGCGGAACAACTCTTCGCCAATTCGCCGGCGAGCCCGCTTCGAGACCTTGCGCTGGCGTACGCGCTGCTGGTGAGCAAGGAGTTTCAGCCGGCTTCGGCGGTCCTCAAGCGGATTTATGATCGGGGCGGGACGGCTTCGGACGAGGCCGGGTATCTGCTGGCGTGGAGCCTGCTCGAAACGGGCCGGCCGAAGGAAGCGGCGCCGCTGCTGCGATGGAACCCGATTCCGCCGCTGACGGGGCCGGGGGCCATGCTGTCGTTTTACTTTCCGCGGGTCTATTATCTTCGCGGGCTGGAGGCGGAGAAAGAGGGGAAGGCGGACGACGCGCGAACGAACTACCGGCTGTTCCTGCAACTGTCCGGGCCGGATGCGATGATTTGGGGGGAGGAGAAGAGGGCGCGGGCGGGGTTGTGAGGGAGAGGGTACTTCCCGGCCCAGAACCCGGTCGCGGCTCTGAACAGGGGCTTACGATAAGTTCGGCTGTCCGGCTATCCCCGCAGGCGTACGAAGAACCATGCCATGCCGAATAGCAGCAACGCCGAAGCGGAAACCTGTACCGGGCGCAGGACGCGCGCCAGGCGTCCGATGCGGGCGAAGAGCAGCGCCAGGATCGCGATGGCGGCGATTTCGGCAAGGGCCGCTCCCGCCAGCACGAATGCCGGGCGGTAACCCGTGGTCTCGAGAAACAAGTAAAAGTAGAGGCCGTGAAATACGCCCAACACACCGGCTACCAGCCAGCGCGCGCCGGCCTCGGGGAGCAGCAGAATCTCCACTGCCAGGTACGCGATGGTGAGCGCCGCGGCGGCTTCCACAAAACGCGGGGCGGGCTGCCAGGCGGTATGCGGCGCCACCAGGACGGATGCGATCTGGCCCGCGAGGAACATGGCGGCCAGCGCCAAGAGCTCCTTGCGCGTCCGAGCGGCTAAGGCCAGCGCCGCCAGGAACAGAATCTGCACCGGGCCGCCCAGCGCGCGCATGAGGCCGGCGCCCGATTCGGTTGCGGCGATTTCCACTGCGGTGGGCGGACGGAAGCGCAGGGTCGCGTGCGTGAAGGAGAGATCGAAGAGTCCCTGGTCGTGCTTGTCGCCCACGTCCGCGCGCAGAAGGTGGACGTGAGTGGGCACCGTGATGGCGGCAAAGGTGCAGTCGATCTCCAGGCGGTCGACCGGGGCTGCGAACTCGTAGTCGGCCGTGCACACGTAGAGTTGGCGGGCGGGGTCCGATTGACACGTGCTGGCGAGCAGGCGGGCGTCGCGGCCTGCGCTCGCGAAGCGAATGTGCTGTAGAAGCGCGCGTTCCGGGGCCGGCACGTGCACGATCTCGTAGAGCGGCATGCGCAATTCGTAATGCGCGCGCGATCCGTCGATGGTAAGGTCGCCCGAGCTCATGCTGACTACATGCGCGTAGGCGGGCCAGGCAAGCAGGGCAGCCCAGAGCCGGATCATAGCTTGACCGTGGGGCTGGCAACCATGCGCGAACCCAGACGCGCCTTGCGAATTCGAATGTAGATAATTCGCACAAGCGCCAGCACGGGCACTGAAAGGAAAGTCCCCGCGATGCCGGCGACTTCCGCACCCGCGAAGACGCCAAACAGCACCAGCAGAGGATGCAGTTCCACCCCGCGCTCCATGAGGTGCGGGGAGAGAATGTAGTCCTGGAACATGCGGTAAGCCACGAGAAAGATCAGGACCGCCAGCAAGTGGGATTGAGCCACCAGCGCAATCAGCAGAATCGTGAGGCTCGCGGTGAGGGGGCCGATCATGGGGATGAATTCCAACAGGGATCCCACCGCGGCCAGCAGAATGCCGTACGGCATACCCGTGATTTTAAAGAAAATCGTGTACGCGGTGAAGGCGGAGAGCGAGAGCAGGAAGAGGGCGCGCATGTAATGGGCGAGGAGCAGGTGGACATCGGCCAGCACATCGTCCAGCAGCGCGCGGCGCGGGTTGTCCTCCACCAGATCCAGGAGATGCTCGCGAATGGCTCGGCCGTCTTTGAGGAAGAAGAAAGCGAGAATCGGGATAATCACGACGTAGATCAGGTTGCTGGCCACCGAGAGGAACTTCATGCCGGCCTGCGGCAGAGCTGAGAGGAGGTCGGTAGACCACTCGCCCACTTCCGTCCGCGCCCGTTCGACTACTTTGACCTTGATCTCGTTGAAGGTGGCAGACGGGCCGGGAGTTTGCACCCAGGTGGCGACCCGGGACGGAAGGTCCCGGGCCATTCTGTTGGCCTGTTCCACTACGCGCGTGCCGATCTCGATTCCGAAAAGGACCGCGAGTCCCACGAAAATGACGTACGCCAGCGCCAGCGCGGGAGTGCGTGTGCGGCTGGCCGGCAGGAGCCGGTCGAGCAAGTTAACCAGGGGCGACAAGAGGTAGGCGAACAGGAGGGCCAGAATGAAAATGAAGAGCGTAAAGCGAATCAGATAGATTACGTACAGCAGCAGCACTACGAGGACCGCGGTAAAGGTGGAGCGCGCTGCGTGACGATCGATGCCGAACATGCGTACGAGCCAATTCTAACGCGACGACGGGACGGGATGCTCGGACACTTTCTCAATGCGCACGCGCGCAATCCGGTTGCGTTCCATTTCGACCACGGTATAACGGCGTCCGTCGTATTCCACTCGCTCGCCGGTACGCGGGATCCGTCCCAGGCGGAAGAGCAGAAAGCCGGCCAATGTTTCGAAGCCGGCGTCGGCGGGAATCTGGATGCCGAACTCGCTCTCCAGATCGCGGATGCGGGTGGCGCCGTCGAGCTCCACGTCGTCGGTCTCGGCGGCGCGCGGCTGGACCTTCTCGTCGTGCTCGTCCTCGATCCGCCCCACGATCTGCTCCAGCACGTTTTCCACGGTGAGCATGCCGGCGATGGTTCCGAACTCGTCGACCACCATGGCCATGTGCGAGCGTCCCTGGCGGAACTCTTCGAGCATTTGCGAGAGCGGCTTGGTCTCCGGCACCACGAGGTGCGGGCGGAGCAGCCGGGAAACGCGAAATCCGCGGCTGGGTTTTCCGGAGCGGATGGCACTGCGGCGCTCCTCCCAAACCGGCAGCAGGTCCTTATAGTGCAGGATGCCGACGATCTTCTCGGGAGTGCCTTCGTAAACCGGGAGACGCGAGTGCTGCGCTTCGATCATGGTGCGCAGAACCTGATCGAGTGTGGCATCCAACGGGACGGAGACGATATCGTTGCGCGGCACCATGACCTCGCGCACCGAAATGGATCCGAGGTCGAGCACCCGGTGGATCATGTCTTCCTGGACTTCCGGAAGGTATCCGAGGCCGCGGCTGGAACTGACGATGAGTTTCAGCTCTTCGGCCGAATGTCCCCCGGAATGGGTCCCGCCTTGCAAGCGCAGAGCGCGTGTGAGGAAACCGGCGGACTTTTCGATGATCACGACGAAGGCAATCGAAATGCGATAGAAGACCAGCAGGGCTGGAGCGACCAGTGCCGCCAGGCGGTCGGCCTTGGCGATGGCCAGGTTCTTGGGCACCACCTCGCCGATCACGACGTGGAAGTAACTGATCGCCAGAAAGGAGAGTAGCAGACTGAGCAAGTGCAGAAACTTCTGCGTGAACGGAGTCTCCAGCGGTTGAAAGACCGCGGAGAGGATCCGATAGAGAGTGTCTTCTCCCGCCCAGCCCAATCCGAGGCTGGCGAGGGTGACGCCGACCTGGGTAACGGAGAGGAGGCGTCCCGGATTGGAGAGCAGGTTGAGTGCGGCCTGCGCGCCGGCCTGTCCCTGCTCCGCCATTTGCCGCAGCCGCGAATGCCGCACGGAAAGCAGCGCCACTTCCGCTGCCGCGAAGAACCCATTGACGGCGATGAGCAGGACCACGAGGAGGATGCGAAATGGGGAGCCGGTCACGTGTTCCGAACAACAATTCTAGCGGAAATTCGAACGGGGATGGCTAACGAAACGCGCCTCTCCCCGTCTGAATAGATAACCAACTAACTCCGTTACGTAGGTGGGCGCGCTCCAACGTATCCCGGGAACGCGCCCATTTTCATTTGTTAACAGTCTAGTCGAAAAAATCCTCGGATGCCAGCTTTTCTTGGAGCGGATGGAGCGGATGGAGCGGCCCATTTAGGGCGGTCCATCCGGTTATCATTGTTAACGTCCCTCCGATGACTCGATCTACAGCCGCCCGCGTGGTTAAGTACGTAAATTTCGCAATTGGCATTGTTCTTGCCGTGGCCCTGGGAGCCGTTTTCTGGTTTGTGTGGCGGCCGCTGCCCCAGAGGTCGGGCGTCATCCAGGCGCCGCTCGCCAGTTCCGCGATGGTGCTGTTCGACGCACGTGGTGTTCCTCACATTCGCGCGTCGAGCCTGGAGGACGCACTGTTCGTCCAGGGGTACTGCACGGCGCAGGACCGGCTGTGGCAGATGGATGCCCTGCGGCGTTACGATGCCGGCGACCTGGCCGAGATTCTCGGGCCGGGCGGGCTCGATTCCGACCGCGAGTCGCGGCGCCTGCGGCTCCGCCGGATTGCGGAAGACGCCTACACCACTCTGCCCGCCCAGGACCGCGCAGCTTTCGCGGCCTATGCCCGCGGGGTGAACCATTTTATCGCCACTCACCGCAACAACCTTCCGGTGGAATTCACGTTGCTCCGCTACCAGCCGCGGCCCTGGAGCGTGGTGGATTCGCTGCTCATCTGCCTGCACATGTTCCGCGCACTCACCACCACCTGGCGCGATGAGCTGACCAAGCGCGCGATGCTGGCGGAGGGCGATGCGGAAAAAGTGAAATTCCTGTTCCCGGTGCGCGCCGGAACCGAGGCCCCGCCGGGCTCCAACGCGTGGGCCATTGCGGGAAGCCACACTGCGTCGGGCAAGCCGCTGCTCTCCAACGATATGCACCTGGAGTACTCGCTGCCGGGCATCTGGCACATGGCCCACTTGCAGGCGCCGGGCCTGGATGTTTCGGGGGTGGCGCTGCCGGGGACTCCGGGAGTGATCGCGGGTCACAATCAGCGTATCGCCTGGGGGATCACCAACCTGGGGTTCGACGTGCAGGATCTGTACATCGAGAAGTTCGACGAGCGCAGCGGACGCTATCGGTACCGCGGCCAGGTGGAGCAGGCTCGCCGCGAGGTCGAGATCATCCGGGTGAAAGGACAGGCGCCGGTCGAGATCACGGTCTGGGTGACGCGCCACGGGCCGCTGTTTGTCACCGAGGGCAACGATCGCATGGCGCTGCGCTGGGCAGTGGCCAAGCCTGGCTTCGTCCAATATCCGATCCTGGACCTGGACCTCGCGCAGAACTGGCGGCAGTTCACTGCGGTGCTGGCCCGCTTCAACGGGCCCGGTTCGAATTTCGTGTACGCGGACGTGGACGGGAACATCGGCTATCACGCGGCCGGCGATCTGCCCAAGCGGCGCGGATATTCGGGCGATGTCCCGGTCGACGGATCTTCGGGCGATTTCGATTGGGACGGCTCGATTCCTTTCGACGAGCTGCCTTCGGCCTTCAACCCGCGCGACGGGATCGTCGTCACCTCAAATCAGAACCCGTTCCCAGCGGATTATCCCTATCCCGTAAGCGGCAGCTTCGCGCCGCCCAACCGGTCGAACCAGATTCGCGCGCTGCTCGCGTCGCGCAACGGGTGGCGCGCCGAAGAAATGCTGACGGTCCAGAAGGACGTGTACTCGGCATTCGATCGATTCCTCGCGGGCGAAGTGGTGGCGGCGTACCAGAAGCGCGGGGCGCACAGTCC
>Ga0116223_10005027_pt1 | contig 11273 bp, 12 predicted proteins | sample Sb_taG_3_FD_90092 | JGI IMG/M metagenome (GOLD analysis project Ga0116223, IMG submission 90092) | Peat soil microbial communities from Weissenstadt, Germany - Sb_50d_a_PC metaG | ecosystem: Environmental > Terrestrial > Soil > Wetlands > Peat | place: Germany: Weissenstadt | collected 2010-09-21 | reverse complement strand
GCCTCGCTGCGCCGCAAAGCGCGCTCGGCTCGCTTTTGCTCGGTCAAATCGAGCACGAAAGCGACCCCTTCGTTCCCACTTTCTTCGAAGAGTGCGCCGCCGAGAAGTGCAGGCACTCGGCTGCCATCCTTCCGGAAATACTCCTTCTCGAAGGGTTGAAACATGCCGGTCGCCTTCAAATCAGCTACCACCTGTTCGGCATGGCCACGCCATTCGGGCGGTGTCAGGTCCGCCCACCGTACTCGACCGGAGGCGAGATCGTCACGATTGTATTGCACCATGCGGAGAAAGGCTTCATTGGCCCCGGTGATTCCACCGTCGAGATTCCACATGACAATCCCCACAACATTGGCCTCGACCAGACGCCGAATCTTGGCTTCCAACCCACTCGCCAGCTGACGGACTTCTGCTTCCGCCTTTTCGCGCTCGGCCACCTGAATTTTGAGCTCTTCTATGTGTGCCAACGCTTGATATGCGGAAGACGCAAATTTCCCCAGAGAAGCCATGATCCGGTCATCCTCTGCATCGAACTTGCGGCGGTCGCTGTGCATGATTCCCCATATAGTTCCCACCGCCTTGCCGTCGACGTAGAACGGGACCAGGAGGCACTCTTCCGCTGCCGGATTGACTGGCATTAAATAGGGATAACGCCGTTCGAAGTGGGTGAACAGCAGCGTACGATTCTGATCGAGCACATCTCCGCAGGGCCCAAAATCGCGCGGGGTTCCACCTCCGACGTGGGGACTCCACATGCCGGAGATGGCTGGCCAATAGAACCTCTCGCCGTCAACATGTGGCGTTTTGCCGTCCCTCGTCAGCAGGCTCAGGCCGGCGGAGTCACACTGCGTAATATCTTGGATCGTCTCCGCAAGTGTCCGAAAGATGGTAGCCGGCGAGTCCGCTAACGCACTTACCAGCTTCACGAGCGCCTGGTTCTCCTTTTCATAATCGAGCGGACGCGATGGGCGGCGCTGCAACTCTTCGGTGCAGAGGATCGATTCCAAAGAGGCGGTTGGAACTGAACTGTCCAGTGGAACATCATGCGATTTGGCAGAGTTGACCATGTTCTCACCTCCATCTGGGCGATTGCTAGGTTCGAAACCTCAAGCGTTAACAACAGCCATCACACTCTCTTCAGCTTTGGGTCGGAGGGCGAATGCTAATTCGGCCGTGTTCACGAATTACTACGACCGTGAATACAGCTATTAGGCCGCAGCCATCGCTGCTGGTGCGGGCCGGAGCTTCGCGGCCATTCTCACCAGGTCGGCAAGAGACTCGGCTCGCATCTTTTGCATGACCTTGCCGCGGTGCGCCTTCACGGTGATCTCACTGATGCCAAGCTCCCCACCAACTTGTTTGTTCAACCGGCCAGAAACTACCAGCGCCATAACCTGCCGTTCGCGACAGGAAAGAGACGCGTAACGGTCCTGAAGCACTCGCATCTCCGCCCCCCGACTCAGAGCAACGCGGCTGTGTTCGAGGGCAGCTCGGATGGCGCTCAACAGCGCATCATCACTGAATGGTTTCGTCAAGAATTCGACAGCCCCCGCCTTCATGGCTTGGACCGTCATGGGCACGTCCCGGTAGCCAGTGATGAAGATGATCGGCATGTCCGTCCGTTCGACAGCGATGCGCTTCTGTAGTTCGAGACCAGTGAGGCCTGGAAGAGAAAAATCCAGCACCAGGCAGCTCGGAACGAGAGCTCGTGGACAGGTAAGGAATTCTTGCGCAGAAGCGAAGGTCTCCGGCTGCCAGCCTTCGCAGCGGATCAACAATTCCAGCGATTCGCGCACGGAGATGTCATCGTCGACCACGAAGACAATTGGTCCCATGCCTAACAGAAGTGGTGTCCCCAACTCATGGCAAAGTGCGTACGTTGAATTCATATTTCACTCCTTGATTCGCTCTTAGCAATCGTTTTGCTGAGAGAACCTTAAGGCTGAACGAATGAGTTGGAGAAGTTGCTCGTCGCTAAAAGGCTTGCCCAGGAAAGCGGCAGCGCCCGCTTGCATCGCTCGTTGACGGGAATCTTGGCTCTCGTAAGCGGTGATGAAGATGATGGGAATGCCGCAGCCCGAGGCAGCGAGGTGACTTTGAAGCTGCAGACCATTCATGCCCGGCATCTGCACGTCAACGATGAGACACGAGGTATCGTGCAAATGGCCGGACCTCAGGAAAGTCTCGGCAGATTCAAAAGCTGCCGCCCGAAAGCCAAAGGACTCGATAAGTAATGTGGTGGTCCTGCGAATTGACTCATCGTCGTCAACCACCGAGATCAGATTCTCCGTCACTCTGAACTCCTCACTGACGCAAAGGTATTCGCAGAGCGAGAGAGAATCTATTGGGCGTTGGTAGATCTAGGTCGTAAAAAGGATGACGCGAGTAAACTTTCGCTTACGAAGCTTTTTCTGGGGGGCCTTTGAGTTTCTCGATCATTCTAGCCAAGTCGACAAGAGATTCTGCGTGCATCTTCTCCATGGCCCGGCTACGCTGGACCTTTACTGTACTTTCCGCAGTGCCGAGCTCGCCCGCAATTTGTTTATTGAGCATGCCCGACGCAAGCATCGAGATGACCTGCTGCTCGCGCGATGTCAATGAGTCGAAGCGCTGTTGGAGTTTCGTTACTTCTTTCTCCTCTTCACGTCTGGCACGATCCCGCTCCAGTGCGATGCGAACAGCATCCAACAAGTCCTGGTCGCGGAACGGCTTGGTAAGAAATTCAACTGCCCCAGCTTTGATAGCGCGAACACTCATTGGAATGTCGCCATGGCCAGTGAGAAAAACGATCGGAATATGAATCTTTCTCGCTGCAAGCTCGCGCTGAAAGTCGAGCCCACTCAGCCCGGGTAGTCTGACGTCCAGCACGAGGCAACTGGGCACATCTGATGGCTTTCTATGCAAGAAGGCGTCCGCTGAGCCAAAGCTCTCAACCTGCAGCCCCACGGTGCTTAAGAGGAACTTGAGAGAAGAACGGACGGATGCGTCGTCATCGACCACAAAGACGATGGAAGCAGCAGTCACGCTGCACTCCCGGGAGGGGCTGGCAGCGTAAAGGAAAACACAGCACCAATGGGAGAATTCGGCATGGCCCAGAGCCGCCCTCCATGGTTTTCAATGAGTGACCGGCTGATCGACAAGCCCATTCCCATGCCGTTCGCTTTGGTTGTAAAGAACGGCGAGAAGACGCGATCTGCTGCTGATCCAAGGCCAGGGCCTGAGTCGCGTACCGCAACCAGTATGTCTCCAGATTCGTCAACCCGGGACTCCACCCAAAGTGAGCGAGGTTGATCTGTAACTGGGATCATGGCCTCAATGCCATTCATGATCAAGTTCAGTAGAACCTGTTGCATCTGAACCCGATCCGCCAACACCAACGGGAGGGCCTTCGTCAGTTGGCGTTCGAGCCGAACTCGATTCTCATGAAGCTCACGCTCAGCTAGTGCTAACACCTCCAGAATCACGTCGTTCATGTCCAGCCTGTTCTTTTCGACAGGTTCCTTCTTTATGAATCCGCGAATTCGAGCAACAACCGCGCTCGCTCGAGTGCCATCGGCCACGATTTCCTCAAGAGCCCGGCCTAGAATTTCAGGTGTCAGCTTGTCAACAGCGAGCAGTCTCATGCAGGCATTGCTGTTATTGGTGACAGCGGTAAGCGGCTGATTGACTTCGTGGGCGATGGATGCTGCCAGTTCGCCCATGGTGGTCAGCCTGGAAACCCGCGCGAGCTCCGCTTGCGTCATCTGCAACGCTTCTTGTGCACGCTTTCTTTCAATTCCCTGAGCGATCAAGTCCGCACCAGACGCCAGTGCCTCTGTTGTTTCTGGCGTGACCGGTTTCCGAGAGAACATGGCCAGCACGCCTATCCTGCGGTCTCCGACGCTCAGTGGATAGCCAGCGAAGCTAGCCATCCCTTCTTTTTCTGCCCATGCTCTGTCAGTGATTCGAGGATCATTGAGGACATTATTGGTCAGATGCGGTTTTCGTTCTTGTGCAATCATCCCAATTTTGAATTGCCCCATCGGAATGTGACTGTGAGGTCCGTCAAGATGCGTGTACATGCCTGCACTGGCCTGCAGCTCCAACATTTGTCCATCGTCACTCAGGGTCCAAATCCTCGCAAATGCTGCATCAAGATGCCGCACAATGGCTTCGCTGCATTCACGCAAGATTGTTTTCAAACTTTCTTCCTTACCGAAAGCCATGCTCACGTCAGCGCGGACAGCGATCTGGCGGGCGTGCGCTGCTCGCATTTCCTCTGCCTGCTTTCTTTCGCTGATATCGCGGATGAAGCCGGTAAATACCTTATGCCCATCTCTAGATAGTTCTCCAAACGAGATTTCCACGGGGAATTCCTGGCCATTCTTGCGCAGCGCGGTCAGTTCAGTGCCTTGCCAGTTGATGTGCCGCTGGCCGGTAGCCAAATAGCGGCTGAACCCTTTCTCGTGCAATTTCCGCAGGAATTCCGGCATCAGTACGGTCAACGGCTTCCCGATCAACTCCGTCGGATCATAACCAAAGATTCTCACAGTGGCGGGATTGGCAAACAGAATTGCACCGCGCTCGTCAATGCTGATCACGGCATCAGGGGCCGTTTCGACCACGAGGCGATAGTTTTCTTCGCTGTAGCGGAGGGCGGACTCCTCCCGTTTACGGTCGGTAATATCGGTAACAGCCCCGCCGATGGCGTAGATCTCGCCTTCTGCGTTGAACAACGGAAACTTCTGGACGATCCTGGTGTGGGGTCCGTCCTCGTAGAGAGCCACGTCTTCAAATTTAATCAGCAAGCCGGTCTGTAACACTTGTCGATCAACGGCCTGAAAGGCAGCAGCTTGTTCTGCCGAAAATAGCTCATTGTCAGTCTTGCCGTTAATTTCGCCGGAGATATGAAAGGCCTTCTTGAACTGCTTGTTGGCATAGAGGTACCGGCTCTCACGATCTTTCACAAAAATCAGGTTTGGGCTGTTTTCGAAGAATGCCTGGAGCAGTCCCGTTTGTGCGCCCTGTGTTTCAGTGGTCATGCTTTGCGAACCTAACACGAGCTTTTTGGTCCAAACATTCTAAACCGAAAGGGAGACCGAGGCCATTCAGGGTTCGGCATTCGCCACAACCTCGTCGTCAAGGATACCTGGGAGCTCCCTTCCGATCACCGCTGTGGCCTAGAAGAGTGGCGTAGAGCCGATACCAAGGTATCGACGATACCATCGTCCAATTGTTCATCTCCCAAGCTTCTGTTCTGATTACTCGCGTCGACCGGACTCAGAACCGGTCACGACCAGGAATGGGTGAAGGAACGGCTTTCGGTGCGGCGAGTAAATTGATAACGTTTCGCGCCGCGATTAGGCTGCCTGGGCGTCTTTCGCGCTGGCCAGGATTATAGGGTCGCTTTAGGCACACGTGACAAATAAGCATCTCGGAACGGAGCACGTCGTATGAAAGGATTTGCTTACTTCTTGGTTGCAGTTGTAGCGCTTACTGGCGTCGTCTACATGGCTCAAGCCTCTGGACGCACCGATGGCGAGGCTGATCCGGTTTTCGGAATCAAGATTCCTCCCGGATACCGCGACTGGAAGCTGATCTCTGTGGCCCACGAAGAAGGCAACCTCAACGATCTTCGCGCCCTCCTCGGCAACGATGTAGCGATCAAAGCCTACCGGGAGGGGAAGCTTCCGTTCCCGGACGGCACAATCATTGCACGCCTAGCCTGGAGTTACGTTCCGTCCGAGGAAAACAACAAAGTCTTTGGCCGCTCCCAATCTTTCGTGGCCGGACCCCCCACGAACGTTCAGTTTATGGTCAAAGACTCGAAAAAATATGCCGCGACCGGTGGCTGGGGGTTTGCTCAATTCAAAGACGGCAAAACTGCGGACGCGGCGCTGCTCAAAACCTGCTTTCCCTGCCACGAGCCTGTCAAAGCTCGCGACTTTGTCTTCACTCATTATGCACCGTGAGTACGGGGGGAGATCCCATGAACAAGGATGAATCGTTTGACAGTTTGACTTATGCAAACCAAGTACATTTGGCAGAGCGTGAGTTGGCATCATTCATCGGCGCTGTGAAGGAGTTATTCGGTCCGGAACAGGCTCTGCTCTCCGCGGATGACTGGCTTGACGAGTCTGAGTTAATGGATTGCGCGCCTCGATCCACCAGTCGAGATTGGCGGGCCGTCACAGTCGCGGCCTCGGCTCGACTGGCAAATCGTGTGACTGGAGCACGAGATCGTCGAACGCCCGCGTCATCGACTGATCCGAAGGTTTCGCCAATACTATCGTCCAATTGTTTCGCATCCGCGCTTCTGGTTTGATACCTCATCGCAGCGGATTTCGTTTACCGAAGCATATTGAATGGAGGAACCATTATGAGACGCTTCACATTCTTCTTGGTTGCAGTTGCAACGGCCGGCCTCGTCGCGCTCATTGGCCCGGTCCCCGGCCACGCGGACGGGCAATCCGCTCCCTACGTTACCGACATCCCCCACGGGTATCGCGACTGGCAGTGGATCTCGTCGGCCCATGAAGCCGGCAACCTGAACAGTTTAGGTGCCGTCTTGGGCAACGATGTAGCGATCAAGGCCTTCCGTGCAGGGAAGCATCCGTTCCCGGACGGCACGATCATTGCCGCTTTGCATTACCGTAACGTCCCGTCGGAGGAAAACAACAAAGTCTTTGGCCAGGCTCAATCTTTCGTTCCCGGCGCCCCCACGAACATTCAGTTTATGGTCAAGGACTCAACCAAGTACGCGGCAACGGGCGGCTGGGGGTTCGGTCACTTCGCGGACGGCAAACCTGGTGACGCGGCGTTTATGAAAAGCTGCTTCCCCTGCCACGAGAAGACTAAAGGGAGCGACCTTGTCTTTACTCGTTATGCACCCTGATGCTGAAAACTAGAGCAGAACAAATGAGACCCTTACGTGAGAGCGCCGCAAAAGGCCCTATCTAAAGAACTGGTGGCGGGCCTAAACATGAACGGAGCGAGGAGCCCCAAGTCCAGATGCGACGAGAGGAACAAACCATGAAGAATTTGACTTTTTATCGCACCGTACAGATCGATGGGCTGTCAATTTTCTACCGGGAGTCTGGTCCGAAAGACGCCCCGACGATTCTCCTGCTGCACGGTTTGCCGTCTTCTTCGCGAATGTTCGAGCCTCTCTTCACCCGTCTTTCCGATCGCTATCGTCTTGTCGCGCCCGATTACCCGGGCTTCGGTCACAGCGACTGGCCGGACCCGAAACAATTCGCGTACACCTTCGATCACATTGCGGAAATCATGAATCACTTCACCGAAGCGCTCGGTCTCTCCCACTTCACCCTCTACATGCAGGATTACGGTGGCCCCGTCGGCTTTCGCATGATCTTGGCTCACCCGGACCGAGTCGAAGCTCTCATCGTCCAGGACGCGGTAGCACACAACACCGGTCTCGGCGAGAACTGGAAAACGCGACGCGCCTTTTGGGCCGATCGCGCTGCCAACGAAAGTGCGCTGCGCACAAATCTCCTGTCGCTTGCAACCACGAAGTCCCGCCACGCGGGGAACGACCCCAACGTGGAACGCCATAACCCCGATCTCTGGACCGACGAATTTTATTTTATAAATCAGCCCGGCCAGGCTGACATTCAAAGCGACCTCTTCTACGACTACCGCACCAACGTCGATTCCTACCCGAAATGGCAAGCCTGGATGCGCGAAAAGCAGCCGCGCCTGCTGGTGATCTGGGGTAAGTATGAGTCTTCGTTCGACCCCTCCGAGCCAGAATCCTATCGCCGTGATGTCCCCAAAGCCGAAGTCCACATCGTCGATGGCGGCCACTTCGCCTTGGACACCGCCGCAGACAAAATCGCCGCACTGGTCCAAGGATTTGTCGGTTCTTCACGCTAGGGCGCTGCGGCGCAACGAGCAGGGTGAAGCCGCTTTTGAGAGGGACGGTGCGCAGCGGTGTATTGGATCCGAACCTTTAGACCGAAAGGTTGTTTATGTCTGGCAAGAAAACAGCAATCATAACCGGAGCATCGGGGGGTGTTGGCGCGGGTTTAGTCGATGGGTTCCTGGAAGAAGGTTATAACGTCGTCGCGCCGCCTGGGATTCGAAATTCGCAAGCTTGCTTGAACTGGCGGAAGCGTGCAACGTTCCGGTCAGATGGTCGTGTCGGACTGGAGTCTGTCATACCTGCATGACTGGTCTGGTTGGCGGATCGATTACTTATAACCCTGAGCCGCTGGAGAGGCCCGCTCCCGGGAACGTGCTCGTATGCTGTTCCCCGCCAAACGCGGGTGTCACGCTGGATCTTTAAGAGAAGATCTTTGAGAGAAGAGAAACAGGAGAAGTCCAATCATGCGTTCTGATATTGTGCCCGGAGGCATTTTCCCCGACTACGAACTGCCCGATCACACGGGCCAATTGCGTAAGCTCAGCGAGCTACAGGGCGAGGATCCGCTGATCCTCACGCTGGCGCGCGGCCACTATTGCCCAAAGGAGCACCAGCAGCATTTGGAACTCGCCGCGTTCTACCCGAGGATCGCAGTGGCGTACACTCAGATGGCCACTATCGCCACCGACGATCACCATACCCTGCAAGAATTCCGTGCATCAGTCGGAGCCCAGTGGCCCTTCCTTTCGGACCCCGACCGAACGGTTCAGAAAGATCTCGACATCCAGGAGTACACCGACCCCGAGCATAATCCGATGATCCCGCATACGCTCGTGCTCAAGCCGGGCCTGGTGATCTACAGCATCTATAACGGCTACTGGTTCTGGGGGCGTCCATCGGTGATCGATCTTTGGCACGATCTGCGCGCCGTGACCAGTGAAATCCGCCCAGATTGGGATCTGAGCGCTCCTGGACTCCGCGAGGCATGGATTGCGGGTGACCTCTCGCGTTTCCACGGGTGGAACAAGCGGGCCAGTGCGGAAGATGCCTCGATTGTGCGGAAGAAATAGTGAGTTGAGAGACAACAGCGGAGAGAAATGAAGCCGACTGCTTCCCCAAATCTGTGGCGACCGCTTCGAGTAACAATTTTTCGCAATCTGCTAATCGCGGACGTCATTTCAGACGCCGGCGCTTTCATGCAGAACGTCGGCGCTGCATGGTTGATGGTCTCACTTGGCGCCGGGCCGATTTATGTTGCGCTGACGCAGACTGCCGCTTCCTTGCCATACTTTCTGCTGGCTCTTCCAGCGGGCTCCGCTGGCGATATCGTCGACCGACGCAAGCTGATTCTTTTCACCGAGTCGTGGATGATGGGCGTCGCGTTGATTCTAGCGATTTTGACCATCGCAGGATTGATGTCGCCATGGATACTCTTGGTGCTCACATTTGCGCTCTCGGCGGGAGACGCGTTCGAAACGCCGGCATGGCGTGCAGTCCTTGCTGAATTGGTGCCCAAGGAAGACCTGGCAGCGGCTTCTGCGCTCAACGGGATTGAATTCAACCTCGCCCGAGCGGTTGGGCCGGCGCTCGCAGGCACGATCATATCTGTTGCTGGTGTCGCCACAGCCTTCGTTGCAAATTTCGTATCGTTCTTCGGTGTCATTCTGGTTGTTGCCAAGTGGAAAAGGCCGGTCCGCAGGAGGAGCGCGCCGCCGGAATCTTTTTCGGGAGCTACCGTCGCCGCAATTCGATACGTCCGGCACTCTCCCGCAATCCTAACGGTATTGCTCAGAACAGGCGCAGCCATGTTCTTCTCCAGTGCCCTTTTCGCGTTGCTGCCGACGGTTTCTCGAAGCGTGAATCAGAATGCGACCGGCTATGGACTTTTGCTTGGCTGCTTTGGTGGCGGTGCGATCATCGGTGCTTTGGTCATGCAGTCGGCCCGTGACCGGTGGGCGATGGAGTCCATAGTATCGACGAGCGTCGTGATCTTGGGGTTAGTGATTATGGCGATGAGTGGGTTGCACAGATTGAGCACGCTTGCTGCAGTTATGTCGGTTGGCGGTGCTGCATGGGTCATCTTCATTTCCCTCATCAATGCCCTCGTCCAGAACCTGGCGCCTGATTGGGTAAGAGCACGAGTCCTCGCCATCTTCATTCTCGTTTATCAGGGGAGTTATGCGCTCGGGACCGCGGCTTGGGGTGCCGTCGCGCAACGATCAGGCGTTAGAACCGCGCTTGTCTATGCCGGAATGGGGACAATCGCCACCGCAGCAGTTGCCCTTTTCGCGCGACTTCCCGATTCGACCGCGGATCTGAGTCCCTGGAACCACTGGCGCATGCCCGTCGTCATCGGGGAAGTTGGGGCTGATGTGGAGAAGGGACCGGTACTAGTGACCGTCGAATACGCCGTCATCCAAAAACGGACGGCGGAATTTGTGGATGCGATGCATGAATATGGGCGGATACGGCGTCGTGACGGCGCGTATCGGTGGGGTATCTTCCGCGATACTGAAGTCGCGGATCGTTATCTGGAGATATTTTTGGTGAACTCTTGGGCAGAGCATCTGCGTCAGCATGAGAGACAAACCCAGGCCGACCGTGAGTTGGAACAGCGAATAAACAGCTGTCTTTCTGGAGAACCAATGGTGCGTCACTTGATCGACGCCTATGTGGCAGAAACGTGCTCGGACGGAGCCCGTCTCAGCCAGGTGTGACACGAGAGCTCTGTAGGCGATGTCCATCTTGTTCCTGTCATTAGCTGGCGTGCCGAACTTGGAGCCATTCTTCGGTTCAAACTTCCGAACCACTCTCGTCCCAAATTCTTTGTCAATTTGAATTGTTGGACTCCCAGAAAAGGAAACCGCCAGTAATTCACTGATCTGTTGGGCTTGCTGCAGACCCACAACAACACCGCACAGTCACACTCGGCCTTCACACGGCAGAGGTCGCTGCTCGGTCGCACAAACAACTAGTATCAGCGTTGCGGCCGAATTTGAGAATTTCGTTCGGTCCGACCCGGTAAAATGAAGGTAGTCTTTCGTGTTCTGCGAGAAGCTGTTAGGATATTTCTGTGACAAAGATTTGAGAAAGTTTTGCTGATGGTTTTGCCCGGATTGGCAGAACTCCGGATCGCCAGGAGCTCTCTGTGCTGGCTGTTTTGGAAATCGCAGAAGTGCACGGAAATGCCGAAATTTGGAGGCGGTTTGGGGGCGGTTCGGACAGGAATCGCGCTCTTTCGGGCAATCCGGTGCAACCGGTGCACGATATGCAAATCGTGCAAAGCCGCATAAACACTGGTTATTTCGCATCTTGTTGATTTGGCGAGTGGGGACGTAGTTCAGTTGGTTAGAACGCTGCCCTGTCACGGCAGAGGCCGCGGGTTCGAGTCCCGTCGTCCCCGCCATTCATT
>Ga0116223_10005026_pt1 | contig 11274 bp, 12 predicted proteins | sample Sb_taG_3_FD_90092 | JGI IMG/M metagenome (GOLD analysis project Ga0116223, IMG submission 90092) | Peat soil microbial communities from Weissenstadt, Germany - Sb_50d_a_PC metaG | ecosystem: Environmental > Terrestrial > Soil > Wetlands > Peat | place: Germany: Weissenstadt | collected 2010-09-21 | reverse complement strand
TGGCGCGCGCCGGCAGCCTTGAGCCAGTCCGACCAGGTGGGCCAGGACGCGTGCATCGGGTTCCAGTCGAGATGCAAGAGCGTATGGCGGCTCAGATCTTCGGCCGAGCGCAGCGGATTGGCCCCGGCGACGAGTTCGGGCGCGCAGACCGGAAACACGTCCTCCTTGAACAGGAGCGTCGCGGCGAGGCCCGCGAAGTCGCCCGCGCCCCAGCGGATCAGCGCGTCGGCCGCGCCCGACTCGAGCGCATCGTCCGTCGGATTGGCGTCAATCAGCACGTCGGTCTCGGGATGGCGCGCCTTGAACTTGCCGATCCGGCTCACGAGCCAGGTCGCGGCGAAGGACGGCGTCGAATTGATGACCAGGAAGCGCCGACCCTTGCCCTCGCGCATCGCGCGCGCCGCCTTGGCGAGCAACGCGAATCCTTCCGTGAGCGCCCCTGCCCCGGCGGCGCCCGACTCGGTCAGCGCCAGTCCGCGGCCCGATCGTTCGACGAGCCTTGCGCCGACCTCCTGCTCGAGCGCCCTCACCTGTTGCGCGACCGCGGCCTTGGTCACATGCAGTTCCTGCCCGGCGCGGGCGAAGGACAAATGCCGTGCGACGGCCTCGAAGGCGCGCAGGGCGTTGAGGGGCGGCAGCCGGTTGAGGAGGCTCATCGTTTAGCTTCTCTATCCTATGCGCGCAGCAGGAATGACTTGCTGCACCGCACAAATCGGTTATATGATACAATCAGGCGAATGTAAGAGTCGCGCAAGGTTCACTAAGGACTGATAAAATGACTTCTATCATCACGAATCGGGCTCATTCTCACGCCGATCTTGGCGTTTCGTGGGCGGTCGGCTTGGTGAAACGAATTCTTAACGAATTGGCCGAGCGCGCCGACGCGGCCGTCGATCGCAGCCGGCTCGCGGCCCTGCCCCGGCGCTACCTCGACGACATCGGCATGACGGTCGCCGACCGCGCCGCCATCCTCGGTTACGAGGAGCCGGCGCTCGACCCTTGGGCATTGGTCGCATCCCGCCTGTAAAGGTCGCAGGGCCCGCGCTCGTCCTTGCATATTTGCGATCAGAGGCGGGCGCCGAAGTTCCGCCGGCGAACGCGTGGCTCGAGGCCGCCATCCAGAGCAGGCGTCGGATGCGCGGTCGTTCTCGCACCTTCTGCGCCATCTTCCGGTAAGCGGCGGTCGCCCCACGTGTTTGCGGCGGCGCCTTGACGGGCCGCGCCCATGCGCGCGCCGGTTTCCGAAGGTAACTAGCGCATGGAGCCCGTCGAGCCCTTGCGAGCGCGTCCTCGCCCAAGCGCCCGGGAAGGGCCGCTCCAAGGTCTTGGACGAGAGGGCTTGCGGTCAGGCGAGGAGCACGCCGACGTCGATCGAGACGCCAGGGACGACGACCGGGGCGAGCGATCCGGCGGTCAGCCGTTCCTTAACAGCGTAGGCGTCGCCCGCCGGCTCGCGGTAAACCTCAACCGCCGCGCCCTGAAGATCGATGATCCAGACTTCCGGCACGCCGAACCTGGCGTAAAGCGCAAGCTTCGTCCCGCGGTCATAGGCGAGCGAGCTCTCGGAGACTTCGACGAGGAGGAGAACGTCGGCGGCGTTTGGATGACCCCCGTGATAATCATCGGCGCGGGGTCGCAAGAGCATGAAATCGGGCTGGGGCTCGTTATAACCATCAAGGCGCAACGGATTCTGGACGCTCACGAGCGTCCGACCGTCCGCTGCGGCCTGAGCGAATGAACGCACGAGCCGGTTCGTAACTGCCGCGTGCGGACTGCCGATGGCAGCGATGTCAAAAATCTCTCCGTCGATCAGCTCGACGCGATGGGGCTGGGTCAGGATCCCGGCCTCGGCCATCTTGTAGTACGCATCGACGTCGAGCCGGTGGCGCGTCGGCGCTTGCGGACGTTCGAGAATTTCGCCCATCGGGTCCTCCCGAGGCCGGCACTCTACCCTTGGCCGTTGAGGACGCCAATCCTCTCATGAGCGGCGGGCGGCTCGGTTGGCGCGTCGCGCGTGACGCTCTTCGAATAAGCTTGCCAGGCTTGTGAGCGCCTCGCGGCAATCGTGGTTTCAGCCGAAAAATCGGCCGCCGCCGCAACGCTGCGCGCTCGGCTTGACGGGGGCTGCGCAGCGTCGGAAAAGACGGCTCGCTTTCGTACGGGAGACGGAATGCAGCGCGTCACTCTGATCGACAACTATGACAGCTTCACCTTCAACCTCGTCCATTACCTCGGCGAGCTCGGCGCGGAGGTCAAGGTGTGGCGCAACGATGAGATCACCGTCACGGACGCGCTCGCCGCCGAGCCGGACGCAATCGTACTGTCGCCTGGTCCCTGCACGCCGAACGAATCGGGGGTGTGCCTCGATCTCGTCCGCGCGGCGAGCGAAACGACGCCAATGCTCGGGGTCTGCCTCGGCCATCAGGCGATCGGCCAGGCGTTCGGCGGCGAGATCGTGCGCGCGCCGACGCCGATGCACGGCAAGGTGTCGCGCATTTCGCATAATGCGCGCGGGCTGTTTCGCGGTCTGAACGGACCTTTTTCTGCAACCCGCTATCACTCGCTCATCATCGAGCGAGCGCGCGCCCCGGCTGAACTCGAGATCAGCGCGGAAAGCGACGACGGGCTCGTCATGGGCGTTGCGCACCGCGACCGCCCGGTCTTTGGGGTGCAGTTCCACCCGGAGAGCATCGCGAGCGAGCACGGGCGACAAATCTTGCGCAATTTCCTGGACTTGGCCGACGCCTTTCATACGCGCCGAAAAGCTTACAAGGCTCATTGATTAGAGGGCGAATACGGGGTCATGGAATCCTTCAAGCCTCTGATCGCCAAAGTCGCCGCAGGGGCGTCGCTGACCCGAACCGAGGCGGAAAGCGCCTTCGATTCGATGCTTTCAGGCGAAGTGACGCCCTCGCAGATGGGCGGATTCCTGATGGCCCTCAGAGTGCGGGGAGAGACCGTCGACGAGATCACGGGCGCGGTCGCGGCGATGCGCGCCAAGATGCTCCGCGTGAAGGCGCCGCCCGATGCGATCGACATCGTCGGCACGGGCGGCGACAGTTCGGGCTCTTACAATGTGTCGACGCTGGCCTCGATCATTACCGCCGCCTGCGGCGTGCCAGTCGCCAAGCACGGCAATCGCGCCGCCTCCTCGCGCTCGGGCGCCGCAGACACGCTCGCCGCGCTCGGCGTGAAGATCGGGCTTTCGCCGGAGGGCGTCGAGCGCTGCATCCACGAGGCTGGAATCGGCTTCATGATGGCGCCCGCGCATCATGCCTCGATGCGCAATGTCGGCCCGACGCGGGTCGAGCTCGGCACGCGCACGATCTTCAATCTGCTTGGGCCGCTATCCAATCCGGCCGGCGTCAGACGCCAGCTTATTGGCGTCTTCTCCGCCGCCTGGCTCGAGCCGATGGCCGAAGTCTTGCGCAATTTCGGCGCCGAACGCGTATGGGTGACGCATGGCCTCGACGGTCTCGACGAGATCACCACCACAGGGCCGACCAAAGTCGTGGAGCTGAAAGGAGGCGCCCTTCACGCGTTCGAATTGACGCCGGAAGCCGCGGGACTCGCCCGCTCGGCGCCAGCCGCGCTCAAGGGCGGAGACCCCGCCCATAACGCCAAGGCGCTCATCGACGTCCTCGATGGCGCTCCCGGCGCCTATCGCGACATCGGGCTTATCACCACAGGCGCGGCGCTCGTCGTTGCTGGCAAAGTCGGGTCCGTCAAGGACGGCGTGGCGTTGGGCGAGGCGGCGATCCGCTCCGGGGCCGCGCGGCGCACGCTCGATCGATTGATCGCAGCGTCGAACGCTTGAGTCGGGAACCGATGGCCGACATCCTGAAAAAGATCGAGAGCTACAAGCGCCGCGAAATCGCCGAAGCCAAAGTGCGCGTGCCCCGCGCGACTTTGGAGCGCGAGATCGACGGCCAATCTCCGCCGCGCGGCTTCATCAAGGCGCTGGAAAGGGCGATCGAAGAGGGGCGCTTCGGCCTGATCGCCGAGATCAAGAGGGCGAGCCCCTCGAAAGGGCTCATCCGGGAAGATTTCAATCCGGAGGCCCTCGCCAAGGCCTATCAGGCTGGCGGCGCAGCCTGCCTCTCCGTGCTGACCGACGGGCCCTCGTTTCACGGCGCACCGGAGCACCTGATGAAGGCGCGCAAGGCGACCACGCTTCCCATTCTGCGCAAGGATTTTCTGTTTGACGCGTATCAGGTGCTGGAAGCGCGCGCCTGGGGCGCCGACTGCATCCTCATCATCATGGGCGCCGTCGACGACGAGATCGCCAAGACGCTCAACAAGGCCGCGCATGATCTTGGCCTCGACGTGCTGATTGAGACGCATGACGAGGAGGAACTCAAGCGCGCGCTCACCCTCGAGGGCCGCCTGATCGGCGTCAACAATCGGGACCTGCGTACTTTCGCGACGTCGCTCGAGGTGTGCGAACGGCTCAGGCCCTCGATCCCGCCGGGCAAGATCGTGGTCGCCGAAAGCGGCATTTCCGATCACGCCGATTGCAAGCGGCTGGCCAAGGCCGGAATCGAAGCCTTCCTGGTCGGCGAAGCGCTGATGCGTCATAAGGACGTTGCGGCCGCGACCCGTACGCTCCTGACTGGAATGTAAGGGAAATTCGAAGCCGGCGGTTCGGCCGCTTCGCCTCGCGAACGTCCTCCGCTTTTTGGCGATCGTCGGGCCGGCGCCCTGTACAGGCGCGCAACAGGCGCGCGTTCTATTTTCGTTCCAACCACGTCCGTGTTAGTTTGCGCATGGGCGCGATTCGTCTGGGCGTGAACGAGCACATGAATGATCTTTTCGGCGGGGCGGCGCCTCAGCGCAGTAAATCCGCCCCAGTAAAAGGCAAGTCCCAGCGGGCCGGCGCCCCCGGCGAAAGCGACTACACCGCCGCCTCGATCGAAGTGCTCGAGGGGCTCGAGCCCGTCCGCCGGCGGCCGGGAATGTACGTGGGCGGGACTGACTCAAACGCCCTGCATCACCTCTTCGCCGAAGTGATCGACAATTCGATGGATGAAGCGGTCGCCGGCCACGCCACCTTCATCGAAGTCTCGCTCGAGGAGAGCGGCTTTTTGAGCGTGCTCGACAATGGGCGGGGCATGCCGGTCGACCCGCACCCGAAATTTCCCAAAATGTCCGCGCTCGAAGTCATCATGACGAAGCTGCACGCCGGCGGCAAGTTCGACAGCGGCGCCTACGAGACCTCGGGCGGACTGCATGGCGTCGGCGTATCGGTGGTGAATGCGCTTTCCGAGAGACTGGAAGTCGAAGTCGCCCGCGGTCAGACGCTCTATCGCCAGACGTTCGAACGCGGCAAGCCCACAACGGCGCTGACGATCGTCGGGAAAGCGCCGAACCGGCGCGGCACCAAGGTGCGCTTTCTGCCGGATCCCCAGATTTTCGGAGCGCAGGCACGGTTTGATCCGGCGCGTGTGTTCAAGATGGCGCGCTCGAAGGCCTATCTGTTCGGGGGCGTCGAGATCCGCTGGCGCTGTGCGCCCTCGCTCATCGGCGACAACGCGAAAGTCCCGGCGGAGGCCACGTTCCATTTCCCCGGCGGGCTACGGGACTATCTCGCCGCCGACATCGAGGGTCAGGAACTCGTCGCCGACCAGGTTTTCACCGGCCGAATCGAGAAACCGGGCAAACACGGCTCTGTCGAATGGGCGATCGCCTGGCTGGCGAGCGCCGACGGGTTCGTTCATTCTTATTGCAATACGATCCCGACGCCCGACGGCGGCGCGCATGAATCGGGCCTGCGCACGGCGTTGCTGCGCGGCCTCAAAGATCACGCGGACCGCATTGGCCAGACGAAGCGCGCAGCCGCGTTGACGACCGACGACGTTATGGCCAGTTGCGCCGCGCTGATCTCGATCTTCATGCGCGAGCCGGAATTCCAGGGTCAGAACAAGGGCCGTTTGCAGACGGCTGAAGCCGCGCGACTGGTGGAAGGCCCGGTGCGCGACGCGTTTGACCATTGGCTAGCGGCGGCGCCGAGCCAGGCGGCCAAACTCCTCGATTGGTCGATTGAGCGCGCAGAGGAGCGCATTCGCCGCCGCATGGAGAAGGAGGTCGCCCGGAAGACAGCAGTGCGAAAACTGCGGCTGCCCGGCAAGTTGGCCGATTGCACGAACTCCTCGGCGCAAGGCTCTGAATTATTTATTGTCGAAGGCGATTCGGCGGGCGGGTCGGCCAAACAGGCGCGGGACCGCGCCTCGCAGGCGGTGTTGCCGTTGCGGGGCAAGATACTCAACGTGGCGTCGGCGGCGCGCGACAAACTCGCGCAAAATCAGCAGCTTTCTGATCTCATCCAGGCGCTCGGCGTCGGCGCAGGCGCCCATTACCGCTCAGCCGATCTCCGCTACGACAAGATCATCATCATGACCGACGCGGATGTCGATGGCGCTCATATCGCCTCCCTGCTGATCACGTTCTTCTACCGCCAGACGCTCAAACTGATCGAGGAAGGCCATCTGTATCTCGCCGTTCCGCCGCTCTACCGACTGACGCAGGGGGCGCGCTCGCTTTACGCGCGCGATGAGGCGCACAAAGATGAATTGTTGAAGTCGGGATTTGCCGGCCGCGGCGCGATCGAGGTCAGCCGGTTCAAGGGCCTCGGCGAAATGCCGATGCGCGATCTGCGCGACACGACGATGGACCCCGCCAAGCGCACGCTCCTGCGCGTCGCCCTGATCGCGCAAGACAGTGACTCGACGGCCGGAGCGGTCGAGCGTCTCATGGGCTCGAAACCCGAGGCGCGATTCGCGTTCATCCAGGAGCGCGCGCCAAGGGCGCTTGAGCTTGTGGACGTCTAAGGATCATTCGACAACGCTTCGTTCACCATGGTCGCGCAAAGCTCTCTGAACATTCATCATTGAGCGGAACCGATCATGAGTCTCCTGTTTGGAAGCCTGGGCGAGGGCAGAACTCTAGGCGCCTTCGGCGCTCTCGCCGCGGCCGCGACCCTGGGAGCGATCGCGTTCGGCGCGGAGGCCGAGCGCTATGCGCAGGCGCAACGCCCGGCTGTGCTTGCGACATCGCCCCCAAAGCCGTCAGTCGCCGGCTTCTCGCAGCCGCCGGTCAACGCCGTCGACTATGCGATCACGGGCTCCGTCGAGCCCATGGCTGAGCGCGAATTCGTCGTGCTCGGACCTTGTGGCGAACCGTCGGACCAACGCTGACGCGCCTATTGCCGGCAGGGGGATTGCCCCTGGATTGGTGCCCAAGTCTGTCGGCGCCTTGCCCGCTCCGCCCATCGTTGCGTTCCCCGTAAAATGCAATCGCCAAAAGCGTCGACGCCAATAAACAACCTAACATGTCAGTCTAAATCGGGAAATACTTTACCGCGTTCCGTTGAACTCATCTGGCAGCGGCTTTAAAAATGCTGTAAACTATCGGCGCAAGGTCCGGGTGCGTTCTGCGATCGGCCTGGCGGGTTTTCGATGATGCGGGCGCTCCTATTTTGTTCATACGCTGGCGGCGAAGGACCACTCGCCGACAGAAAGGCGAACCTGCGCTGGGCGCTTTCCCAAGTTCTCTGTGCCGAATGAGAGCCCCGAATTTGGAGGGATCAACAGACGTTGGGATCGCGTGTCTTACTGGCGAAGAAGGTTCGGACGAAGATGACGCAACGGCGTTTCGCTCACGTTCAGCAGCGAACCGAGGGGGCGCCGTCAGGCTCCCGTCAATTAGGGCTTTGATTGGAGATGTGGAACTAAGATGAGCAAGGGTAAGGACTTTCGCGCGCCTCGTAAGCGCGGGTTCGACGACGACGGACCGATGTCCTACGAATCGAAGCCTCGTCCGTCTCGCGGCTACGGCGGCGCTCCGGAGGGCGGCGGTTTCGGCGGCTCTCCCGTGGGCGGGCCGTTCTCGGCGCCGATGAATAGCGGCGCGCCGCCGATCGATGCGGTCGTCAAATGGTTCAAGGCGGACAAGGGCTACGGATTCGTTGAGCTGGCGGGCGGCCAAGGCGACGCGTTCCTGCATGTGAACGCCTTGCATGCGGCGGGCCACGACTCGGTTCCTGCGGGCGCCAAACTGCGCGTCCAGGTCGGCGCAGGCGCCAAGGGCGCACAGGTGACCCGGGTGCTGGAGGTCGATGCGACCGGGGTTGTCGAGCGCCCGCAACGGTCGTCCGGCGATGGGCCTCGGCCGCGCCGCGTTGCGCCCGATCCGTCGACCGCCGTCTCAGTCACTGGAAAAGTGAAGTGGTTCGACGAGAGCAAGGGATTCGGCTTCGTCGCGAGCGAGGATGGCGGCAAGGACGTATTCGTCCATATCTCGATCCTAGGCCCAGCCGGCATCTCGCATCTCGCCGAAGGTCAGCAGGTCACCATGAGAGTGGTTGACACGCCGAAAGGACGTGAGGCCATTTCGCTCTCGGTCTGAAGCCGACGCGAGCGCCCCCGCGCCCGCCCGGCTGCGGCTCGCCATGCGTGATTGGTAGACCTTTGGCCCTGCCCATGCAGCCTTCGCGCGATGTCCGGCGCCTTATCGAAATCATGGTCGCGCTGCGCGATCCCGTCGCCGGCTGTCCATGGGACGTCGAGCAGACCTTCGCCTCGATCGCCCCCTTCACGATCGAAGAGGCCTACGAAGTCGCCGACGCAATTGAGCGCGGCGACGCCGAAGATCTGCGCGAGGAACTCGGCGACTTGCTGCTGCAGGTCGTCTTTCACGCGCGCATGGCGGAAGAGGCGGGCATGTTCGATTTCGGCGGCGTGGTCGAGGCGATCACCGCCAAGCTCGTCCGCCGCCATCCCCATGTGTTCGGCGACGCCCGTGGGCTCAATTCAAGCGCGGTGAAGGCGCTGTGGGGGCGCATCAAGGCGGATGAGAAGCGCGCGAAGCTTGAGTCGAACCCTGGGCTGCCCGCGGAAGCTGGGTTGGGCGCGCTCGGCGGCGTTCCCCTGGCGTTGCCGGCGCTTTCTCGCGCGACGAAATTGCAGGAGAGGGCTGGCAAAGTCGGGTTCGACTGGAACGATGTCCGCGCGGTCCTCGCGAAGCTCGGCGAGGAGATCGCCGAGGTCGAGGCGGAGATTGCCAATGGCTCGGCGCAGACCCTGTCCGGCGAGGTTGGCGACCTCTTGTTCACGGCCGTCAACCTGGCCCGCCATCTCAAAGTCGATCCCGAAGCCGCCTTGCGCGGCGCCAACGCCAAGTTCGAACGGCGCTTCGCGCATATCGAAGACCGCCTCGCGGAAGACGGCCGAACCCTCGAAAGCGCCAGCCTCAACGAAATGGAGTCGCTTTGGGCTGAGGCGAAGGCGAACGAGCACGCGGCGGAATGAGCCGTTCCGGATGACGCAGGGCTACATCGCGCTGCTCCGGGGCGTCAACGTCGGGGGCGCGCGCCCCTTGCCGATGGAAGCCTTACGCGCGTTGTTTACTGAAGCCGGCGCGAAGAACGTCGAAAGTCTGATCCAGAGCGGCAACGTCGTCTTTGCCGCAACGGAGGCCAGCGCACCGCAGATCCTCGCCGACGTCGGCGCCCGCATCATGCAGGAGTTCGGCTTCGCCGCGCCGATGGTGCTTCGCGACGCGACGGCGTGGAAGACGCTGATCGATGGGAATCCGTTCCTGGCGGTCGGCGCCGATCGGGACACGCTCCATGCTCTCTGTCTTTCCGAGACGCCGAGCCGAGAGGCGCTCGCGCGCCTCGATCCGCGCCGCTCGCCTGGGGACGAATTTGAAGTTCGCGGCCGCGATATCTACCTGCGTCTGCCCTCAGGCGTGGCCCGCACGAAGCTGACCAACGCCTGGTTCGACTCGAAACTGTGGGTCACGTCAACGTTGCGCAATTGGCGCACCGTTCTGAAGCTCAGCGAACTCGTCGCTGCGCAGGGTCAGCACGACGCGGACTCCGAGGAATAGACCTTGGCAACCCTTCTTGCGGTATCGCGGCAAGCTCAAGAATCGTGTCGCCGTCATTGCGAGAAGCGCAGCGACGAAGCAATCCAGCGATCGTAGGGTGCCCTACGTTCTCCTGGATTGCTTCGCTTCGCTCGCAATGACGGGTCTGATTCGAGTTCGAATCATACTGCGCTAGTGAGCGCCGAAATTGCCGGTCGTATCGATCGGCACGACATTCGGGTAGGGCTGCTGGGTCGGAACGCACCCGGTGATGGATAGGCCGAGCGCGAGCACCGACGGCGTTTTGAGAAATGGACGCATGGTCGCCCGTCTAAACAAGCATCCTCGAGATGGCCGACGCTTCAAGCCAAGGTTTCGATTTTCCGGGTTCTCGGCAAGCCCCGCCACCGCCTACTCGCCACGCATTCGGGGCCGCCCGCACGAAGCTGACCAACGCCTGGTTCGAATGGTCGCGCCTCGGCGCAAGAAGCGATAAAATAGGCAGAGAGGAAAGTCGATGAGTCGGGAGCCCGAAAGTCTGGTCCTGAGAACGTTGCGTGATATTCGCGCAGACGTCGCGGAAACCAAGGCCGAGCTTAAGTCCGAAATGCGTTCGCTGGCGGCCGCCGTCGCATCCGATATCCTGACCGTAAACGCCAAGATCGAGGCGACCCGCAAGGAGCTCGGCGACCAGATCGTGGGCCTCCGGCGCGCGGTGGTCGAATATCATTCGGTCGTTATCGGCCACGGAGTCCTGATCAGCGAGCTCGAGGCGCGCCTTCGCCGGGTCGAACAGCATCTCAATCTTGACGCCGGGGACGCTCAGTGATCCGTCCGCCAAGAGCAGCCGGCGTGGGGGGCGTCTGGTATTCTCAAAAGCCGTTTTGAGATTAACTGTTTATCATCGTTCATTACAAGGAGCTATCCGCGCGTGTGCTTCTCGCCCCAATCGCGCAATGCGCCAATCACGGCGCGCAGCTCATTCCCTTTTTGCGTCAAGAGGTATTCGGCCCGAGGCGGATGTTGTTCGTAAAATCGCCTCTCGACGATGCCGTGCTGTTCGAGCGTCTTGAGACGTGATGACAGCGTGTTTGGGCTGATCCCGACCAGCGATTCCTGCAGTTCATGAAACTTGCGCGGCCCCTCACGAAGGTCGCGAAGGATCAGCATTGTCCATCGCTCGCCGACGATGTCCAGCGTGCGGGCGACTGGGCAATGACGGTCGCGACCGAACAGCATTCTTGGTTCATCGCACAGAAGGCTAGTACAGTGCGTCGCACATTTAGCACATGCAGAAAGCGTTGATGGAGATGAACGTTCAACTCCATCACGTAGTGACCGACATCACGGGCGAGACCGGGATGCGGATCATCCGCGCCGTGGTTGCGGGTGAACGAGATCCTGCCG
>Ga0116223_10005024_pt1 | contig 11274 bp, 10 predicted proteins | sample Sb_taG_3_FD_90092 | JGI IMG/M metagenome (GOLD analysis project Ga0116223, IMG submission 90092) | Peat soil microbial communities from Weissenstadt, Germany - Sb_50d_a_PC metaG | ecosystem: Environmental > Terrestrial > Soil > Wetlands > Peat | place: Germany: Weissenstadt | collected 2010-09-21 | reverse complement strand
GGGTCCAGCTATGGAATTTCTGAACGCCATCGAGTGTGAACACGAATTTCTCCTTGCAAATTATGATGAGGCTGATTCAGGTGAAACGTCGCCAATGCCAACCGCCCGGAGGTGGAGCTTGCGGGGGCCAATCTCCCATTTGCCGGTAATACGACCGAAAGGCGAAGATGCTGCGCTTCAGACCTCTTCCCGTCCTCCTGGTTCAACCTTCGCCGCATTCGCGAGGTGATTCTGTATGAAGGTTTGAAGTTCCCGCAGAACAGGAACGCGAATTTCAGAGTAGAGGCCATCCACGTCAACTTCAATCTGATGGAATGCTGCGTGAGGATCGGGAGCGCCACTGACGTTCGATTCGATCTTCTCGGAGAAGGCACTGAAAGATGGAAGGGCGGATCGGCTTAAGGCGAAAAGGCTGTTCCAATGCAATACCGGTCGATTTAGGAAGTATTGACCAACACCACCGTTTTGCTGCTCCATGTCGAAAATCCAGAACTCCCATAGCAAGCGTTCCGCATGGCTGAGCCCATCGAGGCTGCGCAGAGTGTGGATCTTCCTCTCCACGCTCTCACCGGAAGTGAGAAGCCAATCCGTAAGTGCAAAACCAAGCAGTTGTTCCTGATTCCAGCCCATTCTGCAATGGTAGTTCGTGGTGCGAAACATCGCGGTGCAAATGCCTGATTTCTCGCCCGGCCTGTGTGGTCGCAACACGGCAGTAGTCAAAATTTGGTTGGACGGCGGCGCGAAAGGCAACCGCAGATCCTTCACTGCGCTACGCTCCGTTCAGGATGACAAGCGTGTGGAAGAGATGGCAGCGCAACTCATCCGAGACGATTGGTGGATGGTCGGCAATACGGAACTTTGACGAATATTCGGTCTGAAAGGTGAAACCCGAAGATAGCCGGTGAGCGTGCGCCGTGACGGCCTACTCCGTGTCGGGATTCGGCAGGATGATGTCGCGGACGATGGCGTTCATTTCTGCAACAGCGGCGATGAACTGGCGCAAGGTGCGACGCGTGGAGCCGAAGGCGTCGAATTCCTCAGGCGTGAGGCCGTTCTCGTTGTAGGCGCGCTTGAAGTCTGGGAACTTGGCGAGAAGCGTTTCCACGATGCGCGGCTCGACGGGCGTGTCGATGCGCGAGATGACTTCGATATCGGATTCGTTATAGCGCTTTTGCCATGCGCACGGGGGTGAGATGACGACGTCGCCGCCGATGAATTCGCTCCAGTGCATGTGATTGCGAAATGCGGCAGAAAGCAGGCGTGCGCGGTAGCCGCGCTCGCGAAAGATTTTGTACGCCTTCTTGAAGACGGCTACGCCTGCCCACTCGAGATAGCCGGGATCGACCGAGAGGTTTTGCTTGTCGTGGAGAACCTTGAGCCAGTCGTCGAGACGGCCGACCATGAGGGTGCAGATGGGGCCCATGGACGAAATATCGGCGCCTTCAGATTCGCGCCGCTTGAGGCCGCGCTCAACGGCCTCAGCGACGGCGATGGCCTGGGGGAGGGTAAAGCTGACGGTGGCGTTGATGCTGATGCCGCGGTAAGTGGCTTCTTCAATCGCGGGGATTCCTGCGCGCGTGGCGGCGATTTTGACGATCATGTTGGGCGCGAGCCGGCTGAAATGGATGGCCTGCGCCAGCATGGCGTCAGTATTGCGGTAGTTGCGGGGATCGGTTTGAATCGACAGGCGGCCGTTACGGCCTTTTTCGCGCTCGAAGATGGGCAGCAGAAGCCTGGCGGCGTTGACGGAGATTTCTTCGACGATGCGCCAGGAGAGATCGTCTTCGTTGAGCTCGGGGTGGGCGGCGGCGAGCTCGAGGATGCGTGGCTTCCAGACAGCCATCTCTTTCTTGAGCACGGAAACGGCGATGGAGGGATTGCATGTGGCTCCGACGGCGCCGTGCTCGATGGAATAAGTGAGGTCTTCGATGGAGGCCGAATCGTTCCACAGGCAGGTTGGCGTGGTCTGCGTCATTTTGTGGAGCGGGCTTTTGAACTGGAGCGCGGCAGCAATGGGAGCCATGGAGCCTCCGGGGCGATGCAAACGTGTGCAGAAAAACCCTAACACCCCTGCAAGTTGCAGGTCAAGACGGGCAGCGAATCGGGGCGAACGCATGTCCGAAATCACCGCGGATTTGTTGGCGATGTCCTGAGCGCGGAACACTGAAGCGGGAGGAAGGTCGCTGTTTTCGATTCGTCTTTTCTTCTCTTTCGAGGAGCGAAAAAATAATGTCCAGAGACCGCTTTCCCATTGACAGAAAGATTCATATCGGAGATTATTTAGAAGGTGATGCACACGTGTGCATCGGGCCCTGTTTTACTTCTTGTCCGGACCCAATCCAGGCCGGAACTTTCATGACGCCTTTCCTACTTAAGGCGTCTCCAGAAGAGGTCGATCGATGAGTCAATTGCTAATCCGCCCCGAAGCCTTCCGCAACCGGATCGACGACTTCGGATATGAGTTTTTATCTTTTGAGACGCGCAAGCTGGATCGCGGCCAAACGTACTACGGTGAAACCTCTCGCACCGAGCTTGCGATTGTTGTACTAGGAGGAATTTGTTCGGTCACGAGCTCACGTGGCGAATGGCTGAAGTTTGGAAAGAGGGCCACGGTTTTTGACGGGTTGCCTTACACGCTGTATCTACCTATCTTCACATCTTTCTCCGTAACGACAGAGAATGGGTGCGATTTGGCTTTCTGCTATTGCAAGGCGGAAGAAGAATATCCGGCGCGATTGATTACGCCGGACAAGGTGGGAATCGAGATTCGCGGGGGAGGCAACGCGACGCGACAGATCAACTCCATGTTGCCGCCGTCGTTTCTGGCGCAGAGGCTGATCGTAGTGGAGGTGTTTACACCAGCCGGCAACTGGTCGAGCTATCCACCACACAAGCATGATGTGCACAATCCTCCAGACGAAGTCGATCTCGAAGAGATTTACTACTACCGGATCCAGGGGCCGGAGGGATTCGCGATCCAGAAGGTCTACACCGCAGACGGGCGGATCGACGAAACGATGACCGTGCGCGACGGTGAGCTGGTGCTGGTGCCGGAAGGCTATCATCCTGTGGTGGCCGGGCATGGCTACAACGTGTATTATCTGAACGCGCTTGCGGGGTCGGCTCGATCGCTCGCGTGCTCAGATGACCCGAATCATGCGTGGGTGAGAACTGAGTGGAAAGAAAAGGACCCGAGGTTGCCGATGATGAGAAGGTAGGGACCACGGGAACAAGGGAACGAGAAGCCAGGGAATACCGGCTGCGGGAGAAATCAGCATGAAGATGCGGCGCATGACGATGGCGCAGGCTTTGATCCAGTTCCTGAAGCAGCAATACGTGGAGCGGGACGGCCGCGAGCACGCATTCTTCGCAGGTATGGTTGGAATCTTCGGGCACGGCAACGTGGCCGGGATTGGGCAGGCGCTTCAGCAGAATCCCGATTTTCCTTACATCCTGGTGCGCAACGAGCAGGCAGGCGTGCATATGGCGACCGGATTCGCCAAAGCCTCGAACCGCCTGCGGACCTTTGCGTGCACATCGTCGATCGGGCCGGGCGCGACCAACATGATTACGGGTGCGGCGCTGGCGACTATCAACCGATTGCCGGTGCTGCTGCTGCCCGGCGACATTTTCGCGCGGCGCAACGTGGCGCCGGTGCTGCAGCAGCTGGAGTCGCCGGCCACGCAAGACATCGGAGTGAACGATTGCTTCAAGCCGGTTTCGCGCTATTGGGACCGCATCTACAGGCCCGAACAGCTCATCACGTCGTTGCCCGAGGCGATGCGGGTGCTGACCTCGCCTTCCGATTGCGGGGCGGTGACGCTGGCGCTGCCGCAGGATGTGCAGGCCGAAGCGTATGACTATCCCGAAGAGCTTTTCGCAAAACGGATTTGGCTGATCCGGCGCGGTGAGGCGGACCGGGTTTCACTGGAGCGGGCGGTTTCGGCGGTTCGCGCGGCGAAGCGGCCATTGATCGTGGCAGGCGGCGGCGTGCTGATGAGCGAAGCTTCGCCGGCGCTAGCGGAATTCGTAAAAGCAACTGGGATTCCTGTCGCGGAAACGCAGGCCGGCAAAGGCGCGCTGGCGTGGGACTATCCGCTTGTGGTGGGCGCGATCGGCGCAACGGGATCGCTCGCGGCCAATCGGCTGGCGAATGCTGCTGATCTTGTGATCGGGATCGGGACACGCTACTCCGATTTCACATCAGCGTCGATGACGGCGTTCCAGAATCCCCAAGTAAAATTTGTGAACATCAACACCGCGGAGTTCGATGCGTACAAGGTGGGCGCGATTCCAGTGGTGGCGGACGCGCGCGTTGCTTTGGACCAACTCGGCGCGGCGCTCGCGGGATACAAGGTGAGCACAGCGTATGCGGCGGAAGTCGCGGATTTGAAGGCGAAGTGGGACGCGGAGGTCGAGCGGCTGTTCCACTTGAAGCGGGAGGATTTGGGTCAGGCGGGCAAGCCGGCGCAAAGCGAGGTTATTGGTGCGATGTGCGAAGCATCGGGGCCGTGCGATGTGCTGGTTTCGGCGGCCGGCAGCCATCCCGGCGACCTGCACAAACTGTGGCGCACGCGCACTCCCAATGGCTATCACATGGAGTACGGCTATTCCTGCATGGGGTATGAGATTCCCGGGGCGATGGGCGCCAAGATGGCCGATCCGAGCCGCGAGGTGTTTGTTTTTCTCGGTGACGGCACATACCTGATGATGCCGGCGGAGATTGCGACCTCGGTGCAGGAAGGCGTGAAGATCATCATCGTGCTCGTGGACAATCACGGGTTTGCGAGCATCGGGAGCCTGAGCCGCTCGCTGGGCCAGGAGGGATTCGGAACGCGCTATCGCAAGCGCGATGCGAAGAGCGGGCAGTTGGATGGCGAGCCGGTTGCGGTGGATTTTGCGGCCAATGCGCGCAGCCTGGGTGCGCATACCATCAAGGCGGCAAATCTGAGCGAGTTGAAGAAAGCGCTCGAGGAAGCCAAGGCGATGGATCGAACCACAGTGATCGTGGTGGAGACGGATACATCGGTTGGCGTGCCGGGGTATGAGTCGTGGTGGGATGTTGCGGTGGCGGAAGTGTCGGAGATGAAGAGCGTGCGCGAGGCGCGCGCCCAATATGAAGAGGCGCGCAAGCGCGAGCGCCAACATCTGTGACGACAGCGGAGCTAGCGGAGTTCGCGGGGTTAGCGGAGTTAGATTAGCAAGTCAGCGAGTCAGCAAGTCAGCGAATCAGCACGTTGGCGCGTGATCCGCGGCGAGCTAGACGCCGGCTGGAGACTTAAAGGAGAAGAGACGATGGAGCGGTTGCAGAATTTTATTGAAAACACGTGGCGCGCATCGAGCGGCAGCGAAGCGCTGAACGTGATCAATCCGGCATCGGCGAAGGTGCTGGCGGAGGTTCCCCTGTCGACTGCGACCGATGTGAACGCGGCGGTCGAAGTGGCGCAGCGGGCGTTTTTGGATTGGCGGCGCACGCCCGTCGTTGAACGGATTCAGCCGCTCTTCAGATTGAAGACTTTGCTCGAACAGCATCGCGACGAGTTGGCGCTCTCCATCACCGACGAGTGCGGCAAAACGCTGGCCGAGAGCAAAGGTGAGATTCTTCGCGCGGTGGAGAACGTGGAAACTGCCAGCGCGATGCCGATGCTGATGCAGGGCACGAACTGCGAGGATATTGCGACGGGCATTGACGAGCACATGATCCGGCAGCCGCTGGGAGTGGTGGCGGCGATTGTTCCATTCAATTTTCCGGGCATGATTGCGTTCTGGTTCTTTCCCTACGCGGTGGCGGCAGGGAATTGCTTTCTGCTGAAGCCGTCGGAGCGTGTACCCATCACGTCGCAGAAGATCTTCAGTCTCATTCAAGCTGCGGGCTTTCCGCCGGGCGTGATGCAGCTTGTGAACGGCGGCCGCGATACGGTGAATGCGATCCTGGATCATCCGGGAATCAAGGCAGTGAGCTTTGTGGGCTCGACGCCAACGGCGAAGTATATTTACAGCCGTGCCGCGGCGAATGGCAAGCGCGCGCAATGCCAGGGCGGCGCGAAAAATCCAGTGGTGATTATGCCCGATGCGGACATGGAGATGACGACGCGGATTCTTGCCGATTCGGCGTTTGGCTGCGCGGGACAGCGCTGCCTGGCTGCTTCTGTGGCAATCACGGTAGGCGGAGCGCGGGCGGCTGTCACTGAGCGGATTGCTGCAGCGGCGAAGGGCCGGAAGACGGGCTATGGCGCGTTGCCGGGCATCGAGATGGGGCCCGTGATTTCGGCCGAGAGCAAGACGCGGATTGAAGGGCTGATTGCCAAGGGCGAGCAGGCCGGGGCGCGCGTGGTGGTGGATGGGCGCGGAAAGAAAGTGGACGGCTACGAGGATGGTTATTTTGTACTGCCCACCGTGCTCGAAGATGTTGCGCCGGATTCCGAGGCGGCGAGGACGGAAATCTTCGGGCCGGTGCTGAGCCTGATGCATGCGCAGACTATTGAAGAGGCCATCGCACTGGTGAACGGGCGCAGCTACGGCAATATGGCCTGCATCTTCACCACCGATGGCGCGAACGCACGGCGCTTTCGCTATGAAGTAAACGCAGGCAACGTGGGAATCAACGTGGGCGTTGCAGCGCCGATGTCGACCTTCCCGTTCAGCGGGTGGGGAGACAGTTTCTTTGGCGACCTGCACGCGCAGGCGCATCATGCGGTGGAATTCTTTACCCAAACCAAAGTGGTAGTGGAACGGTGGCCGAAAGAGTGGAGCCGGAAGTTTTGAAGACAGCTTTCAGCTATCTGCTGTCAGCTTTTTTCTTTGCGTGCACACGTGTAAAGCATCAACCAAAAACGAGGCGAGAAGGCTGAGAAATCCGCGGGACGGCAAGGAGATCGTATGAAAGAACTGTTGGTAGGGAATGCGCCCTGCTCCTGGGGCACGCTGGAGCATCAGGATCAAAGCAAGGGGATTCCGTTTCATCAGATGCTGGACGAGCTGGTGGAGACGGGATACACGGGAACGGAGCTGGGTGACTGGGGCTACATGCCGACCGATCCAGTGCAATTGAGTGAAGAACTGGCGCGGCGCAACGACGTGGTAATGCTGGGAGCGTTTGTGCCGGTGGCGATGAAAAATCAGGCGGCGCAAGCGGAGGGGACGGCAAGAGCGGTGAAGACGGCAAAGCTGATTGCTGCGGTGGCGACGACGCAAGCGCCATTCCTGGTGCTGGCCGACGATAACGGCACCGATCCAGTGCGCACGAAGCACGCAGGATGTGTGACGCCGAGTATCGGACTCAGCAAGGACCAGTGGAAGACGTTCGCCGGCGGAGCAGACAGGATTGCCGAGGCGGTGTTTGACGAGACAGGATTGCGTACGGTGTTTCATCACCACTGCGCTGGCTACGTGGAGACGCCGGACGAGATCGCCACTCTGCTCGACATGACCAACCCGGAGCTGCTGGGCCTGGTGTTCGACACCGGCCATTACATCCACGGAACGGGCGCCGAAGAGGTGGACCTGGTGGCTGCGCTGAATCGCTTCAAGGAGCGCACCTGGTACATCCACATGAAGGACCTGGAGCCGAACGTGGCGCGCCGCAGCCGAGAGAACGAGTGGGATTACTTCACGGCTATGCGCAACGGCCTCTACCCCGAGCTGGGTAGAGGGTGCGTGGATTTCCCGGCCCTGCTGCGTTGGCTCGCTCGCCGCGATTACAAGGCATATGTGCTGGTGGAGCAGGACATTTTGCCCGGCATGGGAACGCCGAAGGAGAGTGCTGCGCGAAATCGGGAGTATATCCGGTCGATTGAAGCGAATTTTGCGTAACAGCAGCTTCTAGCTGCTAGCTTCTAGCTCCTAGCCTTTGCATGGGCGCACTACAACAGGGGCTGAGCGAGAAAAAGCTCGGGGCTAACAGCTAGAAGCCGGTGTGAGGAGTCGAAAGTTGGTTGAAAAACAACCGCGGATCCTTTGCCTCCATTTGGCCGAAATACGGCCAAATCTCGCTCAGGATGACAGATTATTTGTCCAACAGATTTCTGAATTAAGACATTAGGAGCTCTACTTTGATGGGCGGAAAAAAACTTCATTTTGGAATTCTTGGTGCGGGACGAATTGGCCCCGTGCACGCGGAGACGCTGGCCTTTCGCCTGCCTGAAGCAGAGATTCTGGCGATCGCGGATTTGAATCGCGAGGCTGCGCAGGCAGTTGCCACGCGCTGCAACATTCCCAAGGTGGCGGCGTCGGCAGAAGAGATTTTTGCCGACAAGAGGATTGACGCGGTCCTGATCTGCACCTCGACCGACACCCACGCCGATTTGATTGTGAAGGCCGCGCAGGCGGGCAAACACATCTTTTGCGAGAAGCCGGTATCGCTGAGCTTGGAAAAGATCGACAGCTCGCTTGCCGCAGTGGATAAAGCCGGCGTGCGCCTGCAAGTGGGGTTCAATCGGCGGTTCGATTCGAACTTCATGCGCGTGCGGCAGGCGGTGGCGAGCGGGGAGATCGGCAAGCCAAGCCTGATCCATATCATCAGCCGCGATCCGGCGCCGCCGCCCATCTCGTATCTGCGGCCTTCGGGCGGAATATTTCTCGACATGATGATTCATGACTTCGACATGGCGCGCTACCTGATGGGCGAAGAAGTGGAAGAAGTTTACGCGTCGGGCGGAGTGTTGATCGATCCGGCGTTCAAGGGCGAGGGGGATCTGGACACGGCTCTGGTGGTGCTGCACTTCCAGAGCGGGGCAATCGGCACCATCGACAACAGCCGCAAAGCGGTGTTCGGGTACGACCAGAGGGTTGAGATCCTGGGCAGCAAGGGCAAAATCGCCAGCGAAAACCGTTATCCCAATCAAGTTGTAGTCAGCGGCGAGAAATCCGTTTACACTGATCTACCCTTGAATTTCTTTATGCAAAGGTACACAGAAAGTTTTGCGCTGGAGCTGCAGCAGTTTGTTGAGGCAGTGCTGGAGGGTAAGCCGATCCCGGTGACCGGCGCAGACAGCCGCGTACCGGTGGTGATGGCGCTGGCGGCGCGCAAGTCGTACGCCGAGCACAGGCCGGTGCGGCTGGCGGAGGTCACTGCATGAATCGATCGAAATGGATTTCCATTCTGACCGATGTGCATCTTTGGGTGCCCGTGGTGGTGCTCGTTCTGGGAATCACGCTGCTGATGTCGTTGAGGTAACCGCATGAACCAAAACACGGCTACCGCCAGCGCGCGGTCCACGCTTTCGTTGCACAAGCTGGGCGTCTTCTGCGGACTGGCTGCGGCCGTGTGGCTGGGCAGCGCGGAAGCGCCGACCAAGCTCGTGAACGAGGGATTCTCTCCGTTCCTGATTTCGATGGGAATGGTGATGGGCGCTTTTGTGGCGCGATGGACGATTCCCACGCTTCTGAAAGGCACCGCATTTCTTTTCGACGATCTTCGGGAAAAGCCGCACCTGCTGGTGTGGGCGCTGCTGGCGGGCATGCTGTGGGCGGTGGGCAACACGCTCACCATCTTCGCCGTGCGCAACGTCGGGCTCGCCATCGCGTTTCCGCTATGGAACACGAACAGCCTGGTCGGGCTAGCCTGGGGTTGTCTGCTCTTCAGGGAGCTGCGTGGATCGCGCGCGAAAGACTGGGCGAAGGTGATCGGCGGCGCGCTGGCTATTGTGTTTGGCGCGGCGGTGCTCGCTGTGGCTACCGCAGAGCAGAATGCGGGCGCGCCGGGCAAGGCCGTCACCGGGATCATCGCCGCTCTTGGCGCGGGCGCCATGTTCGGCACCATGTACATTCCCTACCGCAAGGCCTACATCAGCGGCATGAATCCACTTTCGTTCGTCACCATCTTCACCTTCGGCGAACTGGGAACGATCCTAACGCTTGGCTGGATCTTTTACGGCGGCGCCGCGCCGATGGTCGCCGAGCTGCACCGGGCCCGTACCATGCTGTTCTGGCCGTTTCTGGGCGGATTCTGCTGGGTGATCGGCGACCTCTTCCAGCAGTACGCGGCGAAGTACATCGGCATCGGCCGAGGCATTCCCCTCTCAAACACCAACCAGCTTTGGGGACTCGCCTGGGGTGCGCTGGTGTTTGCGGAATTTTCCGGGCTGTCGGGCAGCGGCAGACTGCTGATCATCACTGGATCGACCATTATGATTCTGGGCGCAGTGTCGATCAGCGCGGCAGAGCCGCCGCCTTCAGAGATGGAGAACTGGCACGCGGCGATGCATCGCGAGTGCGACCGCTACCAGCTGGATACGGAAAATGTGACCGCTGTGGTTGCCGGCAACGATCCGCTGGCCGATACGAAGCATCCGCGACGCTGGTGGGAGTGGTTGATTGTGTGTGTGGCCACCGGCATTTTTGTGTGGCTTGCCATTGGCACACGCGCGCAGCACATTTACGTAAACGTACCCTGGATGCTGGTGCTGATCGTGGGAACGATGATTCCGCTCGGCTGGTGCGGGACGCTGCTGTGGCGGCGAACGCGGTTTTCCTAAATCAAGACACGAATGAGTCTGAGGCGGATTGGATGGCTTTTGGCGGCTGGGCGGCCGCCCGTTACTCATCTATCTAATTGAAATTAAGTGAGTTATCTCCATGAACTGACCCGGAATGGCGCGGATTGGCCGCCTTTCAGGAATCGGAGGAATGGGCCCCTGCGCCGTGTGATCCTTGCGGTAGAAGATGCGCGCAAGCCACGGAAATGCAACAGCTTCCCTGGGGCTCTAGAGAGTGAACTTGGTCACATCAAAGCAAGCCCGCCCCGGCATAGAATGACGGCGGTGCGTAAGAGGCGTGCCGTGTCTTGCCGGCACCACGATTGTGGGTCCTGCAATTCTCCCAGGTGCAGAAATGTTAACTCAAGAAGAAATCGCAAAGAAAAAGACCATCGGCGACAAGATCGCGGAGCTTGCAGCAAAGCGCGCGGAACTGGAGCTGGGCGGCGGAAAAGACCGCATTGAGCGGCAGCATGCGTCGGGAAAACTCTCGGCGCGGGAGCGCGTTGACCGCCTGGTGGACCGCGGCAGCTTTGAGGAGATCGGGCTGTTTTGCAAGCATCGCGCAACCTATTTCGGGATGGCTGAGAAGGAGTTACCGGCCGATGGCGTCGTGACCGGTAGCGCGACGATCGACGGGCGGCTGGTGCACCTGGCGAGCCAGGATTTTACCGTGGCCGGCGGCGCGGCCGGCGAGATGCACTGCAACAAAGTGGCCGACATGATGGCCATGAGCCAGAAGACGGGTAGCCCGTTTGTTTTTATCAACGATTCGGGTGGGGCACGGGTGCAGGAGGGG
>Ga0116223_10005019_pt1 | contig 11279 bp, 10 predicted proteins | sample Sb_taG_3_FD_90092 | JGI IMG/M metagenome (GOLD analysis project Ga0116223, IMG submission 90092) | Peat soil microbial communities from Weissenstadt, Germany - Sb_50d_a_PC metaG | ecosystem: Environmental > Terrestrial > Soil > Wetlands > Peat | place: Germany: Weissenstadt | collected 2010-09-21 | reverse complement strand
TCTCGCCGCGCCGCCACGAAGCGACCAGTTCCCGCTCCAAGGATGGCAGTACCCGACTCAGGGACAATGGTTTTTTGCCGCCGGCAACAATCCTCCTTTCAACTCGCTCAAAGAGGGCCTTCCACAGCCCGCAGTACTCGCTGCGATTTCGCCAGTCGCCGGAAATCGCAGTCCCAGGGCACTGCCCTTTGCAGAATGCAAAGTACCGACACCCGTTGCAGCCTCCGAATTCCTGTGGTGTGTGATAGAGAGCTACATAGCGCTCGAAACCGGGCGCTTCCGCCTTGATGAAGTCGATGCCTTCCTTGTTGACCCGGCCGCAATTCGTTTGCCTGCCATCGCCTTCGACGCCTTGCACTGCCGCGGTCGTGTAGCTGTCGCAAGCCCTCCAGGTACACGTGACTCCCTTGTCTTGACCAGTCAGAAGCCGCTCGATATCAAGGAGAGTTCGAAGCCGGATGCGCTTTCCCGCGGTCCACCACTCATCGAGAGCAATGAGGGCGCGAAGCTGGTCTTCCTCGCTCAACACATACTGCTCACGAATCTCCTCATACTCGACTTCAAGGACATGGGTACGAACCGATTGGACGCCAATCTCTTCCAAATGATCGAGCCATGCGAGTAACTGCGGCAGCCGTTCGCTCGTAGCATTCAGCCGATGCATGGTAAGAATGATACTCACAGGGATTCCGGCGGCGCGCAAAGCATTGATCGCATCTTCGGAGCGTTGCGTTGCCGCGCGCGTGCGCTCAAGCGAACCGGCCCATCGCAAATCGTTCAAGGCGCCTGGCCCGTCCATTGAGATGCCGACGGAAACGTTATACCGTTTGAAAAGCTCGATATGCGTTTCTGTGATCAGAGTCCCGTTAGTCTGAATTCCAGCACGTCCATACTTCTCATAGGATTGCGCGAACAATGTTTGCAAATCCTCGAGACGCGTGAGGAGCGGTTCTCCTCCAAACACCGTGAACGGTCGACCAATCTCAGCGAGTCGGGAGAGCATCCGTTCCAGGTCATATCCACGGCTATGGTTCTGACCGTCACGTTGGGGTTGCTGGTAACAATAAGCGCACTTCAAGTTGCAGCTCACGCCAAGTGGCCGTACTTCGACACTCATAATCTCTCGATTCCCATCTTGAGGTCACGGATTCATGGAATTATACATCAATTCGGTGCGGACTACATTTTCTTGATCGCACATTTTTTCTCGTTCGTGGCGCGGCACCGCTCAGCGGCTGTTGTGCGTTCGCTGAGGCGCCAACCCAACAAGAACATCGCGCTCGCCAGGCTGATTATGGTCACAGCCCACGCGCCGCCCCTCTTGCCGCCGAGGGAATCGGCCAATATCGGAGCGCCGCGCCCGATGTCGCCGATCGCGCCATCCAGATCTTCACCGCCGCCGCGCGGAGCGGAAGGTGGCGCTGAAATCCTCCCTTCCCCACCCGGACTTACTGATGCCCTTCGCCCACTCCTCGACGCCGGCTTCCCCCTCTTGGCCCTATTGCCCCTTGATTCCCAGATTTTGTAGGAAGCTGCTGACATTGTACGTCACGCCGATGAAGAACCCGCGCCGGAACCCTTGCACCAGGCCCGGCGTCGGCGCGCTGCCTACACCGCCGTATGTCGGTTGATTCGGCAGACTCGCCAGCCCGTTATTCGTCCTCTGGAATGCAACGCCGTAAAAGAGCTGGACGTTTCGTACAAAGATCTCATTGCTTCCGCCCAGATAGAACGTCCCAGTCGGATTCGAAAGTGAGCCGCCGAAGCTGAGCCCCGGGATCCAGTCTCGCCAGCTCCAGAGCCGCAGCGGCCGCTCCGCATCCACCGGCGGAAAGTAAAGCGTCAGCGACAGAACGGGGTCCACCGACCTTGGTCCCAGGCCCACCTTGGCCGGACAATAATAAGAGAACGACGCATTGTTGCCCTTCGAGTCCACCTGATTCGGTCCGAGGGTACCGATCGAACACCCGCTCGCCGGATCGACCGCCAGGGGCACGGTCTTGCCGTCGGCAGGCACCGTAAATGGCTGATAGCCTGGAACAGAACTCTTGGTTGCCGGCACATATCCAAACACCGGATTCCGCGCGAAATTCATAATCACACCAGCCGCGACATTGAAGTAGGAAAGCGAATGCGTCTGCGGCAGCCCCAGATTGATCAGGCCGATCGTCTGGTCCGCCGGCTGCCCGCTTCCCACCGAAGCCGGCGCGGTCGTGCCCGAGTTCACCCAGGTCAGGGGCAACTCGCTGTCCGCATTCAAGAATGGAAAATTCGGACCGGCCTTTCCGTCTGTCAGCGCCGTGTAATATCGTCCATTGCCGATTCCCGCCACGTCAACCACATCGCCGCGATCATATTTCACGCCCGTCCGCCATCCCAATACTTCTCCCGGCGGCGTGCCGGCCGAACGCACCACTCCCGCATCTGCCCACTCGACGCCTCCGTCGCTCATCTTGGTCTTGTCTTTGGGTTCGGCCACCATGCTCAACTGTAGAATCGGAAAACTAGGCTGCGCCGGAACCGGCCCCGAAATCCCGCGGTTCATCGGTGTCCAAACCTCCGGGACCCCGGGCGGCTTCACATACTGGCCCGGACCGTATCCGGTATTGGGCTTCCATTCGGCATTTTTTTCGTGAGCTTTGTCCGCCTTCGCCCAGACAATGGTGCCATCGGCGATTCTTGTGGGAGCCGGATCCTGCTTCGGGAACGGACTCTCCGGCGCCGGGCCCGACAGCCCCGCGGTGAATCGAATGAGCTGGTAGTAACGATTGTTGGTTGCGCTCTTAATGACGTCGTTCAGCTTGTAGCTCCGGCTCTCCATCCACGTGCCGGCCGATCCTGTGTAGCGATCCCCGATGTCCATCCATAGCAGGTCGCCATCGGATATCGGCGTAGGCAGGCCGGAAGGATTCGGCAACAACGGTTCGCTCTTTCCGGAGCGACCACCCGCTACCGCCACTACGGCATAGACGGCATGGTTAGATCCCACAACCATCTGGCCCATGGAGTATTGGGCCCCGGACGTCCATTTCGTTACGGGCGTATCCGTAAGTTGCCTTTGTCCGGAATCCATCCATGTCAGATCGCCGTCGTTGATTCTGGTTCCCGCCGACGGCGCAACCCCGGTGAAAGGATCTGGCGGCGGTGGCGCTGGCGGCGGTGGCGCTGGCGGCGGAGAGCCTGACTTCCCTGAGACCGCCGTCGAAGCAATCACCTGATAGTAACTGCCGTTCGACGCAAGAAACCTGTCGTTCACGTTGTAGTGATGGTCCGGCGTCCAGGGGCCAACCCCCGGTAGATTGCTGCCCTCCGGATGCTGTGTATCGATCAGCCACAGCAGTTCGCCATCCCGGATCGTTGTCTGCGTGACTATCGCCGGAAACGGATCCCCACCGCCCCCGGTCGGCTTCTTGCCCGAGGTTCCGGTCATCGACTGCATCATCGTGTAATAGTGCCCGTTGTAAGGATCCAGAATCACATCCCCCAGCAGGTAGTGGCTCCTCGCCAGCCACTGCTGGGCCTTCCCCCCGCCCGATCCCCCCGATGACTGGTTGCCGCCGCCTCCGCCGCCGCCCCCACTCTGACTCGATCCCGAACTCGGCGCGCTCGTCCCCGCATCCAGCCAAACCAGATCTCCGTCCTGCACCGTCGGCGGTACGTCCGCCGGAAACAGCGGTTCCCGCGGCTCCCGATCCGAGAATCCACCTGTCAAGGCCGTGTAGTAGCGCCCGGTATTCGCTCCCGACGTCACCACGCTCCCCGCCGGATAAAAGGTGTTGCCCTGCCACGGCGCGCCCTGTATCGGCGGACTATAAATCAGGTTCACGGCAACCGTCGGAATCACATCTGGAGGCAGTTGATAAGGCCAAGGCAGATAAATGACTCGCGGAATATACTGGATCGACAGGGGGTCCTTCGGACGTGCACCCGATCGTCCGCTGGACATGGCCCTGTAGTAGTAGACTTCGGGTGTTCGCTGTCGAGCGTCCCGACAGCCTCCAAGGTCCTGCGCGGGAGCGATAGTCACCATGAGATGATGGATCACGTCGTCCTGGGGCCCGCCCCTGGTCACCTTGACTAGCGCACCCTGCTTATATTCCTGGCCGGGTTCCCATTGATTGGCCCCTTTGGGATCCGTCATGAACTCCTCTTGCCAGACCACCGTGCCGTCCAGGATTCGTTCCGCCAGTGGCCGCGTTGGGAACGGATCGGCAGGCACTGGCCCCGAAGTCAAATACTTCTCCCCGGCGCCTACATGCGCTCGAAAAAGGCGCCGGTGGCTGGCGTCCGTAACGAACTCTCCATCTTTATAGGAATGACAGGCTTGCCACGGGACCCCTCCGACTTCTGCCTCGCCGGAGAAGATCCATCCGCTTTCCGCAATCTCGGTGTCCTGAACCTGGCCGAAGGATCCCGCCGAATTCCCCCCACCGCCCCCCGACGAGCCCGGAAACGTCGGCCGCACCGGCGATGGATTGAGCGGAGAACTCGCCTGGTTCGTCACGTTGATGTTCAGAGCCTTCAACTGGTTAACGTTGACCCCAGACAATCCCAGATCCGAAACCTCCACTCCGATGACCAATTCTTGACCCATCAGTAACGGATGCTTCTCGTCCAGTACCGTGCAGGCACTCCAATGCTTGTTCTTCGAGCCATTGCAGACGCGCTTTCCCTCGCTGTCAAGTTCCCCTGCGCACGGCCTGGAGAACCCGGTCCCGGGGATATCGTCCGGCGTCATTCGCTCCAGCACAAATGGCTGTGTGCCGCTGTTGGCCTTTGCCAGCTTGAAGCAAAGCACGGTCCGCGCGTCGCGAAAAGTGGGCGCGGGATGTTTGACGTCAGGCAATCCGAGTTCACTCCATTCACTCGGCGAGAATGTCAGTCCCGGCAAGCCCTGCCCGCCGCCTCCTCCCGAACTCTGATTTCCGCCTTGCCCCCCTCCCTGGCCACCCTGTCCTCCCTGGCCCGACTGGCCGCCCCCACTTTGGCCTCCGCCTTTTTGCGCCGCCGACGGAGCCACTAACAGGAGTGCCAGAAGCGATGTTTGTAGCGCGTTGAGTCCTCGTCTCATCTTGGTCATCTGCTTACCTAAATGTTCTAGATTATGCACCAGCCCGCCCTTTTTCGCAACTGAACACTACGTTTCAAAACCATTTCTAAAATTATTCTTAGCGCTACCGCGAGGCGCGTTTCTTCGCCTTTCCCTCGTTTGGGTGTGGTTGGTCAGACTGTCGCCCCCTTCCTCCCAGCTTGCGGGCCCACTCGCAGCCATTATGCACTGGCACCGTGGCCCCACCTGGCGCTGCCATTTTGGCCCCTTCGCTCACTGCCGCCAACAGCATTGATTTTGTCCAGCAAGTCGATCCAGCCCTTTTGGTCGAACGCAGCGAAGTAGACCAGGATTTGTGCCTTGGCGCAGAATCCCGCGACGATCTCGACGTCCATCATGACCTCGGCCGTGGAGTCAAAGATTGGCCCCGCCAATTGTGGTTCTGCTGTGCCTGGGCTACGAGCCGCTGCTCCGTCAACGGCGCAAGATTCACGGAGACGATCTGGACCGGCGGGCCCGGCACGATCTGCGATTTGCAGAGGGCCGTCAGATCCGTGGGAATGTGCGCAGGCTTGAGGACGAAGCCCGCTTGCATGGGAGTTCCGACTCCGCCACTGCCATGACCCGTCCGCTTCCATCGCCGGGCGGAGAATTGTTAGTGTGCCTCGAAGTCGGCGATGGACAATCCGAACTCAGCGGGTCCCGCTGCCGCGGTGGAGTGGCGGCGAGCCACCTGACGCTGGTCCAAGCCGAAGACTCCGGTGAGTATGCCAGCAAGCTCGCTGGGAACCATGAGGGCGCCTTCGCGCCCGCGGTACTCGCCCTGGTCCGGATTTGTTGATAGGTGCCCAGGTGCGTCTGAAACGCGTCTTGCATGGCCGCGGCGGTCCCGCTGACGCGCCGGTTGGCTCCGCCGGAGGAGACCTCCTGCACGGTGAGCCCGTATCCTCTCAGAACCTTCTCGCCCTTCTGGACGTCCTCTGCGCGGCGCCGAAGCGCTTGGCCGCGTATTCGGTCATCATCGCCGGCCCAAGCACGTCTTCCGCCTTGGCTTTTTCACCGCTCCTCAACGTCACTGTAACCTCGACGTGGCTCTGTGGATCGATATCAGGCAAACGCCTCGCTCCTTCCCGCAGCGGCCGCCTGCTTCCCGGTATTTTCCGTTGTTTCTATCCACGCCGAAAGCCGCGAGCGATGCCCGCCGAGAATCATGAGCGGTGCCCGCTGAACAAAGGAACCGGAGATGTCTCGCCAAGGGTGCGCTGGTCAAGGAGCCACCAGGACTTTAGCGACAGCCCGAACGCTCAGCGGATAGCCGGAGTCTCGCACGGTCAACAGAATTTCGGCACCTCCGCCCGCATTCAGCCCGCATTCGCCACCTTGTCGCCTTTTTTTGTCAATGACTTGCGTTTTTGGAGAGGTTATTGGAAAACCGTCTTTTTGGGGAGCCAACGAGTTTGGCTTGCGAGTTCCCACCACGCGGTCTTGAGACAGATAAACGGTGTCCAGTTCGTACCGGAAGGCCGCGTCGCGCATTTACCGAACATTCTTAGAACCAACGGCTTACCCGCGTCTCTCGCGCGTTGAAGCTCCAGAATTTCTTTCCTGTAGCGCTTGGGGAGCCAACTCCTTTTCTCCCAACGTCTTTCCTGCATTTTGTTGACACCATCGCCGCGCCGGAAGTGCGCAACTGGCCGACGTTTCGCGTGTTCCCCGTCTCTCCGTTTCGTGCCCGTCGTTCTTGATCTGCCAGCCCCGCCCGTCTCCACCGTTTACCAGACGCCGTTTCTCCGCGTCTCCACTTCGGTCCGGGCTTTTGGTTAACTCGCGCGAAAAATTGTCCGATGCGAACCGGACACTTTTCCAACGTTCCGCGTATATAGTTAACGGAAGCCCACCAGACAGCGCTTCGACCGCAAAGCGGAGATCGTTGTGGGTGGTCTCGTTTAAGGAGACCGCTCATGCCCGATCACGATCCGGCGCTCGACAGCGCCATCCGCGAAATCGCCAATCTTCTCGCCACGGCCTACCTGCGCCTCCGGTTCCCGGACCGGGCCAGCCAAGTTGACTCTCCGGAGACGGAGAGCCCTCATGTGACTGAAGGTTAACGCCATGAGAGAAGAAGAGACGATCAACACCACTGCGCTGCCGGAGCAGATCGAAGGGCTGCGCCACATGACCGTGGGCCAGCTCAAGGACAGATATCGCGAGGTTTTCGGCGAAGACAGCCGGTCCAATCACAAGCAGTTTCTATTCCGGCGCATCGCCTGGCGCATCCAGGCGAACGTCGAGGGTGGACTCTCCGAACGCGCCCGGCGGCGCGCGCTGGAGATTGCCAACGATGCCGACCTCCGCATCCGGGCGCCGAAGAACTTTCTGAAGGAAGCGCTGGACGAAACACGCACTGTCGAGTCGCGCGTCTCGCCGACGGCCGACCCGCGGCTTCCCCTGCCCGGCACGCTCCTGGTTCGCCGTTTCCAGGGGAAGGATGTCGTCGTCCGCGTACGCGAGGACGGTTTCGAGTCCGATGGCAGGCTGTACCACTCTTTGAGCGCCGCCGTGCGCGCGGCAACCGGCACCCGGTGGAACGGTTTCGCCTTCTTCGGGTTGGGCGACAAGCCAGGGAGGCAACGTGGCGAGTACAAATAACGGAACTCCGAAACCGGTCCGTTGCGCGATTATACACGCGGAAGTCCACGGAGGAGGGTCTCAACCAGGATTTCAACTCCCTGGACGCCCAGCGTGACGCGGGAGAGGCATACATTCGCAGCCAGACGGGTGAAGGTTGGACCCCGCTGCCCGCGCAGTACGACGACGGCGGCTACACGGGCGCCAACATGGACCGGCCCGCATTGCGGCGGCTGCTCGCCGACTCCCAGGCCGGCAAGGTCGACCGCGTGGTCGTCGACAAGGTGGACCGGCTCAGCCGATCGATCCGGGACTTCGCCAAGATGATGGAGATCTTCGAGAAGCACGGTACGACCTTCGTCTCCGTCACCTAGCAGTTCAACACGACGACCTCCTTGGGGCGTCTGACGCTCAACATCCTCCTGTCGTTCGCGCAGTTCGAGCGGGAGATCATCTCGGAGCGCACGCGGGACAAGCAGTCGGCTGCCAGGAAGAGGGGCAAGTGGACCGGTGGCCACCTCATCCTCGGCTATGACCTCGACTCGCACAGCAGTCGGTTGGTGATCAACGGCGAAGAGGCGGAATGGGTGCGATCCATCTTCCGGTGGTACCTCTCGGGAGAATCGGTGTTCACCATCACAGCAAAGGCTGGCCAGTTGGGCTGGCACAACAAGGACTGGACTCCGCGGGACGGCAAGCCGTACGGCGGCAACCCGTTACACCGGGCGCACATCTAGGCCAACGTCCTGTACACGGGCCGGATTCCGGTCGACGGCGAACTTTATCCCGGCGAGCATGAGGCCATCATCGACCAGCATACCTTCGATCTCGTTCAAGCGCGTCTGAAACAGAATTCCACCGCCGGCGACAACCGTCACCGCACGAGGATGGAATCCCTCCTTCGCGGGCTGATCTACTGCGCCGGCTGCGGTTCGGCGATGTACCAGACGTACTCCTCCAGCAAAGAACGGCACGCTACCGCTACTACGTTTGCTCGCGGGCCCAACAACAGACGGAGAACTACTGCGTGACCCGGTCGGTTTCGGCGCCCGCCGTCGAGGACGCGGTGGTCGAGAGCATCAGCCGCGTCAGCGTTCATCCGCGAGTGCTGGAGGAGACCGCCCGCGTCATTCGTCACCGCCTGACCGAAGAGATCACACGGTTTCGGGAGGACCTCAATGGCGTTCAACTACGGGTGAAGAATCTGAAGTCGCAAGTCGCGCGCCTGCGGAAGCCAGGCGCCAGCCGCGAGGCCGAGTTGAAGGAACAGATCGGCGCCGGCGAGGCCCACGCGGCCGAACTGAAGCGCGAAATCCTGGCCCGCGAACGTGGGCGCGTGGACGGCGAGGAACTTCGCAAGACCATGGAGCCCTTTGAGGCGCTGTGGACGACGATGAACATTCAGGAGCAGAGCCGCCTCCTGCTCCAACTGGTCGAGAAAGTCGGTTACGACGGACGTACGGGCAAGGTGACCGTCAGCTTCAAGTCGGGCAGCGTCAAGGAACTCTGCCAGAAGTGAGGAATCGATGAGCACAGTAGATGTTGAGATCATGATTCAGCCGAAAGGCCGCGGGAAGCCGCGCCGGGACAATCGGGCCGCGCAGACCGCAGCCACCCCTCGCATTCCCCGTATCGCACGCCTGATGGCACTCGCTGTCAAGTTCCAAGACATGGTTGATCGTCGAGAGGTCCGCGACTACGCCGATCTCGCCCGCTTGGGGTATGTGACGCGCGCACGGATCACTCAGATCATGAACCTCCTGAACCTGGCGCCCGATATTCCGGAGGACATCCTGCTGGCGAGGTCGAACGGAAGGTGCGAGAGGGATGTTCGATGCATCGTGGGGCAGCCGCTTTGGGACGACCAACGGGAGCTCTGGGCTACGGAGAGAGCGATACCTGAAGGCGTAGAGTACACCTCTCTGTCCCACTCAGCGCGAACAATACAGTAACGCAGAACCGGGCAGCGCGTCCTCCGCCGCGCGAGATCATGCCTCATTGTCCTGCCCCCCGAAATGACTTATCCTGAGAAGACGGCGGTTTGCGGTGAAAGCCGTTGGACCGTTCCGACCAATTTTGATGCCGTTCCAGCGCCTTCGTCGCGTGCTTGAGACCACTTATAGAGTCAATATTTGCAGCAGCCCGGCTATGGTTGCCCGCGTGCAGACGACCGTCGAGAAGCGACTAGCACGTCTTCGGGCGCGAGCCCTACCCGAACCCGCAACGAAGCCACCTGCGATCGTGCCTTCTCTGCAAGGCACAGACTTCTTCCCGATTCGCGCAATCGATCTGCTGAGAAAGATCGGGGAGCTGACGACGCCTGCCTGGGTGAACATGGCGACCCTAAGCGCGAGTTGGGCGACCAGGCGCTATTTCTGGGCCATTGATGACAGCCCGATCGTACGTCGAAACTTCCGGCTCAGCCCCGATGTCACCGACCTCGATTTTCACCAGAAAACCCTCCTGTCAGACGAGGTCGGGATCGGGATGGCCGGCTTGGTTCTCGAACAGATCTTCGATGCTGGTTCGTCTGTTGACGTTTCAGCCGCATTGGAGGATGCCAATCTGTACCAGGACGTGCGCCAGAACGGGACGGCGCAGCCCGACTACCTGATGTGGAACCCCGCGCCGTCGATGCCGTACTACGTCGTTGAATGTAAGGGGTGTCAGACCTCGCTGGCAGCTACTACCAACCAGATTCGTCGTGGTCTGGAGCAGGTGCCATCGCTAGTGTGTGGGGCCGGAGACAGGCGTGTTAACACCTTGGTTGTGGCGACGCTGATGCGGAGATCAGGGACTACGACATATGTCATCGATCCGCCGAATGATGACGAGCCCGACCATGGCGAGACGGATCAAGAACCACCATCGGAGAGAATTGGCAAGAGGACTTGGAGAATCAACAATCCAGACGAGTTCGCTCGGCGGGCTTGGGATGTGAGGCGAGCGCAACTCCTTAATTGGGCCGGACAGTTTCGATCAGCGACTGAGATTCTACGTGAGCAAACGCCGCAGAACCTACGCCAAATGAGAACCATCGATGATCAACCGTTGACTGCGCACGTCATCGGAGACTTGACCTTCCGTTGGACGCAGCCTGCTTCTGTTTCCGGAGCTAGGACGGGCCGGGCTGAATGTTTTCATCGGCGTGCAGAACGACCTGCTCGGTGCGGCAAGGGAAGACCGCGTCTCCTCGCAGAGAATCGCAACTGAACTCGGAAGGCGCCGTCGAGATCTGGCAGCCGATGAACACGTTCCCCCGAACACCAGCATCTCTACAAACGGCACCTGCTTCGTGGTTCAGGGTATCGAATAAAGTTCAGCACTGCACTATTTAGTAGGTCCACATTTCGTGAGCCAGCGGTGCGGCGTTCAACTCTCCCCGGAGCACGCGCCATCGCGGCAGGTTCCGGTCCATGAGCGCGACGAAACGATCCGTGTGGTGCCTTTCGAGCAAATGGACAAGCTCATGGACTAGCTTAGCTAGTTTCTGGCGCAAAAATGGCTAACTAATGTGTTTGTTTTCAGTTAGCGCGAAGTGCCGTACTTGCCCGGCCGCAACTTTTCCGTTTAGCCGGCTCCCACGTTACGCGAAGTTAAC
>Ga0116223_10005017_pt1 | contig 11279 bp, 9 predicted proteins | sample Sb_taG_3_FD_90092 | JGI IMG/M metagenome (GOLD analysis project Ga0116223, IMG submission 90092) | Peat soil microbial communities from Weissenstadt, Germany - Sb_50d_a_PC metaG | ecosystem: Environmental > Terrestrial > Soil > Wetlands > Peat | place: Germany: Weissenstadt | collected 2010-09-21 | reverse complement strand
CCGCGCTACAAATCGGGTCACTTTCAGCGATTGCCCGTGACGTGATCTCGGCCGGAGTCAGCGCCTCCTGGACCCCCCCGGCGAGCTCTGTCGTTGCCCGGTACAGATTGCTCAGGCCCATGCCGGACACCAGACGCTCGAAGGAAACGTGCGGAAACTCCCGTTGCATGATCGCCAGAATGGCCGCTTCGTGCGCATTGGCCGGACTGAAGGTGCAATGACCCCCCTCGCCCTGCAGGGCGACCCAGCCCGCCGGCGTTGGGATCAGGCCCGACACGCCCAGGCCGGTGCCGGGCCCGATCACGCCCATCGGTGCGTTGGCCGCGGCTTGCCCGCCGCCGACACGGTGCAGATGCGCACCTGCGAGAAACGGCAGGGCATGCGCCAGCGCCGAAAAGTCGTTCAGCACTAGCAATCGCTCAAATCCGTATCGGCGCTGTACCTGGCCCGCCGAGAACGACCAGCCGCTGTTGGTGATCTGCACCAAATCCCCCGTAAGGGGACTGGCCACGGCAAGGGCGGCGCGGCGCGGCCGGGGCGAACCGAGCTTGACGAGGTAGGCATCGAGTGCGTCCTCGAAGGCGGCGTATTCGGCCACCGCAAACGACATTTCATCGAGCAATTTCTTGTCCGCGTCGACAAGGCAAAAGCGGGCATTGGTGCCGCCAATGTCGGCGACGAGGTCGACTGCACTATCGGTTCGGGAATAGGTCACTAATCTCGCTCCTGGTATTGCGGCAGTCGCGGCTGCAGCCGCTCCCGCGATCGTGCTCGACGGCCACGGTCCCTGGCTGCGCGATTCTTGTGCTCGCTGCGGGCCGGCGACGCACAACGCTGCCGCAAGCGTAGCGGCACCGGCACGAGCCTAGCCCAAAATCGGCCAACGCCATAGCGCCGGCCTGAGCAAATACCCAGAGATCCCAGCCGCGGATTGGAACCGGGCGGGCACTGGCCGCGCAGCCGCGGCGCCGGCAGATGGCCGGCGGGTCCGGCCCGCGGGATTGGCAGCGCGTCGCGCTCGCTCGATGGCAAGACCCGCAAGCGCGGGGACGGGGCGGCACGATTGCATGCACCGATACGGATGCAATGGTCGAGCGGCTAGCGCAACTTGCTGGCACGCGTTGATTTGGAGCGCCCGGTTGCCATCGCCCCGCTTCGCGCTGCGGCGCGCGCGCTCGCAATCCTCGTGATCGGGCAGTGGCCGATCAGGAATCGTTGCGCCAGCCCGCGGCACGGGGCGTTCCGGCGCCTTGACATTGCTTGAACGATCAAATATTGTTTAATCAAATTTTTGCGGGGCATATGTCCTGGTGCATCACTACTCGACGCGCGATTTCGATCCATCGCTGAGCATCGGCTTTTTGGTCCGGCGCTGCGCCTCGCTGCTGTCGATGGTCGGCGAGGCCGCCTTCGAGTCAGAGCCGCTCCCGCTTGCCGGCTTTGTCGTTTTGGCGTGTCTGCGGAAGAAATCCCCCCTGTCGCCGAGCGAACTGAGCACGAAAACCGGCTACGACATGGGCGGCCTGACCCGGGTCGTTGATGCCTTGGAACGGGCGGGTCTGGTCAAGCGCGAGCGCGGGCGGGACGATCGTCGCTCCGTGCAGATCGCCATAACTGCACCGGGCACCCGCCAGGCTGGGAAGTCGCTCGCGGCAATCGTGGAACTGCTAAATGAGATTCTCGACCCGTTCGAGAAACGGGAAGTCGAGGCGCTGGTTGCGCTGCTGCAACGACTGTTGGAACGGTTGCAAGAGTACGTCGAGATGCGTCCGCGTGCGCTGACCGGGCCGCCGCCTAGGCCCCAGCGCGCGTCAACGCGCAGTGCACGATGAGCAGCGGGCAGCACTTCGCATTGCGTCCACGGATGCGTTCGCTTATCTGCGTGCCACAAAAACGCAGGGGTGTTTTTGCATGAAACAAACCGCGCGGCTTGCTCTTTTGCTGGTCGGCGTACTAGCTCTGGCCTCGGCTCTGTGGTGGTGGTCGGTGGCGCGCCACCCGACGCGCGATGAACTCACGCTCTACGGCAACATCGACCTGCGCCAGGTCGATCTCCCCTTCAACGGCAACGAGCGCATCGCGCAAGTGCTGGTCCAGGAGGGCGATAGCGTTCGACGCGGCCAGGTGCTCGCGCGCCTGGACACCAGCCGCCTGGCCCCGCAGGTGGCGAAGGCCGAAGCCGACGTTGCGACGCAACAGCAGGTGGTGGACCGGCTGCATCATGGTAATCGGCCCGAGGAAATCGAGCAGGCGCGTGCCAATGTGGATGCGGCCAGAGCCGACGCGGTCAATGCGCGCGCGCAATACGAGCGACTGCGGGTGCTGACCGAGACCTCAGCGGGCCGTGCGCTGAGCCGACAGGATCTGGACTCGGCAAAGGCCGCGGTCGATGCGGCGGAGGCAAGACTCACCGTGAGCCAGAAAGCGCTCGTGCTCGAGCTCGCCGGTCCGCGCAAAGAGGACGTGGCACAGGCCGAAGCGCAGCTTCGGGCCGAGGAGGCCGGCCTGGCGCTGTTGCGCCAGCAGTGGAAGGATGCCGAATTGCTTGCACCGCTCGATGCCGTGGTCCGCTCGCGAATCGTCGAGCCGGGCGAGATCGCCTCGCCGCAGAAGGCGGCCTTCACGCTCGCGATCACCGATCCGAAATGGGTGCGCGCGTACGTGTCGGAGACGGACCTGGGGTTTGTGCGCGAAGGCCTCAAGGCAAGCATAAGCGTCGATGCCTTTGCGAACCGCAGCTTCCCGGGCTGGGTGGGCTTTTTATCGCCAGTTGCCGAGTTCACGCCGAAATCCGTCGAGACCCGCGATTTGCGCTCGAGCCTTGTCTACCAGGTCCGCGTCTTCGTCCAGGATCCGGCGAACGAATTGCGCCTCGGGATGCCCGCAACGGTGCATTTGCCACTTGCCACCGGCAACGGGGCGCCGAAGACTGCGCTGCCGGGCGGATCGTGAGTGCCGTGCAACCGGAAAACGGCCTCGCTCCCCCGGCCCTGCTTGCCAAGGAGCTGCGCCGCGCCTTCCGTCGCGAGCGCGAGCCGCCGGTCCAGGCGCTTGACGGCGTATCGCTCGAAGTGCGCCATGGTGAACTCACCGCGCTGATCGGGCCGGATGGCGCCGGCAAGACGACGCTGATTCGTCTGGCAGCGGGGCTGCTGCGTGCCGATAGCGGAACGCTGAAGGTTCTGGACATCGACGTGGCGGTCAATCCGCAACGCGTGCAGGACCGTATCAGCTATATGCCGCAGCGCTTTGGCTTGTACGAGGATCTGAGCGTCGCGGAAAATCTCGATCTGTACGCCGATTTGCACGGTGTTAGCGCGGCGCAGCGTGCGCAGCGCTATCCGCGCCTGATGGAGATGACCGCGCTCGCGCCGTTCCGCCAGCGCCTGGCCGGGCGCCTGTCCGGCGGCATGAAGCAGAAACTGGGCCTGGCCTGCACCTTGGTGCGTTCGCCGGAGCTGCTGCTGCTCGATGAGCCCACGGTCGGCGTGGATCCCTTGTCGCGGCGCGAGCTCTGGGAAATCGTGCGCCATCTGGTAGCCGATCAGGGTCTGTCGGTGCTGCTCAGCACCGCCTATCTGGATGAGGCGGAGCGCTGCAGCCGCGTCGTCTTGCTGCATCAGGGCAAGGTGCTCGCGCAGGGTGCTCCCTCGGAGGTGACGCGCAATGCCGCGGGATCGAGTTACATCGCACAGCCGTCAGCGCCGGGCGGCGCTCGTGCGCTGCAGGCGCAGCTGCTCGACCGGCCGGACATCATCGATGCGGTGCCCGATGGAGGGCGAGTGCGCTTCGTGCGTGCCACGGCAGGACCGGAAGCGGCTGCCACCGATGAATTGCTGCAGAGCCTGACGGTCGCGCCGACGGCCGCGCGTTTCGAGGACGGTTTCATGGTGCTCCTGCGGCACGGTGCCGAGCGCGAGCCGGTAAGGGCCATTGCGGTTGATCGGCCGTTGCATGCTGGGGGCGAGCCGATCATCGTGGAGGTTCGCGACCTGGTGAAGCGATTCGGCGACTTCGTTGCGGTCGACCCCTTCCACTTCGAAGTGCGTCGCGGCGAGATCTTTGTGCTCCTGGGTCCGAACGGCGCCGGCAAGACCACGACGTTCCGCATGTTGTGCGGACTACTGGCTGCGAATGGCGGCGCGCTGAACATCGCCGGCACCGACGTGCGCCGCGCGCCGGCTTCGGCGCGCTCGCGCCTGGGGTACGTAGCGCAGAGGTTCTCCCTGTACGGTCCGCTTACCGTAGCGGAGAACTTGGAGTTCTTCGCCAGTGCCTATGGTCTGCGCGGTCAGCGGCGCCGCGCGCGTATCGACTGGGCAATGCGGCAGTTCGAGCTCGGAACGCACGCGGGCATGACGAGCGCGCAGCTGCCGGGCGGTTTCAAGCAGCGCCTGGCGATGGCGGCCGCATTGCTGCACGAGCCGGAGATCCTGTTCCTCGATGAGCCTACCAGCGGGGCCGATCCGCGGGCGCGGCGGGTCTTCTGGCGACGGATCACCGCGCTGGCCGAGCAGGGTGTGACGGTGATCGTGACGACGCACTTCCTGCAGGAAGCGGAGTACTGCGATCACGTGGCGATCATGGACGCGGGCAAGGTACTGGCGCAGGGCGCCCCCGGTGACATCCGGCAGCGTGCCAAGACGGCAGCAGCGCCCGAGCCAGACATGGAGGACGCGTTTATCGCCATCGTCCAGCAGGCACGAAACGGGCAGGCCGCAGCCGCCGCCGCCGCGCCGCAGGTGGCGGCATGACAGCGGCAGCCCCCAAGGACACGTGGCCGGCAAAGCTGCGGCGCACGCGTGCGCTGGTGCGCAAGGAAACCTACCAGGTGATGCGCGATCCGTCGAGCATCGCGATTGGCGTCGTGTTGCCTCTGATATTGATCCTGTTGTTCGGCTATGGACTATCGCTCGATGTGAAGAATGTGCCGCTGGCGGTCGTCATCGATGAGGCATCGGACGAGGCAGTAGGGCTGGTTGCCTCCTTTGAACTGTCCCCGTACTTTGAGCCGCAGATCGCGCGGTCCATGCTGCGCGCGCAGCAACTGCTGCTCGAACAGGAGGTCGATGGCATCGTGCGCATCCCGTCGGATTTTGCCCGTCAGCTCAACGCGGGCCACGCCGATTTGCAGCTGATCGTCCACGGCGCCGATGCCAATCGCGCCCGCATCATCCAAGGTTACGTCCAGGGCGCAGTAACCGCGTGGTCGTTGCAACGCGCGGTGCAGGGCCGCAGCGCCGATAGTGCTCCGGTGACGCTGCAGACGCGGATGTGGTTCAACGAGGCCAATGACAGCAGCTATTTCCTGGTGCCGGGTCTGATCGTTCTTGTCATGACCTTGATCGGGGCGCTGCTGACGGCGATGGTGATGGCGCGCGAGTGGGAACGCGGCACGCTCGAGGCGCTGCTGGTGACGCCGGTGCGCAGCGACGAGATTCTGATCGGCAAGACCCTGCCGTACTTTTTGCTCGGCATGATCGGCCTGGCCGTTTGCGTGCTTGCGGCCAAATTCCTTTTTCAGGTGCCGCTGCGTGGCAGCCTGTGGGTACTGCTCGGAGCCTCGATGCTGTATGTGCTGGTCGCGCTCGGTATCGGGCTGTTGATTTCATCCTGGGTGAAAAATCAACTGGTTGCGAGCCAGCTTACGATGCTTGCGACGTTCATGCCGGCGTTCATGCTCTCGGGTTTTCTGTTCGACCTGCGCAGCATGCCCGCGGCGGTGCGCTTGATCACGTACCTGCTGCCGGCACGCTATTACGTGGCATTACTGCAGTCCGTGTTCCTTGCCGGCGATGTCTGGTCCGTGATCGTGCCGAACACGCTGGTACTGGCTGCCATGGCGAGCGTGCTGGCGCTGAGCAGCCGCGCCGTGATGCGCAAAAGGCTGGCGTGAGCACCATGTTCGACGCCATCCTTCGCATTCTCGCGCTGACTCGCAAGGAGCTGCTGGCGGTTCTGAAGGACCGGCGCAGCCGCATGAGCCTGCTCGTGCCGCCGATCGTGCAGGCACTGGTCTTCGGCTACGCGGCCTCCTATGACCTGAATCGCGTGCCCTACGCCGCCTTGGACCAGGACCGCAGCGCCGCCTCGCAAGAGCTCTTGGCCGGGCTCGACGGCTCGGGCATCTTCGAGCGTGTCGCCGATCTGCACCGTGTCAGCGACCTGGCAGCGTACATCGACGATCGGCGCGCGCTGCTGGTCGTGCAGATCGAGCCGGATTTCGAACGACGCCTGCTCTCCGGAGCGGGCGCCGACGTGCAGCTTATTGCCGACGGCCGCAACTCGAACACCGCGGGCACCGCGCTGGGTTACGTCAGCAGCATCGTCGAGCAATTCAACGCCGGCTGGCGTAGCGCGCACGGGCTCGCGGCTGCGCCGATCGAAATCACGAGCCGCGCCTGGTACAACCCCAATCTGGAGACGCGCTGGAACATGATCCCAGGGATGATCGGTACCCTCACGTTGATCCAGACGATGATGCTGACCGCGATGTCGGTGGCGCGCGAGCGCGAGCAGGGAACCTTCGACCAGCTGCTGGTGACGCCGTTCCGCCCGTACGAGATCATGGCCGGCAAGGCGTTGCCGTCGATGGTGGTCGGAACGATCCAGGCCAGCGGCGTTTTGTTGGTCGCGCAGCTCTGGTTTCGAATACCGTTCGCCGGATCGTATCTGACACTGTACATCGGCCTGCTGCTTTTCCTGCTGGCGGCAGTTGGAATCGGCCTGCTGGTCTCGTCGGTAGCGGTCACTATGCAGCAGGCCTTGCTCTATTCGCTGTTGCTGATCATGCCGTTCTCGCTGCTTTCGGGATTGACCACGCCGCTACGCAACATGCCGCTGTCGCTCCAGTACTTTACGGCGCTCAATCCGCTGCGCTATGCGATCGACATCACGCGGCGCGTCTATCTGGAGGGTGTCGGACTGGATCTGCTCTGGCCCGACTTGTGGCCACTCGCCCTGATAGCGGCCGTGACGCTGGCGGCGGCCTCCTGGATGTTCAGCCACCGGATGCAGTAAGGCGCCATGGGAATCCATCACCACCATCGGCTCGCGCTTTGCTGCGGGCGCCTTTGGCTGCGGTGGCCCGCAACGGTGCTGCTCGCGCTTGCGCTGACCGACTGCACCGTGGGGCCGGATTTCGTGCGCCCAACAGCGCAGACGCCGGCGCATTGGTCCAAGGCCGCGGCCACGCCTTTGCCGGCGGACAGCCAGCCCCAGAGCACGACCACGGAGGAGACGGCAGATCTGCGCCGCTGGTGGGCCGATTTCAACGATCCGACGCTCTCGTCGCTGATCGCGCGCTCGATCTCCTCGAATCTGGACTTGCGAACCGCAGTGCTTCGCATCGAGGAGGCGCGTGCGCAGCGCGACGTCACGGCAGCCTCGCTCTGGCCGACTCTTTCCGCCAACGCCTCCTACTCCCGCACCCAAGTTAGCCAGACCACGCCGACCGGTGCGCTCTACAGCTCGATCGGCAGCAGCAAAATTCCCGGATTGGTCGGCATTAGCATCCCGAATCCGTACAACCAGTTCCAACTCGGCGCCGATGTCTCGTGGGAAGTGGATCTGTTCGGTCGCGTGCGCCGCTCGGTCGAGGCGGCGGATGCCGCCACCGAGGAATCGGTCGAGGATCAGCACGCGGCGCTGGTCTCGCTGTTGGGAGATGTCGCGCAGAGTTACATCGAGCTTCGCGGCGCGCAGTTGAGCTTGAGCGTCGCCCAGGAGAACGTCGCGAGCATCAGCGAGCTGCTGGAACTGACGCGCGAGCGTCGCGCCGCGGGCCTCATCAGCGACGTCGACGTGGTCGAAGCGACCGCGCAGTTGACCGCGACGCGCGCCCAGTTGCCGACGTTCCGTCTTGCGATCACGCAGGCCATCAATCAACTCAGCCGCCTGCTGGGGCGCGAGCCGGAAGGCTTGCGCGCCGAGCTCGATGCGACGGCGCCGATCCCTCCGCTGCCGAACGCGGTGCCGCTCGGCCTACCTGCGGAGCTTGCGCGCCGCCGCCCGGACATCCGCAAAGCCGAGGCGAGCCTGCACGCGGCGACCGCCGAGATCGGTGTCGCCGTTGCCGGACTGTTCCCTCGCCTCACGCTCGCGGGCGGCGGTGGGTTTCAATCCGAGACGATCGGACAGCTTACCCAATGGGCGAGCCGCTTTGGTTCCTTGGGCCCATCCCTGGAGCTGCCCGTCTTCGACCTCGGCAGTTGGAGGATGGTGCGGCTGCAGAACGTGCGGGCCAAGGAGGCCGCCGTGGCGTACGCCGCTACGGTGCTCAATGCGCTGCACGAGGTCGAGAATGCGCGCGCGGCTTATGGTGCCGACCAGAACCGGCGCGCTTGGCTCGACGCTACGGTGACGCAGAACCGTGATGCTTTGACCTTGGCGCGGCAGCGTTACGATGGCGGCGTCGCGAGCTTCATCGACGTGCTCGATGCGCAGCGCACGCTGCAGCAGAACCAGCTCTCCCTGGCGCAGAGCAGCACCGCGGTCGCAGACGACCTGGTGCGCCTGTATCGCGCGCTGGGCGGTGGCTGGGAGAGCGCGAATCGATGAGGTGGCGTTTCATTTGCATGAGCCGGGACTTGCCGCCTTCGGCCGGGACCGCGTGCGTCGCCGGTTTCGAAATCCGCACCCAGGCGGCCGATGTGCGCCGCGTGATCGGGTACGTGCCGCAGGCCCTTTCTGCCGATGGCGATCTGACGGGCTACGAGAACCTGCTCGTGTTCGCGCGGCTCTATGATGTTCCGCGGCGCGAGCGGCGTTCGCGCATCGACGACGCCCTGGCGCTCATGGGCCTGACCGAGGCGGCCCAGCGGCTGGTCAAGGGATACTCCGGGGGCATGATCCGCCGCCTGGAAATCGCGCAATCGACCCTGCATCGGCCGATGGTGCTCTTCTTGGACGAGCCCACGGTGGGGCTCGATCCGGTCGCCCGTCGCGACGTCTGGGGTCTTATCGGGCAGCTGCGCCAGCGCTACGGGAGCACGATCGTGCTCACCACGCATTACCTGGAGGAGGCCGCCGCGCTTTGTAATCGCATCGGCATCATGAATCGCGGGCGCCTGGTCGCCACCGGAACGGTGGCCGAACTCGAGGCCAGCGCCGGCGCTGGCGCAACACTCGATGAGGTCTTCACCCAGTACACGGGCTCGGGCAGCGAGTCCGAGCCCGCGCCGGGCGTGGCCTACGACGCAACCTCGGCGACACGCCGCGCCGCCGACCGTACCGGTTGAACTAGTGCTCGCCGTGCTCTTCGATACTTCGTTACGGTCCTTTCTGCGCAAGACCTTCGCGATCACCGACATGGAGGTTCGCAAGCTCCTGCATGATCCCACCGAACTGGCCACGCGTGCAATCCAGCCGGCATTGTGGCTGCTCATCTTCGGCCAGGTCATGGCGCGCGCCAATGTTCTCGCGACCGGCAGTACTCCCTATCTGGACTTCCTGGTACCCGGGATTCTTGCCCAGAGCGTGCTCTTTGTTTCGATCTTCAACGGCATCTCCGTTATTTGGGAACGCGACCTGGGGATCGTGCACAAGTTCCTGGCCAGTCCCACTCCGCGTGCAGCCCTCGTGCTTGGCAAGGGCTTGGCTGGGGGCGTGCGCGCGGTATCGCAGGCGCTAGTGGTGCTGGTGCTCGCTGCGCTGCTGGGGGCCAGGCTGCAGTGGTCGCCGCTCTCGCTGGGCGGCGTGCTGATTCTGGTTCTGCTGGGCGCGGCGCTCTTTTCCACCTTCTCGCTCATCATCGCCTGCCTGGTGAAAACGCGCGAGCGCTTCATGGGTGTCGGCCAGGTTCTGACGATGCCGCTGTTTTTCGCTAGCAGCGCGATCTACCCGACGTCCATCATGCCCCGTTGGCTGCAGGTGTTCGCGCGTTTCAATCCGCTGACCTACCAGATCGATGGCCTGCGCGCGTTCCTGTTGCCCGATTCCACGGTCGCGCCCTTGGGCGTTGCGACGGACCTGATCGTGATGAGCTCGGTCCTGGCCGTCCTGGTAATGATCTGTGCGCGAACCTATCCGAATATCGTTCGCTGAATCCGGGGCGCAATAGGCCTGTCCCTTAACCAGGGTGCAGCGCGCGCGCGCGCCAGATCGGGCCCGCCAGCGCCGCCAATGCGCCGGCCACGCCGAGCGCAATGCTCCCGGCCGTGAGGGCCTGAAGTCCTGCCATGGCCACGGCCAGCCCCAGCGTCAGTGCCAGCAGCGCGTTCAGCGTTGCGCCGAGGAGCGGCGAGGAACGCGTGCTCTTGCGCCCGGCTCGATCGTCCAGTTGGGCCGCCCAGGCAACGCTCCAGGCCGCGCCGTGGGCCAGCACTAGGCCCCACCAGGCCCAAGGGCCAGGCGCCAACAGGAGGATCAGCGCGCCGAGCGCCAGCAGCGCAGCGCAGATGCGCGGCGCTGCCGCCGTGACCGCGGCGCGGTGGACCATCAGCAGCGCAGGTGCGAACATCGCCGCGAAATGCACCGCCAGCACGGCTTGCGGCCGGACCGTGCCGTTGCCGCACAAACCCACCATCAGCGGCAGGCTGCACATCATCGCCAGCATTACGAACGATGCGAGCAGCACCGGCCAGCGCTGCGGCACGCGCCAGCCGCCAGCGGACCAGTCGGGCAAGGAGCAGTCAAACAGCCCCGCACGGCAGCCGCTGATGGCACCGGTGTGCGGCGCCAGCAGCACGACCAGCAGCGGGCAGGCCGCGAGCGCGCCCAGCATCAGGCGCACCACGAGCGCGTTGAGGTCGGTGATGTCACCGACTATCACCCAGGCCAGAACCGCACCGGTGGCCGCGGCCCCGACGGGCGGGCCCGCACGGTCGCGAACCGCCGCGCGGCAGGCGCGCACGACGGCCGAGGCCAGCGCGATGATCAGGGCCCAGGCCAGCAGTGCTAGCAACAGCGCTACCGGCGCGCCGCCGTACAGCGACACCGATAAGGCCTGCGCGGCGATCAAGGCCGCGCACAGCAGCAGTGCGCGCAGCAGCCGGCGCTTCCAGCGCAGCCTCCCGATCAGCTCGGCAAAGCCGCCGATCGCGAGCAGCCAAAGCGCCTGCAGTGCGAAGGCGGACAGCGGCCCCGGCGCCAGCGCCTGCGACAAGCTGCCCAGGCCGACCCAGCCCCCGAGCATCAAGGCCCACGCCAGCGTTCGAGCCGCCCGCAGGCGCCACATCGACCGATCGATCTTGCGGGGCAGCATGACGGCGTCGCCGGATCCGGCCTCAGACCGCAGCTAGTCCCGCGGGCCAGCGCAGCTCGTGACCGGTCCGTTCGCT
>Ga0116223_10005015_pt1 | contig 11282 bp, 12 predicted proteins | sample Sb_taG_3_FD_90092 | JGI IMG/M metagenome (GOLD analysis project Ga0116223, IMG submission 90092) | Peat soil microbial communities from Weissenstadt, Germany - Sb_50d_a_PC metaG | ecosystem: Environmental > Terrestrial > Soil > Wetlands > Peat | place: Germany: Weissenstadt | collected 2010-09-21 | reverse complement strand
GGCAACAAATTCGTACCTAGCGTTGGCCTTTGGTTGGATTTAGGTTCCAGTTCCCGCGAGGGAGTGCAGGTTCAATTCCTGTCATCCGCACCATTCTGATCCTATTGGACTTGCGCCATGAGCAAGACTCGGCTTTTGGACAGTGACTGCAGTGGTTCTTGAAGTGGTTCTCACTTCACCCGCTTCAGTCTTCGCCCCACGTCCGGCCTTCCGGCGGCGGAAGTACTGCTCCAGCCTTTCGGCCGCGTTGGCGACGTCGCTTTCGTCGAGGGTGTTGTAGCGGTCGAAGATCGACCTGGTGCGGTGCCCGCTGATGTCCATCGGCACCGTGTCCTGAATCCCGGCGCGTTTCATGTTGCGAACCGCTGAGCATCGAGGGTCGCGGAATAGCAGGCCAGGGAACCCGGGTGAGAATAATCCTTCGTTCGATGCACTATTCCACTCATGCAAGGTTTTGTCGGATGGATGGGGACGGTGTTCTCTTGGTTACGGATTGGGATTACCATCACGCTGGCCGTTTGGATTCTCGCTGTCCTTCCAATGCTACTCTTCCGCAGGGCAAGGCCCATCGCAGCCTCCATCTTGATGCACTCCTCAATCTACACCGGCTTTACGTGTTGGTGGTACTCGTTTATCATCAGCTATAAAGTGTTAGGCGGCGTCGGGCTTGCAGGAGGTTTGCTGTTATGTGGCGTGGGCGTTGTCCCGCTCGCTATCTTCGGTGCAGCCAGACACGGTATATGGACTGTTTTTTGGAACCTGATTCTAGCCGTTGCCCTCGTGTTCGGTCCTCGCATATTGGCAGTTTTTGTAATGTATCGCCACGCTAAGAGAGAGGAAACTCGGGAAGCCCAAGCGCAGGCCGCACAACCGTACCTCTCTTTCGCGGACGATTGAAACAGTTGCTGGCGCTAGGGAAAGGAGTAGCCCGATGAACACTCAGCAAAAATTCGTTGTCTGGGGATGGGTCCTGATGGTCGTTGCGTCGGGCAACTTCCCGCCTTGGACTGGGCTATTCGGCGATCCCCCCGTCCCTTATGCGTATGGATGCTATCCGATTTTCTCGCCGCCTTTTGGCCCCTTCCACATCGACCTGTTCCGACTGGCGGTGGAGTGGATCGTTATTACAGCGGTCGGAGCGGCCCTTTACCTTGCATGGCCGACTCGGCCACGGAAAAGCTCAGCCTCAACCGGAAAGACGAAGGAGCCTCCCGACCACGCCGTGTTTGAGGCAATACCCGACGTGGGGCCGCAGGCATCACCGACTGAGGACTTTAGGGCAACCGCCGTTAATGGGGGAGGGGGTTCATCAAATGTCGCAACTGCAACAGAACTCGGATGCAGCCAACCGGATGCGCCCCACGTCGACGTTCACTTCCTCCAGCCGTATGGCGTCAGAGGTTGGCTCCTCTGGTGCGCGGTATCGCTTGCGTTGAGCTCGCTCTACTTTGTCGCGACCGTCATTAACGAACGCGACAGTCTAGCAGGCGTTACCGTGCCGGGGCTTGAGTCTATTGTTCTAGCAGAAACGGTTGCCTACGTAGTTCTTGCTGCCATAAGCCTTACAGCGTCGGTGCTGATCTTTGTGAAAGCCCGCATGTCTTTGTTGGTTACGCAAACATTTCTCATTCTCCAGCTAATCGTGCCCGTAACGCTTGCTGGCCTAACTTCGAGCAGCGGTGAATTGATCGAAACGACCAAGGGTGTTCTTGTTGGTTCCTACGTGCAGGGGGCGACCAGGGCAGCAATCGTCTCCGCTGTTTGGCTGCTGTATCTAGTACGCTCAAAGCGTGTTCACAACACGCTCCGAGTACGTCCAATTCGAATAGTGCCTTCCCGGGGCGCGGAAGCACTCTGTAGCTAGCTACTGACCCACATCAAGGAGCCAGGAATGGCGCAGAATCCGCTTGGTTATCCGGGGCCACCAGAGCGATGAATCGTGGCGCTTCGGATCTACCGCCGAAAGGATAACCACCACCATGAACGAAGAAACTAACGCCACGGCCGTCGAAAAGCTCATGAAGGCCACCAACCTCACCGCCAGCGCCGCCCTGCCAGAGGTTAAGATGGCCAACGCCAAAGCGACGGCCACTGTTGCGCAACAGGGCGCCTAGGTTGCGCCGGAGAAGGGAAGAACGCCAGCCGCAAAAGGGGCGCGCCCAAAGCCAACAGGGGCGGGAAGGGAGCAACCGCACCGGCCTCGAAGAAATCCGCCTACAAGGGCGCCAGACCAGCCGCCACCGAGAAGTGCGCCACCGACCCCCGCGATGGCAGCAAGAATCAGGTGATCCTGGACCAACTGCGCCGCAAGCAGGGCGCCACGCTTGCCGAGATCGCCATGGCCACCACCTAAAGGGGGAGTCGGGCGATCCCTCGGCATCGTCAATGGCGCCAGCCATGGGAACCAGTCGAAAGCAACCGCCAGCCCCGGAACGGGGGCGGAAGAACGCGCCCCGATCCTGTTAGTGCGCACCCGCACCTTCTCGACTTAGAGACCCCCGCGTCGCCGGTATATACTGGCTCCTTAAGGTCAAAATCCTATGAGCGGTATCCCCACCAAAATCAGTGTCCGCGCAATCGCGCGCGACGGCAAGTTTCTCGGCGATGATATCGGAGGCGCGCTGATTACCGTCCGCGACGCCCTGACTAAGGAACTGCTCGCCCATGGAGTCACTACAGGAACATCCGGCCCCAACGAGCCGGTTGGTGTCATGTGTGTGAGCTTGCGCAGAGGGCAGCCTCTTCCCACTACCGGCGCTTCCGTCTTCAACGTCTGCCTCGATCTCGACCAGCCACGCTGCATCGAAGTGACTGCCTATGGGCCGCTCGGTGCGCGCCAATCCGCCAACACGGTCTCCGCCACGCAGTGGATCTATCCCGGCAAAGACGTCGTGGAAGGCAACGGATTCCTGCTCGAAATACCCGGCCTGATCGTGCAGATCGTCGATCCCCCCACTCACTTCGCGCCGGCAGTCCTCCCGCAGTTGCACATCCGCGCGAACGTGGCCATGATGTGCGGCTGCCCGATTTCGCCCAAAACTGGAAAAGCGAAATTCTGCCCCGGCCTGCCCGGCAAGGACCAGCCTTGGCTGCCCGAAGAGTTCGAGGTCAAAGCCATCATCCGGTCCGCCGGCATGGACCCGGTCGAGATTCCGTTGGTGTTCACCGAACTTCCGCCTGGCAATCCACCGGGCCAGTTCACCGCGACCTGGACCCCTCCCGCGGCCGGCGGCATCTTCGCCATCACGGTCTATGCCTACCAGGCATCCACCGGGAATACCGGTGTCGACCTGGCAACCGTGGTCGCCCCGCCCGCCTGATGGCTACTCCCGCAGACCGTACACGAACAGCGCATGACCCGCGGCGATGGCCACGTACTGCTTGCCGTCCACCTCGTAAGTGATCGGCGCCGCCGAAACTTGGCCCCCCACGCTGGCCTTCCACAGCAGCGCTCCCGTGCGCGCGTCCAGAGCCTGAAAATAGCCTTCCCGCCCGCCCGTGAACAGCAGGTCCGAAGCCGTCGTCAGAATGCCCGAGTCAGTCACATCGGTCATCTCGAATTTCCACTTCCTCTGCCCCGTGACGATGTCCAGCGCCAGCACCGCGCCATGCCCCGCCGCTTCCGTCGCCGTATTGATCGGAAAGCCTCGTATCGATGGAACGGGCGAGCGCGGAATCGGCGACAGGGGCCGCCCTCCCATGAAGCGCCGGCCGGCCTGGTACTCGTTCTCCTCGGGCGCGAACAAGGTGGCATAGTCTTCCCACGCCGAAACATAGAAGAGTCCCGTCCGCGGGCTGTAGGATGGCGAGTACCAGTTGGTCCCGCCCTGTACGCCGGGATAGACCGGCGCTTCTGGCGGCTGCGGCGTGGCCACGGGCTTGCCGCTGTCGTCCAGGCCGCTGGCCCAGTTCACCTTCACGAAGGGGTGTCCCGACAGGAACTGGCCGTTGGTCCGGTCGAGCGCGTAGAAGAAGCCGTTGCGATTCGCCCATAACAACAGCTTGCGCATTCTTCCGCCCCACATGGCGTCCGCCAGCACCGGGATCTGCACCGAATCGTAGTCGTAGGGATCGTTCGGGCTGAACTGGAAATACCATTTCAGCTTGCCGGTATCGGCATCCAGCGCGACCGCCGAATCGGCATAGAGATTGGCGCCCTTGCGCTGCGCAGGATTCCAATCCGGTCCCGGATTGCCGATCCCCCAGTAAGTGAGATTAAGCTCGGGGTCGAACGAGCCCGTGACCCAGATGGGAGCGCCCCCGTGCGCCCAGGAATCGTCCGCCGGCCAGGTGTCGTGCCCGGGCTCTCCAGGTCCGGGGATGGTGTAGAACCGCCACGCCTCCTTGCCGCTCTTCGCGTCGTACGCGGCCACGAATCCGCGAATCCCGTACTCACCCCCGGCGACCCCCACCAGCACCTTGTCCTTGACCACCAGCGGCGCCAGCGTCATGGTGTAGCCGGCGTTGTAATCGGCGACCTTGGTGTTCCACAGCGGCTTTCCGCTCTTGGCATCGATGGCGATCAGCCGCGCGTCCAGCGTGGCCAGGAACAGCGTATCGCCTAGAATCGCCAGGCCGCGGTTCACCGATCCGCAGCATGGCGTGGACCCGGGTGCGGGCCTGTACTGGTAGATCCAGAAAGCGCGCCCGGTTCTGGCGTCGATGGCGATGACATCGTTGGGCGGCTGCGTCACATAAAGGATGCCATCTACCGCCAGGGGCGTGGCCTCGAGTTTCTGCAGCGATTCCACTTGGAACACCCACTTCTGCTCCAGGGTCTTCACGTTCCCGGGCGTGATCTGGCTCAGCGCGCTGTAGCGCTGGCTCATATAGCTGCCCGAGTAAGTCAGCCAGTTTCGCGGCTCCTGCGAGGCATGGAGCAGGCGGTCGTAAGAAACCTGCGCCGGGAGTGAACCGGCGACCAGAGACAACACTAACAGCGCCCTCGGTGACATGCTCAGTTCACTCCTTTCAGGGTCAGAAGATACGCCAGCACATCCGCCAGTTCCGCCGCACTGAGCTTGTCTTTGTAAGACGGCATGGCCGACGTCTTGAGCACCGCGTACTCCCGCAGATCTGCCTTATTCAGCGACACCAGGTGATCCCCGGCATCCATAAGCTGCACCGAGTACGTGTCCTCATTGAGCCGCCGCCCGGTGATCGCCTTCCCGTCGCGGGTCACGGCACGCACCGAGCGGTTGATCGGCAACATCGACGCGGTGGGGTCGAGCAGCGATTTTTCGAGCAAGTCCGCCGAACGCACTGCGCCGATCTCGCTCAAATCCGGACCGAATCGCGAGCCCCGCGCGCCGACCCGATGGCAACCCGCGCACCCGCCCGCCCCTTCGAACACGCGCTGGCCGCGGCCGGCGTCGCCGGTCATCACTGCGCCAACATTGACGTCCCGCATCGACCGTATGTAGGCCACAATACCGGTCAACTCGGCCTCGTCGAACTTGTGCGGCGGCATGGCCGTGCCCGGAATTCCGGCGGCGATCACGCGGCCCAGGTCTTCATCCGAAGCCGCGTGCCGGAACCGGCCGCCGCGCAGGTCGACATTGGGGACCGTGTCGCCGCCAACCCCGTGGCAGAACTGGCAATGGGCCCCATAGAGGCGTGCGCCCCGCTCCACATCTGCCTGGCTGAAGTGGCCGGCGTGCTGCTGTGCCGCGAGCGGCGCGCAAAGCAACGCGGTCCCGAGTACTCGCGAAAACATCCCTCTGTACATGGGATAGATTCTACGCGCCCGCGGCCGCTACTTCAAGCCGAGGATCCCGCTTAGTGTTCCCCACCGCCCGGAATGCTGCACAAATGGTGGGGCGGACCCCCTGGTCCGCGCGGGTCCCCCTGGACCCGCTTTTTGCACAACCGAATCAGCCCGATTTCGGGCCCGGTCTTCTGCCGCCAGAGGCGCTCCCGATCCGAGACGGAATTTGCGCCGCTCAGACCGTTTCGCCGTAGAATCGGGTATGAAACCTGTTCTCTTCATGTTGCTCGGGGTCGCCTCCTTCTGCGGCGCGCAGAGCCAACCGCCCAAGCCGCGGCACGCCACCGCCGCCGTTCTGCGCGCGTTCGATGATCACAACATCGTGATGTTCGGCGAGGCGCATGGCTGCAAACAGGAATACGAGTGGTTGCGTGAACTCGTCGCCACGCCCGAGTTTGCCGATCGCGTGGACGATATCGTTATGGAGTTTGGAAATTCGCTCTATCAACAGTCGGTGGACCGCTATATCGCGGGCGAGAGCGTTCCTTTCGCAAAGGTACAGCAGGCGTGGCGCAATGCGATCGGCGCGATTGATGCACCGTCGCCGGTGTACGAGTCATTTTATAAAGCCGTGCGCGAGGCCAACCTGAAGCGTCGGGGCAAGCACCAGGTGCGCATCGTACTCGGGGGGCCTCCTGGCGACTGGGACAGAATTGAGAATCGGGAACAGTTGATTCCGTTCTTGGCAGATCGCGATACTTGTTATGCGCGCCAGGTAAAAGAAGAGGTTCTCGCCAAAAACCGGCGCGCGCTGTTACTCATGGGCGCGGGACACTTCCAGCGCATAACTCCCAGAGGTCCAGGTCTGCATTACATCGAACAACAGCTCCGCGCCGCCGGGGCCGGCACCTGGCTCATCGTCTTTGACACCAGGATTTATGACGATCCACAGAGGCGCTTCGCCGCGTGGCCCATGCCGGCGATCGTGGATCTTCGAGGCAACTGGGTTGGCGACATTCCCGCGAGTGGAGAGGACTCTCCGGGCGGATCGCCCAAACTCGGCGACACCGCGGACGCGCTGCTGATTGTCGCCCGCGCGCGGGAGGACCTGACCGTGCTTTCCGTGCCGCGAGCGGAACTGGAAGGCACCGCCTACGCCAGAGAACTGGATCGCCGCATGATGATCCTGCACGGGCGGCGCCTGACGCTTCCGGAGAAGGCGGAAGAGCCTCTGGAGCCTCGATAGCCGCCTCGATAGCCCCTCACTTGAACGTGATGGTCGAGTCCGAGCTGTACTTCCCATAATCCCGGAACTCCATTTCCACTTTCGTTAGTGTGCTGTGATAGCGCGCAATCTCTTCCACCGCCTGCGGCAGCAAAAACTCCTTGCCGGCGATATCCACCAAGCCATAATGAACATCCACCTGTAGCCCGATCGGCTTACCGTCCGATATCTCCGTCTCGAGTTGGAGCCGCATCACGGCGCCGGTCCCGCAGTCGGCGTGCACAAAACCGTGGTGCCCCAACCCAATCTCATCCCCGTTGACCGTCACTGACCATGTGGAGGTCGATCGTGGCACCCGGTAGCGGAACACGCAAATGCGGCGGCCAGGTAATGCCTCCTCGTGGTCCCAATCGAACTCCGCCTTGGCCTTCGGGTCGAAAACCTTGCGGAAGTAAGAACCAAACTCGCTTCCGGGGGTGAAATACCCGCCCTTGATTTTCTTTTTCTGATCGTCGGTGGCCGCCTTGCCGTTCACCTTTAGCAGCTTACGGCCCTCCCTGTGTGCCACATACGTAAGCTCCTGCTCCTGCGTTTCGAGCCGCTTCCAGCGTGTGTGGGCGCCTAAGCCGCCGGCGCTGCGAATCGTAACCTCTATGCAAACGAAGTCCTGCAAACGGTCGGCATAGCCGATCGCTCCCTCGCGGATTCGAGAGAGAATCGACTGTTGCTCGGCGACATCGGGCGTGGACGGCTGACCATAAGCGGATAGCGTTAGACCGGCGTACGCCAGCAGACCAGAGATCCTCATAGAAATAATAATACTATCTTATCCGATTAGCAGAGCTCCGGACGGCCTTAGCCGGACGAGAGCACGCCATCATGATTCTCGCGCCGCAACGGCGGTTCTCGGCCGGCGCGCCGCAGTCCACCGTTCTGGTGCGTTCAAACTTCCAAACCGGCGCCGTTTACGTCCGCCGGATCTCGAGGACCGAATGGTCTCTAAGGGCCGCCCTCGATCTCGTAAGAAAAATGTGGAGTTATCATGGAAGACAAGGAACCCAAGCATGACGACACGTGAAGCGCTCCACCACCTGGTTGACGAGTTGCCCGAGGAGCAAGCGGAGTCTCGCGCGCGTTTGGCTGGAGGATCTCCGCGAGGCCGCTGACGAGAACGGCCCGCAACTCGAGGCGGAGACACTTGCCTCTATCGACCGCGGGCTGGCTGATGTCGCGGCAGGTCGCGTTAAACCCTCGAAGATTACGAGCGCGAACGCGGCCTGTGAACTGCCGCGTCATCATTGCCCACGAGGCTGAGAAGATTCTCGACCGCCTCGATCCGCCTACGAAACGCCGCATCCGACAGCGCATAGTCCACGGCCTGACAGAATCCGAACGCCGCTTGCTGGAGTCCAAGCTGTCACTACTCCGCGAGTTTCTGAACGATCTTTCCTCCGATGCCGAGTGGAATGTGCAGACGGCATGCTCCTGAAGAGGGGGCCGGGCAGGTGGGGCAGGCGCTTCCGCCTGCCAACCCCCGGCTCCGTTGCTATGCTGTTTCTAACGGATGCCCGGCCAGACCATCAGTGAAAAAATCCTCTCCGCGAAGTCCGGCCGCAACGCCCGCGCCGGCGATGTAGTAGTCTGCGAGGTCGATTGTGCCCTCGGCACCGATGGTTCCACGCCGATGGCCCTCGATTACTTCGACGCCATGGGCGGGCAGCGGGTCTTCGATCCGCAACGAATCGTCTTCGCGCTCGATCATTACGCGCCGCCACAAAGCACGGCGACCACTCGACTGCACGACCGCATGCGCCGGTTCGCCGCGCTCCACGGCATCGCTCTTTGGGAAGTGGGCGAAGGCATCGGCCATCAACTGATCGTCGAATCGGGACGCGCCGCTCCTGGGCGCCTGGTGGTGGGGGCCGACAGCCACGCGGTGACTTACGGCGCGCTGAATGCCTTCGCTACGGGAATCGGCTCTTCGGACCTGGCGGCGATTCTGATCGGCGGGAAAATCTGGCTGAAGGTGCCGGAATCGATTCGCGTGACGCTGACCGGCGACCGGCCGCCCGGCGTCTACGCCAAGGATGTGGCGCTGGCGCTCGCGCGCGAACTGGGCGCTGACGGCGCGGCGTATCAGGCGCTGGAGTTTTCAGGCGAGGTGCTTCCGGGCAAGGCATTGGACTCGCTCGATCTCGACGACCGGCTCGTGCTGTGCAACATGGCGGTCGAGATGGGGGCGAAGAACGGGATCTTCCCCGCGGATGGCGGAGTGGCCCCGGACGCCGATGCCCGCTACGCGCGCGAAGTGGCAATCGCGCTCGATCGGTTAGAGCCGCTGGTCGCGCTGCCCCACCAGGTGGACCGCGTCGCCGCGATCGCCGATACGCGCGGCACGCCCGTGCAGATGGTGTACCTGGGCACGTGCACGGGAGGCCGGACGCGCGATTTTCACGAGGCGCGCGACGTGCTGAAGGCCGGCGGCGGCGTCGCGCCCGGAGTGCAATTGGTCGTGACCCCGGCATCGCGCGCGGTGCTCGAGACCCTGGCGCGCGATGGCACCCTTGCCGATTTCATCGCCATGGGCGCGGTGTTCGGGACGCCCGGCTGCGGCTCGTGCTGCGGCACCTGCGGCGCCATTCCGGGCGATGGCGTCAACGTCATCTCCACCGCGAATCGCAATTTCAAGGGCCGCATGGGCAACGGCAGCGCCGCCATCTACCTGGCGTCGCCGGCCAGTTGTGCGGCTGCCGCGGTGCGCGGCGCCATCACGGACCCGCGGGAGATCGGGGCATGACGGGACGTCATCAGGTAATGACGGGACGGGCGCGCGTCTTCGGCGACGACATCAATACCGACTACATCATCACCTCGCGGCGCAAGCGCGAGAGCCTGGATCCGCAGGTGCTCCGCCAGTTCCTGTTCGAGGAGATCGATCCTGCTTTCGCGGCATCGGTGGCATCGGGCGACCTCATAGTTGCCGGCAAGAATTTCGGCTGCGGATCGGCCATGGAAGTGGCCGTGACCGCGGTGCTCGGCGCGGGAATTCGCGCGGTGCTGGCGCGCAGTTTCTCGCGCACCTACTACCGCAATGCCGTGAACAACGGGCTGCTGCCGGTGATCTGCGACACCAGCCGCATCCGCGAGGGCGACCGCATCACGCTTTCGGGCGATCTCGTCCGCGACGAGACCACGGGCGAGACGATTGCCACTGACCCGCTTCCCAAAATCATGCTGGACATCATCGGAGCGGGCGGACTGGTGCCATACTTTCGTGAGAGGGGCGGATTCCGTGATTGATTCCGATTACCGTCTGCGGCTGCCGGGGCCGACCGCCGTGCCGGAACGCGTGCGCCAAGCCATCGCGCGGCCGGTGCTCAGCCATCGCGGGCCCGAGTTCCGCGCGATTTTTGCCAGGGCGGAGGAGCTGATCCGCCCCATCCTGGGAACCGTCAACCCGGTGCTGTTCTTCGCCAGCTCAGGCACCGGCATGATGGAGGCGAGCCTCGTCAACATCCTGGCGTCGGGCGAGCGCGTGCTCATCTCCACGCACGGGATGTTCGGCGAGCGCTTCGTCGCCATCGCGCGGGCGCTGGGCGCGTGCGTCGATACGCTGGATGTGGCCTGGGGCCGCGCGCCCGATCCTGCCGATATCGAACGCCGCGTGGCCGCGCAGGATTACCGCGCGGTGGTGATCGTGCACAACGAAAGCTCCACCGGCGTGGTCGCCGATCTGTCGGCGATCGGCGCCGTGCTGCGCGAGCGTCCCACCCTGCTGCTGGTCGATTCGGTGAGCGGCCTCGGCGGAATCGAAATGCGGCAGGACGAGTGGGGCATCGACATCGTAGCCTCATCCTCGCAGAAGGCGCTGATGTGCCCGCCCGGTCTGGGCCTCGTGAGCTTGAGCGCCAAGGCGCGCGAGGTGGTGAATCGCGACGACCGGCTGCCGCGATACTACTGGGACTTCCGCAAGGCGCTCAGCTCGCTGGAGGAATCGGGGACACCGTTCACCACGGCGGTATCGATGATGGCGGGACTGACGGAAGCTCTGGAGATGATCCACGAGGAAGGCTTGCCGCGGGTGCTGGACCGGCACCGGCGGCTGGCCGCGGCCCTGCGCAGCGGCTGCGAGGCTCTCGGGCTGCGCTCGTTCCCGCAGTCGGAAACCGTCTCGAGCACCGTGATCTGCCTGCACGTGCCCGAAGGGCTGAAAGGCGGCGACATCGTGCGCGGCATGTACGAGCGTCACCGCACGGTGATCGCCGGCTCGCGCAACAAGCTCGAGGGGAAGGTCATCCGCATCGGCGCCATGGGCCACATCGATGCCGGCGATATCTTCACCGACTTGCT